>Ga0335085_10008109_pt1 | contig 16096 bp, 15 predicted proteins | sample Lox_Sample_45_FD_206712 | JGI IMG/M metagenome (GOLD analysis project Ga0335085, IMG submission 206712) | Soil microbial communities from Loxahatchee National Wildlife Refuge, Florida, United States - Lox_Sample_4.5 | ecosystem: Environmental > Terrestrial > Soil > Wetlands | place: USA...
GGCGACGCGCACGGCCGCGTCAAGGCGCTCTCCGACTACAAGGGCGAGCGCCGGGAGAGCGCGGCTCCCGGTGATCCGATCGAGATCCTCGGCTTCGACAAGCCGCCGGCGGCGGGCGAGCTCGCACGGGTGGTCGCGAACGACCGCGAGGCGCGCGACCTTGCGAACCGCAGGGGCGAGAGGCTGCGGCGTGAGCAGCTGGCGGCCGTCCGCCCGAGCGGCGGTGTCTCGCTCGAGGGCCTGTACGAGCAGCTTCAGGCCGGTGAGGTCTCCGACCTCAACCTCGTCATCAGAGGCGACGTCGTGGGATCCGTCGAGGCTGTGGTGTCGGAGCTGACCAAGTTCGAGCATCCGGAAGTGCGGCTCAACGTGATCGCGGAGGGCGTGGGAGCGATCACCCAGAACGACATCATGCTCGCCTCCGCGTCCGACGCCCTCATCGTCGGCTTCAATGTGCGCCCGAACGCCGAGGCCCGCGCGCTCGCCGCCCGCGAGGGCGTCGAGATCCGCACGTACGACGTCATCTACAAGCTCACCGAGGACATCGAGCAGGCGCTCGTCGGCAAGCTCGCCGCCGTCACGACCGAGGAGACGATCGGCGAGGCGGAGGTGCGTGCGCTGTTCCGCGTCTCCCGGCTCGGGACGATCGCCGGCTGCATGGTCACCGACGGCGTCGTCCGACGCAATGCCAGCGTCCGTGTGATCCGCGAAGGCGCCGTGATCTACACGACGACGATCGCGCAGCTGAAGCGGTTCAAGGACGACGTCCGCGAGGTCGCGGAGGGCTTCGAGTGCGGCATCCTCCTCGACGGCTTCAACGACGTGAAGGAAGGCGACGTGCTCGAGATCTTCGAGACGCGCGAGGTCGAGCGGACGTCGCTCGACGAGGCGCCTTCCACTGCCTCGTAGGGCTCTCGCCGTGCCGAGCGGCTGGGTCGGGATCCTCACCTGCGAGCTTCATTTCCCGGCGGCCCACTCCCTGAAGGAGAAGCGTCACCACCTCCGCTCCGCGAAGGCGCAGCTCCAGAATCGCGTCGGCGCATCGGTGGCCGAGGTCGACCACCACGACGTCTGGCAGCGGGCGCGCATCACGGCCGCGTGCGTCGCGCGCGAGCATCGCGAGATCGAGCGGCTGCTCGACGAGGCGGAGCGCTGGCTGCGGGGGCAGGAGTGGGAGGTCGTGCACGCGGAGCGGCTCCTCGTCGACCCCGATGAATAGGCTCGCGCGGATGCACCCCGTGGAGCTGATCGAACGCAAGCGGAACGGCGAGGAGATCGGCGCGGCCGAGCTGCGCGAGTTCGTCGCGGCCTACGCGCGCGACGAGCTTCCCGACTACCAGGCGGCCGCGTTGCTCATGGCCGTCTGGTTCCGCGGGCTGTCGTCGGCCGAGACCTACGCGCTGACGGAGGCGATGGTTGCGAGCGGCGACACAGTAGAGCTCGCGGCGCGGCTCGGCCGCCGCGTCGTCGACAAGCATTCGACCGGCGGGGTGGGGGACAAGACGACACTCGCTCTCGGGCCGGTCGTGGCCGCGTGCGGAGCCCCGTTCGGAAAGATGAGCGGCCGCGGCCTCGGGCACACCGGCGGAACGCTCGACAAGCTCGAGTCGATCCCCGGCTTCCGCGTCGAGCTGACGACCGAGGAGCTCATCCGACAGGTGACGGAGATCGGTCTTGCCGTCGCCGGCCAGACAGCGGACCTCGTCCCGGCCGATCGCAAGCTCTACGCGCTGCGCGACGTGACGGCGACGATCGACGAGGTCTCGTTGATCGCCGCGAGCATCATGTCGAAGAAGATCGCCGGCGGCGCGAGCGCGCTCGTTCTCGACGTGAAGGTCGGAGAGGGCGCGTTCATGCACAGGCAGGAGGACGCACGACGCCTTGCCCAGGCGATGCGAGGGCTCGGCGAAGAAGCGGGGATGGATGTCGTGTGCCTGCTCACCGACATGGAGCAACCCCTCGGCCGCGCCGTCGGGAACGCGCTCGAGGTGCACGAGGCCTACGAGACGCTCGCCGGAGGCGGCCCTGCGGACTTCCGCGAGCTCGTCGTGGTCGCCGCGACGCAGCTGCTGGCGCTCTCGGATCTCGAGCTCGACGAAGACGCCGCGCGTGCCCGCGTGACGGCGTCGCTTTCCGACGGGTCGGCGTTGGCCGCGTACGAGCGCTGGATCCGTGCCCAGGGCGGCAATCCAGATCCGGCCGTGCTCCCGTCCGCTCCGGTCGTCCGGCAAGTGCCTGCTCCGCAAGACGGCTTCGTGCGCGCTGTACGCGCTCGTGAGGTCGCGGCGGCAGCGATGCGTCTCGGCGCCGGACGCGAGCGCAAGGGGGATTCGGTCGACCACGCGGTGGGTGTCGTCTGCGGCGCCAAGCACGGCGATCGGGTGGAGCGCGGCGAGGCGCTGGCCGAGATCCATGCGCGGGACGATGCGTCAGCGAAGGCGGCCGAAGCGACCCTGCTCACAGCGTACGAGATCGGCGACGAACCGGAGCCGCGTCCGCTTGTCCTCGACGTGCTTCGCTGATGCGGCGGTTGCGATGAGCGCGCCCGTGAGCGCGGTCCGCCCCGTCACGCGCTTGAATAGGGGGAATGAGCGAGCGCATGCGGCGCGTGAACGAATCGGTGAGACACGTGCTGGCGGAGGCACTTCCCGACCTGAAGGATCCGCGGATCGGCCTCGTCACGGTCACGGGCGTCGACACTGCTCCCGATCTTCGCCACGCCACCGTCTACGTCAGCGTGCTGGGCTCGGGACGCAAGCAGCGCGCGAGCCTGCTGGGGCTCGAGGCTGCGCACGGCATCCTGCAGTCGCGGCTTGGGCGCGAGCTCAGACTCAAGCGAACCCCTCAGCTGACCTTCGAGTACGATCCGACCGTCGAGCGCGGCGTGCGCATGACCCGCCTGATCGACGAGCTCGCGCCGAACGACAATGACCCAGACGACTGATCTGAAGGCGATCGCAGACGCGCTGCGGCAACACGACCGCTTCCTCGTCGTCACCCACGAGAACCCCGACGGCGACGCGCTCGGTTCGCTCCTGGCAGCCAGCCTCGCGCTCAGGCAGCTCGGCAAGGATGCCGTCATGTACCTCGCCGGTGAGACGCCGCTGCCGCGGGAGTACGCGTTCATGCCGCTCGACGACCTGGTGCGCGAGGCGCCCGCAGACGCCTCCGATCGCGTCTTGCTCGCGGTCGACTGCGCCAAAGAGGATCGGATCGGCGACGAGGCCGCCCTGGCGCGGGCGAAGCTCGTCCTGAACATCGATCACCACCATGACAACACCCGCTTCGGCGATGCCAATCTCATCGTCGCCGACGCATCGTCGACCGGAGAGGTGCTCCGTGACGTCTTCGCCGAGCTCGGAGTCGAGCTGACGCCGGAGCTTGCCGAGCCTCTGTACATCGCTCTCGTCACCGACACCGGGCGGTTCCAGTACGCGAACACCACGCCGAAGGCGCTCCGGCTCGCGGCGGAGCTCGTCGAGGCGGGCGCCGACATCCACGCCGTCTTCCAGGAGGTCTACGAGTCGGTCGAGTTCGCGAAGCTGAAGCTGCTCGCACGCGCCCTCGGCCGCGCCGAGGTGCTCGAGGGCGGGCGGATCGTCGTGTCCCACCTCGTGCGCGACGATTTCGGGGCAGTCGGTGCCTCCGAGCCGTACTCCGAGGGGATCATCGACTACCTGCGAGCCGTCGAAGGCGCGGAGCTGGCGGCGTTGATCCGCGAGCAGTTGAACCAGGGTTCCCACGCGCACAAGGGGTCGCTCCGCTCCAGCATCGACGAGCTCGACGTCTCCGTGATCGCGCGACGCTTCGGGGGCGGCGGGCATCGGCAGGCCGCGGGCTTCTCGACGGACCTGCCGCTGGGAGAGATCGTCGAACAGATCCGCGAAGGATTCCTCGCTCAACGTGCCACCTCGCGCGCCTGAGCCCGCCGGCGTCGCGCTCGTCGACAAGCCGAGCGGCCCGTCGTCCTTCGCCGTGGTCGCTCAGATCCGGAGAATGACCGGCGCCCGGACGGGACACGCCGGCACACTCGATCCGTTCGCCACGGGGCTTCTGCTCGTGTTGTCCGGCAGGGCAACCAAGCTGGCGACATGGCTCGTCGGGTTGGACAAGCGCTACCTCACGCAGATCGATCTGACGTGCCGTACCTCGAGCGGGGATCCGGAGGGAGCCGTCGTCGATCGGCATGCGCCCCCCGGCGAGGGCGAGCTGGGAGAACGGCTCGAGCACCTCCGGGGCGAGATCGAGCTGCCGATTCCCGCGGCCTCGGCGGTGAAGATCGGCGGTGAGCGCGCATACAAGCTGGCACGGCGCGGCGTCGAGGTCGAGATGCCCGTCCGCCGCTCGACGGTGCATGCGCTCGATGTCATCGCGTATACGGGCGAGACCCTGACGCTCGACGCCCGGGTAAGCTCCGGGACCTACATCCGGTCGCTCGCGATCGCCCTCGGAGGACACTGCGTGAGGCTGCGGCGGACCGAGGTCGGCCCGTTCTCGGTCGACGATGCCGTCCTACCCGACGCATTCACCGCCGATCGGCTCCTGCCGGAGGCGGAGGTGCTGAAGCGCGTCGGCGTGGCGCCAGCGGCGCGGGGCGCGTGAACGTCGCCCACGATCCCTCCGGGCTGCGGGAAGCGATTCGCTCGGTCGCGATCGGAACCTTCGACGGTGTCCACCGCGGTCACCTCCAGGTGATCGACGCAGCACGGAGGGCCGGACTGCGAACGAGCGTGCTGACCTTCGATCCGCACCCGCGGGCGGTGCTGGGCGGCGGCGTCGAGCTCCTCGCCACGCTCGAGCGCCGGCTCGAGCTGCTCGACGACGCGGGAGTCGAGGACGTCCTCGTGCTCCGCTTCGACGAGCGGCTTGCGGCGCTCCCCGCGGACGACTTCGCCGAACGGATGCTGCGCGGAATCGGTGCCGAGGCGGTGGCGGCAGGAGAGACCTTCCGCTTCGGGCGAGGCCGCGAAGGCGATCTCGATCTTCTCGCCCGGCTGGGGTTCGACGTGCGGCGCGTGCCGCTCGTCGAACATGTCTCCTCGAGCCGGATCCGCGAGCTCGTCCACGCGGGCGAGGTCGAGCGGGCGGCGAGGCTGCTCGGAAGACCGCCGGAAGTGGAGGGGATCGTCGTCCGCGGCGACGGACGCGGCCGGGAGCTGGGATTCGCGACCGCGAACCTCGAGGTGCCCGAGAGACTCCTCGTCCCGCCCGACGGCGTGTACGCAGGCTGGGCGCGCGACCGGCGCGCCGCCGTCTCGATTGGCACCAACCCGCACTTCGACGGCGTCGAGCGACGGGTCGAAGCACACCTGCTCGACTTCGACGGCGACCTCTACGGCGAACGCCTCGTCGTCGAGTTCTGGACCCCGCTCCGAGAGCAGCGCCGCTTCGACTCGCTCGAGGAGCTCGTGGCCGCGATCCGCGACGACGTCGAGCGGACGCGCGGTGCCGACAGGCCGGCCTGACCCCCGGCTCAGGCGTCCGCTCGCGGCAGGGCGACCCAGCCGATGCGCGCGACGCCTGGGCGCGGGAAATCGCTCCGCCAGGACATGAGCGGCGCGTCGGTGCTGAGTGGATACTTCCGCTCGACGGGAACGCCCGTCAGTGGATCGGTCTCGCTCTCGGTGATGGAGCCGCCGTTCACGACGGCGGCGATCCGTTCGAGGGCGTAGGTCCCGTCGACTCCTTCGGCGTCGGCCGGCTCGTTCGCCGCGGGCACGAGCTGCAGACGCTCCACGACCTCGTTGATGAGGGCCGAGCCTTTCCACGAGTTCGTCAGGACGGCGAGCACCACCTCGCCCTCGGGGACGAGAAGCAGCAGCGACTGGTAGCCGCCGACCGATCCTTCGTGGTCGAGCACGCCGTCGCGCACCCACCAGCCGAGCGCATACCGCGCGCCGAGCGCCTCTCCGACGGGCTCGTGCAGATCGGCCCACTCGTGACAGTGCGCGACCCCGTACTCGACAAGATCGCCGACGGTCGACCACAGGCCGCCGCTCGGCCTACGCTCGGCGGGATACGACGGATCGGCGACGACGTCCCCGGGCAGCGTCCCCAGAACGGCGTCGTCCGGGGTCTCGAAACCCGTGTGCCGCAGGCCGAGCGGCTCGAGCACGAGCTCGCGCAGCCCAGCGGAGTAGTCGCCGTCGAAGCCGGACACTGCCTCCCAGTAGCCCGCGTTCGAATACGACCAGAGCCCCGCGCATTCGGGCGGCATCGGCTCGGCCCGCTCGGGGCGGTAGCCCGCGGTGTGCGACAGCAGCGCGCGACGACGGTCGTCGAGCAGGCCGGCGAGCGAGACCGCAGTCGCCGTGAACGACTTCGTGATCGAGGCGATCCGGAACGGACGCTCGTGCACGCCGGCCAACGTCGTCGCGCCGCCGATGTGCAATGCGACAGCCGCTGCGGAAACCCCCGCCCGCGCCTGAGCCGCACGCACGATCTGCGCCAACTGCTCCTGCGGAATCGCGCTCGCCATGCCGGTTTCCGCTACCCTACCCCGCGACCCAGGCCCGGCTCGCGCCACGTTTCGCCGGCTTTGAGAGACGCAGCGCCGTGGGCGGAGCCTGAGGTGGCGAACAGGAAGGAGAGGGCGTGGCCCTGACCAAGGAAGCAAAGCTGGAGATCATCGCGAAGCACGGCCGCAGCGAGGCCGACACCGGCTCGCCGCAGGTGCAGATCGCGATGCTGACGCGGCGGATCAACGAACTGACCGAGCATCTGCGCGTCCATAAGCACGATCACTACTCGCGGCGCGGGCTGCTCAAGCTCGTCGGGCAGCGTCGCCGCTTCCTGAACTACTTGCAAAAGCACGACCTCGAGGGCTACCGCGCCCTCATCAAGGAGCTCGGCCTGCGCCGTTAGCTCCCAAGAACACGGGGGGTGGAAGTTCGAGCGAGCCCGAAACACACACGGTCTGGCTCGAGCTCCCGCCCTCCACAAGCAGAGTGGAGGACAATTGATGAGTATCGCGACCGAGAGCCGGGCGCAGGTCTCCGTCCAGATCGGGGACCATGAGATCAGCTTCGAAACCGGCCACCTCGCGAAGCAGGCGGACGGCGCCGTCGTCGTCCGTGGAGGCGACACGATGGTGCTCGCCACGGCCCAGGGACGCGCCGAGGCGCGCGAGGGCGCAGACTTCTTCCCGCTCACCGTCGACGTCGAGGAGCGGATGTACGCCGCCGGCAAGATCCCGGGCGGCTTCTTCAAGCGTGAGGGGCGCCCGACCGAGCGCGCCATCCTGACGGCACGGATGATCGACCGGCCGATCCGGCCGCTCTGGCCGAAGGGCTTCCGCAACGAGGTGCAGGTGATCTGCACCGTCCTCAGCGCGGACTTGGTCACGGCCCACGACATCCTCTGCATCAACGGCGCCTCGGCCGCGCTGATGCTCTCGCCGCTGCCGTTCCTCGGTCCGGTCGGTGCCGTTCGCATCGGCCTCATCGAGGGCAGCCTGGTCGTCAACCCGACCCTGCGCGAGAGCGAGGACAACGGCGAGCTCGACCTGATCGTCGTCGGCACGAAGGACGGGCTGACGATGGTCGAGGCGGGCGCGAACGAGATTCCCGAGGAGAGGATCCTCGAGGCGCTCGAGCTCGCCCACGGCGAGATCGTGAAGCTCTGCGAGGCGCAGGAGGACCTGCGGCGGCAGGCCGGCAAGCCGAAGTGGCTCGACCTCGATCTCGTTGCCGAGCTCGAGCGAGACCGCGGGCACTCGATCTGGGAGCGGATCCAGCAGGTCGGCATCAAGGAGTCCGGCACGGCCGTCGACGAGCTCCTCGCCGAGCTCGCGCCGCCGATCACGATGGAGTCCACCGACGACGACATCCAGCGGCAGGTGCAGGTCCGCTCGGCCCTCACCCTGCTGCTCGAGAAGCAGCGGGCGGTCGCGGTCGAAGGGCCGGTGCGCGAGCAGTTCGGCGACGAGCTGAAGGCGCTCACCGATGCCGAGCAGGACTCGAAGGCACTCAAGTCCGCGAAGCGCCACCTCCTGTTCGACCGGATCGTCGACGAGGTCGAGCTGCCGTTCCCGGTTGGGGGCGCCTCGTCCGATCCCGAGACCGGCGAGCCGCAGCCTGCCTCGAAGGACTCGCAGACCAAGTCGCAGATCAAGAAGGCGTGCGAGTCGATCTACAAGGATCTCGTGCGGCAGAAGATCGCCGTCGACAAGCGACGCCCGGACGGCCGCGGCGCGGAGGAGATCCGGCCGATCGAGATCGAGGTCGGGGTCAACCCGCGTGCGCACGGCTCCGGCCTCTTCACGCGCGGCCAGACGCAGATCCTGTCCTCGCTCACGCTCGGCACCGCGAAGGAGGGGCAGCGGATCGACGACCTCTCCCTCGAGGAGGAGCGCCGCTACATGCACCACTACAACTTCCCGCCCTACTCGGTCGGGGAGACGGGCTTCATGCGCGGGCCGAAGCGCCGCGACATCGGCCACGGCGCGCTCGCGCAGCGGGCACTCGAGGCGGTCATCCCGGGGCCCGAGGACTTCCCCTACACGATCCGGATCGTCTCGGAGACGCTCGAGTCGAACGGGTCGTCGAGCATGGGCTCGGTCTGCGGCTCGACGCTGTCGCTGATGGACGCGGGCGTGCCGATCAAGGCGCCGGTGTCCGGCATCGCGATGGGCCTGGTCAAGGAGGGGGACGACTACGTCATCCTCACCGACATCCAGGGCGCGGAAGACCACCTCGGCGACATGGACTTCAAGGTCGCCGGCTCCCGCAACGGGATCACCGCGCTCCAGATGGACATCAAGATCACCGGCGTCACCCAGCAGATCATGCGGGACGCGCTCGAGCAGGCGAAGCGGGCCCGCGACTTCATCCTCGACAAGATGCTCGAGGTGATCCCGGAGTCCCGCTCCGAGCTCGCCGAGAACGCGCCTCGGATCACGACGATCAAGATCGATCAGGAGAAGATCGGCATGGTCATCGGCAAGGGCGGCGAGACGATCCGTGGCCTCGAATCCGACTACGAGGTGCAGATCGACATCGAGGAGGACGGCACGATCCTCATCTACGCCACCGAGGGCACGAAGGCGAACGAGGCCGTCGCCGCGATCGAGGCGCTGACGAAGGAGCCGGAGGTCGGCGACACGTTCACCGGCAAGGTCGTGAAGACGACGCAGTTCGGCGCCTTCGTCGAGCTGAAGAAGGGCACCGACGGGCTCCTCCACGTCTCCAACGTCGGCCCGGGGCGGGTCGCGCACATCGAGGACGTGATGAGCCGCGGCGACGTCGTCGACGTCGTCGTGCAGGAGGTCGACAAGGCCCGCGGCCGGATCGGGCTCAAGCTCGTCGCGAAGCACGAGAACGGCGGTCTCGTCCAGCCGGAGGAGCTGATCGAGCGGGCGAAGGATGCACCGCCGCGGCCTCCGGAGGAGGACCGGCCGCGTGGCGACCGGCGCGGCGGCCGCGGTGGCGGTGGCGGTCGCGGGCGCGGGCCGCGCCGCGACGACGGCGAATAGCTGTCCTCCGGGGCGGGTGGCAGGTGCCACCCGCCCCGGACGATCCCGTGCTTGACTCGGATCGGCAAGCGCTCTAGCGTCGCCTGTCGCAGGGGGCTTTGGCGACAAAAGGAGCACTTGATGCTTAAGGGCTTGGCTCGGTGGGCACCGTTGACCGGCGTCCTTTATGCCGTCCTGTTCGTAGTGGCGTTCTTGGCGGGTGGGAACACGCCGGACTCAGACGCCTCGGCACAGCATGCCGTCTCGTCCTTCGTGTCGAATCGAAACGACGACCGGTTGACCGTCTTCCTGATCGCCTATGCGAGCGTCTTCGCGGTCTTCTTCGCCGCGGCGCTGCGCTCGTACCTGAAGGCGCGGTCGGAGGGCGACGGGCTGCTGACGCTGGGGTACAGCGGCATGATCATCTTCGTCATCGGCGCGCTCACTCTCGTGGGCCTGGAGTTTGCGGCAGCGGACGTTCCCGGGAAGATCAGCCCGTCGGCCGAGCAGGCGCTGAACGTCTTGCAGGACGACGTCTTCTTCGCCTTGCTCGTCGGCGCCGGGATTTTCCTGATCGGGAACGGGCTCGCGTTCGTCGGGAGTACAGCGATGCCCACGTGGCTCGGCTGGATCTCGGTCCTGCTCGCGATCCTCGCGGTCACGCCGCTCGGCTGGATCGTCGCGATCTTCGCGCTCCCGATCTGGGCCCTGATCGTCAGCGTGCTGATGTTCATCCGCCAGGGGGCTCCTACGGCCGCCCAGGCTGGGGCCACTGGCTGAGGACAAGCGGGGCGGCCGGTCGGCCGGCCGCCCCAGCTCCAATTCCCCCGTTCGGGTCAGGGCTCCGACCCCAATCGACTCATCCCGCATGGTGCTCGTGCCGATGAGTCGAGTAACTGAACACGTGAGCCTTCCGACCATCTCACCGCTGCGGGGCCTCGTCGAGGTCACCCGCCTTCTGCGGGCGCGTGAGGATCTGCCTTCGCTGCTCGACGCTGTCGCGCGGACCATCGGCGAATCCCTCGGCTACCGGACCGTCGCCGTCAACCTCTACCGGCCCGCGTGGGACGACTTCGAGGTCACGACCGTCTACGGAAACGAGGAGGCGCGGGCGGTCCTGCTCGGCAACGCCCGGCCGGGCGACGACTGGACGGTGCTCCTCGCGGAGCGCTTCGAGCGCCGTGGCGCCTACGTGGTGCCGAGCGGAACCGTCGACTGGGATTCGCTCGGGCCGAGCTACGTGCCGCAAGGAGAGCACACCAACGACCCCGAGGCCTGGGATCCCGAGGACGCGCTCTTCGTCACGATGCGTGACCAGCAGGGGAACCTGCTCGGGATCATCTCGGTCGACGAGCCGGTGAGCGGCCGGCGGCCGACCGACGAGGAGCTCGACGTGCTCGTCGCGCTCACCGACCACGCGGCGCTCGCGCTCGAGGAGGCGCGCGAAGGGGCGGATTCAGCCCGGCATCAACGCGCTCTCGAGGAGCTGCTCGACGTGTCCTCCCGGATCACCGGCGAGACCTCGACGACCGAGATCCTACGCCGGGTGTGCACCGGCATTCGGGAAGCGCTCGACTTCCAGAACGTCTGCGCGGCGCTCGTCGACCCGCAGACCGGCGTCGTCATGCCACAGGCTGCGGCGGGCTGGCAGCTCGAGGAGATGCAACAGCGGGAGCTCGTGACCGTCGCGCAGCTCGAACCACTCCTCGACGAGGAGTTCCTCCGGGAGGGCTGCTACCTCCTCAGCCACGAGGAAGCGCAGGCGCGGCTCGCCCGCGAGGTCGCCGTGTACCCCTCGGAGCTCAACGGACGAGGCCGGTGGGCCTGGAACCGGCACATGCTGCTCGTACCGCTCAGGGACGGCGTCGGCGCGCTGCTCGGCGTCATCTGGGTCGACGATCCTCGCGACCGCCTCCTGCCTTCCGCCGACCGTCTGCAGGCTCTGCGGATCTTCGCCAACGACGCCTCTGCCGCGCTCGTCTCGGGTAGGCACCTCGGCGAGCTTCGCTTCCTCGCCGATCACGATCCGCTGACGCGCCTCCTCAACCGGCGCGCCTTCGTGAGCCGCCTCGACGGCGAGGTCGCCCGGGCGCAGCGCTACGTCCGCTCCTTCGGTCTCGTCATCGCCGACCTCGACAACTTCAAGCGTCTCAACGACCGCTACGGCCACGCTGCAGGAGACGAAGCGCTCGTCGCGTTCGCGAACGTCCTCGTCGAGTCCCTCCGGAAGCCGGACGACGCGTTTCGCATCGGCGGCGACGAGTTCGCCGTGCTCCTCGCAGAGGCGAGCGACGAGGATGCGCGGCAGGTCGTGGCGCGGGTCGAAAGCCTGCTCGCGAAGCTCGTCGCCGAGAGCCGGCCCTGGGCCGCCGACCTCAGTGCGAGCTTCGGCTGTGCCGCCTGCCCGGAGGACGCGGCCGACGCGCAGACGCTGTTCCGCCTCGCGGACGAGGCGCTCTACGACGCGAAGCGGAACGGCACGGTGCTCCGCTTCGTCGCGCGCTCCTAGTTCACCTACGATCGAGCCATGCAGAAGGTCGTCCTCAGCGAGCTCGACTCCGGCGAGCGCGTCATCTCCGAGCGGGTCGCGAGCGTGCGCTCCGTCGCGCTCGGCTTCTGGATCGACGTCGGCTCCCGCGACGAGCGCCCTGACCGCGCCGGTGTCTCCCATTTCATCGAGCATCTCCTGTTCAAGGGCTCGCGGCGCTTCGACGCCCAGGAGATCGCGGAGACGTTCGACGCGATGGGGGCCGAGCTGAACGCCGCGACCTCGCGGGAGAACACCGTCGTCTACGCGCGCGTCCCCGACCACCACGTCGAGACCGCGCTCGAGGTGATGACCGACATGGTGTTCGCGCCGTCCATGGCCGAGGTCGACCAGGAGCGGGAGGTCGTGCTCGAGGAGATCGCGATGTACGAGGACACGCCGCAGGAGCTCGTTCACGACCTCTTCTCGCAGGCCGTCTTCGGCGACCACCCGCTCGGGCGGCCGGTGATCGGGACGGCCGAGGTCATCTCCACCGTCAGCCGCCGCGCGCTCGCCGGCTACCACCGCACGGCCTACACGCCGGGGAACGTCGTCGTCGCGGCGGCCGGGAACCTCGAGCACGACCGGCTCGTCGCGCTCCTGCAGCGAAGCGAACGGCGGGCGGGCGCACCGGCTCGGGCAGGCACCCGCGTCCGCCGACCGCTCGCGCAGCTGCCCGGCCCGGGTCTCCGTTTCCAGCGCAAGGAGACGGAGCAGTACCACCTCTGCCTCGGTGCGACGGGCATCTCGCGCTCGGATCGCCGCCGGTTCGCCGCGTCCCTGCTCGACGCGATCCTCGGCGGATCGGCGTCGTCGCGGCTCTTCCAGGAGATCCGCGAGAAGCGCGGCATGGCGTATGCCGTCTACAGCTTCGGCGCGCAGTACACCGACACGGGAGTCCTCGGCATCTACGTGGGCACGCGCGAGGAGAACCTTGCCGCGTGCGTCGAGATCTGCGTCGAGCAGATCGCCGAGATCGCAGCGGGCCGGCTGCGCAAGGGCGAGCTCGAGCGTGCGAAGGAGAGCCTCAAGGGCCGGATCGTTCTCTCGCTCGAGTCGACCTCGAACCGGATGAGCCGGCTCGGGAAGTCGCTCGTCACCGACACCGAGCTGCTCACCCTCGAGCGCGTCATCGCCGAGCTCGAGGCGGTGGACGGCGACGAGCTCGCCGAGCTGGCGGCGGTGCTCCTGGCAGCCGAGCGGCTCGCAGCGGCCGGCGTGGGACCCGACGAGGCGCGCTTCCGCGCAGCCGTCGGCCGCGCGAGCTCGAGCCTCGTCGAGCAAGCAGCGGCATGAAGATCGCGTTCTTCGGAGCCGACGGAAAGGCCGGAAGCGCGATCGTCCGGCGGCTCGACGCGGCCGGGCACGACGTGTTGGGGATCGAGCTCGGCGACGAGCCCGACGTCGCAGGCTGCGACGCCGCGGTCGACTTCACGACGCCTGAGGCGGCGCCGGCGAACGTCCGCGCTGCGCTCGAGCAGGGCGTCTCCTGCGTCGTCGGGACGACGGGATGGGAGCCGACCGAGCTCGGCAAGCTCGCGGCGGAGAAGGGGCTCCGGCTCTTCGTCGCGCCGAACTTCTCGATCGGCGCCGTCCTGATGATGCGCTTCGCGCGTGACGCAGCCGCGCACTTCCCGCGTGCGGAGATCATCGAGCTCCACAGCGAGCAGAAGAAGGACGCGCCCTCCGGCACCGCGAAGGCGACGGCGGGGCTGATGGGCGGCGACCCGGCGATCCACTCGGTGCGGCTGCCCGGGCTCGTCGCGCACCAGGAGGTGATCTTCGGCGGCGAGGGCCAGCTCCTCACGATCCGCCACGACACGACGGGCCGCGAATCGTTCGCCGACGGCGTCCTGCTCGCGCTCGAGAAGCTCGGCGACCTTCCGCCGGGCCTCACGGTCGGCCTGGAGACCCTGATCTCGTAGAAGATTCGCGGCATGCCGACCGAGGCGGCCGAGCTCGTCTTCGACGAGGCGACGAAGGTCTACACCGGCCGCGACGGCGCGGCGGTCGACCACCTGTCGCTCACGGTGCCCGCGGGCGAGATCTGCGTGCTCGTCGGCCCGTCGGGCGGCGGCAAGACGACGGCGCTCAAGCTCGTGAACCGCCTCATCCCGCTCACGAGCGGCGACATCCGGATCGACGGCCGGTCGATCCTCGAGCACGACCTCACCGAGCTGCGCCGCTCGATCGGCTACGTGATCCAGCAGGTCGGCCTCTTCCCGCACATGACGATCGAGGGGAACATCGGGACGGTGCCGAAGCTGCTCGGCCGCCCTCGTTCCTGGATCAAGGCGCGCTCGGCCGAACTGCTCGAATTGGTCGGGCTCGACCCGTCCTACGCGAAGCGTTTCCCCGCGCAGCTGTCGGGCGGCGAGCGTCAGCGTGTCGGCCTCGCACGCGCGCTCGCCGCGAACCCGCCGCTGATGCTGATGGACGAGCCGTTCGGCGCCATCGACCCGATCGTCCGCGCCCGGCTCCAGGACGAGTTCCTCCGCCTCCAGCACGAGTTGCGCAAGACGGTCGTGTTCGTCACGCACGACATCGACGAGGCGATCAAGGTCGGCGACCGGATCGCGATCCTCCGCCAGGGCGGCCGGCTCGCCCAGTACGACACGCCGCGACGGATTCTCGACGCGCCGGCGGACGATTTCGTCGCGGAGTTCGTCGGCCGTGATCGGGCGCTCAAGGCGCTCGCGCTGCGGACGCTCGGAGAGCTCGAGCTCGCGAGCCCGGGCAGTGTGGACGGCCTGCCGCGGCTGTCGGCAGAGACGAATCTCCGCGACGCGCTTTCCCTGCTCGTCGATGAGCGCCGCGACGCGCTCCTCGTGATCGATGCCGACGGCTCGCCGCTCGGGGTCGCGACGCGCGAGGACCTGCTCGCGTGACCGGCCTGCGCCTGGCGGGCGGCGGACCGGTGATCCCGAACTACGGGAAGGCGAGCGCCTGCCTCAAGCACAACGGCTGGTTCTGCATCGGCTGGGTGCACCAGCACTGGGGCGACATCCTGCAGCCCGCGCTGATCCAGCACATCAAGCTGACGGTGATCGCGGTCGGGATCGGCTTCGCGATCGCCTTCGCGCTCGCACTCGTCGGCTTCCGCTGGCGCTTCTTCAACGCGCCGATCGGCGCGGTCGCCGACTCTCTCTACGCGCTCCCGAGCATCGCTCTCTTCGAGCTGTTGCTGCCGGTGACCGGCATCACCACGACCACGATCCTGATCCCGCTCGTCGCCTACACATTGTTCGTGCTCTACCGGAACATCGTCGCGGGACTGGACGGCGTGCCCGCGGACGTGCTCGAGTCGGCGCGGGGCATGGGACTGACCCGGAGACAGACGTTCTTCCGCGTCGAGCTGCCGCTCGCGGTGCCGACGATCATGGGCGGTGTGCGCGTCGCCACGGTGTCCACGATCGCCATCGCAACCATCGCCGCGGACCTCATCCACTACGGGCTCGGGGCCCCGATCTTCGACGCGCTCGGGCTGCCCGACATCTTCCGGACGGAACTCGTCGTCGCCTCGGCGCTCGCGATCCTGCTGGCTTTGACTGCCGACACGCTGCTCGCCGCTCTCCAGCGCGCCCTCACTCCCTGGACCCGGATCCGCTGATGCTCACCTCGTTGTTTGTCAATGCCCTCCGCTTCATTCCCGACAACGCGCATCTCCTGCTGCAGAAGACGCTGGAGCTCGCCGAGCTGGCGTTCACCGCCCTCGGCATCTCGATGCTCATCGCGCTGCCGCTCGGCCTCTGGCTCGGTCACAGGCATCGCGGACTGTTCGTGGCGCTCAGCGTCTCGTCGGTCGGCCGCGCGCTGCCGAGCATCGCGCTGATCGGCTTCTTCATCGCGATTCTCGGGGTCGGCTTCTGGAACATCCAGATCGCGCTTGTCGTGATCGGCCTCCCGCCGATCCTCACGAACACGTTCTTCGCCATCGAAGGCATCGACTCCGACGTCGTCGAGGCAGCGCGAGGGATGGGCCTGACCGAGACGCAGATTCTCACCCGAGTCGAGCTGCCGCTCGGCCTGCCGTTGATCGTCGCCGGCATCCGCATCGCGGCCGTGTTCGTGATCGCCACGGCGACGATCGCCGGCCTCGTCGGCGGCGGCGGCCTCGG
>Ga0335085_10008110_pt1 | contig 16096 bp, 23 predicted proteins | sample Lox_Sample_45_FD_206712 | JGI IMG/M metagenome (GOLD analysis project Ga0335085, IMG submission 206712) | Soil microbial communities from Loxahatchee National Wildlife Refuge, Florida, United States - Lox_Sample_4.5 | ecosystem: Environmental > Terrestrial > Soil > Wetlands | place: USA...
TTAAAGGTGCGTGACGGCCATGGTGGTTTCCGTTCTCGGTTTCGGGAGCGTATGGCGCCGGCGGTTCGGCAAGGACCTCGACGACCCCAAGCGGTTCGTGCGAGCTGTGTACTACAACACGACCGGTGTATCGGTGGCAGGGACCATCCGCACGCGCCCCAGGATCGTTGGCCATGTCCGGTTTAACGCGGTGGGCGGGTTCAACCCGAACGCCCCGTGGCACGCAATCCATCGGGTGTTCGAGTGTGACGAACCTTGCGTCTGGCAAGGGCAGAATAAGATCCTCTTCAAACGTGTGTTGACTGCGCCTCGGCGGCCCGATTACTTCCTGGTTGTGGTTAAGCGGAGCGAGATTGGCCGTCTCAGGATCGGGGACGAAATGTGGAGGTCCCGTGACGGCTTGCTGGTCTCGCTAAGCGAATCCCATGACCAGCAGGAGGGGATGCTTGTGATGCCCGCGATGGGCTGGCTTCGCAGCGACATCGGAACCTACGTTCTTGAGCCGCTGTCTGATCGCCCGTGGGTTGCAAGGCTTCGATTGAGCGCCATCTCTCCTGTGGCAGACCAACCATGCGCTACGTAAAGGGTGGTATCAGCCTCAGTCCGTCGCACGACTATCCGCTGCTTCGACAGGTGTTGCACTCTGGCTTCGTCACGCACCGGCAATTGTTCGAGTTCATGTGGCTTGGCTGCCAGGCCAGGGAGCGCCCAGCGTCAGAGGAGCGCTTGCGTTGGAGTTTCAACTGGAGGATTCGCCGCCTGGTCGCACACGGTCTCGTACACCGGCATGTCGTTCGGTCCGTAGCGAAGGATTTTGTGTACTCCATAACAGCAGCCGGGGCGTTGCAGCTTGTGCATGTCGGCGAACGCTTTGTCGCAACTGCTGCCAGAGCGACGGAGGACGGAAGAGAACTGCAAGTCGCGCACGCAATCGAGTTGAACAGCATTCAGCTCAGTCTGCTGAGAGCCGGCCTGCTGGTGCGCTGGGTGTCTGAGATCGAGATCCAGTCCAGGAATGCGGTGAGGGAGTTCGCTTACGCCAAGGACTATGACGCCATCGCGACGGTCCGACTGGAAGACGGCCACGCGACGTTCGCGCTCGAGTGTGAACGCACCGCCAAGAGTGCAGCCGATTACCTTAAGATTGTCGAGAAGATTGAAATGGAGGGCAATGTTGACCGGTTTCTGTACCTCACCTCCAGCGCGGACGTGCTGAGATTTGTGTCGTGGCACTTCAGGGATAGCAGCCGCCTGGTGTGCTTTGGGCTTTTGACCGAGTGGTATGAGCGGATGCTGGACACCGAGGTGTTCGATTGGTCCTGCCGCGAGTATCGGCCGCTTCGCGCCGCGCTGGGCGGCGGTTCAGCCTCCCGAGTACCTGGTCACGGGCCTCAACGCCTCCTCGTTGACTCCTCGTTGCCCACTCTTTGAGTCCTCCTGGATATCGATAACCCACTGAGTACATGTAGGTTCGCTTTTGACTACCCGTGATGGACGTGCCGTTTCCTGCCGGAAACGACACGTCCTTGCTGGTGGCTGATGTTGCCCTCGGTGCGCACTGTGGCTGGGAGGCCCTGCCTTCGGTGTGTGGATGTGTCGGTGAGCATGACGCGCTTAGGTGATGCGGTTGTTGAAGCTGGTTCGCAGGGATCGGGTATGGCTTCGCCTTCGAAGCGCGAGGTATGTAGATGGCATGCACTCCTTAATTGGACGGAGGATGTGGTGGTTGCAGCCGTCGTCGTGGCAGTTGTGGTCGGACGCACGCCAGTCCTGTCGGCGCTGACTACGGGATCGCCGGTGGCCGGTGTGCGTTCGCACCAAGGTGATCGGAGCCTGTATGGGCGCCCGCCACGATGATCGCGGACAAAATTGTGGACCTCCCCACGCGGGAGGCGTCAGTCTGCGTAGCGCTGCTTCTCACCGGCCGACTGAACTGGATCATCGCGACACCCTCGGTTGCTCGCCTTGGAGGCAAGGTACGCTAGCCGGCGTATCGCCGGTGTTGCTGGCGCCTTTCGCTCCTTTGTTTTGTCTTCCGACAGCTCTGGTCGACTTGGCTCTTGGGCGAGCGGTCTGCGCGCACTACGGCGACGTCGAGTGCGCCCGCTCGCGCAAAGGGAGACCGATGTGCGCTCGTGTGTCGCCCCCGGTACAGGTTCCGGCAGACATGAACGGTGCGTGCTGACGAATTGCTCGGCGCAGTCGTGCTCGATGTGAGCTAGCTCGCCGCGACGACTGTAGCAATGCGGCGAGAAAGATAGGACGTGATTATGCGCAGGATCCGCTCCGTAAGCAGAGCTATGGCCAGGCTCGAGAATTCCGGCTGGCCTCGTGCGCGGGGTCATCGGTTGGTTGGGCGGAGCACAAAGCCTGCCGGTTAAGGGTCGTTCTCGACAATTCGGTTGGTGGTGAGCCTGAGTCTGTGCTCGCCACCAGGTCCCATTCGCTGCCGCGTGCATGTCGCGGGGCTGGATGCCACGTTCTTTGTGGCAACTGAGAGCAGCGAGCGAAAGGCCTCCCACCAGGTGGCAAGCCAATGTCAAATTCGAAAGGAGAACAACAGATGATGTTCGCAAAGGAAGCGGAAGCGTTGGCGTTTGCGGAGCCACTGGTGCCCAAGCGCTATCACACGTGGCTGCGGATACTGACGCAATGGAAAAACGAAAAGGAGCGCAACGGCGATCCTGACCACTGGGTGAAGTACTTCTGCCCTTACTTCACCACCGAGGGTCTGCTGCGCCAGGCCTGGGACGACGCACGTCGCGTGGGTGGCGCCGACTCCCGGAAGCTGGTGCGGATCGTGACGGCCTGGCACGTCGAAGGGCAGTATCTGGTCTGGTCGGCCGAAGTCGAGACGCCTCTCGGCCTGGCGACTGGGCACGCCACGGCAAATCTCGGTGACGGCGCGAAAGGAGTGGATGTCAAGAACCCGTACGAGAATGGGGAGACGTCTGCCATCGGTCGGGCGCTTCGTCACCTCGGCTATGGATTCGGGTTTGAGACGAACGATGAGGACTGTCTGCCGGAATCTAACGGTGAAGCTGAGGGCGGTCGCGACGTGCGAGAAGCCAGCGCCGAGACCCAGAAGGCCGGGAACGGTCAAGCGCCGAACGTGAACGGCAGCTCTTCGAACGGACGAAAGGGAAGGGACTCTAGTATGGCAGCCCAGCCACAGGCACAAGGCCATCCTCAAGCCCCGAGGGCAGGGAGTGCGGGAGGCAACGGACAATCAGCTGCGGAGTTCAACCAATTGCGGAACGAGGTCCTGTCACTCGCGCGGCGAATGTCAAGCGCTTCAAAACGAGATATTTCTGAAGTTGTGGTGTGGGCGAGTGACGGAGCGTTCCAGTACTCCGATGTCGGTCGGCTCACAGGTGGTGACATGTCCAAGCTGAAGGCCGCAGTGGAGCGCCTGAAAAATGCTGGGAGCGAAATCAAGCCTGAAAAGGAAGGCCACGGTGCAGCGAATTGAACTTGTTACTGTTGGATCCTGCGCCGGCAATCCCGGTCCCGGTGGCTGGCTCCGGCGCGTCACCGCACTGTGGCCGCAGTGCAGCCCTCGCCTTTCGGATGATGGCAATTTCCTGTTGATTCAGCCTGTGCGAAATGCCCAGCTTGTTGTTCCCAGCCGTCTGCTGACCCACCCTCTCCAGCGATGACACGGTGCTACACAACAAGACCCATCTCGCCACACCTTTCCCGGCTCCTTGTCCTCCCTGAGGCCCAACGACCACGATCTCAGCACCCGCCAAGCGGGGCGCTGCGCAGCGGCCTTCTTTCTTTGCCGTAACCCACTTCGACTGGTACACTCCCCGGTGTCGTTAAAACCGCTCACGCCAAAGGGGACACGATATGGGGCAGATCAAGGCGTTTCGGGAAGCGCCGGAGGTCGGTGCGAGTGAGCCGAAGCAGATCAAGGCCCCAATTGGGAGACTGCGGGACCCCGCTACTCGCATAGCGTCTTGGCATGGTGTACCGGTCATCCACCGTCGAGATTCCGGGCAAACGCAAACGAGATGAGGTTCACACGGATTGCATCATGACCAATCAGACCGATCGGACCTATCTGCTGGACACCTCGGCCCTGCGAGCCTTATCGAGCGCAAAGCTAGAGAACTGTCACCTTGAAGGTATTCGCCTCGCGGCATCGGCCTATTGCTTCTTGGAACTGCTGACCCATCTCGAGGATCCCGGTCACTTTGGCGTGTGCAGGGGAAATCTGGTCAAGTTCGCTTACGTAGAAGTTCTCGATGACCCCTGGGCTTCCGTACAGCGTGCGGTTACCTCTCCTGAGGATGACATTCACGCGAGGTTCGATGGTTGGAACGACCTTGCGCGGGCGATCATCCCGGCTCTTCGAGAGTCGAGCACACTCGCGCATCTCTACAGAACGCAAGTCCACGACAGCCGGGGCCGGCTTCGCGATATCACGCAAAGTGCCAAGATAGCCTCCGACACGTTGGCCATCGAGGAAGGGCGATACCAGGAGTACGTGCACAACGTTATGGCCTTAGTTCGAAATGGCGCTGTGACACTGTCCACTCCAGCCGAACGTCACAACGGTACTCTCAGCATCATCTACGCGTGGCGTCAGCAATTGGGCCATAGGATGCCAGAATCCGATGAAAGAATTTGGCTTCTTGTCCTTCAGACTTATATCTACAGCGCCTTTGTGCTTCACAGCGCTCTGGATTATCTCGAGCGGAAGGCTCCAAGAGTCGATCCGAATGATTTTGAGGATGCAAAATTCTGTAACCATCTTGGGCTTGATTCCAGAACAACGGCCGTAACGAATGACCGACGGATGAAAGGACGCTTGAAGAGTACGCTAGCCCTGTTGAGGTCACAGCCGGAAACTCTCTGGCACCCGGAAATCGAGGTTATAGGCGTGCCAGACTTCGAAAAGCTAATCGCACCTTCAAGCACGAGCGAACCGGCAGAGCTAAATGGCAGGCGGTAAACCCGGTGAATTTCGAGATCATCCCGCACCTGCGCTATGGCCGTGATTGGTTCCTGAAGCCCACCCGAGGCGCCCGCTTCGGCATGTGGTATCGCGAACGGGCGCAGGCGGTCAGTTACGCGCGGTAGGTTGTGAGGGAGGTGGAGTGGGGCGGACATTGTGTCCACAATCGGGATGGCAGGCTTGCGGAGAGGCAAGTCATCGAGCGAGCCGCGAGTGCGTGAAGGACCGCCTTACTCATTTTGAGTGCTGTCTTACTCTGAGGTGGATAAGCAGCTCTCTCACCCCGTCGATTGCCTTTTGATAAGCCTCGACATTCCCAACAGCGGTTGTCCAAGACGGCTGCCCTTTACGGCCCGCATCCTCCTCGGTCCTTGCCATGTCCCGATACATCGCTTGGTATTTTTCGAGATGCCTTATTTGGGCCATGCAGTCTTGGACTTGCTGCTCAATGGTCATGAGTTCGCTCATGTTTCGCCTCCAGTTTGTATGGCTGTCAAGTTTAGTCGCCTTCTTCTCTTGGCACCAGGAGAACGGGCCGTGTGGAATGTTCGTCGCCCCTCATGCGCACCAAGTTCCAGACTCCGCCGGGCATATGACCCTTGTCTGGAACAAAGTTGCCGTTCATTGAGCCGCGAGGACCTTCACCAAAATATCAGCCACGCATTCACCAGCAACAGGAGCATTCCCAGCACTGTTAACCACTGGCTGATTCCCTCTAGCCGTTGTCGTATGACAAGAAGTCGGTTCAGCCTCTTCTGGGTTTCCGCTTTCGGCATACCAGTTCGCGGCACTCGCCTGTTCGTATTGGATTGCTCGTCGGTTACGGTAAAGCAGGACGAGCAAGCCCAGCACTTCAACCGTTAAGGCCACAAGTAAGAAATGTCTGTGAGCGATCTTGTCATGGAAGGGGCCAAGCACGCCCGTAATGACGAGAGCAACAGTCGCGCCATTTAGGAGGGCACCCCCCACCACCACCATCATCATTCAACACACACACACTTTACTCAGTCCTTTTTCAGAATCCAGAAAGGAGGCTTCGTCATGTTCGGATCAATGCAGGTTTCCCTGATCCTGAGTCTTCAGAAAGCGGGATCGGGAGACGACGGGAGTTTGAACGGGGCCGTCGCGCGGCTGCTGGAAGTCGGCGATTACCCGGAAATCGTTCGCTGGGTGCAATTCCCGGCCGCAGTGCTTCTGTTCCTCATGGTGCCCGGCGATCCGGAATCCGGGGCCTTTTACGTATTTGACAGGAAACAAAAGACTTTCTACATGGTCGATTTCGAGGACCAAGTCTACGGCGGGTACAAGTTGGCCGACTATGAACGCCTGGTTAGCGAATCGCACTTCCTGAGACTGGTGGAGCAGCCTTGGCTCCTCGAGTGCGACGGCCAGTGGTTTGTCGAGCCCGGAGCCCCTCTCCGCTGCCGGTTTGGGGTCATTTGACCGAAAAAATATTTCGGCTTATTCAGTCCTTGGACTGGGGTGCCGTCGCCGGCCTGAAAGGAGGAAGCCGTGGAGGTCGCTTGCCGAGCTACTCCGGAACTGGTGCGGGATTATTTCCGGCTGTTTGTGAATCGGCGCGCCTACACCTTGCAGTCGCTGAGGCCGCGTCCGGAGAGCGGCCGGCACTACTATTACCAGCCCAAAGCCAAGGGGAGCGAAAAGCCCATCAGCCTGACGAACGATACGATCCGCCGTCACCTGGAAGGCAAGCTGACGCTAGGCCTCTATGCGATCAACCCCGCCACACAGCGGTGCAAATGGCTGGCCATCGACGCCGACTACAAGGGCGCGATGGAGGATCTCGTGAAGCTCCAGTACTACCTGAGCGAGGACGGTGTGCAGGCGGCTCTGGAGATGAGCAGGCGGGGCGGCCATCTCTGGGTCTTCCTGCAAATACCCCTTCTGGCGCGCGAGTGCCGGATCTACGTTTATGACCTGGCTTCCCGTCTGGGTGTGCCGGTCAAGGGAGCCGGGCTGGCGGATGGAATCGAGGTCTTTCCGAAGCACGATGAGCTTCGTCCGGGTGAGTTCGGAAACGCTATCCGAGGTCCGCTCGGAATTCATCGGGGAGCCAACCGCCGCTACTGGTTTTACGGAGCCGATTACGGCCTGGAAGAGCAGATGGCCTATCTCAAACGGCTGCGCAAAATAGCCGAGGAAGAGTTGCAGCGCTTCACCGCCGGCAAGTCGATGCCCGCTGCGCTTCGACCGAAACTACACTCCGAGCAAACCGCAGTGCGGTGCGTGAATTCTGGACGCCCGGAATTTCGGATCCTCGACCACGTAGGAAAGGTTCGGAAGGTGGGCCGCAACTACGTCACGCGATGCCCGTCCTGTGCGGAGGCGGGCCACGACCGCAGCGGGGACAATCTGGCCATCCGGATCGACGATCCCCGGTTTTACATATGCTGGGCGGGTTGCACTAAGAAGATGATCCGCGAGGCGCTGGGCTGCCCTATCGGCATGCGGCAATCAGCTTGAGACAGTCAAGGAGGGATTTGGGATGAAACGAGCCAATCAGGCGGCCACAAGACGCGGCCTCAGTTTACCCCGGCCGGTACGCAGACGGTTGTTGGAGGTCGGGATCTTTGCTCGGCCAGAAGTAAGCCTGGAGCACCAGCACCTGGCGCATCGCTATGTCGTTCGGGGAGTGGAATCCGGCGGGGCCATTGAGGAGGTCGGGCATTACGTGAGCTTCGCCGGCGACAACGGCGAGCCACTCGCCTACCTTCATCCTGTCGACGCCATCGGGGTGAACGGACCTCATGCTGTCGTCGTGGCACCGGCCGTGATTAGGGTTGAAATGCTACGAACCGGCCGGACATACGAACTGCTGATCACTCGGTATCAGATTGGCATGGCTGGGAATGGGCGTCGCCCGCCGCTGCAGAGTCAGACGCTGTTTCGGGGAGTGCACGGCCACCTCGACCTGGAGCTGTGGGGAAAGGACAGAGCGCAGGCCGGGTTGGTAGCACCAAGCTTTTACAGCCGCGGAGGCGAGCCTTTCGAAGTGCCGCTGCGATTTGAGGCCGTGACGCTGGCCTTGACGAGGGCCGTCGGCTGTTGCGGCTGTTCACACTCACACTACCTGGTATCGGCACCGGCTGCTGCCACCGCCATCGAGACCCTGCCGGTCAGGTTACCGGTACCACCGGTCGAAAGTACCGGTGACCGCCTTCTGACAGCGGGAGCGGTTGTGGGCGACACGGATAAATGAACGGCCGCAAACCGGAGCTTTAGGAGGCACGAGTGACGCCCGTGGGCGAGATCGAAGCTGAGATCGTCATGCGAGTCGCAGTTCGCGGACGAACCAGGGATTTGGCGCGACTGCTGAATGCCGTTAGGAACGCTGAGGCAGTCGTGATGTGGATCGTAAACAGGCCTGCCGGAGATCCGAAAGATCAGGATCAAAAGGATCTCACGCCCGCGGCCAGAGGCGTATTCAGATGAAAGTAGGGACTAAGAGCGTCCTTTTCGGGGTTCATTGCATTCTGATTCATCCGTTTTTCGTTGCCTGGGGATGGTGGAATTTGTTCGGCTTCCCCTGGGATCCCCGCCTCTGGGTGAGCTTCTTCATTCACGACGTGGGTTACCTGGGAAAAACCAACATGGAGGGCCGGGAAGGTCAGGAGCATGCTCTCCTGGGAGGCGGCATTATGGGCTCACTTTTCGGTCGAGAATGGCGCGATTTCGTGGTGTGTCATTCACGGCATTGGGCGAGACGCGTGGGCAAGAGGTTTTCAAAGCTCTGCCTGGCAGACAAGCTCGCCTTCGTCTTGACACCCGCCTGGCTCTACCTCCCGATGGCCCGATTGAGTGGCGAACTTCACGAGTACATGCGCGTGTCGAGCACGCGTCAGTTGGGCAGCAAGGTCAGTGACTTTGAACTCAGTTTGCTCAGGTCTCCTGACCCGTGCGTGTGGCTGGAAGGACTCAAGCTCTATACGCGGCGCTGGGTCGAGCAACACCGCGGAGGCGTATTCGATGAGTGGACAGTCCTGCATTCCCACCGGCCGGACGGCGCGGTTTTGGAATCGGGGCGCTGATCGCTCGGATCGTGACCATTAGAAGCAATCTCCGAAACCAGCAGCCTCGCTGCCCGCGTGCCCCTGCGGCTGGGACGAAGTGAATCACTTTGCGAGGGTTTCTATGCCTGAAGTCGAAAATTCGGCGGCCACGCAGCCTGTTAGGCGGCGCCTGCCGGACGAGCGTGAAGCAGTCGTCCATCACTTCAATGTTGGTGGGTACGAAGGATATCTGATTGTTGGGTTCTACGAGGACGCGAAGCCTGGCGAGATCTTCATTGTGATGGCCAAGGAGGGTTCGACGGTCTCCGGCCTTATGGACGCATTCGCTACGGCGGTGTCCCTCGCACTTCAGTACGGAGTGCCGCTCAAGGTCCTCTGTGACAAGTTCAGCCACAGCCGGTTCGAACCGAGCGGCTGGTCCGGAAACCCAGAGATCGGATACGCGAAGTCTTTGATGGATTACATGTTCCGGTGGCTGGGCCTGAAGTTTCTCCCGCCCACATCCCCTCCTTCAACGGGCGCCGAAAGCCCGCCTAAGGGCTCGGCGCCCGCCCTCCTTCCAGGGAATGGATCAGGGTCAGGCCAAACGGATGCACCCTTGTGCAAGGAGTGCGGCGCCATCATGAGCCGCAGCGGCTCGTGCTACCGGTGCGCAAATTGCGGAAGCACCAGCGGGTGTTCGTGAGGATTTCCGGTCGGCGCCCGACCTGTCGCGGGCACGTGAGGTCGCTACGGACCGGGAGCTAGGGAAGCGGCGTGAAGGGAAGCCCAAAACTCGCAGGGACGGTCATTGTGATTGGCCTGGCCGCTTTCGGCGCGCTAGAGATCGGACGCTACCGCGCTCGGGCAGGGGGCCTGGCAGCAACGGAGGGATTTAACGGAGAGCGGGCGTTTGAGGATTTACGGCATCTCGTGGATTTCGGTCCTCGGCCACCAAGCTCGCCGGCGCACGCGCGTGCACGGGATTACATCAGTCGGCAACTGCGGGCGGCCGGTGTGGAGCTTTGGGGTGACTCTTTTGTGGCCGTAACGCCTGTTGGGCCAATCTCTATGACCAACGTGATCGGCGTGCTGCCGGGAGAGAGCCCCAGAGTCGTCATGCTCGCCGGGCATTACGACACTGCTCGGCTCGAGGGTGTACATTTTGTGGGAGCAAACGACGGCGGCTCGAGCGCCGCGTTCCTCCTTGAAATGGCGCGTGTACTTGGCAACCGGAGGCACAGATTCACTTATTGGGTCGTATTTTTCGACGGCGAGGAGGCTCTCAAACAATGGTCCGCCGAAGACAGCCTTTATGGCAGCCGACACCTCGCCGACTGGCTGGCAGCGGAAGGCACCCTAAGCAGGGTTAAGGCGATGATCCTCGTTGACATGGTAGCCGACCGCCATCTGAACGTTCTGCATGAGTTGAACTCAACGCCGTGGTTGGAGGACCTCGTGTTCAAGAGCGCCCGTGAACTCGGCTTCGCAAGCTCGTTCCGCGGCGGCACATTCCCGGTCGAGGATGACCACCTGCCGTTTTTGCGCAAAGGAATTCCGGCAGCCGATATCATCGACCTCACCCCCTTCCGGAGCTACCACCATTCCGCCCAGGACACCATCGACAAGTGCAGTCCTCAGAGTCTGGCGGTGATCGGGAGAGTGGTGCTCGCGACGCTCGCGGGTCTGGAAAGGTCCAGTTGACGCAAGAATTGCTCTGGCACGTGACTCGTCGGTACAACCGTCTCTAGTTTCTCCCCACTTCCGCCGAGCACGCAGGGGTCCAACTTTATTTCACGGGTCGGCAACTGTGAGAACCGATCCAAAGCGCAGTTGTCATCGCGCGGCAGGGAGTTGCCCGGCCGCGAGGAATCGCATCCACGCTCTCAAACCGCCAGCCGTGGCGCGTGCTGAAACGTCCATTCAAGGCCGGGAGTTCTGGGTACGCGAGTTCACAATCGTCACGAAGTCAGGATCAGAGCTGACCTGGTTTGCCCCGTCGGAAGTTGAAGATTTCGTCGAACGGTATGCTTCTGGCATATTCGAATTCGAATCTCCGAGATCTTCCCTCGAGATTGATCTGGCCGCAGGTTTAGAATCGTGCTGCTAAGATCGCGGCAGAATCTGCGCGGCGAGAGAGGCATGAGTCGTGAGCGCGAGGGAGCGGCTAGCTTATTCCGACTCTCTTATCCTGAAGTCAGGGCAGGTTTGGTATCGCAGGCCAGCCGGGAAATCGTCACGTTGGCGCCTTTCCCTGGGCCAAGTGCCTAATGCACCCGGTTCGTGCATCGAGCGGGGCCTAGCCCCGAATGCCCATCCGGCACGAGCATCGGAGACAAAGGCGTCTTGACACAAAGACACGGCCCATTACGCATTCGCTTTGAGACGGATACAATAGTCGGCGGCTCTGCGTTGCCGTAATCTCTGGCGAAGTAAGGACGGTTCAAAATGCTGTTGGATCTCAAAGCTAGGCGCGATTACGCGGAGCTTGTTGTCGGGGTTGTTGGTGCAGTGGGCTCAAAGCTCGGATATGTTCAGGAAAGTTTGCAGTCTGCATTCGTTGCAGCGGGGTATCGCGCTGAGCTCGTCCATCTCGTTGAACTGCTCCACGAGATCGATAAGTGGGAGAGCCTTCCTGAGACTCCTGAAGACCTCAGGCTAGAGAGACACATGGACGCTGGGGATGAGTTTCGATCACTCATCAGCAGCGATGATGCACTCGCAGTTCTAGGGGTCGGCGAGATCCGCAAACAACGGCAAAAGCTCACAGGTAACCCTGCTGAACCTGCGAAGAGAACCGCTTATATTGTGAAATCTCTCAAGCATCCCGAGGAGATACTTTCGCTGCGAGAGATTTATGGTCCGGGCTTCCTGCTTGTCGCCGCTTATTCTCCTAGGGAGGTGCGAATACAGAATCTGGCCTTTAAGATAGCGCGAAGCCACAACTCTTATGACACAGAGCTATTTCGAGAGAACGCAGAGCGGTTGGTCACGCGCGACCAGAAAGACTCAAGCAAGAGTTTCGGCCAGAATGTGCGCCAGAGCTTTCCGATGGCCGACGTATTCGTAGACTCAACAGACGCGCCAAGGTTAGAGGAGCACGTGGGCCGCTTTGCTCGCCTCGTGCTTGGGGACAACTCAGAGACACCAACGCGGGACGAGTATGCAATGGCTCACGCGTTCCTATCCGGGCTGCGGTCTGGTGCTCTGGGTCGGCAGGTCGGGGCGGCGATCGCGAGTTGCTCTGGCGAGATACTCGCAGTCGGCGCCAATGAGGTGCCAAAGTACGGGGGAGGCCAGTATTGGCCGGACGATGTGCCTGATCACCGTGATATCAGGAGGGAGTTCGACAGTAGTGACCTCCTCAAGCAAGCTAACATTGGCGAAATTCTGGACAGGCTAGCGGATGAGGGCTGGTTACTGCCCGCAAGGACGGACATGTCGTCCAGCAACCGAGTTCGAGATGCCCTCCCTCTGCTGAAGGGCACTCGAATCATGCAGCCGCTCGAGTACGGACGTGCAGTTCACGCGGAAATGGCAGCGATCGTCGAGGCAGCAGCTCGCGGAGTAAAGATCGGCGGTGCCACTGTGTATACGACAACGTTTCCTTGTCACGAGTGCGCACGTCACATTATTGCCGCAGGGATCGTGCGTGTGGTCTTCATTGAGCCTTATCCCAAAAGCCTCGCGGCACAACTTCACGACGATGCGATCGCAGTGGAGACGGGCGCTCCTGGTCGACTGCTGTTTGAGCCCTTCATTGGGGTCGCGCCCCGACAATTCGGGGAGTTATTCCCGATATTCGGTGATCGTAAAAGTCAGGGGGGCAAAAGATTAGACTGGAAACCGGGTGGCAGTTTGCTCAGAATGCCCGGTTTTCCAGAGTCATACATTGCAAACGAAAACGATGCATTGGAACTCTTGCATCGACGTATGGAAAATGCGAAACTAGAGCCTATAGGAGAGCCGAATGCCTGAAAAGGGATGGCTAAGAGTGGTTTTGGAGGATGCGCGCAAAGACGTGAATTCCCGTCCTGACTGGCAAAAGAACAGGGTGCTTGCTGCCGAGGATCGCGAAAAGCAACCTGTGAGCGAACCTCCGCCGACTGAGAAATCTCAAAAGCAGTAAACAGCTGCGGAATCCACGTGCAGCGAGCGATTGTGCTGTCCGCAGGAGATATCGTCAGCAAGGATGCACTTGCCTGACGCGTGAGAAGCACAAGTCGCTTCCGGAGCATTTCCGTCCGCTGGAACGCATTTCAGAATAAGAATACATTCCCCAAACACAGATCCTACCTTGTCGCGCGCGGTTCACAAACGAGCGTACCAAGATTGAGTCCGCTGTTCTGCCCGATGCGCTCGGAAACAGTCAACTCTGTCTTTGTAACGGCCTAACCGCGCATCTTGCAAGCTCTCAGCGGGCCGTAGGGAGACCGCGTTAGGCCGGTTCCCTTCTGAGTCCTAGCAACTCGCCAGGTGCAGTAGCAGATGCTTTGCACAGCGCCACAGGAACCGGACACCAAGGCTCCAACGGGCCCACGATCTGGCCCACCCACACTGAAGCCCGCTTAACCCCTTCTTCATAAGATGTCATGCCATTCCAGATCCTCTTGCTGCAAAGCTTTTTCTTTGAAGGGAGAGAAACCTCATGAAAGCATCAGCTGTTTCAGACGCCTTGCGTGTCCTCGTGAAGTCACGTCAGCCAGTCTTCATTTGGGGCGGCCCTGGGGTAGGCAAAAGTGCGATTGTAGGTCAGCTTGCCAAAGCGTTGAATGTGCGGCTTCGGGACGTACGCGCACTGTTACTCGATCCGGTCGACCTGCGCGGCCTGCCGTATCTGGGAAGCGAGGGTCGTTCAAAGTGGGCGACACCGGAGTTCTTGCCGCAAGATGGAGCTGGGATCCTCTTCCTGGACGAACTCAATGCCGCGCCGGCGATGGTGCAGGCCAGTTGCTACCAGTTGGTCCTGGACCGCAAGCTGGGTGAATATACACTGCCCGATGGTTGGGCCATCATCGCCGCCGGGAACCGTGACTCAGACCGAGGCGCCACCACCCGAATGCCCACACCCTTGCGGAACCGGTTCGTACATCTGGAATTCGAGGTAGACGTACAGGAATGGTCCGAGTGGGCCATTCAGGCCGGCATCCGTCCGGAAGTGATTGCCTTCCTTCGCTTCCGGCCGGAATTACTGAGCGCGTTTGACCGCGACGCCAACGCCTTCCCGTCGCCGCGCTCTTGGGAGTTCGTCTCGCGCGTTCTCGATTCCCTGGAGTTGAAGTCGAAGCCGCCGATCGAGCATGAGGTGCTCGCTGGAGCGGTTGGGTCCGGTGCCGCCACGGAATTCTCGGGCTTCCTGCGAATGTTCCGCGAATTGCCCAACATCGACGCGATCTTGATGAATCCGCTTCGAGAACCCGTCCCGGAGATAGCGGCCGCGCAGTATGCCGTCGCTTCAGCGCTGGCCCGATGTGCTTCCGACACGAACTTTGATCGCATCTGCATGTACCTGAACCGGCTGCCCACCGAGTTTCGCGTGCTCTGCGTACGGGACGCCACCCTCCGCGAGGCGGCCATCCGGTCTACGGCGGGTTACGTCAAATTCGCTGTCGAGAATCACCACGCGATCGCCTAGGAAGGCTCCAGCGCGCGCACGCCCGTTCGCTTTCTCTCACCCTTGAGCATTCACCCAACAGGAGGACACACAGTCATGACCTCAAGTTCGAGTCAGGATTCATCTTTGTCTTCGCGGGCGATGCTGTGCTCGCTGTCGATCAGTATGTGGTCGGCGCGAAAGCACGACCGCGAAGCCTCCGAGGAAATTGCCCAGCGCCACGGTGCGCAAGCTGACGCCGGCCGCTATCACAAGGTGCTTCTCCCGAAAGAGGCGCTTGCCGAGATTCATAAGATCGTGAGCGAAGCTCGCCAGGAACACTACTTCATGACCCTGCCGTGGGACGATAACGGTTATCGCGTGCTTCCGGCAGCAGCTTATATGGACCACACGGAGAAGATGCGGGCGCTGTCGAACCGCTTTACACCGGCTGTAGACGATCTCGTGCGGCAGTTCGGGCAACTTGTCGAAGAGGCCAGGGCGCGGCTCGGCGGTTTGTTCCGGCCGGCGGACTATCCGACCCACGATGAGCTTCGGTCAAAGTTCTCCTTCGAGACCAAGGTGATGCCCTTGCCGGATGCGGGCGACTTCCGCGTCACGTTGGGCGATGAGGAGAAGGAGCGAGTCAGGCGACAGATCACTGCCTCCGTCGAAGCATCTATGCAGGTCGCGAACCGGGAACTCTGGCAGCGGCTCTACGAGGCGGTCAGTCATTTGGCCGATCGCCTGAAGGCCTACAAGGTGACAGGGAATGGCGTGGAACATCCGTTCCGCGATTCCGTGGTCACGAACCTGGTGAAGCTCGTGGACGTTCTACCCAAGCTGAATGTTACTGCGGACCCGGAATTGGAGCGGTTGGCGGCCGAGGTCCGAGCGTCGCTCTTGATCGATCCGCAGGAATTACGTAAATCGGAGTCGGCACGCACGGAAACAGCCACCGCCGCCGAGGCAATTGCCAGGCGCATGGGGGCGTACATGGCAGGCTACTCGGTTCCTTCGTCAGCAACAGCGGGGACGACGAGTGGAGGGAGGGCGGCGTGAAGCCTTCTCACACCACGATGGCACAAAAGCTGACTCGAGCTCGCGTTCAAATCTTGCTGACGCAACCCTTCTTCGGCACTCTTTGCCTGAGGTTGAAAACGGTGCCTGGGAATCTGCCAACCATGGCGACCGACGGCTCCAGGATCGTTTACAATGCCGCCTTTGTGGATCAACTCAAGCCAGCAGAATTGGAGGGGGTACTCGCTCACGAGGTCTTGCATTGCGCAGTGGGCCACCACTGCCGGCGAGGCGATCGAGATCCCGAGCTTTGGAATGAAGCCGCCGATCTCGCGATCAACCCCATCCTGCTCGGCAATGGTTTCACGCTTCCGGCCGGAGCACTGCTCGATCCTGCGTTCAACAACCTGAGCGCGGAGGAGATCTACGCCCGTCTGCTTCAGAGAAACAGCGGCAGTAGCGCGGAGCGAAAGCGCGAAGAGCATCATGCGCCTGGAGCCGCAGGAAGCG
>Ga0335085_10008112_pt1 | contig 16095 bp, 17 predicted proteins | sample Lox_Sample_45_FD_206712 | JGI IMG/M metagenome (GOLD analysis project Ga0335085, IMG submission 206712) | Soil microbial communities from Loxahatchee National Wildlife Refuge, Florida, United States - Lox_Sample_4.5 | ecosystem: Environmental > Terrestrial > Soil > Wetlands | place: USA...
CGAAATTGGGACGCGGAAAAAATCGCGCACGGCCGCGCCATGCTCGACTTCTGGACGCGCTACGCGCCCAATCTGGACGGCGCGGTGCTCGATTCGTTCACGCGCAGCGCGCTCGACACCGAGCGCTCGCTGCCGAACATGCGCGAGGGCGACCTGCTGGTCGGCGCCTTCACCGGCGGGCAGGTCGGCTGCGACCGGCCGTTCCCCGGCGCGGGGCAGTACCGGGGCCATGTCGAAGGCCTCTACCTCTGCGGCTCGTGCTGCCATCCCGGAGGCAACATCACCGGGCTGCCCGGCTACAACTGCGCCCAGGCGCTGTACGCCGACCTGGGCCTCGCCTTTCCCGCCGATGCGAAAGCGCACTAAAGTGCGGTCGGTCGTCAACGGCGGGCGCGACGCCGAGCGCACGCGGACGCGGATCCTCGCCGCGGCGACGCGGGAGTTCGCGCGCCACGGGCTGGGCGGGGCGCGCGTCGACCGCATCGCGGCGGCCGCCGGTGCCAACAAGCGCATGCTCTACTACTACTTCGGCAGCAAGGAGCGGCTGTTCCTCGCCGCGCTCGAAGGTCGCTATGCGCATATCCGCGACGCCGAGCAGGCGCTCGCGCTCGAGCACCTCGCGCCGCGCGAAGCCCTGAAGCGCCTGGTGCGGTTTACCTGGAACTATCACCTCGAGCATCCGGAATTCATGACGCTGCTGAACAGCGAGAACCTGCACAAGGGGCGCCACCTGAAGAGGTCCGGCCGGGTGCGCGAGATGCATTCGCCGCTGGTCGAGATGCTGGAGGCGATCCTGCGGCGCGGCGAGCGCGCCGGCGCGTTCCGGCGCGGGGTCGACCCGGTGCAGCTCTACATCTCGATCGCCGCCGAGGGGTACTTCTACCTCAGCAACCGATACACGCTGTCGCAGATCTTCGCGCGCGACCTGATGGCCCCGGCGGCGCTGCGCGAGCGCGCGGCGCACGTCGGCGCGATGATCCTGAACGCGGTGCGCGCCTGATGCGGATCGCGCTCTGCAACGAAGTCATTGCGCCGATGCCGTTCCCGGCGCAGTGCGAGTACGCCGCGAAGCTCGGCTACGACGGCCTGGAGGTTGCGCCCTATACGCTGTCGGAAGAGCCGCACCGCATGGGCGCGGCGCGCATCGCCGAAGCGCGCTCGGCGGCGGCCGACGCCGGCATCGCGGTGACGGGGCTGCACTGGCTGCTGCTGCGGCCCGCAGGCCTATCGATCTCGACGCGGGACGACGCCGTGCGCCGGCGCACCGTGGACGTGATGCTGGCGCTGATCGACCAGTGCGCCGAGCTCGGCGGCCGCTACCTCGTGCACGGCTCGCCGCAGCAGCGCCGCGTCGACCCGGGCGACGCGCGCGCCGCGGCGATGGCGCGGGCGCAGGAATGCTTTGCGCGCGTCGCCGAAAGGGCCGGCAAGGCGGGCGTCGTCTACTGCATCGAGCCGCTCGCCGCCGAGCAGACCCCGCTCATCAACACCCTGGAGGAGGCGGCAGCGATGGTCGCGGCGATCGGACGCCCGGGCGTGCGCAGCATGCTCGATTGCAGCGCCGCCGGGCGCATGGAAGCGCGCACGCTTTCCGAGCTGGTCGATGCCTGGCTGCCGCGCGGCGTGATCGCGCACGTGCAGGTGAACGACCGCAACCGGCGCGGCCCCGGCCAGGGCGAGCAGCGCTTCGCGCCGCTGCTCGCGGCGCTGGTGCGGCACAAGTACGCCGGCGACATCGCGGTCGAGCCGTTCGACTACGTCCCCGACGGCCCCGCGGCCGCGGCGCGCGCCATCGGCTATATCCGCGGCATCCTGGAAGCGCTCGGCGAATGAACGCGCCGCGCTTCAGCGTCGCAGCGATCGAGCTGCTCGAGCGCGACGTGCGCTTCCGGCTGCCGTTCCGCTTCGGCGTCGTGACCCTGACCGCGGCGCCGCAGGCGTTCGTGCGCGCCCGCATCCGCCTGCAGGGCGGCGCGGAGGCGGAGGGCGCGGCGGCCGAGCTGATGGCGCCGAAGTGGTTCGACAAGGACCCGGCGCTCTCCAACGACGACAACGTCGAGCAGTTGCGCGGCTCGCTGCGCGCGGCGCGCGCCGGATACCTCTCGGGCGGGGAGCGGACCGCGTGGGGCCACTCCGCGCCGCGGGGCGGGCTGGTGGAGAATTTCGGCTCCGCGCTGATCGACCGCGCGCTGCTCGACGCCCTTTGCCGCGCCCTCGAGATCTCGTTCTACCAGGCGGTGAGGCGCAATGTGATCGGCGCCGAGGCGCATGACGGCATCGACTTGCCGCAGTTCTTCTCCCGCCTCGAGCCCGCGACGGATATCGTCGCGCGGCATACCGTGGGGCTGCTCGACCCCATCGTCGCGGCGGACCTCGCGCAGCCGGTCGCCGACGGCCTGCCGGAAACGCTGGAGGACGTCGTCGCGCGCTACGGGCACCGCTACTTCAAGCTCAAGGCGGGCGGCGACCTCGAGGCGGACCTCGCGCGCCTGGCGGCGATCGCCGCGGTGCTCGATCGCATCCCGGAGCCGTACCATGCCACGCTCGACGGCAACGAGCAGTACGAAGGCTTCGAGGCGGTCGCCGCGCTGTGGTCGCGCATGCGGACCGCGCCGCAGCTCGCGCGCCTGGCGCGGAGCATTCTCTTCGTGGAGCAGCCGGTGAAGCGGCAGCGGGCCCTCGCCCAGCCGGTCGCCGGCGTCGAGGCGCCGGTCATCATCGACGAATCCGACGATTCGCTCGACGCGTTCCCGCGCGCCCGCGTGCTCGGCTACCGCGGCGTGTCCTCGAAAACCTGCAAGGGCATCTACAAGTCGCTGCTCAACGCCGCGCGCTGCGCCGCCTGGAACGCGGAAGCGGGGTCAGGCCCCGTTTTTTTCATGAGCGGCGAGGACTTGACGATCCAGCCGGGCCTCGCGCTGCAGCAGGACCTGGCGCTGGTTTCCCTGCTCGGCCTGACGCACGTCGAGCGCAACGGGCATCATTACGTCAACGGGATGGCCGGCCTGCCGCAAGTGGAGCAGGCGGCGTTCCTCGCCGGGCATCCCGATCTCTACGAGCGCAGCCACGGCGCGGTGCGGCCGCGGATCCGCCGCGGCAGGCTCGAGATCGGCTCGCTCAGCTGCGCCGGCTACGCCAGCCGCGCGATGCCGGACTGGAATTCCATGAGGAGGATGGCGTGACCACGAGACGCATCGGCATCATCATGCACGGCGTCACCGGGCGCATGGGGACCCACCAGCACCTGGTGCGCTCGATCCTCGAGATCCGCCGCCGGGGCGGCGTGCCGCTCAAGGACGGCTCGCGCCTGGTGCCGGATCCGATCCTGGTCGGCAGGAACGCGGAGAAGCTGGCGGCGCTGGCGCGCGAGCACGGCCTCGCGCGCTGGACCACGGATCTGGCGGCGGCGCTGAGGAGCCCGGAGGACCGCATCTTCTTCGACGCGGCCTCCACCCAGCTGCGGCCGCGGCTGCTCAAGCAGGCGATCCGCGCCGGCAAGGACGTCTACTGCGAGAAGCCGGTGGCGACCACTCTCGCCGAGGCGATCGACCTGTACCGGGCGGCGAAGAAGGCGCGCGTGAGGCACGGCGTGGTGCAGGACAAGCTCTGGCTGCCGGGCTTGATCAAGCTGGCGAAGCTGCGCGACGCGGGGTTCTTCGGCCGCATCCTCTCGGTGCGCGGCGAGTTCGGCTACTGGGTGTTCGAGGGCGACCGGCAGCCCGCGCAGCGCCCGTCCTGGAACTACCGCAGGAAGGACGGCGGCGGCATCATCCTCGACATGCTGTGCCATTGGCGCTACGTGCTCGACAACCTTTTCGGGGCGGTGAAGGCCGTGTCCTGCCTCGGCGCCACGCACATCCCGTGGCGCTGGGACGAGACCGGCAAGAAGTACAAGGCGACCGCGGACGACGCCGCCTACGCCACCTTCCAGCTCGCGGGCGGCGTGGTGGCGCACTTCAATTCGTCCTGGACGGTGCGCGTGCGGCGCGACGACCTGCTGACGCTGCAGGTCGACGGCACCCGGGGCAGCGCGGTAGCCGGTTTGCGCAGATGCCTATTCCAGAGCTACGACAAGACGCCCCGGCCGGTCTGGAATCCGGACATGCCGCAACCGATCGATTTCTTCGCCGGGTGGGAGGAGGTCCCGGACGAGAGCTACGACAACGCGTTCAAGGCGCAGTGGGAGCTGTTCCTGCGGCACGTAGCCGGCGAGGCGCCGTTCCGCTGGGGCCTGCTCGAAGGCGCGAAGGGCGTGCAGCTGGCGGAGCTCGGCTTGCAGAGCTGGAGGCGGAGAAGATGGATCGACATCCCGAAGCTGAAGGCTTGAGAATCGACCTTCCGGCTGCGGCCGGAGCGCTCGAGACCTACCGCCTGAAAGGGCCGAGATCGTTCGCCAGGCCGGCGCAGCCTTTCACGCGCCTCGCCTACGCCGCGGCGCATGTCGTCGCCGACCCGCGCTCCGCGAAGGAGCCGTGGCTCGAAGCGGCGATCGACTGGGAGGCGACGCTCGCGTACCGGCGCTACCTGTGGTCGTGGGGCTTCGCGGTGGCGGAGGCAATGGACACCGCGCAGCGCGGCATGGGGCTGGACTGGGAAACGTCGCTGCGCCTCATCGGTGAGAGCGTGGCGGAGGCGAAGCGCGTGCCCGGCGCGGTAGTGGCGTCGGGAGCTGGGACCGATCATCTGCCGGCGGGCGAGACGCACTCGATCGAGAAGATCATAGCGGCCTACGAGGCGCAGTGCGAGGCCATCGAAAAGCTCGGCGGCCGCATCATCCTCATGGCGAGCCGCGCGCTCGCCGCGACGGCGCGCTCCCCCGAGGACTACGCGCGCGTCTACGACCGCATCCTGCGCCAGCTGAAGCGGCCCGCAATCATCCACTGGCTGGGCGAGATGTTCGATCCCGCGCTCGCCGGCTACTGGGGCAGGGACGATCACGACGAGGCCATGGGCGTCTGCCTGGACATCCTGTCGAGGAACTCCCCCAGCGTCGATGGAATAAAGATTTCCCTCCTCGACAAGGACAAGGAGATCGCCATGCGGCGGCGCTTGCCGAAGGGCGTGCGCATGTATACCGGCGACGATTTCAACTTCGCCGAGCTGATCGAGGGCGACGCGCAGGGGCATTCGGACGCCTTGCTCGGCATCTTCGACGCCATCGCGCCGGCCGCGTCGCAGGCCCTCTCGCATCTCGCGCAAGATCGGCTGGAGCAATACCACGACGCGCTCGCGCCCACGGTGCCGCTCTCGCGGCACATCTTTTGCGCGCCGACGCGGTTCTACAAGACAGGAGTCGTCTTCATGGCCTGGCTGAACGGCCACCAGGACCATTTCGTGATGGTGGGCGGCCAGCAGAGCGCGCGCCATGCGCTGCACTTCGCCGAGCTGTTCCGCCTGGCGGACGCCGCAGGGCTGCTCGCGGATCCGGGGCTCGCCTGCCGCCGCATGAAGCAGCTGCTCGCGCTGCATGGCATCGCCGCCTGAGGCGGGGAGGCTCTCCCTCAATACCGCGACCGTGCGCGCGCAGTGGTCGCTCGCGCAGGCGATCAACGGCTGCGCGCGCCACGGCATCCGCGGCGTCGCGCCCTGGCGCGACAAGCTCGCGGAGATGGGCCTGAAGCGGGCGGCCGCCGCGATCAGGGCCCACGGCCTCACGGTCACGGGCCTGTGCCGCGGCGGCTTCTTCACGGCCGAGGGCTGGCGCGACGACAATCTGCGCGCGATCGAGGAGGCGCACGAGCTCGGCGCCCGCTGCCTCGTGCTCGTCGCGGGAGGGCTGCCGCCGGGCTCGAGGGACCTGGGGCTCTCCAGGGAGGCGATACGGGAGGGCATCGCGGCGATCCTGCCGGAAGCGAGGAAGGCGGGCGTGCCGCTCGCGATCGAGCCGCTGCATCCCATGCAGGCGGCCGATCGCGCCTGCATCAACACGCTCGAGCAGGCGCTAGACCTGTGTGATCTCTTCGGCGAAGGGATCGGGGTCGCGGTCGACGTGTATCACGTCTGGTGGGACCCGAAGCTGGCGCAGCAGATCGAGCGGGCGGGGAAGGATCGCATCCTCGCGTACCACATCTGCGACTGGCTGGTACCGACGCGCGACACGCTCAACGATCGCGGCATGATGGGCGACGGGGTGATCGACCTGCCGCGCATCCGCAGCTGGGTGGAGGCCGCGGGCTACGCCGGCTTCCATGAAGTGGAAATCTTTTCCGAGCGGGACTGGTGGCGGCGCGACCCCGACGAGGTGTTGCGCACGGCGCGCGAGCGGCACGCGCGCTGCTGCTAGATAATGCAGCGCATCCGCGCTGGGGAGGAAGACGTGCCGGACAAGCTGCGCCTCGGATATATCGGCGTCGGACTGATGGGCCTGCCCATGGTGCGGCGCCTCGCCTCGCTCGGCTACGCGATCGGCGCCTTCGACATCGTGCCCGAGCGGGTAGCCGCCGCGCTGGCAGGCGCGCGCGCGGCGGCTTCGCCGGCCGACGCAGTGGCGGGCGCCGACCTCGCGGTGCTCAACCTCCCGACCACCGACGCCGTCGAGGCCGCGGTTTTCGGCCCTTCCGGCGTGGCGAGCGCGCTGCGTCCGCCGCAGCTCGTGGTCGACTTCTCCACCATCAAGGTCGAGAAGTGCCGGGCCTTCGCCGCGCGGCTGCGCGCCGAGACCGGCTGCGGCTGGATCGACGCGCCGGTCTCGGGCGGCCCGCCGGCCTCCGGCAGCGGCGCGCTCACCGTGATGGCGGGCGGCGAAGCGGGCGAAGTGGCGCGCGCGAAGCCGTTCTTCGGCGACGTCGCGGCGCGCTTCACGCACATGGGCCCGGTGGGGGCCGGCATGGCGGCGAAGATGCTGAACCAGCTGATCGTCGGCTGCGGCCATGCGGTGATGGCGGAGGCGGTGGTGCTCGCCGAAGCGGCCGGCATCGATGCCGCGCGCCTCCCCGAATGCCTCGCCGGCGGCTACGCGGACAGCGCGGTCCTGCAGAAGCTGTATCCGCGCATGCAGCGCCGCGACTTCGCGCCCCAGGGGTACGCCCGGCAGCTGCTCAAGGACCTGGAGATGGCGCACGAGTACGCCGGCGGCCTGAAGGCACCCGTGCCCATGATGGCGGAAGCGCTGCAGCTGTACCGTATGCTCGTGCACCTCGGCCACGCCGAGCTCGACAGCGGCGCGATCGTGAAGGTGTATGACCGCGGCGAGACCTGAACCGGAAGGACGACGCCATGCGCGGTGCAGTGTTTCTCGGCAATCGGCAGGTGGAGATCCGGAAGTTTCCCGATCCGACGCCCGGCCCGGGTGAGGTGGTGATCCGGATGAAGGCCTCCGGGATGTGCGGCTCGGACCTCAAGTTCTACCGCTCGCCGCCGGGCGAGGCGCAGAAGTCGCTCGGGCTGGGCGGCGACGCCGAGCCGTTCATCGCCGGCCACGAGCCTTGCGGCGTGATCGAGGCGCGCGGGCCGGGCGTGTCGGAGCGCGAGGCGCCGACCGGGCAGCGCGTGATGGACCATCACTATGCGGGCTGCGGCGTGTGCAAGCACTGCAGGGTGGGCTGGTCCCAGCTGTGCCGCGCCGGCATCACCGTGTACGGAGTGACCGCAAACGGCGGCCACGCCGAGTACCTCAAGGTGCCCGCCCGCACGCTCGTGCCGCTGCCCGACGAGCTGTCGTTCGCCGAGGGCGCGGCGGTGGCCTGCGGTACCGGCACCGCCTACGGCGCGCTGCGCCGCATGCAGCTCGCCGGCGGCTCGACGCTCGCCGTGTTCGGCCAGGGGCCGGTCGGGCTCTCGGCGACGCTGCTCGGCGCGAAGATGGGCGCGCGCGTCATCGCCATCGAGACCAACCCGGAGCGCGCGACGCTCGCCAAGCAGTTCGGCGCCGACGCCGCGCTCGACGCCTCGAGGATCGACATCGAGCGGACGCTGAGGGAGATGACCCGCGGCGAGGGCGTCGACCTGGCGCTGGATTGCACCGGCATCGCGGCGGCGCGGCTCGCGGCGGTGCGCTCGACGCGGACCTGGGGCACGGTGTGCTTCGTGGGCGAGGGCGGCAAGGTGACGCTCGACGTCTCGAAGGACCTGCTGCGGCGCCAGCTCACGCTGCTCGGCTCCTGGACCTTCAGCGCCATGGGCATGGCCGAGTGCGCGCGCTTCGTCGCCGACGCCGGCATCAAGCTCGAGCGCATCTTCACCCACCGCTGGACGCTCGACCAGGCGGCCGAGGCCTACCGCGTGTTCGACCAGCAGTCGAGCGGCAAGGGCGTCATCGAGTTCGCGTAGGCGGCGCGGCGATGAGCGAGGACGCGGCGATCGACTACCGCCGGCTGTTCGACCTTGCCGGCCGCAAGGCGCTGGTGCTCGGCGCCGCGTCGGGGATCGGCAAGGCGTGCGCGGAGGCGCTCGGACAGCTTGGCGCCGAGATCTATTGTGCCGACCTCGACGCCGCCGGCGCGGAGGCGACCGCGGCGGCGATACGCGACGCTGGCGGGCGCGCCCACGCCGGCGGCCGCACCGACGCGGCGAGCGCGGAGGAGGTCGCCGCACTGGCCGACCGGGCGCGCGAGCGGCTTGGCGCGATCGACATCGGCGTGACCACGCCGGGAATCAACATCCGCAAGCGCATGTTCGACTACACCGAGGCGGACTTCGCGCGGGTGGTGGGCCTGAACCTCGGCGGCACGTTCCACTTCTTGCGCGCCGTCGGCCGCGTGATGGTGGAGCAGAAGCGCGGCAGCCTGATTGCCTCGTCCTCGGTGCGCGCCACGACCATCGAGCCGGGACTCGCGGTGTACGGCGCCACCAAGGCCGCGATCTCCCTGCTGGTGAAGGGGTTCGCCGCGGAGGTCGGCGGCTTCGGCGTGCGCGTCAACGCGATCGCGCCGAGCATCATCGAGACTCCGCTCACCGCGCCGATCAAGGCGCGCCCGGAAATCTACGAGACGTATGCGCGCCACACCGTCGCCGGGCGCTGGGGCCAGCCGTTCGAGGTCGCGAGCGCGGTGGCGTTCCTTGCCTCCGACGCCTCGAGCTACGTCAACGGCAGCACGCTCCTGATCGATGCGGGCTGGACGGCGATCGACGGGCCGCCGACCGGGCTCACGCGCGCCTAGCCGGCGCTAGAAGTAGGGAACGCCCTGGGTGTTGACGTAGAGCGCGTAGAGCGAGGTGCTCGCCGCCATGAAAAGGCGGTTGCGGTGCAGGCCGCCGAAGCAGACGTTGGCGCAGCGCTCGGGCAGGTCGATGCGGCCGATCAGCCGTCCGCCCGGATTGAACACGTGCACGCCGTCGAGGCCCGCCTCGCCCATGCCCCAGCCGCACCACAGGTTGCCGTCGAGGTCGACGCGGAATCCGTCGGGTGTGCCCTTGGGGCCCGCGTCGATGAGGACGCGCCTGTTCTTCAGGGTCTTGCCCTGAACGACGTCGAAGGCCAGGATCTTTCTCGGAACGGAACGCGACTCGACGATGTACAGGACCGACTCGTCGGGCGAGAAGGCGAGGCCGTTGGGCTGGTTGATGCCCTCGGCGACCACCGTCATGCCGCCCGCGGCATCGACGCGGTACACGTGGGTCGGCAGCCCGGGCTCGGCCTTGAATCCCTCGTAGTAGCCGAGGATGCCGAAGCTGGGGTCGGTGAACCAGATCGAGCCGTCCGACTTCGTGACGATGTCGTTCGGCGAATTCAGCCGCTTCCCCTCGAACGAATCGGCCACCGTCACGACGCGGCCATCGGGTTCGGTGCGGGATACGCGCCGGCCGCCGTGCTCGCAGGTCAGGAGCCGGCCCTGGCGGTCGCGCGTATTGCCGTTGCCGTGGCCCGAGGGCCTGCGGAACACGCTGGCGACGCCGGTCTCCTCGTCCCAGCGCCACATGCAGTTGCCGGGCACGTCGCTCCACACCAGGCAGCGCTGGTCGCCGAACCACGCCGGGCCCTCGGCCCAGCGCGTCAGGCCGGCGGCGAGGCGCTCGACCTTGGCGAGCGGCAGCCGGTAGCGGGTGAACGATTCGTCGATCGCGACGATCGACGGGTCGGGATAGCGCGCGCTCGGGGCCCACTCGGACATGGGCGCTAATATACCGCCCGTGAAGACCGTGCTCATCACCGGAGCTGCAGGCGACGTCGGGACGCACCTGCGGCGGGAGCTCGCGGGGACCTATCGCGTTCTCGCGTCGGATTTGCGAACGCCAAGGGTGAAATTCAATAGCCAACCCTTCCTGCGCGCCGACATCGCACGCTTCGCCGATGCGCTACGCGTCACGCGCGGCGTGGATGCGGTCGTGCACCTCGGCGGCTATTCGGTGGAAGGGCCCTGGGCGGGCATCCTCAGCGCGAACATCGTCGGCTGCTACAACGTGTTCGAGGCGGCGCGCCGCAACGGCGTGAGGCGCATCGTGTTCCCCACCTCGAACCACGCGGTCGGCTTCTACCGGCGCGACGAGACCATCGACCACCGCGTCCATCCGCGGCCGGACAGCCGCTACGGCGTCTCGAAGGTCTTCGGCGAGGCGCTCGGGCGCCTGTACGCCGACAAGTACGGCATGCAGTTCCTCATGATCCGCGTCGGCAACGTCGGCCCGGCGCCGATCGACAAGCGACGGCTGTCCATCTGGGTGAGCCCGCGCGATATCGCGCAGCTGGTGACGATCGGCATCGAGCATCCCGACATCCGCTTCGAGATCGTCTACGGCATCTCGGGCAACAAGCGCGCCTGGTACGACAATTCGAATGCCCGCCGCCTCGGCTACCGGCCGCAGGACGATTCCGAGCGCTTTGCGCAGGAAGTGCTCGCGCGCGAGCCCTCCGGCGCCGATCCGGTCGCCGAGCGCTACCAGGGCGGCGTCTTCTGCGTCGCCGAGGAAGTGCCGAACCCGGCGCCGCTGCCGAAGCGGCGCCGCCGCTAGCCGTAGATTCTCCAGCCGAAGCCGCCGCAGGCCGGGCAGGTCTGCGAGCCGACCTTGCCCGTCGCGTCGCACGACTCGCACGGGTCCCACAGGTAGGCGAGCGCGCTCTTGTAGATACCCGCGCAGCGCCGCCCGTGGAGCGTCGCGTTGCAGCGCTGGTTGAGGTTCTCGCGCTCGTTGCTGAGCGCCCGGCATACGCTGCACGCGGCGAGGGGCTTCGGTTTTCTTTCCGCACGCATGGCGACCGCGACACTATGCAGCGGACGCCCGGGCCGGGCTTGACCCGGATCAAGTCCGGCGGCGGCCGGTCCACCTGGCCCACGCGCCGGGCAGCGGCGCCTAGTCCTCGGCGTGCGCGGCGGGCTTGTGCGCGGCGACCAGGCGCTGCTGCAGCGGCGGCGGCGCCGGATCGTAGTGGCTGAACTCCAGCGTGTAGGAGCCGTGGCCGGCGGTGATCGACTTCAGCCGCGCCGGAAAATGCTCCAGCTCCGAGAGCGGCGCCTGCGCGGTGATCTGGACGGTGCCCGGGCGCGGCGCGTCCGAGCCCTTGATCTGGCCGCGGTGCCCCGAGAGCTCGCCCGCGATGTCGCCCATCTTCTCCTCGGGCGCCACGATCTCGACGTTGACGATCGGCTCGAGCACGATCGGCCGCGCCTTGCCGAGCGCGTCGAGGAACGCCTTGCGTCCCGCCGACATGAAGGCGACGTCCTTGGAGTCCACCGGGTGGCTCTTGCCGTCGTAGACCGTGACGCGCACGTCCTGGATCGGGTAGCCGGCGACGTAGCCCGCGTCGAGCACCGAGCGCACGCCCTTTTCCACCGAAGGGATGAACTGGTTGGGAATGGCGCCGCCCTTGACGCTGTCGACGAACTCGAAGCCCTTGCCGCGCGGCAGCGGCTCGACGCGCAGGAACACCTCGCCGAACTGGCCCGCGCCGCCGGTCTGCTTCTTGTGCCGGCTGTGGCCCTCGGCGCGCGCGGCGATGGTCTCGCGGAACGGGATCGACGGCGGCCTGGTGTCGAGCTCGAGCTTGTACTGGCTCGACATCTTCTCCAGCATCACCTTCAGGTGCATCTCGCCCAGGCCGCGCATCACGGTCTCGTTGGCCTGCGCGTTGTGCTCGAGGCGGAAGCACGGGTCCTCGGCCATCAGCTTGTGCAGCACGTCGGAGACCTTCTGCTCGTCGCCGCGCTTCTTCGGCTGCACCGCGAGGCCGAACACCGAGGTCGGCAGCTCGAGCGGCCTGGCGTGGATGTGCGCGTCCTCGGCGGAGTCGTGCAGGATATGGTCGAACTGGATGTCGTCGATCTTGGCGATGGCGCAGATGTCGCCCGGCACCGCCTCGGCGACCTCGACCTGCGTCTTGCCCCGCAGCACGTAGAGGTGCCCCGCCTTGACGGGCTTGCGGCCGTCGCCGATGAACAGCTGCGTTCCGGGCGTGATGCGGCCCTGGTGGATGCGGAACACGGCGATCCTGCCGATGTACGGGTCGATCTCGATCTTGAAGACGTGCGCAAGCGCGTGCTTGCCCGGGTCCGGCACCGCCGCGACCTCGCGCCCGGCGCCGCCGCCCGCAGGGACGCTCAGGTACGCGGGTGGATTGCCTTCGGCCGGGTTCGGCAGCAGCTTCACGATGACGTCGAGCAGCTCCTGGACGCCGGCGCCGGTCTTCGCCGAGGCGAACACGACCGGGACCAGATGGCCCTCGCGCATCGCGCGCTCGAGCGGCTCGTGCAGCTCCTCGGGCGCAACCTCGCCCTTCTCCAGGTACGCCTCCATCAGCTTCTCGTCGACTTCGACCACCTGCTCGACCAGGCGCTTGTGCGCGTCCTCGACCGAGGAGAAGTCGGCCTCGCCCAACGGCGCGAAGAAGCAGTCCGAGACCTTGCTCGCCCTGGCCGCGGGCAGGTTGAGCGGCAGGCACTCCTTGCCGAACGCCTGCTGGATTTCGCCCAGCAGCCCTTCGAGGTCGACATTGTCGGCATCGATCTTGTTGACGATCACCAGGCGGTCGAGGCCGCGCTTCGCCGCCCACTGCATGAACCGGCCGGTCATCATCTCGAGGCCGTTCTGCGCGTTGATCACGATCGCCGCGGTCTCCACCGCGGCGAGCGCGGGCAGCGCGTGGCCGAGGAAGTCGGGGTAGCCGGGCGTGTCGAGCAGGTGGATCCTGTAGGCGCCTTCGTCGCCGGGATGCCCGCCCTCGGGCGCCGGCGCCTCGAAGCTCGCCACCGCGAGCTTGAGCGAGTGCCCGAACGATTTCTCCAGCGGCGTGTAGTCGCACACGGTGGTGCCGCGCTCGATGCTGCCGGCAGCGGGAACCGCGCCCGCTTTCGCAAGCAGCGCCTCGGCCAGCAAGGTCTTGCCGGACCCGGCCTGGCCTACCAGGGCGAGGGTCCGGATGCGCTTGATGGGGAACTTGGACACTTCGGGCCTCCTCCGCGATTCCCGCAGGCTTTTTTATACCAGACCGGCCCGGCGGCTGTTAAGCGCGGCTCGCTCGCGGGGCGCCGCTACCGCGTGCGCTCGGCCGCCGCCGTGCAGCGGATCGACTCGAAGCAGAACTCGGCGAACAGCTTCTTCTGCGGATTGCCGCAGTCGAGCTTCGCGATGGCGTTGCCTCCCAGCCGCAGCGCCCGGTACTTGACGCGCCGTATCGCGTCCTCCCAGGTCGCCGGCGAGCCCCAGTAGGAGCGCTTGCAGGAAACAGCCTCGACCTGCCCCAGCTCATCGTGCCCGGTCCCGGCGAGCCGGTCGTCGTCGAGCACGGGCATGGCGTCGATCCGCCGCAGCTCGGCCTTCGGCAGGTCGTCGAGAAACACCACCGACTTCGGCGTGGGCGCCGAGCAGGCGGCCAGAAGCACTGCCGCCGCCGCGGCGCCGGACTTGAGCCGCAGGGGAGGGGTGGCGCTCACCTCAACGGCGCGAACCGCTGGTTGCCGAACGCCGGGCCCTGCGGCCGGGTAATCACGATGAAGCCGCGCGTTGCCGCGCGGTGGCAGGCGTTGCAGGCCGCGGTAAGGCCGTCGAAGGATTTGCGGAAGCCCGCCGCGTCCTTCGCTTCGATCGCCTTGCCGACCGCATCGAGCGGGCCGGGCGTAAGGCTGGCCACGAGCGCCGCGACCGGGACGCTCTCGAAGACCGGGTGCAGCGCGCTCGCGTCCTCGAAGCCTTCCCGGAGCTCGTCCAGCTCGTAGGCGGCGAGCGGCCAGTTGCGGCGCGCGCCCGCCATCCAGAGCTTCGCGTGCCGCGCTTGCTGCAGGGACATGATCTCGCCCAGCCCGGGCACGAAAGGGCCGCGCGACGCTTCCGCCGCGCCCTTGTCGGCCCGCGCGACCGCGATCGCCGCGGCGATGCCCAGCGCCGCCGCGGCGGCGAGGGCCCTCGTGCGCGCCGCCGGGCTCATCGCGGCACGTGCCGCGGCGTGGTGACCGCGAGGAAGATCTCGCGCAGGAACAGCAGCAGCGAGACGATCAGGGCGAGCATGGCGAGCACGAAGAGCGCGGCGATGGTGCGCGAGAGCGCCTGCGCGAACATCGCGCCGACGAAGGCGGCGGCGATCATCATGCAGACCAGCAGCGCGCTGACCACGGCGAAGACGATCGCGAGGTAGACGATGCGGATGCGCCGCCCGGTGCGGGCGAGCTCGGCGCGCGCGGTGTCGAGGTCCGAGCCGGCGCCGCGCGCCAGCTCCGCCTCGAGCGCGCGCCGGCGGTCCACGGAGCGGCCGAGCCGCGCGTTGAGCGCGTTGATCAGGGTTCCCACCGCCGTGAGCAGGAATACCGGGGCGACCACGAGCTGGATCACCCGGATGATGTCCGGGACGTGCGGCTCCATGGCCGAAGCTTACCGCGAGGCCTTCTTCTGCGGCTTCTTCTGCAGCAGGTCGGCGCGCGTGCGCAGCACGTCGTCGAGCCTGGACTTCGGGATCAGCAGCACGTAGCCGGCGAGCGCCTTCTCGCGCGCGACGCGCTCGGCCAGCGCGGGCTGGCGCTTCCCGGCGTCCTTGCCCTCGGCCTTGGGCTCCCCCGAGACCTCCACCGTGGCGTAGTAGTTCTCGCCCTGCAGCTTGCCGACCCTGAGCGTGTACTCGAGCCCGTCGAAAGTACGCGCGCGGACCACGGTCGGCTGGTCGAGCCCCGCCTGCGCCGGCGTCACGCCCGGCGGCGCGACGTCCGCGAGGCCGACCTCGGAGAGCGAGTAGGCGGCGGAGTTGGCGTTCGTCACCTCGAGCTTCTCCGACGGCGCGGCGCCGGCGAGCTTCCAGTCCGCGTTGTCGCCGGCGCGCTCGATCTTCCAGCCGCCGCCCCCGGCCGGGCGCACCTCCAGAGACGCCACCTTCTCGGCCGAGAAGCCGGCGGTGCTCACCCAGTCGGCCGCGCGGGTGCTCGCCTGCGTCAGGGGGTCCGCGATCAGGTAGACGCGCGTGTCGTCGCCGGGCAGCATCACGTAGCGGCCGTCGCCGATGGCGCGCGCGCGGTCCGCCGGCTCGCGCTTGAAGTACTTCTCGCCGACGAGGAGGGTCGCGAGCGGCTTGCCGGCGCGGTCCGCGAACTCGACCCTGGTCGCCTGCGAATCGAGCTTGAAGCGCGCGCGGTCGGCCTCGCCGATCGCCTCGCTCTGGGCGATCCTGAGGCCGATCGCCTTGACCACGAAATCGCGCACCTTGTCGAAATCCGCGGGGAAGCCGGCGCGCTCGTCCACCGTCCAGCCGCCGCCCTTGCTCTCCACCGTGAGCTTGCCGGAGGGCGCGCTCAGCGCGATCTTCGCGACCGCAGCCGCTTGCAGCCCCTGCAGCAGCGGCCGGCCGAGCAGCGCGCTGTCGGCGGGCTGCTGCGCGCCTTCCCGCTGGTGCACCAGCAGCGCGCCGCCGCCGAGCACGGCGAGCAGGACCAGCAGCACCAGCGCGATGCGCGCATTCATGCGGCGCTCATCCCGCGGCCTGGCGCCGGCGCCGCACCATCGCGATCCCGAGGCCGGCGAGCGCGACCAGCAGCGGCATCAGGCCGATGTTGACGAGCTTGGTGTAGAACACCAGCGCCTCGGAGTCGCGCCGCAGGTTCTTGCGCACCTCCTTCAGTTCGCGGCGGGTCTGCGCGACGTGCTTGCGGAACCGCTCGAGCTCGGCCTGCTGCTCCGGCGTCAGGATCTGCGCGTTCTTGCCGGTCTCGCCGCGCGCCTTCTGCAGCGCCTGCAGCTTGTCGTTGG
>Ga0335085_10008113_pt1 | contig 16095 bp, 15 predicted proteins | sample Lox_Sample_45_FD_206712 | JGI IMG/M metagenome (GOLD analysis project Ga0335085, IMG submission 206712) | Soil microbial communities from Loxahatchee National Wildlife Refuge, Florida, United States - Lox_Sample_4.5 | ecosystem: Environmental > Terrestrial > Soil > Wetlands | place: USA...
CGTGTCGACGAGCACGAAGAGGGCCCATCCGCGATGATGCGCCGTGCCGAACGCGATCGCGATCGCGACGAACGGCGGGGCGAACGCGGCGACAGATTTGACCGAGGCGACAGAGGCGATCGCGGTGATAGAGGCGACCGCGGCGATAGGGGCGATCGTCCGCGCGACCGCCGGCCGCGCGATGATGCCGACGACGGCGAAACCGCTACGGAGGAATGACCATGGCCATGTCACCGCAATCCGGCGGCGGCCGCCGCCCGTTCTTCCGCCGCCGCAAGAGCTGCCCGTTCTCGGGCGCCAATGCGCCGAAGATCGACTATAAGGACGTCAAGCTGTTGCAGCGCTTCGTCTCGGAGCGCGGCAAGATCGTACCAAGCCGCATCACCGCCGTATCGGCGAAGAAGCAGCGCGAGCTCGCCCAGGCAATCAAGCGCGCGCGCTTTCTCGGCCTGTTGCCCTACGTGATCCGCTGATGACGATGGAACGCATCGATCCCTCCGCCGGCGTAAAGCGCCGGACCGCACAGGAGAAGTCGAGATGGAAGTGATTTTGCTCGAACGCGTCGCCAAGCTCGGCCAGATGGGCGAAGTGGTGCGCGTGAAGGACGGCTTCGCCCGCAATTTCCTGTTGCCGCACGGCAAGGCGCTCCGCGCCACCGCGGAAAATCGCACCCGCTTTGAGACCATGCGAGGCGATCTCGAAGCGCGCTCGCTGGCGTTGAAGACCGAGGCCTCAGGCGTTGCCGACAAGCTCAATGGCCAGAGCTTCACCGTTTTGCGTCAGGCCTCCGAAGCCGGCCAGTTGTTCGGCTCGGTGTCGCCGCGCGATATCGTTGGCCTGCTCGGCGACGCCGGCTTTACCGTGAACCGCAATCAGGTCGCGCTCAATGCGCCGATCAAGACGATCGGACAGCACAGCGTTCCGATTTCGCTGCATCCTGAGATCGAGACGCTGATCACTGTGATCGTCGCCCGCAACGCCGACGAGGCGGGGCGCATTGCCCGTGGCGAGGATGTGACGCAGCGCCGCGAGCCGACCGAGCAGGAAGCCGCGGTGATCGCGGCCGAGGCTTTCTTCGAGCCCGAGGCCGCAGAATCAGTGCGCGCGCGCGAAGGCGACGAAACGGCCGAGTCCCCTGCTCCCGCCGACAAAGGCTGAGCCTTTCAGGCCGAAAAGCTTCAGTCCGGAATATTGTCCCGCGGCACCGTTGCGTCGCCGCCGGGCTCCGGCGGGTTTTCCGGGGCTGCGGCGCTGCGGCTCGGAGCAGGTTCCGGGGCGGCCGCACTGCGGCTCGCAGTAGGTTCTGGCGGCGCCTCCGGGGGCGGCGGCGGGTTTTCGTGAACGACCGGCTCCGGCGGGGGCGCCGTGACGGGTTCCGGTGACGAAGGCGCAGCCTCGGGCTCATTCTCGCGGCCTCGTATGGCCGTCGGCGGCGGTGGGCGCCGGCCAATCACCGGTTTGCGGCCGGGGCTATCCGGACTTGGCTCCGCCATGATTCGCGGTTCGCGCAGGGGCTTGCGCTCCTCCTCGGCCGGCGGCTGGAGCTTGGCGGTCGCGGGGGCGTGCTCCTCGGGCTTTGCGGTCTCCCGCGTCGAGCGGGCCGAGGGCTTACGCTCGTTGCCGGTCGATTTGGCCTGCTCAGGGGCCGGCTTTTGGCCGCGTGCCGCGGGGGCGTTCTCGCCGCCGCCGGCACCGAGCACATAGGCGGCCAGGGCCGCGGCCTGATCCTTGCTGGACGTATAATGCTCGCGCAGGAAACTCGACAGCATCAGGCTGCCCTTCCCGGCCCCAAGACCTCGCGGCGATTTGTGGCAGGTCGCGCAATCATTGGCAAAAATCTGCGCCGGCGTCTTATCGGCGTCGATATTGGTCTGGGCGCACGCGATCGCGGGCACCAATCCCGCAATCAGGCCGACAATGGGCGCAAAACGCCGAGACACCCGGACCTCCTCGATATCGGCAGGCTGACCCATCATTCCTATCCCAAAATCGGCCGAGTGTGAGCGGGGACGAGGTGCCCCCGGGGGTGAACTTGAGCGGCATTGTGTCGTTAGCATTGCTGGTCAACGAGGATTTTGTTTTAATAACGGCAAGCAACAAGACCCCGTTGACGTAATGTGATGATTGAGCGGCCCGGCAACGGCCGCAAGCCTGAGACGGCACCCTTCACCACATTTTCGTGAGCGGAGCGTAGGAGTGCGTGGAGGCGGCCGTGGATCGGTTGCTGGGGACATTACTGGGTCGGTTTGTGCGTTGCGGCTCGCTGACGGTTACGACCGCGGCAGACAGGACTTACACGCTTGGCGACGGTAGCGGCCGGCCACTTGCCGTGCGCTTCACCACCAAGAGCGCGCAGCGCGCCGTTTTGCTCGATCCCGAGCTGAAACTCGGCGAAGCCTACATGGACGGCACGTTCGTGGTCGATCAGGGCTCGATCGCGGATGTCCTTGCACTCCTGCTCAGGCAAGATCACGTTTCAGCGCCGAATTGGGCGCTGCCGCCGCGGCTCATTCGCTTTCTGTTGCGACGCTTGCAGCAGTTCAATCCACGCTCGCGCTCACGCCGCAACGTAGCGCATCACTACGATCTCGACGGCCGGCTCTATTCGCTGTTTCTCGACGGCGACCAGCAATATAGCTGCGCCTACTTTGAATCACCGGATCAGTCGCTCGACGACGCCCAACTCGCCAAGAAACGCCATTTGGCGGCAAAGCTGCGGCTCGAACCGGGCGCTTCGGTGCTCGACATCGGCTGCGGTTGGGGCGGGCTGGCGCTTTACCTCGCCGAGATCGCGCGCAGCCGCGTCACCGGCATCACGCTGTCGAAGGAGCAGTACCAGCGCGCTCAAAGCCGGGCGATCGAGCGCAACCTGACCCGGGATACGACGTTCCGGCTGGTGGATTACCGCGATGTCGACGGTCACTTCGACCGCATCGTTTCGGTCGGCATGTTCGAGCACGTCGGCGTCGGCTTTTACGACACATTCTTCCACAAATGCGCCGAACTGCTCGATGACGACGGCGTCATGCTGCTGCACACGATCGGCCGCAGCGGCCCGCCGAGCATCACCAATCCGTGGATCGCCAAATATATTTTCCCCGGCGGTTACATCCCGTCATTGTCGGAGGTGCTGCCGGCGATTCAGCAAGCGCAGCTCATCGTCACCGATGTCGAGGTGCTCCAGCTGCACTACGCCGAGACCCTCAAGGCCTGGCGCGAGCGGTTCCTCGCCCATCGCGACGAGGTGGTGCGGCTCTACGACCAGCGCTTCGTGCGGATGTGGGAATTCTATCTCGCCTGCTCCGAGATGGCGTTCCGCGAGGGCGACATGGTCGTGTTCCAGATCCAGATGGCCAAGCACAAGGGCGTCACGCCGGCGACGCGCGACTATGTCATGCGCGAGGAGGCCCGGCTGCGCACCCTGGAGGCCGGTCAAGCGGCGCCTTTGCGGCTCGCCGGAGAGTAATGCGCCCGCGTTGCCTGCCGATTACGCTGCCGTCAAGGGCGGAGCGTCGATTATCAACGGTCATGCCTCACGGTGGGTAACGGGGACAGCCGGAATGAGCATTTCCCATTGCGCGGCTACTCCGTTATCGACGGGGCCAGCGTGGTTGCGTGAAACGGTTGCGAATTCGCCAAGAGCCGCCGTCGTTGAGTGAGCCGCGATGTTGAGTAACGTCCCTAAATTGGCCACACGCAAATCCCCTGATCGGGACCATGCCACCATTCGATTCGACCGCACGCAAGCAGCCCCTCGCGGAACCGTCATTCCGCGCGCCGCCGCACAATATCGAGGCCGAGCAGGCGCTCTTGGGCGCGATCCTCGTCAATAACGAGGCATTCTATCGCGTTTCTGATTTTCTCGAGCCGAAGCACTTCTTCGAGCCCATCCATCAACGCATTTACGAGCTTGCCGGCGGCCTCGTCCGCGCCAACAAGCTGGCGACGCCGGTGACGCTGAAGACGTTTCTGCCGTCGGACCTCGACGTTGCCGGCCTGTCGCTCAATCAATATCTGGCGCGGCTCGCCGCCGAGGCGACGACCATCATCAACGCCGAGGACTTCGGCCGCACCGTTTATGACCTTTCGATTCGCCGCCACTTGATCCTGATCGGCGAGGACATGGTCAATCTGGCCTATGACGCGCCGGTCGACTCGACGCCGCTGACCCACATCGAGGACGCCGAGCGCAAGCTCTATGAAGTCGCCGAAACAGGACGCTACGATTCCGGCTTTCAGCGCTTTGCCCAGGCGCTCACCACCGCCGTCGACATGGCAGCGCGCGCCTATCAGCGCGACGGCAGCCTGTCAGGAATCGCCACCGGCCTGACCGATCTCGATGCCAAGATGGGCGGCTTGCAGCAGTCCGATCTCATCATCCTTGCCGGCCGGCCCGGCATGGGCAAAACCGCACTCGCCACCAATATCGCCTACAGCGTCGCCAAGGCTTACGAGCAGGGCGATGTCCGCCCCGACGGTCAGCGCGAAACCGTCAACGGCGGCATCGTCGGCTTCTTCTCGCTCGAAATGTCGGCCGAGCAGCTCGCGACCCGCATCATCTCCGAGCAGACCGGCATCCCGTCGAACAAGATTCGCCGCGGCGCCATCGACGAAGCCGATTTCGAGAAGATCAAGGACGTGTCGATCGAACTGCAGAGCCTGCCGTTCTATGTCGACGAGACCGGCGGCCTTTCGGTCGGCCAGTTATGCGCGCGCGCGCGACGGCTCAAACGCCAACGCGGGCTCGATCTTCTGGTCATCGACTATCTTCAGCTCCTGCAAGGCTCGACCCGACGCTCGAGCGAAAACCGCGTGCAGGAAATCACCGAGATCACCACCAAGCTCAAGGCGCTCGCCAAGGAACTCAACATCCCGATCCTCGCGCTGTCGCAATTGTCGCGGCAGGTCGAGGCCCGCGAGGATAAACGGCCGCAACTCGCCGATTTGCGCGAGTCGGGTTCGATCGAGCAGGACGCCGACGTTGTGCTGTTCGTGTTCCGCGAGGAATATTACCACCAGATGCGCAAGCCCACCGAGGCGAATCGGGAAAAGTTCTCCGAATGGCTCGCCGAGGGCGAGCGCGTCGAGGGCAAGGCCGAGGTGATCATCGGCAAGCAGCGCCATGGCCCGACAGGCACGGTCGAGCTCCAGTTCGAGGCTGCCGTCACCCGCTTCGCCAACCTCGATACGATTCACGAGTCGAGTTTTTGAGCGGCGCGAGACTGCATATCCCGTTCGATCGCCCCGCGCTCTCAATCCGCGCTTTCACTGAGATTATTAATCGAGATTATTATAAACCTTTACCACCGCCTTGGCGCCGGTCATAAGGCGGCCCATGGTCGCCGTAGAACCGCTTGCCGATTCGGCGGAAACTCAGGCAACCGCCGAAACCGGCGGCACGCTGACGATCGATCTCGACGCCATCGAGGCCAATTGGCGAACGCTCACGCATGAAGCCCTCACGGCGGAATGCGCTGCCGTCGTCAAGGCCAACGCCTATGGCCTCGGACTCGAGCCGGTCACGGCGAAACTCGCCAAGGCCGGCTGCAAGACATTCTTCGTCGCCGACCTCGCCGAAGCACGCCGCGTACGCGCGCGCGCGCAGGATGCCGCGATCTATGTGCTCGACGGCTGTTCGCCGGAAGGCTTGTCGGCGTTCATCGAGATCAGGGCGCAGCCGGTCATCAACAGCATGACCGAGCTTGCGGAATGGGATGCCTTCGTCGCCGCGCAAAGCTGGCAGGGCGGCGCGGCGCTCCACGTCGATACCGGCATGAACCGGCTTGGCATATCGGCCGAAGAAGCGGCCGCGCTGGCACCGCGCGTCCAGACGCCCAATCACGGCATCACGCTGGTGATGAGCCATCTCGCCTGCGCCGAAACGCCGGATCATCCCTTGACGGTGAATCAGATCAAGCTGTTTCGCGAAGTGCGCATGCTCTATCGCGGCATTCCCGCCTCGCTTGCCAATTCCTCCGGCATCTTCCTCGGCGACGCCGCGCACTGCGACGTCGTGCGGCCCGGCGCCGCGCTTTACGGCGTCAACCCGACGCCCGGCCGTCCCAATCCCATACGCGGCGTCGTCGAACTCGCCGGTCGCATCCTTCAGGTGCGCAAGGTCGCGCAGGGCGAGACCGTCGGCTATGGCGCGACGTGGTCGGCGAAGCGTCCGTCGCAGATCGCGGTCGTGGCGCTCGGCTATGCCGACGGCCTGCTGCGATCCGCAAGCGGCGGCGACCATGGCGCCGCTGCGATGATCAGCGGCCAGCGCTGCCCCTTTGTCGGGCGAATTTCGATGGACTCGGTTTGCGTCGATGCCACGGACCTGCCCAATGGCGCGGTCCGCCGCGGCGACTTCGCCACCATTATCGGCGCGGACATCACCATCGACGACTTCGCCGCCGCCTCCGGAACGAACGGCTACGAAATTCTCACCCGGCTCGGCACGCGTTGCCATCTTATATATCGCGGTGCATGACACCGACGCGGGATAGCGGGGCTTGAGATGGCGGCCCGGGCGCAAAACTACGTCTGCCAGAACTGCGGCGCGGCTTCGGCGCGCTGGGCCGGCCGCTGCGAGGCCTGCGGCGCGTGGAATACGCTCGTCGAGGAAGGCGCCGTCGCGCCGCGGCGCTCGTCGCGCAAAGGCCGCCTGTTCGTCATCGAGCCGCTCAAGGGCGAGACTCACGAGGCGCCGCGGCTGGCATCCGGCATGGCCGAATTCGATCGCGTCACCGGCGGCGGCCTGGTGCGCGGCTCGGTGCTTCTTCTCGGCGGCGATCCAGGCATCGGCAAATCGACGCTGCTATTGGAGGTCGCGGCCATCTATGCGCGGGCGCGGCAACGCGCGGTCTACATTTCGGGTGAAGAGGCTGTGGCGCAGGTCAGGCTGCGCGCCGAGCGGCTCGGCCTTACCGATGCCGCGGTCGAACTTGCCGCCGAGACTTCGGTCGAAGACATCGTCGCGACCCTCTCGCAGGGACCGACGCCGCGGCTTCTGGTCATCGATTCGATCCAGACCATGTGGACGCAAACCGTCGAAGCCGCGCCCGGCACGGTGACGCAGGTTCGCGGATCGGCCGCCGAACTTATCCGTTTTGCCAAAAGCACCGGCGCGGCCGTGATCCTGGTCGGCCATGTCACCAAGGACGGCCAGATCGCCGGCCCTCGGGTCGTCGAGCACATGGTCGACGCCGTACTGTCGTTCGAGGGCGAAGGCTCGCACCAATTCCGCATCCTGCGCGCCATCAAGAACCGCTTCGGACCCACCGACGAGATCGGCGTCTTCGAGATGACCGGCGCGGGCTTGCGCGAAGTCGCCAACCCGTCCGAATTGTTTCTCTCTGAGCGCGATCTGGGCAGCCCCGGCACGGCGGTTTTTGCCGGCATCGAGGGCACCCGGCCCCTGCTGGTCGAAATCCAGGCGCTGGTGGCGCCAACCACGCTCGGCACGCCGCGCCGCGCCGTGGTCGGATGGGACCAGAGCCGGTTGTCGATGGTCTTGGCCGTGCTTGAGGCGCACTGCGGCGTGCGGCTATCCGGTCACGACGTTTACCTGAACGTTGCCGGAGGACTGCGCATCCAGGAGCCCGCCGCCGATGTCGCCGCCGCCGCGGCTCTGGTCTCCTCGCTTGCCCATGCGCCGCTCCCCGCCGACGCGGTCTATTTCGGCGAAGTCTCGCTCTCGGGCGCGGTGCGGCCGGTGGCGCAGACCGCCGCGCGGCTCAAGGAAGCGCAAAAGCTCGGCTTCAAAGGAGCCATCGTGCCCGAGGCGGCGCGCACCGAGGCGCCCGACGGCATATCGCTCACCACCGTCGGCAATCTTACCAATCTCGTCGCCGACATCGCGCGCGACGGTGCGCCGGCGCTGCGCCGCGTCGGCCGTCCGGACGGCTAATCCCCTGGTAAACGGAACGTTAATGGGCGATATCGGGCCTTAACGCGCGCCATCTGTTGACGCCGCGAGAAGACGGATGACGCCGCCTCCAGGGGCGGCTATACACCCGGCGGACCTCAGCCCTCCGGCTCACCCTCGCCTCGGGTTCGCGCGAACCATGCCGATCACGCTGCTCGATATCGTGCTTCTCGTCGTGATGCTGATTTCGGGGCTGCTCGCGATGGTCCGTGGCTTCATGCGCGAGGTGCTGTCGATCACGGCCTGGATTTTGGCCGCTGGTGCCACCCTCTATTCCTACGGCAAGCTCCTTCCGCTCGCCAAACAGTATTTCAACAACGACATCATCGCCGCGGTCGCCGTCGTGGGCGGCGTGTTTCTGGCGACGCTTCTCGTGGTCTCCGTCATCACCGTGCGGATTTCCGACATGGTGCTTGACAGCCGCGTCGGCGCGCTCGACCGCACGCTGGGCTTTCTGTTCGGCCTGGCCCGCGGCCTCGTGATCGTGGTCGTGGCGTTCCAGTTCTTCACCTGGCTCGTTCCCGACCGCAGCCAGCCGGAATGGGTGAGAGGCGCCAAGTCGCGCGTCGTCCTTGCCGGAACCGGGCAGTGGCTCATGTCGATGTTGCCGGACGATCCCGAGAGCACCATCTTAAAGAAGCTGAAACGGCCGCGCCCCGACGACACCGACAGTCCCGAGCCGCCCGCGGATCAGCATGGCGCGCTTACCAATCCCGCCGACAATCGGGCGGACGCCGGTTATGATCGTTCGACGCGAATCGAGATGCAGCGGCTGTTCAACGCCGGGGGAACAGCCCATTGAGCAACCGGAGTGCTGATGACCGCACCTGAAACCGCCCTCCTCGACCTGGACGAGGACCGGCTCCGCGAAGAGTGCGGCGTATTCGGCATCTTCGGTCATCCGGACGCGGCGGCCATCACCGCGCTTGGCCTTCATGCCTTGCAGCATCGCGGCCAGGAAGCCGCCGGCATCGTTTCCTTCGACGGCAAGCGTTTCCATTCCGAGCGGCGCCTCGGCCTGGTGGGAGATGCTTTTTCGGGGCGCGAGGTCATCGATCGGCTGCCCGGCACCGCCGCGGTCGGCCATGTGCGCTATTCGACTACCGGCGAGACCATCCTGCGCAACGTGCAGCCGTTGTTTGCCGAGCTCAACGCCGGCGGCTTTGCCGTCGGCCACAACGGCAACCTCACCAACGGCCTGACGCTGCGCCGCCAGCTCGTGCGCGAAGGCGCCATGATGCAGTCGACGACCGATACCGAAGTGATCCTGCATCTGGTGGCCCGCTCGCACCGCAACCGCTTCGTCGATCGTTTCATCGAAGGCCTGCGCATGCTCGAAGGCTCCTACGCCTTCGTCGGCCTCACCAACAAGAAGCTGGTCGGCGCGCGCGACCCGCTCGGCATCCGGCCACTGGTGCTCGGCAAGCTCGACGGCTGCCCGATCCTCGCGTCAGAAACCTGCGCGCTCGACATCATCGGCGCGCAATATGTGCGCGACGTCGAGAACGGCGAGGTCCTCATCTTCGACGACGACGGCGCGCATTCGCACAAACCGTTCCTGCCGATGGCGCCGCGGCCCTGCATCTTCGAATACATCTATTTCGCGCGGCCGGATTCGATCATCGGCGGCCGCAGCGTCTACGACGTGCGCAAAGCCTGCGGCGCCGAGCTCGCGCGCGAAGCGCCCGCCACCGCCGACGTCGTCATTCCGGTTCCGGATTCCGGCGTACCGGCGGCGATCGGCTATGCGCAGGAATCCGGCATCCCCTACGAGCTCGGCATCATCCGCAATCACTATGTCGGCCGCACCTTCATCGAGCCGACCCAGCACATCCGCCAGCTTGGCGTGCGCCTCAAGCACAGCGCCAACCGCGCTGTGGTCAGCGGCAAGCGCATCGTGCTGATCGACGATTCCATCGTGCGCGGCACCACGTCGGTGAAGATCGTGCAGATGATGCGCGACGCCGGCGCCCGCGAGGTGCATTTCCGCATCGCCTCGCCGCCGATCACCCATCCCGACTATTACGGCATCGACACGCCCGAGAAGGATAAGCTTCTCGCCGCGACGCACGACCTCGAAGGCATGCGCAAATTCATCGGCGCCGACTCGCTCGCGTTTCTGTCGGTCGAGGGTATCTATCGCGGCATGGGCGAAAAGAGCCGCGATCCGGTGCGGCCGCAATTCACCGATCACTGCTTCACCGGCGACTATCCGACGCCGCTGACCGACCGCATGGCGCAAGAAGCTTCGCCGCGCCAGCTCTCGCTGCTCGCCGAGGCGAGCTGAGGAATGCTCCAACCGCTTTCCGATCGTATCGCGCTCGTTACCGGCGCCTCGCGCGGCATTGGTTACGCGGCGGCGCTGGCTCTGGCGCGCGCCGGCGCCCATGTGGTGGCGATCGCGCGTACGGTCGGCGGCCTGGAAGAGCTCGACGACGCGGTGCGCGCCGCCGGCGGTTCGGCCACGCTGGTGCCGCTCGACATGCGCGACTACGACGGGCTTTACCGGCTCGCTGCGGCGCTCAACGAACGCCATCAGCGACTCGATGTGCTCCTCGGCAACGCTGCAGTGCCGGGGCAGCGCTCGCCGCTCGGGCACGTCACGCCGAAAGCCTGGGACGAGGCGCTGGCCGTCAACGTCACCGCCAACTGGCACCTCATTCGGGCAATGGATCCGCTGCTGCGGCGCTCCGAGGCGGGCCGTGCGGTCTTCATGACCTCGGGCGCGGCCTTGAATGCGAGCGCCTATGCGGGCCCCTACTCGGTGTCGAAGGCGGCGCTTAACGCGCTGGCGCGGACCTACGCGGCCGAGACTTCGTCGACGCCGGTGCGCGTCAATTTGTTCTCTCCGGGCCCGACCCGCACCCGCATGCGCGCTTACGTGATGCCGGGCGAGGACCCGAGGACCTTGCCGACGCCCGAGCAGGTGGCGGAGAAAATCCTCGATCTGTGCCTGCCGAGCTTCACCGAAACCGGCCGCATTTACGATTTTCGCGCCGCAAAGCTCCTGAGCTGAGCGCGATCGCGTAGCGCCCGAAACCGGCGCCCTCAGCGGCGGCGCTTGCGGCCCGCAAACGGATTCGGCTTGCCACGCATCATTAGCCGGATCGGCGTGCCGTCGAGCGAGAAATTCTCGCGCAGGCCGTTGACGAGATAGCGGCGATAGGTTTCCGGCAGCGCGTGCGGCCGCGAGGAAAACAGAACGAATGTGGGCGGCCGCGCTTTCGGCTGCGTCATGTAGTCAAGGCGCAGCCGCCGGCCGCTCGCCGCGGGCGGCGGATGCTCGGAGATCGCGTTCGCCAGGAAGCGGTTGAGCGCCGCGGTCGGCACCCGGCGATTCCACACTTCGTAGCTTTGCTGCACCGCCGCCATCAAACGATCGATGCCGGTTCCGGCATGGGCCGACAGCGTGACGACCGGCACGCCCTTGATCTGCGGCAGAATGCGATCGACTTCGGCACGCAATCGCGACAGTGCGCCCGGCTCCGCCTCGATCAAGTCCCATTTGTTGATACCGATGACCAAGGCGCGGCCCTCGCGCTCGACGAGATCGGCAATCCGGATATCCTGCTCCTCGAACGGCGTCTGCGCGTCGATCAGCACGATCACCACCTCGGCAAAGCGCACCGCGTTGAGCGCGTCGGCCACCGACAGCTTTTCGAGCTTCTCCTCGATGCGCGAGCGCCGCCGCAGGCCGGCGGTGTCATGAATGCGAAACTTCTGCCCGCGCCAATCGAGATCGACCGCGATCGAATCGCGGGTGATGCCGGCTTCCGGCCCGGTCAACAGCCGTTCCTCGCCGAGCAGGCGATTGATGAGGGTCGATTTGCCGGTATTGGGACGGCCGACCACCGCAATACGGATCGGCTTCGCTTCGGCGGCCGGCGCTAGTTCGTCCTCTTGCTCCGACCGCGCGGTCGCTTGCGGCAACGCCGCGCGCAACGCGTCGTAAAGGCCGCTCAAGCCCTCGCCATGCTCGGCGCTGATCGCAATCGGCTCGCCGAGGCCGAGCGAAAAGAACTCGAGCACTCCCGCCTCGCCGGCGCGCCCCTCGCTTTTGTTGGCGACGAGGATCGCCGGCTTGCCGGAGCGACGCACAAGATCGGCAAAGGCGCGATCGTCCGCGATGGCTCCGGCGCGGACATCAACGACAAAAAGGACGACGTCGGCCTGCGCGATAGCTGTCGCCGTCTGCGTCTGCATCCTGCCCGCCAGGGAGCGTTTTTCAGCGTCTTCAAGCCCGGCAGTATCGATCACGCGAAAAGACAGGTCGCCGAGCCTGCCCTCGCCTTCGCGCCGGTCGCGCGTGACGCCCGGCTCGTCGTCGACGAGCGCAAGACGCCGGCCGACCAGGCGATTGAACAAGGTTGATTTGCCGACGTTAGGCCGGCCGACAATGGCGACGGTAAAGGTCATGGTGGCGGCTTTATCGGCGGCGGAAATCAACATCTGCCGCACGCAACGGAACAGGCGCGGCTTACATAATTACATGCGCGGCGGATAGTCCGGGGCGGCCGCTCAATTCTTCGACGTGCTGGTCGCCGGCGGATTGGGCCAGATCGATTGCGACGGTTGGGCGGTCTGCTGCGGAGGAGAGGTCGGCGGCGGCGCCGGCCAAATCGACTGCGATCCCGCTGTTTGCTGCGGCGACGAGGTTGACGGCGGCGCCGGCCAGATCGATTGATCGCCGCCCTGCGCCGCAGGCGTGCTCGACTTCGGCGCGGCACCGATATTGATCCGGGTCGGCTTGGAAACAGGTGTCTGGCTGAAGGCCGGATCGCTCGCCGGCGGCGCTGCGCGGGCGACCTTCGGTTTGGGCTGCGGCTTGGGTTTCGGTTTCTGCGGCGGCGGCGGTGCAGAAGCGGCGTCCGCCGCATCGGCTTCTGCCGGCTCGGGCGGCGGCTGATAGCCCTTGACCAGATCGGGCGGCACGCCGGTCTCGGCGCCCGGTACGCCGTTGGGAAACAGCGGCTCGCGTTGGCCGTTCAGCTTCTTTTTGCTGTCGAACGCATCCGAATTCAGCAACTCGGTCGGATCGAACTGGCCGCCCTTGGTGCAGCCGGAAATTACCAGCACCAAGCCAACCACCGCGCCAAGCCTGACCAGCGAAGCGATGCTCCTCGGCGCCGTCATGTTCAGCTCTTGCCGCTTGCCGCGATCAAGTCGCTCAACACTTCGGCGCGGCTGCGCGTCCCGTTCGGCGATTGCGGATCGGTGATGATCATGTCGGTCCACTGCCGCGCCGCCGTTGCGTCGCCCGACTTCCAGGCCGACAGCGCCAGCGTCTCGCGCGCGCTGTGGCGGAACGGCCGGCCGGATGCCGTCAGCGGCTCGAGCCGGGTGCGCAGCTCGCTATAGGGCGCGGTATCGACAAGCAGGTAGCCGGCGCGAATCCCCGCCAGATCCTGGATGACTTGCCCGTTGCTCTTATCGGCGGCGATGTCGTCGTAGGTTTTGACAGCGGCTTTACTGTCGCTTCGCGCAAGCTCGGCGGCCTCGCGAAGCCGCGCCAGCGCACGATAGCCAGGGCTGCCCTCGGTGGCGAGCTTGGCGAAGGCGGCCTCGGCTTCCGAATTCTTGCCGGAATCGGCCAAAGACACCGCCGCTTCGAACGCCGCGCCGGATTCCCCTGCCTTCTTTTTTTGCCAATAGTCATAGCCGCGCCAGCCGGCGACGGCGGCGACAATCAGGATGCAGCCGGCGATGAGCAGGTTGCCGTAGCGATCCCACAGCTTCTTGAGCTGTTCGCGACGTACTTCTTCGTCGACTTCCTGGAAAATATCAGCCACGGACCCCGTTCCCGGACCTTACACGTCGCTTCGCGCCGAAAGCCGCTTGCCAGTGCTCCGGAAAACGCGTCTCGGAGTTGCCCCGTGGCAGGAGCCGGCTTTTCGATCGGCGCATTGACGAATCAAGGAAATCCAGGCGAACGACGCCCGGAAAACAATGCCGCGAATAGCCTAATGATGTGGCGTGAGCAAGGCAAAGGCCAAATGCCGCAATGCGTTATGGGGAATCGGGCACTCGGGCAACAGCGTCCCCCCGCAACGTCCCGGCGACCTATTTCTTGCGCATCGGATAGACGTGGTCGGTTCCCGGGAAGGTCCGGGCGCGCACCTCGGCCGCATAGCCTTTGACGGCATTCTCGATCGAAGGTCCGAGATCGCCGAACCGCTTGACGAATTTCGGCACTCGCGGCGACAGGCCGAGCATGTCTTCGAGCACCAGGATCTGCCCGTCGCAGGCGACGCTGGCACCGATGCCGATGGTCGGAATGGCGACCTCCCCGGTGATGCGGCGTCCCAACGGTTCGGCGATCGCTTCGAGGACGACCGCAAAGGCGCCAGCATCGGCGACGGCGCGCGCGTCGGCCTCGATCGGCGCCCAGTCGGTTTCGTCGCGGCCTTGCGCCCGGAACGAGCCGATGGTGTTGATCGCCTGGGGCGTCAGGCCGACGTGGCCCATCACCGGCACGCCGCGCTCAACCAGGAAAGCGATGGTCTCCGCCATGCGGCGGCCGCCTTCGACCTTGATGGCGCCGCAGCCGGTTTCCTTGAGAATGCGCGCCGCCGACATGAACGCCTGCTCCTTCGAGGCCTCGTAGGAGCCGAACGGCATATCGACGATCACCAGCGCGCGCTTCGAGCCGCGCATCACCGCGTGGCCTTGCAGGATCATCATGTCGAGCGTGACCGGCACGGTGGTCTCAAGGCCGTGCATCACCATGCCGAGCGAATCGCCGACCAGGATGACGTCGCAATAACCGTCCAATATGCGCGCGGTGTGGGCGTGATAGGACGTCAAGCAAACAATCGGCTCGCCGCCCTTGCGGGCGCGGATGTCAGGCGCGGTCAGCCGCCGGATCTCGTTTTGCACGGACATGACTGCGACCTTATGAGCCGAATGCGGGAACGCCGATCACGGCCGGATGGAACACGAAGCCGAGCGCGAGGTAGACGATGGTGCCAACGACGACGGCGATAATGTCATTGGTCCAGCCTCCCGCCGGAATCGCCGGCGCGCCCGCGTCGCCGCGATGCTTCAGCGTGATGCGGTCATACACCGCCCAGGCCAGCACCGACCCGAACAGCACGATGCCGCCGAGGTCGCCGTTGGCGCACAGATGCGCGAAAGCCCAGATTTTGACTCCGGCCAGCATCGGATGCTTCAGCACGCGCTTGATGTTGCCCGGAATATACGGCGCGACGATCATGATGCTCGCCGGCCACATCAACGCTTCGACAATATGGTGGGTCCACGGCGGCGGATTCCAGATCACGATGGGACCGGCCGCACGATAGCTCGCGAAGCCATACCCGATCAGCACAATGCCGATAATGGATACCAGCGAGAACAGGCCGCGATATGGCCACTCTCCGAACCTGACGATCAGTTTGGCGCGCTCGTCGCGCATGGTCACGAACACATGCGCGCCGAGGAAAACAATAAGACCGATGATCTCTACGACGAGACCCATGGCACATACTCACCAGACGGATTCACCAAACGAATTCACTCGGCATCAGACAAACGGCCGAAGTCTGGTATCAGCTACCCGGCCGGTCGGCAATGTCGGAGACGAACAGGTCGCGCCAGCTTGCCGGCGCGTTCTTCATCGTGCCGATGCGGTGCATGAATGTGGCATATTTCATCGCACCCTCGGGAACGATGGTGAAATGCGTATCGGGATCGTCGAGGATGCGCATCAGATCGGCATCCTTGGTTTTGACCGTAGCGAGCGTGTTGTAGAGGCGTGCGGCGTCGCTCTTGTGAGCCGCGACGTAGGCGGTGGCTTCGTCGAGCGCGGCGACAAAGGCCGCCGTCAGCTTCGGATTGGCATCGCGAAACCGCTTGGTGACATAGGCCATAATCACGGTTTGCTTGCCAAGCACGTCGACCGAGTTGATGACGCGATGAATACCCGGCGCGTCGCTCTCGATGTAATTGAAGGGCGGCGAGCAGAAATGGCTGTCGATCTCGGTCTTGCCCGAGAGCATCGCGGCGAGCGCGTCGGGATGCGGTATGCCGACGGTGAGCGGATCGAGCTTGGCGTAGTTCTCGGGCCCGAAGGCCTGCGCCGCCGCCATTTCCAGCACCATGGCGACGTAGGACGTTTTTATTCCCGGAACGACGATGCGATCCTTGTCGGTGAAATCGGCCAGCGTCTTCACGTTCGGATT
>Ga0335085_10008114_pt1 | contig 16094 bp, 14 predicted proteins | sample Lox_Sample_45_FD_206712 | JGI IMG/M metagenome (GOLD analysis project Ga0335085, IMG submission 206712) | Soil microbial communities from Loxahatchee National Wildlife Refuge, Florida, United States - Lox_Sample_4.5 | ecosystem: Environmental > Terrestrial > Soil > Wetlands | place: USA...
GCGTTCCGCCAGTACTGGACGAGCTCGTCCACCTCGTCGCGCGACTCGGCAAGTGGCTTGCCCTGGTCGAGCGTCAGCGCGTGAACGAGCGCGTCCCGCCGTTTCTCGACCTCGTCCGCGACGCGGTGGAGATAGGCAGCGCGCTCGAACGCCGAGAGGCGCCCCCACGCCGGCGTAGCCCTGTTCGCCGCATCGATTGCGCGCCGCGCGTCCTCGCGGTCGCCCTCGGGCACCTCGGCGATCGCTTCTCCCGTCGCCGGCGACTCGTCTGTGAACGTCGCTCCGGAGCCGGCTCCGACCCAGGCGCCGTCGACGAACATGCGAGCGGCGTCAGCCACCCTTCGGCGCCTCGTCGTCGATCACGAGTCGCATCAAGTCGCGGATCGAGATGATCCCGACGGGCTTGTCGCCGTCGAGCACCGGGAGGTGCCGGAACCCGCCGTGGAGCATGATCGCAGCGGCGTGCCCGGGCCGCTCGTCCGGCCCGACGGTGTCAGGGTCGCGTGTCATCCAGGCCCCGACCTTCGTCCCCTCGACTCCGCCGGTTGCGACGGCGCGCAGCACGTCCCGCTCGGTCAGGATCCCAGAGAGGTGTTCGCCGTTCATGACGAGCACCGCACCCACTCCGCGCGCGTCCATCTGCGTGGCCGCATCAGTGAGCAGCTCGGTTGCGTCGACGGTCAGCAGGGTCGTCGACATAACGTCACCCACGGTCTGCATGTCAATCCCCCAGTTCTGTCCTACGCCGGTCGACGTACGCCTTCAGCTCCGCCTCCAGCTCGGGGTCGATCGGCGGCTTCTCGTACTCCTCCAGCGTCTTCTTCCAGATCTCGTTTGCACGCGCCGCCGTGTCGTTGGCGCCGTTGCGGTTCCACCGCTCGAAGTTCTCGGTCGAGGAGACGAGCGGTCGGTAGAAGCACTCGCGGAAGCGCTCGAGCGTGTGCGCGGCGCCGAGGAAATGCCCGCCCTGCCCAACCTCCTGGTGCGCCGAGTAGGCGAGCGCCTCCTCGTCGATCGTCAGCGGCTTGAACACCTCGTGCAGCATCCGCAGCTGCTCGACGTCCACGATGAACTTCTCGTAGCAGGAGACGAGCGCCGACTCGAGCCAGCCCGCGGAGTGCATGACGTAGTTCGTGCCGGCCAGGAAGGTCGGCCAGAGCGACATCATCGACTCGTAGCCCGCCTGCGCGTCGACGACCTGCGACGAGGTGAGCGCACCGCCTCCGCGGAACGGCAGGTTGTAATGCCGTGCGATCTGCCCTGTGCAGAGCAGGCCGACCGCCGACTCGGGGGTCCCGAAGCTCGGCGAGCCCGACTGCATGTCGGTGTTCGAGAGGAAGGAGCCGAACACGACCGGACAGCCGGGACGGATCGTCTGCACGAGCGCGATCCCGGCGAGTGCCTCCCCGACCTGCTGCGCCAGCGTCGCCACGATCGAGACCGGCGACATCGCGCCCATGAGCAGGAACGGAGTGACCACCGTTGCCTGCCCGGCCGTCGCGTATTCCACGAGGGCCGAGAGCATCCGGTCGTCGTAGCGCAGCGGCGAGTTGACGTTGATCAGCGAGATGATCGCAGGGGTCTGCTCGATCGACTCGCGGCCGAAGACCATCTCCGCCATCGCGATCGTGTCGACGGCGTTCGGGCCTGACGTGACCGAGCCCATGAACGGCTTGTCGGACAGCGTCAGGAGCGCGTACACCATGTCGAGGTGGCGCGAGTCGAGCGGGCGGTCGTTCGGTTCGCAGATCGTCCCGCCGCAGGAGTCGAGCTGCGGGAAGAACTGCGCGAGCCTGACGAGGTTCTGGAAGTCGTCGTACGTCGCGTCGCGGCGCTCGTCGCCCTCGCGCACGAACGGGCAGCCGTAGACGGGGGAGAAGACCATGTGGCTCCCGCCGATGTGGACGGTCTGCTCCGGGTTCCGCGCCTGGAGGTCGAACTCGGCCGGTGCCTTGGCGACCTGCTCGAGGATCCAGTCGGGGTCGAAGCGGACGAGCTCGCCCTCGACGTTCTGGCCGGCGTTCGCGAAGACCTCCAGGGCCTCCGGGTACAGGAACTCGATCCCGAGCTCGCTGACGATCCGTCGCCAGCCGCGCTCCAGCTCGGCCAGCGCTGCCTCGTCCAGGATCTCGTAGCGCGGTAGATCGTTGATCAGCACAGCAGTCCCTCCAACTCTCGCTCCAATCCTTCCATGCCGGTCTCGCGGACCTCGAGCGGGAGGCGCAGGCGTTCGGCTGCGTGCTCGGCGGCGAGGCGCAGCTCCGGCGTCGGCTCCTGGGCCAGCCAGACGGCCTTCTCGTAGTGGCGGAAGTAGTCGTCGAGCAGCTCGGGGTGCCGGTCGAGCCCGAGCCCGCGCCAGACGACGCGGTCGAAGCTGCGGACGAGGAAGTCGGTGAGGAAGTACGTCCCCGGCTCGTGTTCGGCGCCGAAGACCTCGTAGCAATGCGCACCCGTGAGGCGGGGGTAGCCGTCGAGCTCGGCGCCGCAGTGGGCGTACGCGACCACGACGTCATCGCCGGCCGCCGCCTCGTCGACCGCCGCGCGGATCCGGTCGGGGCGGTTGTGGAGCTCGGGCGGCACGGAGCGGACCTCGACGTCCCAGCCGCGGCGGGCCGCGATCTGCTTCACGTGGAGGGCCAGCGCTCCGCAGGAGACGACGACCTGGGTCATCCCGGGAATGCCAGCTGGTCGATGAAGAGATCGTTGAAGTCTTCGCGGCCGGACAGCTCGACGTATTCGACCTCGTCGAGCACCGCGTTCGCCGCCGCGCGCTCGGTCACCGACAGGGCGACGATCTTCGCGCCCTCGCCGGCGACGTTGCCGGCGGCGACGATTCGCGGTAGCGGCAGCTTCGGCACGAGGCCGATCTTGACCGCGCTCGCAGGGGTCAGGTACGTGCCGAACGAGCCGCCGAGGAGAACCTGTGCGATCTCCGAGGGCTCGACCCCGAGCTCCCGGCAGAGGATCTGCCAGCCCGTTGCGATCGACGCCTTGGCGAACTGGAGCTCGCGAACGTCGCGCTGCGAGAGGTAGACACCATCGGCGAGGTGGAAGACCGTCTCCTCGCCGACCTTGTCGAGCCGGTCGGACGAGTCGGCGACGAAGCGGCCGGAATGGTCGAGGATGCCGGCCCCGACGAGCTCCGCCACCGCGTCGACGAGACCGGAGCCGCAGAGCCCCTGGGGCTCGACGTCTCCGATCACCGTCAGCTGCACGTCTTCCTCCACGATCTTCACGCCCTCGATCGCTCCTTCCGCGGCGCGCATCCCGCAGCGGATCTGGGCCGCCTCGAAGGCGGGGCCGGCGGGCGCCGCGCACGCCAGCGCCTGCGCGGAGGAGCCGAGCACGATCTCCGAGTTCGTGCCGACGTCGATGAAGAGACGTACCCGACGGTCGAGCGTCAGCCCGGTGGCGAGGATGCCGGCGACGATGTCCGGGCCGACGTAGGCGCCGAGCGCGGGGAAGAGGACCGCGGGAGCGCGCTCGTGGACGGCGAGGCCGAAGTCGCTCGCCCTCGCCTCAGGCAGCCGACGCGCCGCGATCGTGAACGGTGCCATCGAGAGCGGCTCGGGGTCGATGCCGAGCGCCAGCTGGATCATCGTGACGTTGCCGGTGACGACGACCTCGTAGACCTCGGCCGGATCGACGCCTGCCTCCCCGCACACCTCGTCGGTCAGCGTTCGGAGCGTCTCGTGCGCGTGCGCCTGCAGCCGCTCGAGCGCGTCCTCGTCGAGCATCGTCGCCGAGATGCGCGAGATCACGTCGGCGCCGAACGGCTGCTGCGTGTTCAGGATGGAGCGCACGGCGCGCGGCTGTCCGGTTTCGAGGTCGAGCAGCGTCGCGACGACGGTGGTCGTGCCGAGGTCGAACGCGATGGCATGGCGGCCGCCGGACGTGTCGCCCGGCTCGACGCCGATCAGAAGGTCGTCCGCGAGCACCGCGGTCACCTTCCAGTCGGCTTCGCGCAGCGTATGGCCGAGCCTGCGTACGACCTCGAGCGGGACGCGCGGCTCGACGTCGTCCATCGCGTCGAGGAGCCGCTCGAGGTCCGAGCGCTGGTCCTCGAGCGTCGGCTCGTCGAGCTCGACGTAGCGCTTCTGCACCGCCGGCCGCAGGATGACGTGCCGGCCGACGCCGGCGAGCGCGGCCTTCGGCCGTGTCTGGAGTGGCGGCACTTCGATCGTCATGTCCTCGTGCGCCGCCGCGCGGCATGCGAGCCGCCAGCCGTTCCGGAGCTCGTCGGGGCTGAACGCGCGGGGGTCGACCGGGCTCAGCTCTGCGCTGCCGGAGACGACTCGCACCTTGCACTTCTTGCAGGTGCCGTGCCCGCCGCAGGTCGAGTCGATCGCGACGCCGTTCCAGCTCGCGGCATCGAACAGCGTCGTCCCGGCCGGCACGCGCGCTTCCTTGACGGCCCGGTCATCTCCGACCTGCAGGTAGCGCAGCCGGACCCGGTCGGGGTGCGGCTGCTCCGGGAGATCCTCGACCGCGCTCACGCCTGCGCCGCCGCCTGCTTCTCGCGGTAGCGCCGGATCCACTCGGCGCCCCACTCGTCGCGGCCGAGCAGGAAGTCGGTCGCGCGCACCGCCTCGACGGTCTCGTCGCGGCGTGCGTCCATGATCGCGCTCGTCAGTCCGTGGCTCTGGGCGACCGCGAGGAAGGCGGCGCCGAGCGTGTGTCGGCCGGGCAGACCGAACGACGTGTTCGACGCGCCGCACGTGGTGTTGACGCCGAGCTCCTCGCGCAGCAGGCGGAGTGTCTCGAGAAAGAGCGTGACCGCGCGCGGCTCGGCCCCGACCGGCATCGCGAGCGGATCGATGATCACGTCCTCGGGCGGGATTCCGTGGTCACCGGCGACGGAGACGATCTTCTTCGCCACCTCGACGCGCCGCTCCGGCTCCATCGGGATCTCGTCGTCGTTCGCCAGTCCGATGACCGCCGCTCCGTGCTTCGCGACGAGCGGGAGGATCGCTTCGAGCCGCTCGTCCTCGCCCGTGACCGAGTTGACGAGCGCCTTTCCGTCGTACACGCCGAGACCCGCTTCGAGCGCCTCGATCACGGACGAGTCGATGCAGATCGGCAGGTCGCAGAAGCCCTGCACCATCGGAATGGCGTTGCGCATCAGCTGCACTTCGTCCGCGAGCGGGTCACCGACGTTGACGTCGAGCATGTCGGCGCCGCCCGCGACCTGCTGCGCGACGTCGGCCTCGAGCTGTGAGAGGTCGCCCGCCTGGAGCTGAGCCTGGAACGCCTTCCGTCCCGTGGGGTTGATCCGCTCCCCGATCACGCAGAACGGATGCTCGGGGCCGATGACGACGGTCCTAGACGGCGACTGGACGACGGTATCCACTCGTCTCCCTTTCCGCTCGTGGGGGGATGCCGAGCCGTTCGCACAACCGGGCGATGCCGGCCTCGCGGCGGAAGCTGATCAGGTGGAGCCCTGCGACCCCGGGCAGCGAGCGCGCGTGCTCCGCGAGCTCGACCGCGACCTCGAAGCACTCTGCCTCCGGATCGGCCGCGTTCTCGCAGCGCTCCCTGAGCGCGGCGGGGACCTCGATCCCGGGCACGTGCTCGTCGATGTAGCGAAGCGCCGAGGGCGAACGCACGAGGCAGATCGAGGGGAGAAGGGCGCACCGCTCGTCGAGTCCCTTCGCGACCGCTTCCGTCATGAATGCCTCGAGCTGCTCCGGTTTGAAGGACACCTGCAGCTGCAGGAAGCGCGCGCCTGCACGCACCTTCTTCAGCGCCCGGTCGACCCGGTAGTCGAACGGCGGAGCGCCGGAGTTCTCGACCGCGCCGAGGAAGAGCTTCGGCGGTGGGTCGATCTTGCGACCCGAGAGGTACGTCCCGTCCGCCATCGCGCTCGCGAGCGCGAGCAGCTGGATGGAGTCGAGATCGAAGACGCGCTGCGCTTCGGGCTCGTCGCCGGCCGTGACGTCGTCGCCGGTGAGGCAGAGGATGTTCTCGATCCCGTGCAACGCTGCGCCGGCGATCTCCGCCTCGAGTCCGATCCGGTTCCGGTCCCGGCACGTCAGCTGCATCACGGGCTCCATCCCCAACTGTTTGAGAGCGATCGCGACCGCGAGCGGCGAGGCGTGAGCATGCGCCGACGTGTTGTCGGTGGCGTTCGTCGCGTCGACGTAGTCCTCGAACGGCGCGAATCGCTCCCGCACCGCGTCGAGCCCGCCCGAGTCGACGGTGAGGAGCTCGGACGTCACCGCGAAGCGGCCTGCGGCGAGCGCTTCCTCAAGCCTCGACATGCCAGCCCTTCGGTGTCTGCTTGTCGCGGCCGGTCGCGAGGTTGATCCAGGAAGAAGTACCGGCGAGGCGGTGGTCGACCGGCGGCCGTAGGTCGTGGATCTCGTCCGACCAGGGCAGCCGGCGGGAGCGCTCGACCGCCTTGAGCCAGACGCAGCGCATCTCGGGCTTCACCTCGCAGTGGCCGTCGGGCCGGACGCCTCCACACGGACCGTTGCGCAGCGTCTTCGGGCATTCCATCGGACACGTGAGCCCGGTCGAGTGGAGCACGCACTGGCCGCACATGTGGCAGCCGAAGACCGGCTTCTTCACCGCCGCCTCGATCAGGGCGACGGGCTTCACGCCGGAACGGCGCTCCGCTTGCGCTCGATCAGATCCTTGGCGAGCCGCACCGCAGCCGAGGCGTCGGACGCGTACCCGTCGGCGCCGACCTTGTCGGCGTACTCCTGCGTGACCGGCGCGCCGCCGACCATGACGATCACGTCGTCGCGGATCCCCGCCTTCTCGAGGGCGTTGATGTTCGCCTTGAACATCGGCATCGTCGTCGTCAGGAAGGCCGAGAAGCCGACGATGTCGGGCTGGTGCTCCTGCACCTGCTCCACGAATGTCTCCGGCGCGACGTTGACGCCGAGGTCGTGGACGGTGAAACCCGCTCCCTCAAGCATGATGTTGACGAGGTTCTTGCCGATGTCGTGGACGTCGCCCTTGACGGTGCCCATGACGTAGGTGCCGACCTGCTGGGCGCCGGTCTCGGCGAGGAGCGGGCGGAGGATGTCGAGCGCGCCCTGCATGGCCCGGGCCGCGATCAGCATCTCGGGGACGAAGAAGTCGCCGCGCTCGAAGCGCGCCCCGACCTCCTCGAGCGACGGGATCAAGGCGTCGTAGAGCATCTTCTCGGGCTCGAGGTCGTCCTCGAGCCCGCGGTTGACGAGGTCTTTCACCTCGGGCGCGTTGCCGACGAGTGTGTTGTCGTACAGCCCCTGCAGGATCTCTTCGTGGGTCATGCGGCACCTCGCGTGTCGTGGGTTCCGAGCCGTTCGGACAGCAAGCCGGCCTGGCGGATCAGCTCCGGCGCGAGCTCGGCGATGCGCTTCTGCGTCAGTCGGATCGTGGGTCCGGAGATGGAGAGAGCCGCGACGGCCGTCCCGTCCGGGCCGAGCACGGGCGCCGCGACCGCCGAGAGGCCGTGTTCGAGCTCGTCGACGGCGACGGCGTATCCCTGCCGGCGAATCGAACCGTCGTCCGCAGCCGCATCGGGGCCGAACGCGCGCAGCACCTTGCCGTTCGCCGTCGTGTCGAACGGGACGCGCCGGCCGACCCAGTTCGTGCCGCCGACGAAGTGCCGGGTGTCCTCCTGCGCGAGATGCTCGACGCCGAGCGGCGTCGGTACGCCGAGGTTGATCGTCTCGCCCGAGAGCCCTGCCAGGTGGCGCAGTGCCGGACGCGCAAGGTCGACCAGGCTCTCGCCCGTGTCGCGGTGTGCGAACCGAAGGAGCACGGGGCCGGGTGCGACCCGCCGGTCGCCCGACCGCTGGACGAGTCCGCGCCGCTCGAGCGCCCCGACGAGCCGCGAGGTCGTGCTCTTCGGGAGTCCCGAGCGCTCCGACAGCTCGCCGACACTCACCGGTCGAGCCGACTCGACCACGCCCACGAGCAGTTCCGCGGCACGGTCGATCGCCTGGGTCCCGGTCTCTGCCGCCACGTCTCCCATATGGTGGAACATCCGTTCCACGGTTGTCAAGCCGGATACACGCGACAGGGCGGCCGCGGAGCGCGGGGTGACGCGATCTCTAGGCGTCGAGCGACTCGGCGAGCAGCGTCGAGACGTCGGCGACCCTGAGCCCGGCGCCCGTCTCGCGGACTCCGTCGTCGAGCATGACCGTGCAGAAGGGACACGCGACGGCGAGCGTCTCGGCTCCCGTCTCGGCCGCCTCCCGGACTCGCTCGGCGTTGATCGGCCGGCCCCGTTCCTCCATCCACATGTGTGCACCGCCCGCCCCGCAGCAGAAGGTCTGCTTGCCGCTCCGCTTCATCTCGACCGGCCTTCCGACGGAAGTGACGAGTTCGCGCGGCTCGAGACGCACGTCGTTGTGGCGGGCGAGATAGCAGGAGTCGTGGTAGGTGATCGGCTGCTCGCCGGCCCGCGGGGACAGGCGGCCCTCGCGCACGAGCCGGGCCAGGAGCTCGCTGTGGTGGACGACCTCGTAGGCGCCGCCGAAGTCCGGGTACTCGTTGGCGAGCGTGTTGAAGCAGTGGGGGCAGCTCGCGACGATCTTCGTCACGCCCTGCTCGTTCAGGGTCGCCACGTTCTGCTCGGCATACGCCTGGAAGACGTACTCGTTGCCCATCCGGCGCGCGGGGTCACCGGTACACGCCTCGCGCGGCCCGAGGATCGCGAAGTCGACGCCCGCTTTCTGCAGCAGCTTCGCGGTCGCCTCGGCCGAGGCGCGCGCGCGCTCGTCGAACGAGGCTGCGCAGCCGACCCAGTAGAGGTACTCGGGGGCCGGATCTCCCGGATCGAGCAGCCGCACGCCGAGGTCGGCCGCCCAGGCCGCGCGCTCGCTCTGCGGCTTTCCCCACGGGTTCGCGGCGCGCTCGACGTCGCGCAGCATCGGCTCGGCTTCGGCCGGGAATTGGGCATCGACCATCACGCGGCTGCGGCGCAGGTCGACGATGTGGTCGATGTGCTCGATCGAGACGGGGCATGCCTCGACGCAGGCCCCGCAGGTGACACAGTCCCAGATCATCTCCTCGGGCACGCCGTTCCCGACGATCTGCGCGTCGTTCTGCGCGAAGACCTGGTCGCGAACGCCCATGATCAGGAGCTTCGGCGAGAGGATCTTCCCGGTGGCGTAGGCGGGGCAGGCGTCCTGGCAGCGGCCGCATTCGGTGCAGGAGAAGGCGTCGACGACCTCTTTGCGCGTCAGGTCTGCGGTGGTTGCCACACCGAAGCGCAGCTCGCCGTCGGGGACGTCGAAGCGCAGGGGCTCGAGCCGTCCTCCCGAGCGCGTCCGGGCCATCCAGACGTTGATCGCCGCGGTCGCGATGTGGAGGTGCTTGGAGTGGGGGAGGTAGGCGAGAAAGGCTCCGATCACGACGAGATGTGCCCAGGCGAAGGCGACGCCGCCGACGAGATGCCAGAGGAGCAGGGTGATCACGACCGCCGCGATCAGCGCGAGGATCAGGTCGGCCTCGCCCAGGTGGCTGCCCCGGAACCGCTCCGGCCGCACGACCTTGCGGATCACGAATGCTGTCGCGACGCCCACGAGGACGAGGACCGCGAAGACGTCTGCCAGCACGCTGTACCAGTGCGGTGTGTGGTCGCCGCCGCCGGCGACGTAGATCGCGGCGAGCACGATCGTGGGGAAGAGCACGATGAAGCCCCAGAAGATGAACGCGTGCATCAGCCCGGGCACGAGCCGCTGCAGCAGCTTCTTCTGGCCGAGGACGAGCTCGACCTCGTTGCGGACGCGTGCGGCCTCGGAGCCCGGCCGGTCGGACGGCCTCGCGCCCCGGACGAGCCCGGTCAGGAACCACGCCCGGCGGGCGAAGATCCCGCCGCAGACGAGCACGAGCGCGGCCAGCCCGATCGCGCCGGCTATCCCTGGGCCTTTCGCAGCTCGGCGCTGATCGCCGGCACGACTTCGTGCAGGTCGCCGATCACCGCGTAGTCGGCGACGGCGAGGATCGGCGCCTCCGGATCGTTGTTGATCGCCAGGATCCGTTTTGCGCCTTTTGCTCCGGCGATGTGCTGGGTCGCGCCGCTGATCCCGCACGCGACGTACAGGTCGGCGGAGATCTTCGTCCCGGTCTGCCCGACCTGGTCGGTGTGCGGTCGCCAGCCGGCGCTCGTCACGACTCGGGAGCACCCGACCGCGCCGCCCAGCAGTCCGGCGAGCTCCTCGATCACCGTGAAGCCTTCTGCGGAGCCGACGCCGCGGCCGCCGCCGACGACGACCTTCGCCTCGCGCAACGACACACCCCCGCTTGCCTCCTCGATCCGCTCCAGCACCTTGGGAGAGCCGTCGTCCTCAGCGCTCAACGTTTCCACGGCGCCGATCTCGGCAGCCGGTTGCGTGTGCGGCGCGACGGTCAGGAGCTGCGGCGAGCCGTGCAAGCGCGCTTCCTCGAGCAGACTCCCGCCCCAGCGCTGTCGCGTGACGACGCCGCCGGCGATCGACGTCACGTTCGCCGCGAACGCCCGGTCGAGGATCGCGCCCACGTGCGCGAGCAGCTCGTTGCCGCGGTCCGAGCCGGCCGCCAGTATCGCGTCGGCATCGTGGGCGGCAAGCGCCCTGGCCCACGCGGCGGGCTGATACGTGCCGCCGAACGTGACCGCACGCGTGTCTCCGAGCGAGCGGGCGAACCCGATCGCCTGGGCGGAGAGTTCGTCGTCGGGCTCGACGAAGCAGAGGACGTTCACGCGACGCCGAGCTCCTGCAGCACCTCGACCACGCGCGGGGCAGCCTGCGCTCCCTCGCCGAGGACCTCGGCCTGCTTGCCCTGCCCCTCCGGCACGACGAGCCGCAGCTTCTCGAGCTGCGAGGTCGGAGGAGTCACCGCCGTCCGGGCGAGCGGCTTCTGCTTCGCCCGCAGGCGCCCGGGGACCGAGGGGTATCGCGGCAGGTTGAGCCCCTCGAGCACGGTCAGCACGGCCGGTAGCGGAGTCTCGTAGACGTCGCGGGCGCCGCCGACGTCGCGCTCGCAGCGGACGGCGCCGGCCCGCGGTTCGATCTTCTTCAGACCGGTGACCACGGGCAGCCCGAGTGCGTGCGCGACCCGGATCCCGACCTGGTAGCCGGCTGCGTCCGCAGACTCGTTGCCGAACAGGAGCAGGTCGAACGGCTCGTCGTCGCCGATCGAGTCGACGATCGCGCCCGCGGTGGCCTGGGCGTCCCAATCCTCGGTCTCGGTCTCGAGGAGGATCCCGCGATCGGCGCCGATCGCCATACAGTCGCGCAGCTGCTCCTCGGCCTCGGCCGGGCCCAAAGTCAGCACCACGACCTCGCCGCCGTCGCTCTCCACGATGCGCACAGCCTCCTCGACCGCGCACTCCTCGTGCGGCGAGATCGTGAAGCCGAGGTGCTTCGTCTCGAGCGCCTGCCCATCCTCGGTGAGCACCATCTTCCCGCCCGTGATCGGGACACGTTTCACGCAGACGAGGATCCTCACGAGCGGATCCTCACGTTGTCGGGGTCGAACGGCGGTCGTGAGCCGACGACCTCGACGGCGGCCGGATAGAGCTCCTCCATGTACTGGACGAACAGCTGTCCGTGGTCGCCGGGCGGGAGGTACGTCATCACGAGGTACTTGCCGAGCGACGGCCCGGCGCCCGCGGAGGTGACGTACGAGCGCCGGCCCTTCGGGTCGACGAGCGGCGAGCCGTCCTCGAGCACGATCGGTTCCCGGCCGAGTGGGAAGCGCGTGTTGCCGGTCAGCGACAGCGTGGAGCAGATGGCAGCCGGCTCTCCCGCGCGGGCCGCGAGGTGCGCCTCCTTGCCGACGAAGTCCTCGTTCTTGACCTTCCACCAGGCCATGTCGGCTTCGACGACGTCGTAGTCCTGGTCGAGCTCGAACCCGAACGCCCGGTAGGCCTTCTCGAGCCGGCCCGTCGTGCCGTAGACACCGATACCGGCGGGAACGACGCCGTGCGGGCGGCCGGCCTTCCAGACCGCATCCCAGAGCCTCGCCCCGTGCTCGAACGGCACGTACAGCTCCCAGCCGAGGTCGCCGACGTACGAGATGCGCGAGGCGAGTACCTCCATGCCGTCGACCTCGACCGTCTTCCAGGTCGCGAAGGGAAAGCCGTCGTTCGACACGTCGTCGCTCGTCAGCGAGGAGAGGATGTCGCGCGCCCGCGGGCCCCAGAGGCCGAGCGTGCAGAGAGCCGAGGTGTGGTCCTCGATGCGCGCCTCCGGGCCGCAGTGGTCGGCGAACCACTTCATGTCCGCCATCCCGTGCGCGCCGCCCGTGACGACGCGGAAGCGGTCGTCGGCCATCTTCATGATCGTGAGATCGGACTTGAAGCCGCCGCTTGGGGCGAGCACCGGCGTGTAGATCACGCGACCCGCCGGCACGTTCATCTGACGCGCCGCGACGGTCTGCACACAGTCGAGGGCGCCGGGACCGACGATGTCGAAGACGCAGAACGCGGTCAGGTCGAACATCGCGGCCCGCTCGCGCATGGCGAGATGCTCGGCGTTGATGATCGGCGACCACCAGCGCGCGTCCCATTCGTTCCGGCGCGGCTGGACGCCGTACTCCTCGACGAGCGACGCATTCGACTCGTACCAGTGCGGCCGCTCCCAGGCCGCCGCCTCGAAGAAGCGCGCGCCGAGCTCCTGCTCCCGCTCGTAGAAGGGCGAGACGCGGACGCCGCGGTTCGACTCCCACTGCTCGCTCGGGTGCACGATGCCGTAGGTCTTGTTGAAGCCCTCTGCCGCCCTGCCCTTGACGTGCTGCGGCGTGCGCTGCTCCGGATAGAAGCGCGCGATGTCCGACGACTGGAGGTCGATCTCGGGCTCGCCGAGCACCATCCATTCCGCCACCGACTTGCCGACCCCGGGGCCCTCCTTGACCCAGACCGCGGCGGCCGACCAGAGACCTTTCACCTCCGGCGTCTCGCCGAGCAGGGGCAAGCCGTCCGGCGTGAGCGAGAGGAGGCCGTTGATCGCGTACTTGATTCCCACCGCCTCGTCTCCGAGGACTTCGGGAACGAGCTGAAGCGCGTGCTCGAGCTGCAGCTCGAAGTCGTCCTGCGTGAAGGGCAGCTCGGTCGGCGTCAGGGCCGACTCCTCGATCGAGGGGATCTCGTCGGGGTCGTGGAGGATCGGCCGGTGCGCGTACGAGCCGACCTCGAGCCCCTGCCCGTCCTGCCGCTCGTACATGTTCGTGTCCATGTCGCGAACGATCGGGTAGTCGACGGCGGTCTTCGAGTCGAGGAAGCGCGGCACCGGGCCGACGTCGATCATCTGGTGCACGGCAGGCGTGAGCGGGATCGAGGCGCCGGCCATTCGCGCGACCCGCGGCGCCCAGACGCCGCACGCGATCGCCACGAGGTCGGCCTCGTAGTCGCCGCGCGTCGTGCGCACGCGGCGGACGCGGCCCTCCTCGACGTCGATTCCCAGGACCTCCGTGTTCGCCAGGACCTGAGCCCCCTTCTCCTGCGCGCGCTCGCGCATGATCGTCCCGAAGCGGAGCGAGTCGACAACCGCGACCGACGGGGTGTAGAAGCCTCCGAGCAGGATCGACTCGTCGACGAAGGGTACGAGCTCCTTGATCTCCGCCGGCGTGACGAGACGGCAATCCTCGACGCCCCACGACTTTGCCGAGGCCATCCTGCGCCGCAGCTCCTCCATCCGTTCCTCGGTGCGCGCGACCTCGATGCCTCCGCACTCGTGGAGCGTCCCGGTCTCGCGGTACTGGCGCATCGACTCGAGCGTCAGCTGCGTCATCTCCTTCGAATGGTCGACCGGGAAGATGAAGTTCGAGGCGTGGCCGGTCGATCCGCCGGGGTTGGGGAACGGGCCCTTGTCGAGCTGGACGAGATCGGTCCAACCGAGCTCGACGAGCCAGCCGGCGAGGCTGTTGCCGACGATGCCGCCGCCGATCACGACTGCTCTCACACGCTCACCAGGGCCTTCCGCATCGCCTGCTCGAAGTCCTCGACGTGGGCGCGCATGATCTCGGCCGCGCCGTCCCCGTTGGCGACGACGATCTCGTGGACGAGGTCGCGGTGGGCCTCCACGGCGTCTTCGAGATCCTCGGCGCGGTCGAGCGCGATCATCCAGATCCGGAGCGCGAGCACGTAGTACTCGCCGAGCGTCTTCTCGAGCAGGTGGTTGTGCGCAGCCGCGTAGATCGCCCGATGGATCCGCTCGTCGAGGCCCATGAGGTTCGCCCCTCTCGTGATCTGGTCACTGAGGCCGGCGAGCTCGGCGCGCTCCTCGTCGGAGGCACGTTCGGCGGCGAAACGTGCCGCCTCGGGCTCGAGCGCCGCGCGCACCTCTGAGATGCGGGCGAGATCTCGCACGTCGACGCCGGTCACGAACATGCCGCGGCGAGGGAACACCTCGACGAGCTGTTCCTGCGCGAGGCGCCTCAGCGCCTCCCGGACCGGAGTCCGCCCGATTCCGAGGCTCTCGACCAGCTGCCTCTCGTCGATGAGGGATCCCGGGGGAAGCTCCAGAGAGACGATCAGGTCGCGGATGGCGACATAGGCGCGGTCGGCGAGCGAGGATGCCTGTACCGCGAGCTCCACAGCAGATATATTACTCATATTCCAATCGCGGCCGGACTTGCATTCCCGTCGCCGAGGCCAGAGGTGTAGAAAGGAGACCGGGCGTGGCGACGACGACATCCTCCTCTCTCGAGATCGCGCAGGAGGCGAAGCTGCGCCCGATCACCGAGATCGCGGCCGCGGCCGGGCTCGAACCCGACGAGCTCGATCTCTACGGAACGTACAAGGCGAAGGTCTCACTCTCCGTGCTCGACCGGCTGGCGAGCAAGCCCGACGCGAAGCTCGTCTGCGTGACCGCGATTACGCCGACGAGGTTCGGCGAGGGCAAGACGACCACCTCGGTCTCGCTGACGCAGGGCCTGGGAGCGATCGGACGCAGACCGGTGCTCTGCCTCCGCGAGGCGTCGCTCGGCCCGGTGTTCGGGATCAAGGGCGGAGCCGCCGGTGCCGGCTACGCGCAGGTCGTGCCGATGGAGGACATGAACCTCCACTTCACCGGCGACATCCATGCGATCGGAGCGGCGAACAACCTGCTCGCGGCCATGCTCGAGGCGCACCTTCTGCACGGGAACGAGCTCGGCATCGACCCGTTGACGATCAGCTGGCGCCGCTGCGTGGACATCAACGACCGGGCGCTGCGCGACACCGTCATTGGTCTCGGCGGCAAGGCGAACGGCTATCCGCGGCAGACCGGCTGGGATATCACAGCCGCGTCGGAGGTGATGGCGATCGTCGCCGTCGCGCGCGACCTCTTCGACCTGCGCGCGCGGCTTGGTGCGATCACGGTCGGCTCGACGTACGACGGGGAGCCGGTGACCGCCGAGCAGCTGAAGGCCGCCGGTGCGATGACCGTCCTGCTCAAGGAGACGATCAAGCCCAACCTCGTGCAGACGCTCGAGGGCCAGCCCGCCTTCGTGCATTGTGGGCCGTTTGCGAACATCGCCCACGGCAACAACTCCCTCGTCGCCGACCGCATCGCACTCAAGCTCGGCGACGTGGTCGTGACCGAGTCGGGCTTCGGCGCGGACATGGGTATGGAGAAGTTCATGGACATCGTCTGTCGCGTGGGGAACCTCACTCCGAGCGCGGTCGTCCTCGTCGCGACGGTGAAGGCGCTCAAGCACCACGGCGGCAATCCCGAGGGCGGGGCGGAGGCGATCGCCGCGGGTTCCGCGAACCTCGTCCGTCACCTCGCAACCGTCCGCGAGTTCGGTCTCAACGCCGTCGTCGCAGTCAATCGCTTCCCGGACGACACCGAAGAGGAGATCGTGCAGATCCGCGAGATTGCGCTCGGGAACGGCGCCTTCGCCGCGGAGGCGAACGAGGCGGTCGTGAAGGGAGGAGAGGGAGCGGCCGCGCTGGCCGAAGCGGTCGTCGAGGCGACCGAGCAGCCTTCGAGCTTTGCGCCCGTCTACCCGCTCGACGACTCGATCGAGCGAAAGATCGAGGCGATCGTGACGCGGGTGTACGGCGGTGACGGGATCCTTCTCCAGCCGGCCGCGCGGAAGAAGATCGCGGAGCTCGAGCGGGTCGGGTTCGACAAGCTCCCGATCTGCATGGCGAAGACGCACCTCTCCCTCTCGCACGACCCGACGCT
>Ga0335085_10008116_pt1 | contig 16092 bp, 10 predicted proteins | sample Lox_Sample_45_FD_206712 | JGI IMG/M metagenome (GOLD analysis project Ga0335085, IMG submission 206712) | Soil microbial communities from Loxahatchee National Wildlife Refuge, Florida, United States - Lox_Sample_4.5 | ecosystem: Environmental > Terrestrial > Soil > Wetlands | place: USA...
CTGATCTGATGCATTCATTCGAACCCGGTGATCCGAGGAAAGATCAGTCAATTATTTTTCTTGGTGAAGTGCTGGATGGCGTCACCATTCTCGGAGATGGTTCTACACCCGATGTCACCTATGACGGGAATGGAGACACCGTGGAGATTGAATGCTACAATCAGAAAGTGTGGACGCCCGGCAATGATGTAGCCACGCAATGGGGAGCTAACCGGCGAATACTTCGCTATGCGGAAGTTTTGCTTATCGCTGCCGAAGCAGAAAATGAATTGGGAAATTCTGCAAATGCGTTGACTTACCTCAATCAGGTTCGAGCCAGGGCCAGGGAAGGTAATAATTCCATTTTGCCTGACATCACAGAAACAGATCAAACCGCGCTGAGAAGTATCATACTTCATGAGCGCCGTGTTGAATTAGCTTTGGAGGGTGATCGTTTCTGGGATTTGGTAAGAACAGGAAATGCACCGGCAGTACTCGGGCCGCTGGGATTTGTGACGGGAAGAGATGAATTGCTTCCGATTCCGCAGAATGAAATTGATATTTCTGAGGGGACGCTAACGCAAAATCCCGGATGGTGATGGTGTAATTTTGCTGTAATGAATTATTGGGAGATGCATGATCGTAGTCAAATTCAAAAAAATAATTTCTGACGTCCCTATACAACCTTTTTATTCAAATTCAATTCTAATTTCTTAACCAAAATCAAATTCAATTAAAAAATGAAAAACCGAAAGTTGATTTACAGCGCAATTGTCGCAGTGGCACTTGTCGCTCTCGTCTTCACCTCATGCAAGAAGAAAGAAGACACCAGTTTTACCCTCGTGACGTTGGTCTCAGGCAACTCGGATCTCAATGGAGCCACCACTCCTACTGACGTGGATCCGGCAGGCAATATCGTAGCAACATTTTCAACTGATGTTGATGCGAGCACCGCAAACAACACCAACATCACCATCACGCGCGATTACGATGGCGCCGACGTTCCGTTGTCTGCAACTGCATCCGGTTCAAGCGTCACTATCACGCCAAGCTCAACATTGGATGAAGGTGCCTTGTATCACCTCAATCTTGGTGCGGGATTGAAAGGGACCAATGGTACTGCCTTCGTTGCTGTCGAAAGAAATTTCCAGACTACAGGAACATTTGTTCCCTCGGGAGAAATCGCTCACTGGAGCTTTGAGGGTAATGGAAACGATGAGACAGGCACTTTTAATTCTACAAGTTCCACCGGGATTACCTATGTAGCAAGCCGAAATGCCAATGCCGGGCAAGCTGCATCTTTCGATGGCAGCACGAGCATCATTCAAATTCCGAATCCCGCCGGACTTGAAAATTCCAGCGCCATCACACTCAGCTTCTGGGTATATGGTGACACGCTGAATCACACCAATTCCACGGGAGGCTTGAAAGGAAATTTTGTTATGGGAGCTGGTTTCTTTAAAGGAATGGAAATTGAAATGGATGCGAAATTCAATTGGATCAAATTGGGAGGCTCCTATGCTTATCCTTCCGCAGATACAACTGCATACACGAATCCAGATTTCTTCTTCAATGGTGATGGAATGGATAAAGATCACGGCGGCTGGCAAGGAATTGCATACGAAGCCGACTTAACCGCTTCAGGCGGACCAGCGCAATTCTTTTTGGAAAAGTGGGGTCATGTGGTCATTACGTTTGATGCAGCCACCGGACTTCATGATGTTTATCTCAATGGTACGCTTATGGAAACGGATGATTATCATCTGTGGCCTGCAGGTGATCCGGTGATGAGCGTGACAGGCATGGAATTTCCGCCCGCCTCTTATGAAACTGATTTGGGAACGAACTTCGTCTTTGGTTTTGCCTCCGATCCATCCACTGTTTTCTGGAGTGATACGGACTTTGGCAATTACGCAAATCCAGATGCGAATCACTTCAAAGGAATGCTTGACGACGTAAGAATTTGGCACCGTGCACTTACAGCTCAGGAAGTTTCTTTGATCTACAATTCAGAAAAATAATCTGAGCTAAAATTTTTGAGGAAGGGCATTGGATCATTCGCCGGTGCCCTTCTTCATTTTAGTTTTGCATGTATGCTGAAATCATTTCGCATTTTTTTGATTTTGATTTTCATTCTTTCATCCTGCAAGAAAGACAAACCCGTTCAGCCCACAGGAGGATTTCAGCTAACTTCTATCAGCATCGGTCAGAATAATCTCAATCTTTCTTCCGGCGCTTCGAATACGAATATGCCGGTTGATCAGCCGATCGTTGCGGAGTTTTCTGACAAGCTTGATGTGACAACGGTATCTCATTCATTTCTTCTTCTGAAAGGAAATGACACCATCCCGCTCAATTATTTTTTTCTCGATTCGAATAAAACCATTTCAGCCAAGCCGCTGGATTCATTGCTGACAGCAACTTCTTATCAGCTTGTTATCAATTCAAATCTGAAAACGCTTGAGGGAAAATCATTTGGAGGCGTCACCGTTTCTTTCACCACTATTCCCACTACAGTAAAGATTGATTCTCTCTCTGTCGGCGCCACAAATTTTCTGAACACAGACAGACCCACGAATGTCGATCGCAATTTTCCCTGCTACATTCATTTCGATCATCCACTCGATGCAAGCACGATAAATTCAAACAATATTCGCGTCATTCATCAAGGAGCCAATGCATCTATCACGATTGCAGTTTCAAACGATGCACATTCACTAACCATCAACGCCAATCAGCCGCTCATTCATTTTGACAAATACACATTGTCACTCTCGAATCAAATCAAAAGCACCGATGGTTCGGTCTTTAACGGTTACTCAGAAGATTTTTATACTGCCATTGATACCACTCCCAAATTTCCAATTCTCTCTGATGATGATCTGCTCAATCTCATTCAACAGCAAACGTTCAAGTACTTTTATGACTTCGCTTATCCCGGTTGCGGAATGGCGCGCGAGCGAAGCACATCGGGCAGTACTGTTACCACGGGAGGTTCGGGATTTGGTGTGATGGCTTTGATTGTGGGAATGGAAAGAGGATTCATCACGCGTCAGGAAGGCACTGATCGTCTCTCGCAAATTCTCACTTTCCTCGAGAGCGCCGATCGTTTTCACGGTGCATTTCCTCACTGGCTCGATGGAAACACCGGCCATATCATTCACTTCAATCCCAACGATGGCGGCGACATTGTCGAGACATCTTACATGATGATGGGCTTGCTCACCATGCGGCAATATCTCAATGCTTCTGATCCCACAGAAAATGATTTGATCACACGCATCAACAATTTGTGGAACAGTGTTGAGTGGGATTGGTACACGAACAATCAAAACACACTCTATTGGAATTGGTCGAGTGTGCTCGGTTTTCAACTGCAATTGCAGGGCTACAACGAAGCGCTCATTACATATCTTCTTGCTGCGGGATCACCCACGCATACAATTTCTGCTGATACTTACACGAATGGTTGGGCCGGAAACGGAAGCATCGTCAATGGAAATTCTTATTACGGATTTACATTGCCGCTCGGCGAAGCTTATGGGGGTCCACTCTTCTTTGAGCAATACACTTATCTTGGGTTCAATCCGAATAATCTTGTGGATCAATACGCAAACTACTGGACGCAATGTGTGAACCACACGCAGATCAATCGCGCATATTGCATCGACAACCCAGCAAATTGGGTTGGCTATAGCGATCAATGCTGGGGTTTAACAGCAAGCGACAATCAAAATGGATACGCTGCCGAGTCGCCGACAAATGACCTCGGTGTAATCGCACCCACTGCCGCAATTTCATCCATGCCGTACACGCCACAATATTCGATGGATGCACTGAAATTTTTCTATTACACCATCGGAGATAAGACGTGGGGAGAATACGGATTTTATGATGCATTCAATGTTACGGCCGGCTGGTGGGACAATCAATACATTGCCATTGATGAAGGACCAATCATCGGCATGATTGAAAATTACAGAACAGGATTACTCTGGAATTTATTTATGAGTTGCCCTGAAGTGACAACAGCCATGAACAAACTTGGATTCTCCAACTAAAAATTTTCTTTGAATGAAAATCATCAAACCTGCTTGTTTCTTTTTCGCTCTCTGCACACTCGGATTCTCTCCCAATCATCTTCCACTTCAATCACCGCGCGAGCGATTCATTGATTCATTAGTAAACCTGATGACGCTCGATGAGAAAATTGGACAGATGACGTTGCTCACTTCCGATTGGGATAAAACCGGTCCGACGATGCGTGCGAATTACAAAGACGACATCCGCACGGGCAAAGTGGGAAACATTTTCAATGCCTTCACTGCAGAATACAATCGCAGTCTCCAGGAAATAGCCGTGAATGAAACCCGGCTGCACATTCCGCTTCTCTTCGGTTATGATGTGATTCATGGTCACAGAACCATTTTCCCAATTCCTCTCGGCGAATCGTGCAGTTGGGATTTGGATATGACGGAGCACGATGAACGCATTGCTGCTACAGAAGCTTCCGCAGAAGGAATCAACTGGACATTCGCACCGATGGTTGACATTGCGCGCGATCCGCGCTGGGGAAGAATCACAGAAGGCGCAGGCGAAGACACGTACCTCGGCGTGCAGATTGCAAAAGCAAGAGTGAAGGGTTTTCAGGGAAAAAGTTTAGGCGACACGAACACTGTTGTCGCCTGCGCAAAACATTTTGCGGCGTATGGTGCTGTGCAATCGGGTCGTGATTACAGCACAGTTGACATCAGTGAGCAAACACTCCGTGATGTTTACCTCCCGCCATTCAAAGCGTGTGTTGACGTAGGGGTCGGAACATTCATGACCTCATTCAATGAAATCAACGGCGTGCCCTCGAGCGGAAATCCTTTTCTGCTTACAAAAATTCTCAGGGATGAATGGGGATTCAAAGGATTTGTCGTCACCGATTATACTTCAATCAATGAAATGGTGCCCCACGGTTTTGCTGCGGATGAAAAGCAAGCCGGCGAAGAAGCATTGAACGCCGGTGTTGACATGGACATGCAGGGTTCCGTGTACTATAATTATTTGAAGCAATCATTGAGTGAAGGAAAAGTGACGCAGGCAGAAATTGACAGCGCGGTAAAAAGAATTCTTCGCATTAAATATGATCTTGGTTTGTTCGCCGATCCATATCGTTACTGCAGCGTAACCCGCGAAAAGAATTCTGTAATGACGCAGGCGAATCTCGATGCAGCTCGTGATGCAGCAAGAAAATCCTGTGTGCTTTTAAAAAATGATAAGAGCATTCTTCCTCTGAAAAATGAAACTTCGATTGCACTCATTGGTCCGCTGGCGAATGATAACGTGGACATGATTGGCTCGTGGTCGGCAGCGGGAGATGGAAAGAAAGCAGTTTCACTTCTCGATGGAATCAAAGCGCGAGCAGGAACAAAAGCGATTTACACGAAGGGATGCAACATCAACGATGACACAACAAAATATTTTTCTTCTGCAATTGCTGCAGCGAAAAAAGCTGACGTCGTGGTTCTTGTCCTTGGAGAAAGCAAAGAAATGTCGGGCGAAGCATCGAGTCGTTCTGATATTTCATTGCCCGGCGTGCAGCAGCAACTTTTTGATGAGATGGTGAAAACTGGAAAACCCGTTGTGGTTGTGTTGATGAACGGAAGACCGCTTACCATTCCTGATCTCGATCAAAAAGCAACCGCCATTCTCGAAGCATGGTTTGGCGGAACAGAAGCTGGCAACGGTGTTACCGATGTTCTGTATGGCGATTATAATCCTTCCGGAAAACTCACAACAACTTTTCCGCGGAGCGTGGGACAAATTCCACTCTACTACAATCAGAAAAACACCGGAAGACCTTTCGATGCAAACAATAAATACACTTCAAAATATCTGGACATTCCGAACTCGCCGCTTTATCCTTTCGGTTACGGATTGAGCTATACAACTTTCAGTTACACGTATCTGAAGATTGATAAACCTGTGTTTCATTTCAATGATTCACTTCACATCACAGTTACAGTTGCCAACACAGGAAATCGTGATGGAGAAGAAGTAGTTCAGCTTTACACGCATGATTTGGTTGGAAGTCTCACGCGTCCGGTCAGAGAGTTAAAAGGATTTAGAAAAATATTTTTGAAAGCAGGCGAAAGCAAGAGCATCATGTTCACATTGACTGCTGATGATCTGGCTTTCACGAATGCTCAAATGATTCATCAGGCGGAGCCCGGAAAATTTGAAGTGTACGTGGGAGGAAATTCAGCGAGCGGCTTGAAAGGAGAATTTGAACTGGTGAAATAACTTTGCAAAGCAGTAATTTTTTCAATTCGAGATTTAAAATTCGCAATTCAAAATTCTTTTTGGTCCCGTAGTTCAATGGATAGAATAGGAGTTTCCTAAACTTTTGATGGCAGTTCGATTCTGCCCGGGACTACACTGCAATTAGCTAATTTGCCAATTTGAAAATTAGTCAATGAAATGAATCAGCTAATTGGCACATTTGCTGGTTGGCAAATTGATTTGGCTCCGTAGTTCAAGGGATCAGAATATCTGACTTCGGATCAGAGGATGGGGGTTCGAATCCCTCCGGGGCTACTTAGAAATTACTCTCGCAGCGATCCGCTCTTGCGAATGAACTCAAGAGTGAGATCGGCACCCGCTCTGTTGATGGGCAAGCTTTGATAGTCGAAATATTTTCCCTCGAATTCATCTTCCTTGTCAGCATTTGAAGCAGCTTCTTTTGCATCGAGCATGTATTGTCTGAAATCATAAATAAGTTGCGATTCGCCCATATCACCGTGCCCTGGAACCACTGAAACGTCGGGATATTCTTCAAGCAGTTTTGTCTGAGCAGTGATGTAACCGTCGACGTTTGCGCCGACGTGGTCATCAAGATAAGGATGATATTTATTCAGAACTACATCGCCGGTGAAAAGCGTTTTGTGATTTTTCAGATACACAATCACGTCATAGAAAGTGTGTGCTTGCCCGATATTCTGAATGAGAACTGATTCATCACCCACCTGCATCACAATGCTGTCGCGAAGCCATATGTTCGGCATGTCTTCTCTGGCATTTACGGCATTCCAAAATTGTTCTCCATAGTCACCCGCAATAATTTTCGCATGACTATATAAGTGGTTTCCTCCTGTATGATCTTTGTGAATATGTGTGTTCACGATGTAAACTTTTTTCCCTTTCGCCTTTTCATCCACCCATTGATGCAATTGCTCGGCGCCTTGTTTCACCTTTGTATCGATAATCAAAACTGAAGTGTCGCCTATGAGAACGCCGCTGTTTCCGCCATCTCCGAGAATTACATAAAAGTTGTCATCGATTTTCTGAACATCAAGACCGTAATCACCGCATGAGGAGAGTTGGATGAACAGAAGGGCGCCGGATGCAGCGAAAAGAAAATTTCTGATCATGAATAAATCTGATCTGACAAAACTAATAATTCATCCACTCTGAATTTTTGATTTCGCGGAGAAGTCCACATTGCTATCTTTGCCGCTCCGCAAATTCTTGAAGACATGAAGAAATTATATTTCGTTATCGCAGCTTTTTTCCTCTTCTTCCTTGCCATGACACTGGCGTTCTGCTATCTCAACTTCAATCACAGTTAACTCCGGCGGTTGACTATGCAACCGGAGATCCGGTGGCAGCAGCAACATATAGAGTTGTTGTGACCAATTCACTGAACGGCTGCAGTAAAACTTCAGCAGGCACAAAGGTGCAGAATGTGTGCAAGGCAACCGCCGGCGATGAAACGCTGAATGTTTTCCGAACCCTTCTTCAAGTGAATTTCTTTTTTCCACTTCATCGTTGAGGGAAAGCGGAGTCGTGAAAATCTATGATCTTACAGGAAGATTGCTCGAATCGGATTTGTTTGACAACAGTGATGTAAAAGCCGGAAATGACTTATCAAATGGAATGTACATTGCAAAGATTGAAGTAAACGGTGAAGTGAAGCAAATCGTCAATATCATCAAGAATCAATAAAGCATTTGCAAACAACATTTGAAAACCGTCCGGTGCCGGGCGGTTTTCTGTTTCAGTCTATTTGAACTTCACCGACACGAGAGTTTTCACAGTGAAATTCTTTGCAGGTGAGGCGCACTGAGTTAATTTCTCTCTGTAAATTCCAATTCCGTAAATGAAAATTATTTCTCCGTGACAACTATCTGTCACTCTGTAGCATTTCGAACCGTTCCATGCGTTCTTTGGACAACCACTCATTCTGCTCACGGTCCGCTGAACTGCAACATCGCCGCCGAACATGTAATTGTAACTGCTTTCTGATTCTGACGGATAAAAGACTGTGGTCGGAAACTTTGCTCCTCCGCGCTGCATGGCAAGTTGAAACAGTGTGTCGCCACGAACCATCATTTCTTTTCCGTCATTGAAAATGTAGGTAGTCTTGTTTTCCAGTGATGAAGTTCTTTCAATCCGCAATGTGTCAGGGGAAACGGAAACAAGTTTTCCATCTTCGGTAACTGAATCAAGATAAATCCACTCGTTGCCCACAGCTAAAGGCAGCACTCCGCTCTCCTTTGAAGAATTTGATTGACATGCAGGTTCTTTAAGGAAAAGAACTGAAATGAAAATCCCGCTAAGGGACAAAAGCAGTTTGATCATTCGCTTCGATTTCTATCGCAAAGATGCGCAATTAAAAAAGTGAATAGCCTTACTTTGTGCGTGATGCAAATGCAAATTATTTTAAAACGGGGAAGGCATTCAAGAATTCTCAACGGTCATCCGTGGATTTATGGAAATGAAATCGAGAAAGTGAAAGGCGAAGGCGGGGATGGAAGTATCACGGATGTTTTTGAATCGAACGGGAAATTTGTTGGCAGGGGATATTTCAACACGAAATCGCAGATAGCCGTGCGCTTGCTTACCCGAAATCGTGAGGAAGAAATTGGTGAAGATTTTTTCAGGAGAAAAATTCTCTCATGCAACGAATACAGGATGAAAATGAGTTTCTCCGAAAATTTCCGCCTGGTGTTCGGTGAAGGAGATTTTCTTCCCGCTCTCATAATCGATAAGTTCAAAGACAACTTCGTTATTCAAACGCTGGCCCTGGGAATCGACCGATGGAAAGGAGAAATCGTTTCAGTTTTAAAAAATGAATTTTCTCCCCGGGGAATTTATGAGCGCAATGATGTGCCAGTGAGAAAACTCGAGGGACTTGAAGAGCGAAAGGGATTTCTCTCAGAAGATTTTCAAACCAAATTTGAAATTGAGGAGCACGGTGTAAAATTTCAGATTGATGTTGAAAACGGACAGAAAACCGGATTCTTCCTCGATCAGAAAGAAAATCGCCTTGCACTGAAAAATATTTCTGAAAATGCTGAAGTACTCGACTGCTTCTGTTACAGCGGATCATTTTCACTTTTCGCTGCAAAATTCGGTGCGAAGAGCGTAACGGCACTGGATGTTTCTGAAGAAGCAATTCAACAAGCAAGAGTCAATGCTTCATTGAACGGATATGAATCCAATTGCAGTTTTCAAACGGCGAATGCTTTTGATGCGTTGCCGCAAATGGTAAAAGAGAAGCAAAGTTTCGACGTCGTCATTCTCGATCCACCCGCGTTTACAAAGAGCCGATCGCAGGTAGGATCAGCAGCACGGGGATATAAAGAGATCAATCTTCGAGCGATGAAACTTATTCGTCCCGGAGGATTTCTCCTCACATTCTCCTGCTCTCACTTCATGGATACTTCTTCCTTTTTCAAATTGATTTCTGAAGCCGCCAACGATGCACACCGGATTGTTCGCCAGGTTGCATTTTTATCGCAGGCAAGAGATCACCCGATTGTCTGGAATATTCCTGAAACCTATTATCTGAAAGGATTCTTGCTGCAAGTTTCGTGAAATTTTTCCTCAGCTTAATCTTCAAAAAAATCCAAAATCCGAAATCCGGATTCCGGCTTCCAAAGTCCTCCGATTCTCCTATATTTGCCGCCCCGATTTCAATCACAAATAACATCGGAAAATCATGCGCGGAAAAGGTCTAGTAACATTCTTTGCCATTGCATTAATTCTCATTTGCATTTACCAGCTTTCATTCAATGTCGTTACCAACAAGGTTGAAAACAAAGCCACATCATTTGCCGAGGCCCAGGTTTTGAAAGGAAGAGCCGCTACTGACAGTGATGCTGCGAACATTCGCAAAGTCCGTCAGACCTATCTTGATTCCATCAGCAACCAAAATGTGTTCAACATCGGCATTGCCCAGTTCACATATCAGGATTGTAAAGATCAGCAGCTCAATCTCGGTCTCGATTTGCAGGGCGGCATGAACGTGGTGATGCAGGTTGGAATTACTGATCTGATCAAGGCGCTCGCCGACAACAGCACCGATCCTAATTTTCTTAAAGCGCTTGATTTAACGAATAAAAAAGAACTCGCGCAACCGCAGGCTGATTACGTAACACTCTTTCAGCAATCATGGAATGAAGTCGCGCCCAACGGAAAACTTGCATCCATTTTTGCAACGCGCAACAATCAGGATAAAGTAAAACTAACTTCCACTAATGATGAAGTCGTTGCGTTCATCAAATCAGAAGCGAGCGGCGCCTTCGACAGAACATTCAACATTCTTCGCTCCCGTATTGATAAGTTTGGTGTAACACAGCCCAACATCACTGCTCAACCTAATGCGGGAAGAATTGTGATTGAGCTTCCCGGCGTTGACAATCCGGCTCGTGTTCGCAAACTGCTGCAGGCATCTGCCGTTCTTGAATTCTGGGAGACCTATGACAATCCGACGATCTATCCGTACCTCGAGGCGGCTAATACTGCATTGAAGAATCATTTGTCTCAAGCGGATACTTCAAAAAAAGATACGAGCAAATTACTGCAGACTTCATCGACTGAAGCCAATCCGCTGCTAGGAAGTGAAACTGCCGCAGCTGACACCACGGTGAAATCGCCGAACGACACCGGAACTTTGAAATCAGATACGGGCCTGAAAGGAAATAATACTCCATCGCAGGCAGAAGCCGCTAAAGAAAATCCGCTGTTCTCGATACTTCAGCCGAGTTATTTTCAGGATCAGGATGGAAAATACAAGTTGTCGCAATCTCCGGTGTGTGGAAATGCATTGGGGAAAGACACTGCTAAAGTGAATCACTTTCTCGCCATGGATTTTGTGCGCGCGAATTTTCCGCGTGATGTGAAATTTCTCTGGAGTGCAAAGCCGGTGAATGACAAGAGCAATGTTTATCAGCTCTATGCAATAAAAAAACAAATCGGTACGGATCGCGCTCCGCTTGAAGGGGATAAAGTGATCAGTGCGCGGCAGGACGTTGATCAGAATGGAAAACCTGAAGTGGCCATGCGCATGAATAATGACGGAGCGAAAATCTGGAAAGGGCTCACTTCGAAAAACGTTGACAAGTTCATAGCAATTGTTCTTGATGATAATGTTTATTCGGCACCGCGTGTGATCAGCGAAATTCCAAATGGGAGTTCTTCGATCACCGGCGGATTCTCCATTGATGAAGCAAAAGACCTTGCGAATATTCTTCAGGCAGGAAAGCTTCCCGCACCGGCCAAGATCATCGCTGAAGATGTCGTGGGTCCTTCTCTCGGAAAAGAATCCATTACAGCGGGATTGCGATCCATTTTCATAGCATTCATTGCGGTGATCGCCTTCATGGTTCTTTATTACAATGTTTCCGGGGTGATTGCTGACATTGCGTTGCTGTTCAACTTATTTTTCATCATCGGTGTGCTTGCCTCATTGGGTGCAACGCTCACTCTTTCGGGAATAGCAGGTATCGTGCTCACGATGGGTATGGCAGTGGATGCAAACGTTCTGATTCATGAACGAATCAAAGAAGAATTGCGGGCGGGAAAAGGGTTGGTGCGTGCCGTGAATGAAGGGCACATAAAATCTTATTCAGCCGTTTTCGATACACACCTGACAACTCTCATCACGGGATTGATCCTTGCTTACTTTGGATTGGGACCCGTGCTTGGTTATGCAACCACACTAAACATCGGCGTCATCATGACGTTGTTCACCGCGGTGTTCATGGCGCATTTGATTTTTGAATGGTGGATGAGAGGAGGAAGAGATATCAAATTCACAACAAGAATCAGCCGGTTCGATCTAGCTGCTCTCGACATTCAGTTCGTCAACAAAAGAAAATATGCGTACATCTTTTCGGGAACTCTTGCAGTGATTGGATTAGTTTCCATTTTCACAAAAGGATTTGATTATGGGGTAGACTTCAGCGGAGGTCGCTCTTATGTTGTTCAGTTTACGAATGATAAAACGACCACAGAAGATGTGAAAGCAGAGCTTGCAAAATCATTCGGTATTGCACCTGAGGTGAAGACCTATGGTGGAAACAATAAGATGAAGATCACTACGGGTTATTTGATCGATCAAGCGAATTCGCAGGCAGACAGTGTAGTGGATCAAAAACTTTTTGACGGTGTTAAAAAATTCTATCCAGCTAACATTGATTACCCAACTTTCTTAAGCAAATATCAATTGAGTTCGCAGGTGGTAGGTCCGAGTATTTCGGCCGATATTCTGAACTCGGCTTACAAAGCGATTTTCCTTTCCATGCTTGGCATCTTCCTTTACATTTTGCTTCGCTTCCGCAAATGGCAATTTGCTCTCGGTGCCATCATTGCTCTGGCGCACGATGTGCTAATGGTCATGGGCGCGTATTCATTGCTCTCGGGAATCTTGCCCTTCACCATGGAAGTGGATGAATCCTTCGTCGCTGCATGTTTAACCGTGATGGGTTACTCTGTGGCGGACACCGTGATTGTGTTCGACCGTATACGCGAATTCCTGCGTGAACATCCTATGGGCGACATGAAGCACACGATCAACGACGCAATCAATAAAACATTGAACAGAACAGTGATCACTTCATCCACTGTGTTGCTTGTGTTGCTAATTCTGTTTTTATTCGGCGGTGATGTGATTCGTGGTTTCTCATTTGCACTTCTTCTTGGAATTACCTTCGGAACTTATTCTTCAATATTTGTAGCTACGCCTGTTGTAATCGACCTTACGAAGAAGAGCAAGCAGCCTGCTGTCGAGCCTGCACAGCCCAAGAAGCCGGTGCCGGTGAAGTGAGAAGAGAAATTTAAAGACAAGATTTAAGAGAAAGCTCTCAGCAATGAGAGCTTTTTCATTTGAACTTTTTGTTGCATTTTAAATCTCATTGAAGAAAAAGCCGAGAAGTGTTCACTTCTTCTTTTGTGAATACAGCCAGGGTAGCAAGTCTTTTTCAGCAAAAGCATTGTCCCAACTGTTGTGATCAATTCCGGGATATTCTGTGTATTTCACTTTTGCGCCCGCAGATTTAAGCGCAGTCACCATTCTTCTTGAATCGTTTACATTGACAACCTTGTCTGCGCTTCCGTGAAAAACCCAAATGGGAAAATTTTTTGCGTAAAGTGAAACGGTTTCAACATTTCCACCGCCGGCAACGGCAATAGCGGCAGCAAAGAAGTTTGGTTTACGCCATAAAATTTCGAACGTTCCACGTCCGCCCATGCTGAGTCCCATCACATAGATTCTTTTTTGATTAACGTGATTGCCGGTTGCCATTGAATCAAGCAACATCATCACGAGGTTGAGAGATTTTCCGGGAGGGACATCTTTGAGGTATTCGACTTTCTCAGGTGTGCTGTCGGTTCGGTCCTGCAACATTTTCATTTGCGCCCAATAATCTTCCGGCGTGCATTGAGGAAAAATGACGATGGCCGGAAAATTTTTCCTGTTCACTGAATCGGTGAATAAACTTCCGCCATGAATGAGTTGCTTTTCATTGTCTCTGCCGCGTTCACCTTTGCCATGAAGAAAAAGCACAAGCGGATAACTTTTCTTCTGATTATAATTCAGAGGATAAAGAATGCGATAGCGAAGTGTGTCGCCATTGCGGATAAAAATTTTTTTCTGATACAATGAATTCGGTTGAGCAGAAGCGAAGATGGATAAAAGCGGAAGAATAAAAATCAGAGAGAGAAATTTCATCAATGCAAAATAAAAACTCCAGGATGATTTGATCTTTTTAAAAAATGATGTCATTCCGCTTGAGGAACATTTCAAATTAAATCCTCCTCAGGCGGAATGACACATTATTCTACTGAACCGATTCTCAAATAAAAATAAAATGAGTGCCTTCACCTTCTGCCAGCGCATACATGTCGCCGACGGTGATGATGTCCTTCACTTCATCGAGGAAATCTTCTTTCTTCAGCTTAAACATGTCAGCAGCGAGCTTACATGCATAAATTTCTCCGCCGCCGGCTGTGATCATCTGCACAAATTCAGTTACGTGCGGAAGATCGAGCTTGTCCATTTCTCTCTTCATCATGTAAGAAGCGAATGCTTCAAAGCCCGGTAGTGCTTCAAGAAGTGTGGGCATGCCCGGCATGAAGGCCGGATTGCCTACGGTTCCGGTGTGAAGATGATCGGCATGCGATTTCGTAATCGCTTGCAGTCCGAAGAAGGTGAAAAACATGTCGGTTTGTATTCCTTCCATCAATGCTCCGTTGGCAAGCACGAGAGCCGCATACACGCTTTCAAGATTTCCTTTCGAGCAGATGATCATCATCTTTTTTATTTGGCCTTTTTTCTCCAGCTCAGGTATCGTAACCTCTTGTTTTTTTTCAAGTACGTCGTTCATTGTTTTATGATTTAAGAGTTAGTGAATTTTTGTCTGCAGGTCATAAGTCTTTTGTGTTAAGTCTTTTTAAATACAGCTCACCGGTTTCGGAATGCCGGCAATCTTCGATGCATTCTTCAGCGGTCCGCCCGGAAAGAGTTGATAGAATTGTTTGATGTCGGTAATGCCGGAGTTGCCCACTTTGCGAATGGTGAGCGGAACTCCTTCAGCATATTTTTCGCGCAGCCATTGCAGCAACTGAAAATGTTTTTCAGTGAGCTCGATGTTCATCGTGTGCGCAATATATTTGGCGAGATCGGGGCTCCATTGTTTTGAATCCTTCAGATAACCGTTGTTGTCGGTTTCAATAGTTGTTCCATTAAAAAGGATCGGTTCCATAAAATTGAATTTACAGCGTTAAAAAATCATGCAGTTATTTTTCCGGCCATACTCATGTGAGTGGGCACAGGAAGTTTTCTTCCCGTGAGCAGCATGTGCCAATAGACCCACTTGAACATGAGTTTTCCGTAGTGATTCAGTCTGTTTACTTCCAGCAAATGCATCGGCCCCACATACGGGAGAGGAAAATTTCCGGGAAGCGGTTCTGTGTCATAATTAAAATCGATGAGTGCTGCTTTGCCATGTCCGGCTTCGATGAAGCAATTACTGTGTCCGTCGAACTTCGCTGTGAGGGGTTCACCCTTGATGTAATGCAATATGTTTTCGAGCAGAATCTCCCCTTCAAAGTGGGCAACAGATCCCGCTTTCGACGCGGGAATATTTGTAGCATCGCCGATCACAAACATGTTTTTGAATTTCTTGGATTGAAGTGTGTATTTATCCGTTGGAACAAAATCCAATCCGTCGTCATCGCCGAGGCCACTTTCTTCAATCACCTGATCGCCTTTGTTCACCGGCACTGTCACGAGCAGATCAAACGGGACTTCTCGTTCATCATAGGAAATAAGAGCCTTGCGATCGTTGTCAACTTTCTGTACATAGAAGTCCGGCACTACACTGATTTTCTTTTCATCGAGCAACTGATTCAGCATTTCAGTCGTTTTCGGTTTTGTGAATGCGCCGGACAGCGGAGTGACGTACGTGATCTCCACTTTATCACGCATCTTATGCTCTTCGAAATAGGCATCGGCGAGGAAAGTAAATTCCAGAGGCGCCACTGGGCATTTTATTAATGATTCAGAGAGCTGAATTACGAGCTTGCCACCTTCCCAGTTCTTCAGTTTTTCACTGAGCTTCACAGCGCCTTCGAACGTGTAGAAATCAAAAATGTCTTTATACCACAATCTGTCTTTCAGACCTTCTGTTTCTTCAGGAACCACTTTAGCACCAGTGGCGATTATAAGAATATCATAAGGAAGAACTTTTCCGTTCATCAATTCCACTTTGTTGTCTTCACCCAAAATGTCTTTTACTTCTTCCAGAATAAAGTTCACTCCGCGCGGAATGAACTCTCTCT
>Ga0335085_10008117_pt1 | contig 16092 bp, 12 predicted proteins | sample Lox_Sample_45_FD_206712 | JGI IMG/M metagenome (GOLD analysis project Ga0335085, IMG submission 206712) | Soil microbial communities from Loxahatchee National Wildlife Refuge, Florida, United States - Lox_Sample_4.5 | ecosystem: Environmental > Terrestrial > Soil > Wetlands | place: USA...
ACAGAAAGTCTGGGGCTTTCGTGATCGGGTCGGTGAGGCCTTCGAACATCTTGACATGATCATGACACCAGCATGCGCCGCGATGCCGTGGCCCGCGGCTGACCCGTGGCCGGGCACCATCGACGGCCATGTAGTCGGCCCAAGGGGGCACGCCGTCTATACTGGCTGGGTGAATGTTTGCGGGCACCCAGCCATCAGTGTGCCCGGACCGCCAGCGCCAAGCGGGTTGCCCATTGGCTTTCAACTCGTCGGCGATATTGGCACGGATAAACATCTGATTGACGTCGCACAACTCTATGAGAGTGCGTATCCTTGGAGCCAACGGCGGCCACTGCAGTTCTAATATCTCACCCATCAATGCCTGACTAATTGGCCAGCAAGTAGGTTATTGCGATGCGCATTACAACTATCACGAACTGTCATGGTTTGCGGGGCATTCCCGCAAAGATGACACAGGAGAAGATAGATATAGAGGTCCGGGACAGCAGGATCGCTGAAATACGCCCCGCTGGAGCCGCCCAGCCTGAAGGGACGGTGATCGATGGCACGGATCGGCTTGTGACCGCGGGGCTGATCAACGGGCACAATCATAGCCACGAGAACTTTCAGAAGGGCCGGCACGAGAACATGCCGCTGGAAGTTTGGAATCATCTTGTGCGACCGTTGGATCCCTTTCCGCTAACGCCGAGAAATATATACATCCGAACGATGATCGGCGCGATTGAGGCTTTGCGCACTGGCACGACAACGCTGGTAGACGATCTGATTGTCGGCCCTGTTTTGCATCGTGAGCACGTCCACGCAGCTCTCCAAGCTTATGAGGATATTGGAATCCGAGCTCTGCTCGCGCCTGGGCTGAACGATCTCCCGACCCATGACACGGTGCCCTTTGCGCGAGAAAGCTTGCCGCTTGACTTACTAAAAGAAATCGAAAGCAAGCCAAAGACGCCACCGGCCGAAATCATGAAATTCGTACGTGACCTATTGAAGGATCGCCATCCGTTCTCCCGTCGCGTCGGTATGGCCATTTCACCTTCCGCTCCGCAACGTTGCACGCAGCCCCACTTATTGGCGATCCGGCGCCTAGCAGACGATTTTGACCTTCCAATCATCATCCACGTGCATGAGACGCGGCTGCAAGTTGTGACAGGTCATTTGTTTTACGGGTGCAGCATGGTCGAATATCTACACAAGGTCGGATTTCTACGATCCGGTGTTTCGCTGATCCATGGCGTCTGGCTCACACCTCGCGACGTTGGGCTATTGGCAGAGAGTGGCGCGACCGTGCAGCACAATCCGATTGGCAATTTCTCTCTCGGTTCAGGCATCTGCCCGGTTCGAGCGCTGCTGCAGGCCGGGGTAAACGTTAGCCTCGGCACTGATTCCTGCGCGTCGAGCTTCACTGTCAGCATGCTGAAGACGTTGAACGCGGCTGCTCTGGCCAACAAGGTTCGCGGCAGCAACCCAGAGGACTGGATCACTGCAAACGAGGCTTTCTCCGCGGCGACCGTGGGCGGAGCACGAGCGCTCGGACTTGGCAATAAACTTGGTGCCATCGAGATCGGGATGACGGCCGATCTTACTCTTTGGCGCTTGGACAGTATCGCCTTCACCCCATTGGGGGATCCACTGCGCCAGCTTGTCTATTGCGAAACCGGCGGTGGCCTCGATGCGGTTCTGGTAGACGGTGAGATCGTCATGCGTAATGGTCAGTTCATGCGCATCGACGAAGCGGCGATCCTAGCTGAGGCGCAGGCAACGTATAACGAGTTGCGGCCGATAATCGACGAGCAGGAGGAAAAACTTCGCCCGATTCAAAAGGTTTATAGGCAGATTTATCACCGATGCCTTGAGCACGAAATCAGCCCAGATACGTATCCGGCGCGACTTCCTTGAAGGTGTTTTCAGTTTTGAGATCCTGTGCCATGCCTCAAAGGGCGCGCGTGGCGGTAGTTCCTTGGCCTGCGCAATGACTTCCGGTTAGCGGGGTGTTGCGCAACCTATCGTCCTGTGCGCCTGCGCCTCGGTGCCGCATATTGAAGCTTGACGCTAATGGCGCAATCTCCCATCCTCAAATGCTAGGAACGAGATACGGATCGTTTTTGGTGGTGGGGGAGCTAACAATAATGAATATCAGGACCTTACTGGCTGGCGCAGTGTTCGCGTGTTTGCTCACCAGTTCATTGGTGGCTTCCGCTCAGGAAGTCCAGCCGCAGACGTTCAAGGTGATTGGGACTTGGAGCAACGTCTCAGCCTGGCAAAATTACGAGCAACCCTTTTGGACGAAGTGGTTGCCCGAAGCGTCGGGCGGCAAAATTAAAGGTAATGCCATCTCAATTACCGACGCTGGTCTCAAGGGTTACGAAGTCATCCGCCTACTGAAGCTTGGCGTCTTTGACTTTGCCGATGGCTTGATCGGGTATGTGTCGGAAGGCAACGGACTGATCGAGGGTGGCGACTTGGCGGGGATGGCACAAGACTTCGCAACGCTACACAAGATCATTGATGCATATAGGCCCGTACTCGACCAGACCTTCCGTCAAACCTTCGGCGCGAAAATCGCAGCACTTTATCCCTGGCCGCCCTCGCTCCTCTTCTGCACGCAGCCCGTGAACGGGCTGGGCGATCTCAAGGGACGGAAAATTCGGATCCACTCCGCCTCGCTCGGCGACTATGTTGAGGGTCTGGGTGCAACGAGCGTTACCCTTCCTCTGGGAGAAGTTCTGCCAGCCTTGCAGAAGGGCGTTGTCGATTGCGCGATCACGGACGCTATGACCGCTTATCGCAGCAAGTGGCAAGAGGTCATCAAGTATGTGGTGCCGCTTAAACTTGCGTATTCGTTGGCCTTCGTCGCGGTCAATGAATCGAAGTGGAATAGTCTCGATCCCAAAACAAGAGAGGTCATGGGGAAGGCCTTCCGAGAACTGGAGGAGAAAGCGTGGGCGGGCGCCGTGAGCGACGATGCCAATGGCGTCAACTGCCTAACGAGTGGTCCGTGCCCTGTTGGCAAGCCAGGCGGCGCAAAGGTGGTTACTATCGACGAGCAAGGGCAGAAATTGAATAAGTCAATCCTCAACGAAGCGGTGCTGAAGCGTTGGGCGGCGCGCTGCCCCAAGTGTGTTGACACATGGAACGAGACGGCTGGGAAGGCGGCCGGGTTGACGGCACCTAAGTCCTGACGCGCCGATTCAGAGGTCCTTTTGTCTCCCCGATTTGGCGAGCATGCGAATGCATAGGAGGCTCCTCGTTCTTGCCGAGCGCCTCTCTCTCGTCGCTATTTGGGCGGCCGGCGCAATGATGATCTTTGTCGCATTCATGGTGACTTTCGATGTGCTCATCCGCAACGTATTCGATGTAACCCTTGGCGGCGCGGACGAGATTTCCGGCTATTTGTTTGCCATTGCCACCGCGTGGTCATTGCCTTACGCGCTGATTCATCGAGCTAACGTGCGTATCGACTCGCTCTATATGCTTCTTCCAAAGAAGCCTCGCGCCGTTCTCGATCTCTTCGGTCTCACAGTCCTCGCCTTGTTCCTCGGGATATTGACTTGGCGTGCGCTCGCTCTGTTGTTGGACTCGTATTCAACGCACGCATTGTCGGTAACGCCCCTCCACGTTCCGATTACGCTGCCGCAGGCGTTCTGGTGCGCCGGACTTGTACTGCTCTGCATCTGCCTCGTTCTGCTGCTTTACGGGACTGTCAGCGCGCTATTCCGCGGCGATCTCAAGCGCGTTCACCAACTTGTCGGAGCGCCGTCAATCGAAGAAGAGTTCGTAGAGGAAGGCCTAAACGTCGAGCGGCAGGAAACATGACATGCTACCGACCGCTGCTAGCCTTCTGATTATCCTCATTGCGCTTAGCGTGCCCGTCGCAGCGGTGCTCGGCATACTCGGGCTAGTCATCGGGACGGCCTTCTCGTCCATGCCAATCCATATGGCACTAGGTGCTGTGGCTTGGGAGAATGGGATCGACATTACGCTAATCGCGATTCCGCTCTTCATCCTTATGGGCGAAATCATGCTTCGGGCGGGCATTGCGAATCGCATGTACGATGCGCTGTCGCATTGGCTTAATTGGCTCCCGGGTGGGCTGATGCACTCCAACATCGGAGCGTGCACGCTGTTTGCGGCGACGTCCGGTTCATCAATCGCCACTGCCGCGACCATTGGAACGGTTGCGATTCCGCAGATGACCAAGGGCGGCTACAATAAGGAGATCTTTCTCGGAACTCTCGCGGCCGGCGGCACACTTGGTATCTTGATCCCGCCATCCATCAACATGATCGTGTACGGCCTGCTGACAAATACGTCGGTGCCGAAGCTTTATCTCGCGGGGTTCATTCCTGGGTTCCTGCTCGCAGGGCTTTTCATGCTGACAGTACTCATAGCCGTATTGTTCAAGCCGAAATGGGGCGGTCACCGCATTGAAAGCAATTGGCCGCAGCGTTTCAAGACGCTGCCCGGACTGATTCCACCCCTCGGTCTTTTTCTGATCGTCGTCGGCACGATTTACGCCGGAATTGCAACGCCCACAGAGGCGGCATCGTTCGGCGTTGTTGCAGCCATCGGCCTTGCCGCCTGGAACGGCACTTTGTCTCTTGAAATGCTTAAAGTAGCGGTGCAAGGCGCCATGCGCACCACCGCGATGGTAATGCTGATTGTCATCGCGGCAATATTCCTTAACTTGTCGCTGGCGATGGTCGGCCTAACGAAGGTATTTCAAGATTTTATCCTGAATCTCGGACTATCACCGTCACAGACCCTCTGGGTCATTATTCTCTCGTTCTCGGTACTTGGATGCTTCATGGAGAACTTTTCTCTGATGCTGATCTTCACGCCCCTCATCGCACCGATCATTGCCCGCCTAGGTTATGATCTCGTATGGTTTGGAATCCTAATGATGCTAATGCTTGAGACCGCGCTGATTACGCCGCCAATAGGCGTCAACTTGTTTGTGATCCAGGGCGTGCGCGAGAGGGGCTCACTCAACGATGTCATTATTGGCGCGCTGCCATTTGTCGTAACCCTATTTGTAATGATCGTGCTGCTCGTAGCATTTCCCCGGATTGCACTCTGGTTGCCTGAACATTTCGGCTGAGAATTGCACCTGCAAAACGCTTTTTTTGAACTGCAATCTTCTGCAGGACAGCCACTTTCAGCTCATTTTTGATTGGGTGCTTCTCGAAATCTCTGACTTCACAGCGCGGTAATTCGACACCAAAATGGGCTTGACTCGCCAAGACGGCATGCAGCCGCCCATCGAAGTTCGCTTTTCGGGGTGGAGCATAAATTCGAGATTTCCGAACTTAATCCCCTTATGCAGAGAATGGCTCTTAGCAGACACGTGGCCGGTCTAAATGAATGTCCGCTATCAGAGCCAAAGCGGACTCCTGGTCATTCCACCGGACCGGAAACGGCCTCAATAGGCGATTCAAAACGGCGTGTTGGTGACCATTGAGAATCTTGTTCACAATGGCTGGTGCGAGCAACGTCAGGCGCAGCAACCGGCAGGCATAAGATTCGTTGACTGATTTTGCTTTAGCCAGCTCCGTGATCGAGGCGAATTCACCGCTCTCGATCTGTTGGCGCCATCTGTGGGCGCGCGCCAGAGCGACCAGGATGGCATTGTCCGTGCGCTTACGTGCGGACGACGCGGCCGGCGAAACGATCGATTTTCCGCCACCGCGGACACTAAACGTCAATGGGACGCGGACCCTAATCGTATTCGGCCGTTCGGTGTGCGCTGTCATGCTGCCTCTCTCCGGCCGCCGCCTAGCTCATTCAGGACCGTCGAAAGCCCATCGACCTTCAATGTGATATCCGCCCCACCCTCAGAAATATCCACCCGACTGACGAGCAACTGAACAATCCGAGCCTGTTCGGCGGGAAATAGCTCAGACCATAGTACGTCAAAGCGGCGGATTTCTTCGGCCACCTGCCGTTCGGTGATGCCTTTGATCGTCTTTTTGGCGGCGCGCCAGGTCGCCACGATCACTTCTGGGCTCTGCAGCAAGACCTTTAGTTGCTCGATGACGGCCGTCTCGATTTGCGCTGCGGCGATTCGGCGAATGGGACTTGCGCGTGAGCCCGTGCGGATCGTGTCGGTTGCCACGTAGTATCGATAGAGCCGACCGGATTTCCGGGTGTGGGCGGGCGTCATCGCCGTACCGGTTGGCCCGAAGATCAGACCCTTCAAGAGCGCCGGCGTCCGTCCCAAGGGCCTCTTCGTGCGCGCCCGTGGGCTCGCAGTGATCAAGGCATGGACTTGGTCCCACAGGTCTTTTTCGACAATCGGTTCGTGTTCGCCCCGATAGGATGTGCCCTTGTGGACTGCTTCGCCAAGGTAGACCCGGTTATGCAGGATCCGATAAAGGTAGCCCTTGTCGATTGGCTTGCCGTTCTTATTGAGCGCGCCTTCCTTGGCGAGCTGCTCGATGATCAGTTGCGGCTGTAGTCCTCGGGCGAACCGCCTGAACATCGACTGGACAAGTTTTGCCTCAGGCTCGTTGATGAGCAGCTTGCGGTCCTTGATGTCGTAGCCAAGCGGCGCCCAGCCGCCCATCCACATGCCCTTGCGGCGGGAGGCGGCAAACTTGTCGCGGATGCGCTCGCCGATGACCTCGCGTTCGAACTGGGCGAACGAGAGCAGCACATTGAGCGTCAGGCGGCCCATCGAGGTCGTTGTGTTGAACGACTGGGTGACGCTGACGAAGGTGACCCCGTTGCGGTCGAAAACCTCGACCAGCTTGGCGAAATCCATGAGCGCGCGGCTTAGCCGGTCGATCTTATAGACAACGACGACGTCGACCCTGCGCGCCTCAATATCAGCCAATAGACTCTTCAGCGCCGGGCGCTCAAGCGTGCCGCCGGAGAAGCCGCCGTCGTCGTAGCGGTCGGCCACCGGTATCCAGCCTTCGGCTTTCTGGCTGGCAATATAGGCTTCGCAGGCCTCGCGCTGGGCGTCGAGGCTGTTGAATTCCTGTTCGAGGCCTTCCTCGGTCGACTTGCGGGTGTAGACCGCGCATCTGAGCTTAGGCTTGAGGGGAGGCGCTTCTTTCATGGCCGCCGCCGTGTGTTCTTAAGGCCAAAGAAGACATGGCCGTTCCATTGCGTGCCGGTGATGTGCTTGGCAATCGCCGACAGCGATCGATAGGGCCGGCCCTGGTATTCGTAATCGGCGTGACGCACGGTGACGCAGTGGCTGATGCCCTTCCATTCGCGGATCAGCTGAGTGCCGGCAATGGGCCGATTGTCTAAAGTCGATCGGCGCCGGGCCTTCTTGCCCTCAATCTCGTCGGCAATGGCATCGAGCCGCTCGATGGTTTCCTCGCTGAGTCCGCCGTAGGTCAACTCCTGAATGCGGTAGGCGAGGCGGCTTTCCAGGAAGCGCCGGTTATAGGGCGGGGGCTCGCGGTCAAAGAGATCACGCCATTTTTGCTTGAGATCGCCGACTGGCGCCGTCTTTAGGGCCGCCAATTGGGCAAGAACTGCATCAGCCATCGGCTGCTCTCCGACCTTTGGGCTTCGGATCACCGCTCTTGGCGGGCGAGATGTGAAGCGAACTTTCTTCTTGGTTTGGCGCGATTTGACTGGACTTTCGCCCCCGAAGCCGCATGAGGTCGGCGGCCAGGATTTCGGCAATTTCATCCACAGAGGCGATAGACGCTGCTGCGTTCATGCAGCTAGCCAACAGTAAATTCCCAACTGCGCCAGTAATTTCGTCGGTTTGCGGACACGAGCGAATCCTGTCGTATTGCATCGAACTCAATGCGCGGGAAAAAGCTGAGAAACGGATTAGATTTTGCGTCTCCCTTTGGTGATTCGGTTTACTGATTCGGCCCGCGAAGAGGTCATTGCTTGGAAGACGATTTTTCAGCCCTCGATGGTCTCAGCTTACCCGAAGCGTTCCGGATCTTTGTGCTGCAACACCCCAGTGTCCTCGCGATCGCAAAAGACGTCCTTAGACAACATCCGAATTATCGGCAGGTCTTCGAAGAAGGTCAAACGCCTGGCATTTACGTCGACTATCGGTGGCCGCTCAAAATTGAGCCGAGCGAATTGGCCTTCCGATTCGTAAGCAAGCCAATCTATTGGCTCGACGCGCCGCTACCTGAGGCGCCTCAAATAGTTGAGCAAGCCGCGGTAATTCTCTGCGACCGACTAGAGAGGTTACGCGCTCTCCTGATCGAAGGCCGTCTGCTTGCGACGGGCACCTTTGTCCGCACTGGAACGATCACACCGATTGATAGCTTGCAGTGGGCCAGAGAAACGATCGAAATCGATGTCAAAAACGGCGATCTAGTTGAGCTAGTCAAATATAAGCCCGTTGTTTTGTGGAGTGGAATTCGGTTTTCCGCTGCGAGGCAAATGAAAAACAAATCGAAAGCTAGCAGTCGAGTTGAGACAACGGGCGTGGCAAAGCATGAGTGCACCGAATGGCTTGTTGGATTGATGCTGGAAAGTCCCGACATCCGACCACAACCAAAATCCTATTGGTGGAAATTGGCTCAGTCGAAATGGGAAAATCGGCTGAGCCGTCGTGGATTTGATGCGGCTTGGGCCGAAGCGATTAACCGAACTAAGGCAGCGGCGTGGGGCGCCGCCGGCGCTCCCCGGAAATCGTTGCAGGGGCAATAGGCGCGTTGATTAAATCGCGGCGGCTATTTATTCGTCAGTCGGTCAAGCATTGTCGTTCCGTCGTAATCGAAATGGAACGACACCGATGCACGCCTCATATAGCGACAGCGACCACGACAGTCTTCTGACGGAAGCGCAGGGGGCCGATTATCTCAAGCTCTCAATCCGCACCTTGCAGGCTTGGCGTATGCGTGGCGTAGGCCCGCCGTTCGTTCGAGCAGGGAGGGCTATTCGCTACCGTCGCCATGATCTGCTCACGTGGGTCAAGCAGCAGACGGTTCAGTCGACAGCTGCACCGTTGGCTGCTCGCCATGCACTATAATTTTCATTCGATAAAGATGCGGTGGCTCAATGGCGTTTTTTACAACGCGAGTTTGCCCGCGAGCGCGTGTCGTATCGCTTACTTGATCGCTGATTGCACAAATCACGTTACGTGGGATTCTTGGCTTTCTCATTTGACGATCAGTCGGAAGCTAAAACTATCAACGAAAACCGTGCAGCGCGGCGTTCGAGCTTTGAAGAACGTAGGCCAGCTAACGATACGATTTGCCGGCCCAGACGGGGTGAAACCGCGGTTAGCGCCAACACTCTCTAGATTGGCCGATGACATTCTTGGGCCCGGCGGTGGTCAATTCAGACCCCGAAACCCGGACAGGTCTGTCCACCAATCTTACTCTTCAAATCTACCTATATCCGACCTAAGCGGACAGAGAAGGCCGAGCCAAACAGGTCATCCGATACCATCGAGCATCCGGGGCAAATATGAAATCGAAGTTGCCGGTAGGCTGGGTTTTGAAGGCTTCGACGTACTTGCAAAACTGGCGTCGATAGATGACGCGATCGTTGCGCGCCTCTGTGATGCTCAAGCCCGAGGACTGCTGACGGATACTGACTTACGCTCGGCGCGATTGGCGGCGCGTCATGTGCGCTAGGTGGAATGCAGAGGGGGGGTGGCGATCTCTTTGCAAGGTCGTCACGCGCTGACCGCGGGGCTCAAACGCGCAGATTTTTTTCTTCAGCCCGCGATTTTCAGGGCCGTCAGCCGAGGCGAAGCCACGCAAACACGGCGCTTCCTTCGCCTCGTCGGCCTCGATCGAGGGGTTATTTTTCAGGAGGGGTAGGGGGGTCTCTTTTTGCAAAGTCCTTTCGGCCGGACCGGTGGGCTACGGGCAAAAAAACCGGCGCGAAATTAGCGGAAATTATTTTTTTGAGCACTTCGCGTCAGTTTGCATCGGGAGTGTTTCGGAAATTTGTCGCGAAATTCAGGGTGGGGGGAGGGGGGTAGGCATGAGAGGCGACAGGGATGAGCGCTGAGGTTGTTTCCAACTCGGATCTGCGCTTCGAGCGCTGGTCGCTCGAACGCCTGATGCCCTCCCCGCGCAATGCGCGCACGCACAGCGAGGCGCAGGTCGCCGAGATCGCCGGCAGCATCCGCACCTTCGGTTTTGCCAATCCGATCCTGGTTGGGAGCGACGGGGATGTGATCGCGGGGCACGGTCGGCTTGCCGCCGCGCGACGCCTCGGGCTGCCCGAGGTGCCGGTGATCGTGATTGGCCACCTCAATGAAACGCAGCGCCGTCAGCTAGTGCTCGCCGATAACCGCATCGCGCTCAATGCCGGCTGGGACATGGAAACCCTCAAACTCGAGCTCACAGACCTGGCGAGCCTCGGCGCCGATCTCGTTAGCCTCGGGTTCAGTAAGGCGGAGCTCAACAAGGCGCTCACGCCGGCCGACAATCTGGGCCTTACCGATGAGGATGAGGTCCCCGCGCTCGAGGGTAAGGCGGTGACGACGGCCGGCGATATCTGGTGCCTTGGCCCGCATCGCGTTGCTTGCGGCGACAGTACCGATTCCGTCATTGTTGAGGCGCTCCTTGCTGAGGCAAAGCCCCAGCTGATGGTGACCGATCCGCCCTATGGCGTAGATTATGATCCCGCCTGGCGGCATAGGGCCGGCATCAACAACTCCTCCCGCGTCGGTAGGGTGCGCAACGATGGCCGTGCCAATTGGGCCGAAGCCTGGGCGCTGTTTCCCGGCAATATCGCTTATGTCTGGCACGGCGCACTCCATGCCGCGACCGTCGCGGAGAGCCTCACGAGTCAGGGTTTTTCGATGCGCGCCCAGATCATTTGGGCGAAGGAGCGGCTGGTAATCGGCCGCGGTGACTACCACTGGCAGCACGAGCCGTGTTGGTACGCAGTTCGGGAAAAGGGCAATTGGACCGGGGATCGCAAGCAAACGACGTTATGGACGATTCCGGCCGGTGGTCAGGACACTGACACCGAGCACGGCACGCAAAAGCCGGTCGAGTGCATGCGCCGGCCGCTGCTCAACAACAGCAGTCCAGGCGAGCCGGTTTATGATCCTTTCCTTGGCAGCGGCACCACTCTGATAGCCGCTCAAACAGCAGACCGCTCTTGCCTCGGCCTGGAGCTTGAACCGCGCTACGTCGATTTGATCGTCCGTCGCTGGCAAGCCTTCACCGGACAAAAAGCAAAGCTGCAAGCGGGTGATCGAAGTTTCGATGACGTTGCGTCTGAGAGGATGGCCTGAGATGCGCGGGCGTCGGCCAAAACCCACGCGCGTCAAGGCGCTCACCGGAAATCCGGGAAAGCGCCCATTGAACGAATATGAGCCACAGCCCGAAGCCAAAATACCGGAATGCCCACCTCAGCTTGGCCCAGTCGCCCGAGCGGAATGGGATCGTTTAGCGCCAGAACTCGGCAAACTGAGGCTGCTCACCGAACTCGATCGGGCTGCTTTAGCAGCGTACTGCGGCGCTTACGGGTTTTGGACAGAGGCGATTGAGGCCATCCAAAAATACGGCACGATGCTCAAATCACCCTCGGGCTATCCGCAACAGTCGCCCTATGTCGCGGTCGCCAATCGCCAAGCCGAGATCATGATCAGGGTTGCTGCGGAATTCGGGTTTACGCCAGCGAGCAGAGGGCGAATTTCCACGGCGGTTAAGAGCGAGCGCAATCTTCTCGATCTAATGAAGCCGAGCGACGACGAAGGTCACTCGAGCTAAATGTTGCCTTTGCCCCATGCAATGAGAGCTTCGGCATCTGTGGTGAGCATCGCCTCGCTGGTCAAGTGAGCATGCGGCGCGGAAATTGATCGATATCCGCAACACCTCATCGAGTTCTTTACATTATCGGTGCGTTGCAGGGTGGCGCGCCGCCTCTCGACAAACCGGTGGCGCCCGCTCTTCGTCAAGCCGAGCGGGGCTCGCTTGAAACGTAGTTTGCGCAAGGAAAATGCCACCGCATGGTTCGACCTGGGTCATGCCGAAGAGTGGGAAGTCGAATCGCTTCGCGTGAAAAGGCCGACGGAGGTGAGGGATAAGCCCACTTGTGCCCGGCCTGCGCCGTTCGCCTAATGGCATAGCAAGAAAATGCGTAAAAATAGTAATCAAGCGCAGGCTCGCCGTAGCGCCCGGCCCGAATAGATTAGCTGCTCCGGCAAACGGTTGCAGAGGGGCTTGCCTAACACCTTCGGTAGTCGGAGGATGTTTAAGTGGCTGTGTAAATGCCGCGGGTGGGGGTTAGCGAAATAACGAGGTCCGCGAAGTCCGCTTGGGGCAGCGCCTCGTTCGAGCAAATCTACCGAACAGTTCTGCCGAGGCAAACAACGTTAGGTTCCTAGCGGAAACATGCCTACGTCCGTCGCAATTTCGGAAAATGAAGTCCTTATTTCGGGACTGCCAATCGTTTCCGGGGGGCAAACCTGGGCTGGTGAAACAGTCATCATACCTGTGACCGCAGCGGATGGGAGTCGGCTGCCGCCAGAACAATTCTACGTAAGGTCCGCCACCGATGGCAATTTGATTAATGTTGACCTCACGACTGCCGCGTCGCTCTACGCCGCGTCGATCGCAATCAATGATTTGAATTCCGATTACGACAAACTTGGCGCTCAGTACGTTCCATCGGAAAATTGGGCGCCTGTTGTGGCGAGCGCCGAAAATCTCTTAGCCCAAGAAGCTGGGGCCACTTTTCTGGCGGGCTTTCTCCCCCAAATACCGAAGTTGCTCGTTCCAGTAGTCGATGCTGACACGCTTCTTGGAGTCGCAGAGACATTGGATTCGGCGGCTTTCTCCGTCGGCAAGATTGCGACTGAAGTTGCCTTCACCGATTCTATCTTGAACAACGCAATAACGCTTTTGAACAGCTCCTACAACGATTATCAAAAGTACATTTTTGATTATATGCCGCACTCCGTGGCTTTTGGCCAGCCAATTGATTTTACCACGATCGAAAACACAATTTACAACACGCTTCTGAGCTTGAATGATGGTTACGCAGCTAGCAGCGCTTTTAGCCAAACGGCGAATCTCGCTGGTTCGTTTTGGGATGACCTCTTTAACTTGGCTGTGGCAGCCGTCGAAAGCATTATCCCAGGAATAGTTGGAGATATAGCCGGCACGGCAAGTAACATTTTCGAGGTCGTCGAGAACGCTGACGGCCCTGCCACCTTTGAGGCTAACCTTCAGGCTCTTATTGCCGAGGCAAACGCCGTTGCTCTCAGTTCCGATCCATTCTCAACTACCGCGCTCGCGAACGACGGGACACAGCTCGTCGATTCCATCGCCGTAACACAGGGTGAAGTTTTAGGAACAACGCCTAGCACCGGTATCCCTATCGTTGCTGTGCGGCTGGCACACGATACCGGGTCTTCGGCGAGCGACAATATCACTGCGGATGACGCGCTCACTGGGTCGGGTGATGCGAATGCAATTGTTCATTTTATCATAGACGGTGCCGCAATCGCCGATACGGCAACCGCCGATAGCAATGGCGTGTGGACCTTTACGCCGGCGGGGCTAAAAGACGGACCACACCTCATCATCGCGAGCGAAACCAACGCGGCCGGCAATACCGGCTTGGCGCTGTTGAGCTTTACCCTCGAAACGGCGCCACCAACGCTGACGATCGGTCTGCAGAACGATTCGGGTCAGTCCTCGAGCGATCTGATTACGAATGACGCCACCCTCATGGGCACAGGCGATCCGTACGCGGTTGTGCATTTCACGATTGATGGCAATCCAATTGCTGACACAGCGACAGCAGACGGAAGCGGCAACTGGACTTTTACGCCGATGGGTCTTGCGGACGGTCAGCACACGGTCCTTGCCAGCGACTCCGATGTTGCCGGTAATATCGGTGCGGCATCATTTATCTTTACTTTGGATTCAATGTTGCAGGCACCCAAAGTATATTCGTTTGTGAACATAAAAGATCCATTGGCGGACTCCGGGGGAGTTTTTTTCCCCGGGGTTAACGACGCGGGGGAGGTCGTAGGGACATATCTGGTAAGTGGTGACGACGCATTACATGGTTACACCTATAGCGGCGGCGTTTACAGCGAATTAGACAATCCATTGGCTGGTTCGGGCGGCACTCAACTCATCTCGATCAATGCCGCGGGCCAGATCGCTGGAGATTACTGGGATGACAATAACCTCTCGCACGGCTTTCTTTACAGTGGCGGCACTTATACGACACTAAATCCGTCGGATAGCCCAACCAATTCTAAGAGTCTCGTCTATGGAATTAATGCGTCGGGGCAGATCATTGGAGAGTACTGGGACAGCAAAAATATCGCACACGGCTTTCTCTACAGTGCAGGTGTTTACACCACATTAGACGATCCGGACGGTTGGTACGGTAGTACTTCCGCTTTAGGCATCAACGATAGCGGGCAAATTGTTGGTGTATATCAGGATTACAGAACCGGCATTTCATACGGTTTTCTCTATGCGGACGGTACCTACACTACCTTGTCTGTTCCGTTCCCGGGCGCACAGGATGTTAGTTTTGATTCGATTAATGACCGAGGCGAAATTATCGGCGGCTACTTCGACAACAACATGGACTGGCACGGCTTTCTCTATAGCAACGGCACCTATCTTTCTTTGGACGATCCGTCGGGCGCTCATGGTGGTATCGAAACCACAAGCTCGGCGAGTTCAATAAATAATGCAGGCCAAGTTGTCGGAATCTTCACTGAAAGCAGCGGACTCCAGGCCGGTTTCCTTTACGACAATGGTATCTTTACGATCTTAGACCCGTCTTCTCCGTTTGGTATTTTTCCAACCGGTATCAACGGTGTTGGCCAAATCGTCGGAGTTGGCGATTACCCTTTAAGTGTTTTGCTTGGCACGCCAACGGTCCCGCTCTCGGCCACAGCCGACAACGGCAAAACCGATCTCAACGCTGGGCACGAGGTGACGATTGTTCTCCCCGCCAGCGAGCCAATTTACGTCAGCGGTACGCCGGCCCTTCAGTTAAGCGACGGCGAAGTTGCAAGCTATATTAGTGGCTCTGGCAGCAGCGCGCTCATATTTAGATACGCGGTGCAACCCGGCGATGATTCGTCAGATCTGCAGGTGACTGGACTCGATCTGAACGGTGGCAGCATCCAAGATATTGCCGGAAATAATTTTGTCGGCAACGTAACGAACGACTTAGGATTGCAAATCGACACCAGCGCCCCGGCGGTAACGGCGCGACTGAATAATGACAGCGGCTCATCGCCGAACGACCTAATTACGTCATACAGCACGCTCGCTGGTTCAGGTGATGCCAATGCGGTGGTACATTTCACAGTAGATGGCAGCGCTGTCGGCGCAACAGTGACGGCTGATAACACTGGGGCATGGTTATTTTCGCCATCGGGTCTCGCAGACGGTCAGCACACCATCGTAGCAAGCGAAACCGACGCAGCGGGCAACACCGGCACGGCGTCACTGGCTTTTGTTCTCGACACGACGGCGCCCGTTGTCACCGAGAGCCTCGCGAGCGATACTGGGGTGTCGACGGGTGATCTGACGACCAATGACGGTACCGTCACCGGCTCAGGCGATGCAAATGCAGTGGTGCATTTCACGGTCGATGGCAATCAGATCGCTGATACGGCGACAGCCGACGCAAACGGCCGTTGGATTTTTACGCCGACGGGTCTTGGGGACGGCCAGCACACGATTGTTGCCGTCGAAACCGACGCGGCCGGCAATACTGGCTCGGCATTCCTGACCTTTACTCTGGATAAAACACCGCCGACGACGTCGAGCTATTCTTTTGTAACCCTCAGCGATCCATCGGCTGGACCGAATGGTACGTACCCAAATTCGATTAATGCCGCTGGCCAGGTCGTCGGTGTCTACTACGATCTGAACTATGTCGCCCACAGTTTCATTTTCAGCAACGGAACCTATGCCGCCCTGAACGATCCCTTCGCCGGTCCACTCGGTACATATGCCTATTCGATCAATGCGGGCGGCCAGGTCGTCGGCAGTTACTCCGACAGCAATAACACCTCGCACGGTTTTCTCTACAGCGGCGGTGTCTTTACGAGCTTGAGCGGTCCATTGGCCGGTTCGCCCGCCTCGTTTGCGTACTCGATCAATGCCACAGGGCAAGTCGTCGGCAGTTATTCCGACAGCAATAATA
>Ga0335085_10008118_pt1 | contig 16091 bp, 12 predicted proteins | sample Lox_Sample_45_FD_206712 | JGI IMG/M metagenome (GOLD analysis project Ga0335085, IMG submission 206712) | Soil microbial communities from Loxahatchee National Wildlife Refuge, Florida, United States - Lox_Sample_4.5 | ecosystem: Environmental > Terrestrial > Soil > Wetlands | place: USA...
TGCGTCTTCACGGTACGAAAGAGCATAGGGACCCTGGTCCGGCAGGCGCCAGGTGGGCACCATGTAGAGCGCGTGCTTGACCCTCAGCGCGATCACGATTCGGGCGCCGTCGCGAACCGCTTCGAAAGGAATCGGAAAGGTTCGAGGCCGCGGAATTTCGGCGTCCTCGAAAGAGTCCCAGTGGCTGGACTCCCCGATCTTGCGGCCATTCACATAGGCCTCGTAGACATCCTGGATGGTTCCTAAAGTGAGCGCCAGGCGGGTACGGTCGGCGCGCTCGGGAAGAATCACCAGACGCCGGAGCCAATGCGGCGATTCCCGTTCCTGAGGGCGGCTTTGGTCCGATTGGCGCCACTGACTGTCGTCGAAATCCGGCTTGGCGTATTCGGCGCGGTCGCCGTCCCTCACGCGCCATTCACCGCTGAGATCGATCCACAGGCTCTCCCGCAATTGCGCCAGAGCGCCGGCCGTGAAAAGTAAAACCAAAATGAGGGCGTTCCTCATGTGCGCCTCTTCACCGTGACCACCGTGATGTCGTCGTTCTGTCCCCACGCGCGCGCGGCTTCGGCGATTGTGGCTGCGGACTTGGTGCTGATCTCGCGCGTGCGGTCGAAGCCGAAGAGTTCACCTCTCGTGTTGGCTGCCTCGACCACGCCGTCGGACACCAGAGTGACCTGCCGGCCGCCTGCCAGGGCGCGCGTCACATAGCAGGCATCTGCCGAAACCCCCAGCGGCAGTCCCGGCTCGACGGCTGCTTCCACCCCGTCAATCCACGGCGCCGGGTGTCCGGCACTCGCAATCCGCAGGCTGCCATCCGCTTGCATCAGGACACAGCAGCATGTGACAAATCCGCCGCGAGTCCTCCCGAGCAGCGATTCATTCAAGTGCGCCAGCATCTCGGCGGGTTGGCAGGACCGTTCATTGGTGAACACACCGGAGAGATGCGCGACGAGCAGCGCGGCGCGGAGTCCCTTGCCGCTGACGTCGCCCACCACGACGGTGAGAGATCCGTCCGTGGACGCCGGGCGAGCACAATAGAAGTCGCCTCCTACTTCGCTCGCCGGCAGGTAGGCGGCGTCGAGAGAGAAACCGCGGGTATCCGGCATGCTCGATTGAAGCAGCGTCTCCTGGATAAGCCGGGCCGCGGCCAATTCCTCCTCCAGCCGGATCTTGCGGCGCCGGTCCGCACCCAGCCGGCGCAGCAGCAGGGTTGAAAGAACCAGCATGAGAGCAAAGCCAGTCAGGTCCTCGGCCGTCCACTGGAATCCATGACTGGCCCACTCCAATCGGAGCAGCCGCGCGCCGCGTACTGGAAGAGGATTCGACAGCGCGACCAGCGCGAGCGTCATCGCCAGAATTTTCGTGCTGACGTCCCACCTCGCCTTGAACCAGCCGTAGAGCAAGACCGCGAGCGTGGCGACCAAGAGGAGAAAAAGCGAGATGCGCCAACTCCAACTCAAAATGGGATAGCCAGCGAAGCCGCGATCGTCCACCCAAGCGCGCCCGTTGTACGCGGCGTGAATGAATGGCGGGATCCAAACCAATATGCGCCACCACCGCGACCGTACACCCGCGATTTGCCCGGCCAGAAGCGCCAGGAAAGCCCCGCCGATAGCCACGCCGGGACCTAACAGCGACACTCCTCCCCCGTCCGACCAGTTAAGCGGGAGCGACAGATACAGTGCCAGGTCAGCGGCTGCGCGCGTCAGCAGGAATCCGATCGCCAGGAGCAGCTCGGTCCGCTCCCTTTCCATGAGCCATGCCAGGAAGAGCAAAATGGCGATCAGCAAGCCCGCGGCCCCGGAGAGCAGTGTGGTGACGGCGATCCGTTCCCGCTTCTGCATCGCGATCGCCGCACTGCCGATGGGACGGAGTGCGGCGGATGTGAGCCGATACGGGCCTTCGTCCGGAATGCCGTCGATGTTCCGAAACGACTTCGTGGAGGTGTAAAGAGGCCGCCAGACTCGCAGCGCCAGAGTAAGCTTCTCTCCCGGCCGCACGACCCCGGCCGGCACGCTAAACGATTCCGGGCGCGCGACAAAGCTCTGAGACAGCTTCTGCTCCCCACGCGCCGCGATCCGCTTGCCATTGACGAACACTTCATACACCTCGCTCACCGATCCCAAGGTCAGAACCAGGTCATCCGTCGCGATTCCTGAGGGGATGTCGATCTGCCGCCGCAGCCAGTACGTGCCCACCGGCAGCACCGTCTTGCGCGGCAACGGAAACGGTTTCCAGCCGCGATCGTCGAACCCAGGCTGCGCGAAGGACGAATCGTCGCGACCGCTCAGCCGCCAGCTGCCCGCGATATCGATCGACGTCAACGACTGCGCTGCCAAGGGAGCCATTGCGAGAAGAAGCACCGCTGCCCTCATCCCATCCTCCTGACCCTGACCACCGTGATGTCGTCGTTCTGCCGGCAATGTTCACGGTGCATCCGATGACGGATGACCAATTCGCCGAATTCTGTTCCGAGCATTCCGACCTGTTCTTCGAAATCTCGGCCGAGGGGGCACTGATTGTAACGCCGCCGACCTACAGCTTGACGGGAATACGACACGGAACGATTCTGGGCCAGTTGGTGGATTGGGTGAAGCCCGATAGAAAGGGCGTCGTCACCGGCGCGGCATCCGGCTTTGTTCTTCCGAATGGAGCGCAGCGGTCGCCCGACGCTGCCTGGACTCGCAAAGCGAGAATCCGTTGGCTCGACTCCAGGATGCTCGAACGATTTTGGCATCTCTGTCCGGATTTCGTGATTGAGGTTCGCTCGCCGGACCGCCTGCGGACCCTGCGCGAAAAGATGCGCTAGTCGATCGAGAACGGCGCTGAACTCGCGTGGATGATCGACCCCGAGAATCGCACCGTCGAGATCGATCGCCCAGGCGCCGAAGTGGAGGCGCTGACCAATCCCGAATCGTTGCTGGGTGAGAGGCCGGTGCAGGGATTTGTGTTGCATCTCGTGCCGATTTGGGACCCCCCGGGCAGCTAGCCGGTCGCTCATCCGGTCCTCCGCACCGTCACCACGGTAATGTCGTCGTTCTGCCCCCAGCCCTGCGCGACTTGCGCGATCTCCCGCGCGGATTTCGTGCTGATCTCGCGCGTTCGCTCGAAGCCGAACAACTCGCCTTTCGGATTGGCCGCTTCGACCACACCGTCGGACAAGAGGGTGATCGTGGAACCCTCCAGCGGAGCCTCCGTATAAGCCGCCTCGGGATCGATCCCCAGCGGCAAACCGGACTCAACTGAAGTTTCCCGGCCATCGCAGTACATCGCTGGATGGCCCGCGTTCGCCATCACGCCGCGGCCGTCCTTCTCGATTCGCAGCACCGCGCAGGTTACGAATCCCCCGTGCAGGCGCCCCGCGATCGCCCGGTTAATTTGCTCCAGCAAAGCGCCGGGCGGGAGCGCGGCATGCGACCGGACCAGACCGATCATCATCGAGACCACCATGGCCGCCTTCAGTCCTTTGCCGCTGACGTCGCCCACGGCTACCAGCAACGCGCCATCCTGCAGCGGCAGGATCTGGTAGAAATCTCCGCCGACTTCGGTGGCAGGCTCATAAACCGGTTCGACCGAGAACCCGCCCGCCACCATTGTCGCGGTCTGTCCCAGCAAGAACTGCTGTGCGGATCGCGCCGCGTTCATCTCACTCGCGAGGCGCTGCCGTTGCCGCCGGTCGGACGCCACCTGCTGCAGAAGCAGCATCAGAATGGAGATGCCCAGAACGAGCGTAAACGGATCGTAGTGGATGAAGTAGTAGCCGCCGGCAAACGTGTACTCGTGGATGTTCGGAGGAACCAGATACGAGCCTGACACGATCACGCTATAGGCGCTCTTGAGCAGCAGAAGGAGAACGAAAAGATGGCGCGTGAATGGCGGCATCCCCAGAAACGGTCTCCTCCAACCGGCAAGTCCGGCCAGGAAAACCACCAGTGATACCAGGAGCACGAAGCACTTGTAGATCGTGAAAGTGGGGTAGACCAGAAAATCGCTGGCTGACGCCAGGTAGGCTGCCAGGGCGAGCCAAAGCAACCAGATGGCTGTATGCAACCAGCGAAGGCGGAACTCGAGCGCGGCAATCGTAAAGGAAGCGAAGGCTGCAAAACGCGCAGTCTGAATGATCTGGGTGATCCAGGTCTCCCCGAGCGCGTTCCAGGGCCTGGAACTCAGCGCCATCGTGGCATAGGTTCGATAGTTGTACGCGAAGGCAAGTAGCAGAAACGCGGCGAACCAAATCAACTCCGGACGATCGCGATCCCGCAGCCAGGCCAAGAGAACCTGCGTGCCGAGGACCAGGAACACCACCGCCAGCACAAGGCAAGGCGTCAGGCGCTGGCGCCGGCGCGCCATGTCGTCCTCAGCGGCCGAGAGCGGAGCATTGGAGCGGTACGTAATTACAGAAGGTGAGTACCCAACTGGCCGCCACCAGCCCGCCGTTGAAGCCCTCCGGTCTAAATCGAGGACGATCTTCAGCGGCCCATCACTTCCCGCCGCCGAAGCAGGAATCGCGAAGGTGCGCGTCTGCGCGAGGTTGGCATCGACGAATGTGCCCGCAGTCCCCACTCGCGCGATCTTCTGTCCATTCACCAGGAGCGTGTAGCGTTCGCGCACCGGTCCGACGGTGAGGGCCAGTTGGCTGCGGTCCGCCCAGCCGGGAAGTTCGACGCTCTTCTGCAAAGTGACCGGCGGATTCCCGGACCGCGTAGGATCGCCCCCTACGGATCCGATGTTCACCGTGCCCTTGCGGTCGGGCCTGACAAACGACCATCCGTCCGAGATGTCGATATAGAGCTGCGGCTGGGCCGAGGCGGTGCATGCGAGCAGGCCGAGGAGCACGAGCCGGGTCATGCGAACCTCCGCACCGTTACCACCGTGATGTCGTCGTTCTGCCCCCACGCCTGCGCGGCCGCAGCAACCTCGTGCGCGTATTTCGAACTGACCTCGCGCGTGCGGTCGAACCCGAAAAGTTCGCCCTTCTCGTTGGCCGCCTCCACGACGCCGTCCGACACGATGGTGAGTTGTTCGCCGTCCGCCAGCAGGCCGTTCACTTCCACATAATCGGCATCCGCCGACACGCCCAGAGGGAGACCGGCCTCCTTGGGGATCTCGACGCCTTGCAGGTAAGCAGCCGGGTGGCCGGCGCTCGCTACCGCAAGCCGTCCGTCCGCATCGAACCTCACGCAGCAGCAGGTGACAAACCCGCCGCCCGTGTGGCCGAGCAGTGCGCGATTCAATCCAGCCAGGATCGCGGCGGGCGATGACTCAGTCTCGCGGCGCAAAACGCCAAACGCGACCGACACCAGCATGGCAGCCTTCAATCCTTTGCCGCTGACATCGCCGAGAATCGCCAGGCGCGAACCGTCCGCGCATTCCAGAAACTGGTAGAAGTCACCGCCGACTTCCTGTGCCGGCAGGTAAGCTGCGCCGGTCCGATACCCCGGCCATGCGTGAGCAGTGGCGGGAAGCAGAAGCTGCTGCACCGCGCGTGCGGCTTCGAGTTCGGAGTTGAGACGCAGCTTTTCGCGCCGGTCCTCGTTGAGCCGGCGCAGCACCAGGACCAACATCGAGGTGCCGAGCAAACTTTGCGCCAGGCTGGTAAAGCTCAGCGTCAGGCCGCCCGGCGCGAAGGCCAACGGGAACAGATGCGGGGCGGGCAGAAGATTGTTCAGGCCGGCAGCGATGTAGAAAGCGCACGGCGCCACGATCAGGATATTGGCGCGGAGCGACGACCGAATCGCGCCGGCACAAAGCCACGCCAGCACGGCATACCACGGGGCCAGGAACAGGATCGTGTGCGAATACCAAATGTCCAGCACCAGGGAGGATAAAGCGGCCGCGCCGATCGCCCAAATCGGGAAGGAAGGGAGGCGAAAGATGATGCGCAGAGCGGCGGCGAGGAGCGAGACCGCCGCCAGATTGCAAGGCCGATAAATCAGAAAGGTCCAGAGCGACGATCGGCCACCCGTCACCACGAAGATACCGATGCAATCGACCATGCACTCGCCCAGCAGATAACCGGCGAAGAAGAGCAGGTCGAACCGCTCCCGATCGCCGAGCCAGAGGAGAAGAAGGCACAGTCCGATGCCGCCCTGTACGCACAGACTCGCCAGGTAAGGGCTGATTTCGAGCCGGACCTGGTTGCGCGCCGCCTCCACGGCAGCCGATGCGTAGGCTGCGTCGCTGAGCCAGTAGGAATTCCGATCCGACAATCCCTGGCCCGTCCGGCCCCACATCATGTGGGAGCCGCGAACGCGCAACGCCAAGGTAAGGGTCGAACCCCGATTGCTCACGCCGGTGGGAATCCCAAAGGCGCGCGGCTGAGGATAATGCAACTCGGACGAGGCGAAATCTCCGGCGCCGCCGATTCTTACGCCATTGGCGTAGAGCTCGTAGACTTCGGAGATCAGGCCGATGGTCACGTAGCACTCGCCGGCGCAGGCGGGAGCGGGAACCGTCCGCCTCAGCCAGAAAATTCCCGCTTCGAATGCTCGCATCGGCAGGGTTACCACCGGCCAGTTCCGGTCGTCGAACTGCGGCTGCGACCACTGCGGATTGTCTCCCGTTTGCATCTTCCAGGGACCGGCCAGGCTCACGGGCTGCGCCAGCACAGCGGCCGCAAACACGAATTGGACGAGCAGAAATTTCAGAGCCTTGCCCTCCGCACTTTTTGACCCCACGCGCCGGCGGCAGCGAAATCCGTCGAAAACAGAGGCGGCGGCTTGCTCCGCAGGTAAAAACAGCGCGGCCGCTCCCCGAGAGGAAGTCTCGATCATCGGATTCTCCTGGGTGCGCGAAGTAGCGGGCCTGCGCGTGGCGTTTCAGGCCACGGCCGAGCGGGCGTTGGTTTCGCTGTCGTTGATAGTGGTGTATTTCGCGAGGCCCAGCATGGTAAAGACCTTGACGAAATGCGCCGACAGGCCGAAACACGCCACTTTGCGCGACGACTTGCTGGCCGCCATCATCAACTGGATCACCAGCGCGATGCCGCTGGAATTCAGATACGGTACTTTGCCGAAATCGAGCAGAACCTTGGCGGTTTTGTCGGGCAGCTTGTGATATTGTCCGAGAACCGCCTCTTCCGACGCGCTGGTGATGTCACCCTCGAACCGCATCACCGCCACGTCCCCGTTCTGTTCCACCTTTGTCTTTGTCGGTGTCACCATTTCTATGCCCCTTCCGCTGCCCCTTCCGCGCGCAAGCGGATCACCAGGCGGGCATAGCTGCCGGCCTGCTCGCTCACGTACTCCACCTCATCCACCAGCGCCTGAATCAGGAACAGCCCCATGCCGCGCGCATCTTCTTCCCCCAGCATCTTGCGGTCGATATCGGGCGCGTGAACTTCCCGGTGCACGCCGGGACCGTGGTCCCGCACGCACACTTCCAGCGCTTCCACCCCCATCGTCAAAGTCACCACCACGCTCAATTCTTCGTTCAGCTTGTTGCCGTGTTCGATCGCGTTGATGCACGATTCGGCGACCGCTGTCTTCAGGTCTTCGATGCGGTCCGGCGAGAAGCCCATCAGTTCGGCCACGCTCGCCGCGGTGCTCATCGCCACCTTCTCGAAACCGAGTTGCGTCGGGAGTCGCAGCTCGGTGGTAATCGGCCCATTCTTCATGCGGGTTCTCCTTTGGCTGCGCCGTTCCTCCGCCGGAGGTGCAGCGCGGTCATGTCATCGGTCTGGCGCGTGCCGCCGCTGAAGCGCGCCAGGGTGGTCCAGGCGTGATCGAGGAAGTCGCCCGGGCAGCCCCCTGCCAGCAGGCCCAGCAGGCGCTCCTCGCCGAATTCGTCGTCGCCGTGAAATACTTCGGTTAGCCCATCAGTGTACAGCAACAACTCCGATCCCTCGGGGAATTCGAAGCTCTCGCGCTCGTAGGTGCGTCCCGGCAGCATGCCCAGCGGGGGACCGCTCGCGGCGATGCGGATCGCGTCACCGCTGGGAACCAGCAGGAAGGCGGGATTGTGCCCCGCGTTGACCGCCTCGATGCGGTGATTCGCGGGATCGAGACAGACCAGCACCGCCGTAACGTATCGCCGGCGGGCCTCGATGCCTTCCTGCCAGTGCAGCGTGTTCATGCGTGTGGCGACCTCTTCCAACGCCAGTCCGCCGCCAATGATGGCGCGGAAGGTGGAACGGAAGGTCATGCTGATCAGCGCCGACGCGAGGCCTTTTCCGGCGACGTCCGCCAGCACCATCATCAGCCGCCCGTCCGCCAGCCGGACGAGGTCGACGTAATCGCCGCCGACTTCGTAGCATGTGGTCGAACGGAGGCTGACCAGGTACCCGGGGACCTCGGGAATCGACTGCGGCAGCAAGCTGCGCTGGATGTTGCGGGCCGCGTCGAGATCGAGTTTGACGCGCTCCCACTCGATCATGCGTTCGTGGTGCTGCGCGTTTTCGATCGCCAGCGCGGCTTGCAAAGCTATCCCCTCCAGGAAATCGGACTCCTCCAGCGAAAGTGGCTCCGGGCGATAGACCACCAGGTGGCCCGAGATCTCGCCGCGCTGTCCGGGAAGCGGCGCGCTGGCGTACCCGGGCATCTCGGCGTCGCCGGTCCAGCGAGTCCAATCGTCGGGAGCGCGGCCGAATGCCGACACGCGCGATTCGAGTTGCCCGTCGCGGGAAACGAAGAACGCTCCGTCGGCCTCCAGTTCCTTGGCGGCGATCTCGAGCACGATCGCGAGCACGTCGTCCAGCCGGATAGTGGAATGCACCCGCCGCGAGGCTTCCAGCAGTCCCTGCACGCGAGCGAGCTTCTGTTGCAGCTCGATGGTTTCGTCGTGGCGGGATTGAAGCATTGAGTCAGTATCTCTCATTTCCCGGTTTGGGGAGCGTCGAGTTTTGGTCATTGGGCGCCCCGCAGACATGCAAGACGAGGGCCGTTCAAAAAACAGCCTCTCGAGCGCAAATTGGCGCGGTGGGATAGAACAGTTAAGATAATAGTCGCTATCCAAAAAGATAACGAACTGCTCAGGAACGCCTCCGTTCTGGTCTCGCTCTTCCGGGCTCTCTATCTCACCCGCCCTGGGGACCACCGCAACTCGGTAGCGCGCCAATTGGTGAGCTTGCTCCGCGAGTTCGTCGACTTTGAAACCGGCGCGGTGCTGCTGGCGCCGGACGAAGACCAACTGGCGGCGCAGTTCGACGACCCCGCGCTGTATCAGAAACTCGCCGTCGACGGCCCGGTCTATAGTGAGCGGATCACCGCCGTTCCCCTGTATGCGAATCGCGCGCTCACCGGCGCACTACTGCTGCAGGGCGCGCCGCTTCACCAGGAAGAGATCTTCAGCGCGCTGGCGAGCCTGGCTTCGGTGGCGCTGGAAAGCGCGCGCGAGTCCGAGCGTTTGCGGCAGCAGTGCGCCGCCCTGGAGCAGCGCCTGATCGGCAACGGCGGAATCCTCGGCGAGAGTCCCGCGATTCGAAAACTGCTGGAGCGCATCGAAAAAGTAGCGCCGCGCGACACCACGGTGTTGATTCACGGCGAAAGCGGCACCGGCAAAGAACTCACCGCTCGTCTGATCCACGCCGGCAGCCGCCGCGCCGGCGGCCCGTTCATCGCCATCAACTGCGCAGCCATCGCCGAATCGCTGCTCGAGAGCGAACTGCTGGGCCACGAGAAGGGAGCCTTCACCGGCGCGGGGGGACTGAAGAAAGGCAAGATCGAACTGGCCGAGGGCGGCACTTTGTTCCTGGACGAGGTGGGCGAACTAGCCCCCGCTCTACAAGCCAAGCTGCTGCGGGTGCTGCAGGAGCGCGAGTTCGAACGCCTGGGCGGCACACGGTCCATCCAGGTGGATATTCGAGTGGTGGCCGCCACCAACCGCGACCTGGGGGAACACGTGCGCCAGGGACAGTTTCGCCAGGATCTGTTTCACCGGTTGAACGTGGTGGCACTACGAACGCCGCCGTTGCGCGAGCGCAAGGAGGATATCGCACGGCTGGCCGCGCACTTCCTCGAACGCTTTGCGGGGCAGGGAATGCGCTTGTCTCCCGAAACTCTACGGTGTCTTGAAGCCTACGAGTGGCCTGGCAATGTCCGCGAGTTACAGAATGCCATCGAGCACGCGGTGGTGCTGGGCGACGGCCCGGTGGTGCTGCCGTCCGATCTGCCGGAAAGCCTCTGGGGCATGGCGCCGACGGCGGATCTAGGCGAGTTTCAGTCTTCGGTACAGGACGCCAAGCGCGATAGCATCGTGCGCGCCTACCGGAACGCGGACGGCGACTATAAGGCGGCCGCCCGGCTGCTGGGCCTGCATCCCAATTATCTGCTGCGATTGGTGCGAAACCTGGGACTGAAGGAAGCCGTCAGGAAATGAACCTGCTGACCTTCGAGGTCCACCAGTCTGCCGCGATCGTCTCCGTGGTGCTGCGCGGTCGGTTGACTCTGGGACCGCAACTCCGCAACTTCAGCGACCGGCTGACGGCGCTCATCGGGTCGCGATCGGCTTCCACGCTGGTTCTCGAAGTGGACGAGCTCTCGGACATCGACAGCGCCGGTCTCGGCGAACTCGTGATCCTGCTGACGCTCTGCAATGAACGCAATTGGCGGATGGGGCTGCTCGGGCCAACCAGGCGTATTCTGGGGATCCTCGAGTCGACGCGGCTCTTGGATCTGTTCCCGCACTTTCCGGATCGTGCCTCCGCGGCTGGATGGCTGACGGGGCTCCCGCACGATCAGCACACAGGGTGAGGGAGTCGTCGAACCGGCGCGCAGCTACCAGACGATCCTCTCCGCAACTCTGGAAAACCTGCCGCTCCCCACCCAGGTGGTCACCGCGACCGCGCCGGCAGCCACATCCACTGGGCTCGGAGACTCTCAGGAAGTACAGTTTGAACGTGCAGCCGCGGCCCGGCTCGCAACCTCACAGTCTACCCGCCGACGTGGTGACCAACGGTGCCTCGGCAAGCCTGGGCGCGCTCGGAGGCTCGGCAGTCAGCCAGGCGAACGCGATCAACGGCCAGGAGCAGATTGCGTAGCGCGCGGCTTCAGCCGCTTCGCATGGTGGGCTGCTCAGGTTCAGCAGCCGCCTCGGGGGCTTGTCAATTCAGAAAGCTCCGCTCAGAAAGCACGGAAGGTTCACTTCTGCACTGTTTCTGCACTCGGTTCGCCGGAGAAGCGGGACTGGGCGGCCCTTCAACGGTTCCAAGGTAACGGAATCCCAGTGCAGTTCACGTGTGAAATCATCTTGGAGCATGTCTTTTCCCGGCCGGCGGCAGCGCATATTTCTCTCCAGGCTCATCTTGCATGAGAAAAGACTGTTGCAATTCCCGCCGGGTTCAGGCAATCTGGTAGGTTTTCCTCTCTTCCGATGCTGGAACGTGTCTTGTACCACGACCATTGCTTTGACGGCGCGGCCTCGGCCGCGTTTTTCAGCCGCTTCATTCGAGGAGCGATTCACCCGGACGCGGAGTTTCGCTATACCGGGATGGCGCATAAGGCCGCCCAGGCATTCGACCCGGCGCTGTTCGATGGCGACGAGAACGCTATCGTCGACTTCAAGTATTCGAGCGACCCGCGGCTGACCTGGTGGTTCGATCATCACCAGAGCGCTTTCCTCACTACCGCCGATTCCGAGCATTTCCGGCGCGATACGAGCGGCCGCAAACTTTACGACCCGAGCTACAAATCCTGCGCCTCGTTCATTTCCGTAGTGGCCCGCGAAAAGTTCGGCTTCACGGCGCCAGACCTCACGGATCTGGTGGATTGGTCGATCGTCATCGACGGGGCGCAGTATCCCGACGCCCGTACGGCGGTGGAGCTCGGGGCGCCGGCGATGAAGCTGACACTGGTGATCGAGGCGGCCAAGGGCTCCGACATCGTCCAGAAGGTGATCCGTTGGATGATGCACCGCAGCCTCTCCGACATCATCGCCGAGCCGGAGATTCGATCGCTCTACGAGCCGCTCTACCGACGTCATTTGGCGTCTATCGACCTGATCCGCGATCTGTCGCGCCAGGATAACGGCGTGGTCTACTTCGACCTCGCCGGCCACGACGTGGAAGGCTATAACAAGTTCATTCCGTACTACTTGTTTCCCTCCTCGACTTACACGGTGTCGGTCAGTCCGTCGGTGTACCGGACCAAGATCTCGGTAGGTTCGAATCCGTGGTCGCCGGATGTCCCGAAGCACAACCTGGCGTGCATTTGCGAACGCTACGGCGGCGGCGGACATGCGCGCGTAGGCGCCATCAGCTTCGAGCCGGGCGAGCTGGAAAAGGCTCGCCGCGTGGCCGCGGAGATTATCGCGGAGCTCAAAACCTAACGAGGCTCCGCCCGAAATCTTCGGGAGGCCAGAAGCCAGGAGTCAGACGCCAGGAGTCAGAACCAGCAGAAGCCGGAATGCGTCGGCCGCCAACCTAAGGGCGCCTGGCGCTCTACGATTCCTTGAAGTCTCCCAGAGGAAATTCCTCCGCGGCGGTTTTGGCGACGAATGCGGCTGGCGCATGCGCTACCTTGGGCGGCGCGGCAGAATGCATGGCTGGCCGGTGTGCCTTGGCGGTACTCGCGGCAGTTTGGGATCCCTGCGCTCCCCCTACCATGGATGCCAGCCGTATGGCGACTTCTCTTAGCGAGGCCGACTGCGCGTTGAGCTCTTCAGCGGCAGCGGCGCTCTCTTCGGCACTGGCGGCAGCCTGTTGGGTGACGCGTTCCATCTGGGTGATGGCTTTGGCGACCTGCTCGATGCCGCGCGCTTGTTCCTGGCTGCCGAGGCTGACTTCCTCGACCAGAGTCTTCACCTCGCCCGCTTCCTTGGTGACGACCTGAATGGCTTCGGCCACCTGGTCGACCTTGGATTTGCCGTCATTGGATTTGGCCACCGATTCCTCGATCAGCCCGGCGGTGTCGCGGGCTGCCTGGGCGCAGCGTTGCGCCAGGTTGCGGACCTCGTCGGCCACTACCGCAAAGCCCATTCCGGCCTCGCCGGCACGGGCCGCTTCGACCGCGGCGTTCAAGGCCAGGATGTTGGTCTGGAAAGCGATCTCGTCGATCACGCGGATGATTTTGGAAATCTTCTCGCTATGCGCGGAGATTTCAGACATGGCTCCGACCATGTCGTGCAGAGACTGGTTGGTCTGAACGAAACGCTTCTCCGACTTGGTCATGTGCTCGGACGCGCAGCGCGAATTCTCGCCGTTCTTGTGCGCCATAGAGCTGATCTCCTCGCTGGAGGAAGAGACCTCCTGAAGAGAAGCGGCCTGCTCGGAGGAGCCTTGGGCGAGGGCCTGGCTGGAGGCTGTCACCTGAGAGGCGGCGCTGGCCACCTGTTCGGCGCCGGCCAGTAGATCGCGGGCCGAGGTGCGCAAGTGTTGATTGGTGTTCCGGACGACGAACGCCACCACAATCCCGATCACGATGGCCAGCATCAGCAGAACGATCGAAATCCATTGCGCGCGGCCTTCCGCCGCCGCGACGGAGTCCTCGTTTTCGTGAATCACTTCCTCTGCAATGGCCCTCAACCGGTCGGCGCTGGCGACCATCCGGTTGGCAATGGGGATGGCCAATTCCTTACGAATGCGGGTTGCTTCGGCTATGTTGCCGGCTTGAGCCTGGCGCATGATCTCCTGCTGATGGGGCTCCCACTCGGCGACAGCATTGAGAATATCCGCAGCTAACTTCCGGGACTCTTCCTTGGTCAACATTGGTTGTAGCTCGGCAAGCGAGTTGCGGATCGACGCCGCGGCCTTTTGAAACGCCGCTTCCTGCGCCGCGTAGTCTGCCTGATCTTTGTCTACTACCGCCAGCACCGCTCCGCGCTGTGCGGAGAGCATCTGCCCGCTAGCGGCGGCCACCGACTCGGACAACGACACCTTCTTCACGCCCTTGCTGACGGCGTTGTCCATCAGGTCCTTGAACGTGCTGATAGAATTGAGGCCCACATAGCTCAAGGCCAAGGCGGAGGCTAACATAGCCGCCACCGCTGTCATCAACTTCTTCCCAATCGTCATGCCCTTACCTTTCGGTCTCCAATACACCTATCGGCGGAGCGCCCGAAAACCTTTAGAGCCGCGGGCGTCTGTCATACTGAAAATCTGGCGATGAACGCACCGGATTCGTTCCCCCTGCAGGCGGCGCGCTGGCTGACGTTCGCATCGGCCGCCGCGATTCTGTTTTCGATCGCCGCCTCCCAGATTCTGCTGGCTCTGGCATTGGCGGCGCTGCTGGTGTCGGGCGAGCCGCTGCGATTGCCGCCGATCAAGCTGCCGCTGGCCCTGTTTGTGGCGGGCACGCTGCTCGCGCTGGCCTTCTCCGGGCACATCCGCGAGGGCCTGCCGCAGATCCGCAAGTTCTATGTTTTCTTCGAGTTGCTGGTGGTTTATGCGGCCCTGCGCGACCTTCGGCTGATCCGCTGGCTGTTCCTGGTGTGGGGCGGGTTCGCCAGCATCGCGGCGCTCCGCAGCTTCGTGCAGTTCGCCGAGAAGGTTCAGGAGGCCGAGCAGTTGCACGTATCCTTCTATACCTTCTACGTCGGCGAGCGGATCACGGCTTTCATGAGCCACTGGAACACCTTCTCGGCGCAGGAGATGTTCGCCCTGATCATGCTGGGGGCGTTTCTGATGTTCGGGCCGGCGTCGCGGCGCGCGTGGGTGTGGATCGTCTGCGCCGGGCTGATGGCCGTGGCGGTGCTGCTGGCCGAGACCCGCATGGTCTGGATCGCGACCGCGGTGGCGGCGGTGTACCTGATCTGGTTCTGGCAGAAGCGGCTGCTGCTGGCGTTGCCGGTGCTGGCAGCGGTGGCGATCTTCGCCGCGCCGGAATCGCTGCGCGAGCGCTTCACCTCGATGGTGCACCCTTCGGGTTCGGACTCGAACGAGTTCCGCATTGTCACCTGGCGCACGGGGCTGCGGATGATCGAGGCGCATCCGTGGCTGGGCTTGGGTCCGGAAGGGCCGAACTACCAGTTCGACAAATACTTGCCGCCGGATGTGACGGTGAAGCCCAGCGGATGGTACGGCCATCTGCACAACATCTACCTGCAGTACGCGGCCGAGCGTGGCATCCCCGTGATGCTGGTGATGATGTGGATACTGGGCAAGATCGGCTACGACTTCTGGCGCGGCCTCGGCCGGCTGCCGGCGGGGCGTGGCTACGGACGCTTCCTGCTGCATGGCGGCATCGCCGTGCTGCTGGCCACGCTCACCGAAGGGTTCGCCGAGTACAACCTGGGCGACAGCGAGGTGCTGACCATGTTCCTGGTAGTGGTCGGGTGCGGGTACGTGGCGCTCGAGATGGCCGGGAAGGAAGCTATTCCGGCCTCCGCAGCGAAGGCAGTACAACCCACAACAAGCTAACGGCCAGCACGCCGGAAAGCGCCCAGGCCTGCACCTGGAGGGACGGCAGCGGCTGGCCGAAGAGTTGGGCGGCTGAGTCATACAACGACGACGCCCACAGCAGCAGGGCATAGGCCAGGTAATTCGTGCGCGCGAAACAGAGGCAGGCCGCGACGGTCAAGGCGGCTCCGGCAAGGGCGCAAGTGTACTCGAAGGCGAACTCGGCGGGGGTGCGGACGCCGCTCGGGACCATCACCGTCACCAGCACCACGCCGAGCAGGACGAGCAGCCAGGGCCGCGCGATCCGGCGGGCGATCAACACGGCGGTTCCCAGCGCGGCGGCTAAGGCGGGCAGCGCTTGGAGGGCGCGGACCAGGCCGCTAACGGCAGGCGCGGCGCTATCGATCAGGTTCGGCGTCGCGACACTCAGTGCGGCTACTGTGTGGAAGCGCGCACGCAACACGGCGTCCAGGGTTTCCCAGAGGACCGAGAGGCCGCCGACGGCTGCTAGTGCGGACAGAGCATCCCATCCGAAAGCGCGGCGGGCTTTGGCGCCGAAGGTCAGGAGCACGCCGGGATAGGTCGAAACCAGCAGGGCGATGGCGGCGGCCAGCGCCAGGAAGCCGAACAGGGTCGAGACTCCGATGCCGATCCAAGCCATCGCCTGGAAGGTGGCCAGCGGAACGGTGGTGGGGTACTGCCTCATGATCAGGCGCACGGAAAGCGCCTCGCCCAACGCCATGGCGATAGTGGCAGCACTGGCGAGCAGCAGTACCGGGCGCCAGGGCACCAGTCCGCGGCGCACGTTGCGCAGCAGAATGAC
>Ga0335085_10008119_pt1 | contig 16091 bp, 12 predicted proteins | sample Lox_Sample_45_FD_206712 | JGI IMG/M metagenome (GOLD analysis project Ga0335085, IMG submission 206712) | Soil microbial communities from Loxahatchee National Wildlife Refuge, Florida, United States - Lox_Sample_4.5 | ecosystem: Environmental > Terrestrial > Soil > Wetlands | place: USA...
GTTGAAGGTCGCCTTCGACTCATCGCCGGATGCGTCCATCGGCACTTGGAAGTCGCCGGTGCTGCTGATCCAGGGCGACTACGACCGCAACGTCCATTTCGCGCAGATGGAGGATCTGGTGCCGCGCCTTCAAGCGCACCGCATTGCCTACGAGGAACTGGTGATCCCCGACGAGATCCACGGCTTCCTGCGCCACGCCTCCTGGTTTGCAGCCGATACCGCGACCGTCGATTTCCTGACGCGGAAGCTGGGCGCGAAGTCGAAATAGCCGGTAGACGTGTCTCTCCTCGCCGGTAAACGGGGGAGGAAACATTTGTGTCTCCGCGTGCAATTCAGCGATCTTCACGCGCGCTCAACGCGTTAGGCACGCTTATTCCCGTCTCGCGAACCGGTGGTAGACTCGCCTGCGAAACGTGAATCGAAGAACCACGCCGCGCGAAAAATCCGCGCGCGGCGGACGGGAGAGTTGCGACTCGTGCGCCGGCACAAAGACGGTCTTTCAGGTCTGACGGCGGAAGACCGGGGGGGAGGGGGGTCCGGCACAAGTGAAAAACGAATAACGGCGGCGGAGGTTTGGACCGATGTTGCGAACGGGAAAGCGAAATAGCCTCGCGCAAACGAACGGGGCGCCCGTGCGGGCGCCCCTTCTCCGTCACGCGCGGCAGACCGCGTCAGCGCACGTAGACGCGCACTTCGCTGGACGTGGCATTGGGGTCGGTGGCGGACGACACCTGCAGCCGCGTCGCCGGCACGCCCATGTCGGTCATCGAGCGGAACACTTCCTGCGCATGGCGCTCGGCCGCGGTCTGCGCCAGCTGCACCGCCGCCGCGGTGCCGCGCGTGGGCGACACGGCGACCACGTCGAAGCCGGCGCCGGGCCGAGCCTGCAGTGCCTGCGCGAGCGCGGTGTAGAGGATCTGCTGATATTCGACGCCCGGACGGTCGAAGCGGATGGTGACAAGCGGCGTACCGCCGCCGGCGCTGGCATAATTCGACGCCGCGCCGTTGGCGCCCAGCATCACCCCGCCCAATTCGCCGCCATAGAGTTCGCCGTTCTTGATGGCGGAGGCGAGCGTGGTCAGGTTGGCGCGCTCGTTGGCGACATAGGCGGTCTGGCGCTGCACGTCCTCCGAAATTTCGGTGAGCAGCGTGTCGATCACCACGATGGTCTGGTTGGTTTCGTCCTGGAGCACCGAAAGCTGGCGGTGATCCTCGTCCACCGCGCCGGAGACATTGAACGCGGCCTGGATCGTGTCGAGAACGTAATGCGTGCGGCTTGCGTCGTTGGCCACGTCGGTGCCGACCGCGTTCAGCGAGTTGATGTTGCCGGTCAACTGGTCGAGCGCGCTTTGCGCCTGGTTCCATTCGCCCACCAGTTCCGGATTGCCCTTGGTGGTGCCCATCTGCAGCCGCGTGGTGATGTGGGCCTTGGCCTCATGATAGGCGGTGGCGTCCTGCGCCGCGGCATCGCGCAGGCTCGCGAGCTGCTGGGCGTTGGAGACGATCTTGTTCTCGATATTGCCCAGTTCGGTGCGCAGTTCCTGCACCTTCTTGTTCACCGCGGTGCCCGTGTCGCTGCCGGGCTCGACGGTCACGGGCGTGATCGGGGCCATGGTGCCCGTGCCGGAAACGGAGGCGGAGCCGCCGACGGTGCCGGGAAGCGTTCCGGCCGTCTCGATCGTGCCGCCGCCGGATTCGGGGCTGCTCGCCGGCGCAGTGCTGGCTTGCTGGGGCAAGGTGCCGGCCGGGCCGGTTTGGGCGGGGGCTGCCTCGCCGCCGCCGAACAGCGCGTCGTCGATGTCCGCGCAGCCTGCCACACCGAGCGCCAGCACCGCCGTCAGCGCAGTCAGAGCCAGCCAGGACCGGCGCGGACCCGAAGCCGGATTCGCTGCTGCCCAAATTCCCCTCATCGATCGACCTCCGCTTGCCGGACCAACGCCCGGCTCAACGACGCGCCCCAGGGATTGTCCCAGGAACTGCTTTGGCACCACAGCCACGCCCATCCACCGGCCCCGCCTATGCTTTTTCGACTCCGGCCGGAGACCAGCTTGCAGTCTTAACCAGCGCGCGCGACGGCGACAAGGGCAGGAAGTGCCGAAGAGCAAGGGAATTTTGTGTGTTCCCGGAAGGGGCTTACGCGGCCTTGGGCCGCGGCCGCATCGCCGTGCGGGCCCGTCCGCTTCGCCGCGCGCGGCTTCGGTCGCGAAAGCGCGCGCGCAAAGCTTGCCATTGCCGGTCGCGATGCATAGGTTCTGCGGCCCTCGCCCTGCCGTCTTCGGCGGCAAGCGAACATGGCACGCACCGGTAGCTCAGCTGGATAGAGCACCAGACTACGAATCTGGGGGTCGTGGGTTCGAATCCTGCCCGGTGCGCCATCTTTTTTGTAGCACATTTAATTGACATTCGAAAATCCCGGTGCCATGTCAAATTATCGTCGAGGTGGAATGGGACGAGGCCAAGCGCCTCGCCAACCTTGCAAAAGTACCGGCTCGATTTCCGCGAATTGCCCTTCATGGACTGGGACAACGCGCTGGTCGTTCCGGATTTGCGCATCGATGATCCGGACCCTCGCTTCTGCGCCTTCGCCATGCTGATGGGACGGCTCCACAGGGCGATCATCTGCTATCGCGGCAAGAAGGTTCGAGTTTTCAGCTTCCGAAAGGCCAACGATAAAGACGTCAAACTCTATGGCAAGAAGGCATGGCGTCCGAGCGGCACGCGACGACGGCGCCCCTGCGATGACAGCGGCGGATTTCGCGCGTGCCAAGCCGGCGGCGGAAATCATGCCGGAAGCGGTGGCGGCAATGAAGCGCGCGCGCGGCCGCCCCAAGCTCGCGCGCCCAAAGGAGCATGTGACGCTTCGACTCGATGCCCAGGTCGTCGATGCGTTCAAGGCGCAAGGGCCTCGCTGGCAAGCACGCATCAATGCCGCGCCGGTCCGGCTCGTATCGCGCCGCATGCCGTCCAAGCGGAGCCCAGCCACGCCTAAGCACAAGGCGGCCTAGATTCGGGCGGTTGAGCGCGCGCTCGATTTCGAGGCGATGGCAGCGCCGCGCGACGGTGATCCGCCTGATGAACACGCCCTTTCTTGGGCGCCGCCGCTTCACGCCTTGGCGAGCTTCCAGGCATCGCCAGCGGGTGCGGTACCGGAATCGTAGGGCCGCGCCAGAACCATATAAAGCGCGCCCACGCCGACGATAGCGAGCCAGGTCACGCTCATCGACCAGTTGATGTACCACGGCGCGCCCGGCGCGCGCGGCCAGGCCATGTCGACAATCGCACCCAAGCCATAGGCGAGCGCCACCGCGTTCACCGGCATGCCCCATCGACCGAGCTTGAATTGTCCCGCCGGTTTCCAGCCGCGCAGCCGCGCCACCAGCGCGCCCAACACGATCATCTGGAACGCGCAATAGATGCCGATGATGGCGGAGTTGACGATCGTGGCGATGGCGTTCTGGAAGAAATAGCCCAAACACACGATGGCCGCCGCCACGATGCCGGACATCGCTAGCGCGCGCACCGGCACATGGGTGTGCGGTGAGATGGCAGAGAAGTAATCGCTGGCGACAATCATCCTGTCGCGCGCATAGGCAAACACCAGGCGCGACGTCGCGGCCTGCAGCGACAGAATGCACGACATGAACGACACCATCACCACCGCCACCACCAGCTTGGCGCCGATGGGTCCGAACACGGTCAACAGAACCGTCTCCACCGGCGTGGTATTCTTGCCCGCGATCACGGCGGCGATGTCCGGCTGCGCGAGTATCAGCGCCAGGCAAACGAACGCGGCCGCGCTCATGCCGACATAGATCGTCATGCGCATGGCGCGCGGTATGGCGATGCCGGGATTGGGCGTCTCTTCTGCCACGTCGCCGCAGGCCTCGAAGCCGTAGCAGGTGAACAATCCCGTCACCGCGGCCGCGAAGAAGAACGGCCAATAGGCGCCCGGCGCGCCGATGTTGAAATTGTCCAACACAACGCCCACCGGCTGATGGCGGTGAAAGGCGAGGAGATAGCCACCCACCACCACCGCACCCAAAATCTCGCAGATGAATCCGAACATGGCCACGCGGCCCAAGACTTGGGTGCCCGCGAGATTGACCAGGGTGGACAACACGACCAAGGCAAGTGCGATCAGCGTGGTGATCAGCGGCGTGCCTTGAAAGCCCAACAGCGTCGCAAGGAACGGTCCTGCGCCCACCGCCACCGCAGCGATGGTGGTGAACAGCGCCCAGCCGTAGATCCATCCCGCCATCCAGGCCCAGCGCTTGCCGATCAGCCGCCGTGCCCACGGATAAAGCCCACCGGAAATCGGAAACTGCGACACCACCTCGCTGAAGATCAGACAGACCAGAAATTGTCCCGCGCCGGCGATGAAGTAAGACCAGAACATCGGCGGCCCACCGGTCGACAGCCCCAGATCGAAGACCGAATAGACGCCGACGACGGGCGAAAGATAGGTGAAACCGAGAGCGAAATTCTCCCACAGATTCATCTTGCGGTCGAAACGGGCCGTGTAGCCCAGCGCCGCAAGCTGCGCTGCATCCGCGTCCTTGCCGTCGGTCATCGCTGTCCCCCTGATGCGGCTCCATTTCTGGACCTCGGCCCGCGATTCGGTCAAGCTGGCGCCGGCTTCGGAGGCATTCCATGGACCTATCCCTTCTGATCGGCGGTCGGCTCGAAAAAGGGCAGGGCGCAGCCGAGCACATTCTCGATCCGCGCACCGGTGAGCGCATTGTCGATATTCCGGAAGCCTCGAACGAACAGGTCGACAACGCGGTGATCGCCGCGGATGCGGCGTTCGATTCATGGTCGCGCACCGCGCCGGGCGAGCGCGCCGGGCTGCTGCTCAAGCTCGCCGATCGCATCGAAAACGACGCGGAATCCTTTGCCGATCTCGAATCGCGCAATTGCGGCAAACCGCGCCATCTCGTGCTGGCCGACGAAATCCCGGCCATCGCCGATTGCTTCCGTTTCTTCGCCGGCGCCTGCCGCACCATGCATGCGCCGGCCGCGGGCGAATATCTCGCAGGCTTCACCTCAATGATCCGTCGCGATCCGATCGGAGTCGTCGCCTCGGTCGCGCCGTGGAATTACCCCTTGATGATGGCGGCGTGGAAGCTTGCGCCGGCGCTCGCGGCGGGTAACACGGTCGTGCTGAAACCTTCGGAGCAGACGCCGCTCACCGCACTCAAGCTCGCCACGCAATTGGCAGAAGTGTTTCCCGAAGGCGTGGTCAACATCGTCACCGGCCGCGGCGACGGCGTCGGCAGCCGTCTGATCAACAACGGCAAGGTGGCGATGATCTCCTTAACCGGCGATGTCGGCACGGGCCGCAAGGTGATCGCCGCCGCGCAGGCCACCGTCAAACGCACGCATCTCGAGCTCGGCGGCAAGGCGCCGGTGATCGTGTTCGACGATGCCGACATGGAGGCGGTGGTCAGCGGCTTGCGCAGCTTCGGCTTCTACAATGCCGGCCAGGATTGCACCGCCGCCTGCCGAGTCTATGCCGGTTCGAAGGTCTACGAGAATCTTGTCGCCGATCTGTCGAGCGCCGCTTCCTCGCTCGTCTTCGACAATGAAGACGACACGCGGAACGAGATCGGGCCCCTTATCTCGGCGCGCCAGCAGGAACGGGTGTCGGGATTCGTCGATCGCGCGCGCGCGACAAAGCATATGGAGATCGCGACGGGCGGCCAACGGGGCCGCCACGGATTCTATTACCAGCCGACCGTCGTTGCGGGCGCAAGACAAGACGACGAGATCGTGCGCCGTGAAGTCTTCGGCCCAGTCATCTCCGTCACGCGCTTCTCCGATGTCGATGAAGCGGTCGCGTGGGCCAACGATTCCGACTACGGTCTTGCCTCATCGGTGTGGACGCGCGACGTCGCGCGCGGCATGAAAACGGCAGCGCGGCTGCGCTATGGCTGCACCTGGGTGAACTGTCATTTCATGCTGACCAACGAGATGCCGCATGGCGGGCTCAAATCGTCCGGCTACGGCAAAGATCTCAGCACCTATGCCTTGGAAGATTACACGGTGGCCCGTCACGTCATGGTGAACCTGCAATGAGCAAGAAGAAATCCTGCCCACTCGGTATGGACACGAAGATCGACCGCCGCGATTTCTTGAACGGCGTCGCCGTCACCGCCGCGACTCTGGCCACGTCGCTCCCGGCCGAGGCGCAAGTCACCCCCGGCACGCAGGATACGCCCGGCTACTATCCGCCGATGTCGCATGGCTTGCGCGGCAGCCATCCCGGCTCGTTCGAGACCGCGCATAGCTTGCGCGACGGCACCTTCTGGGACCACGCCAAGAAGCCGGAAGACACGCATGCGATCTACGATCTCGTAGTGGTGGGCGGCGGCATCAGCGGCTTGTCGGCGGCGTGGTTCTTCCGCAAGGCCAAGCCCAACGCCAAGATCCTCATTCTCGACAATCACGACGATTTCGGCGGCCACGCCAAGCGCAACGAATATCATCTGAACGGACGTCTCGAACTGATGAACGGCGGCACGATGCTGATCGACAGCCCGCATCCTTACAGTCCCGTCGCGGCCGGTCTCATCAAACATCTCGGCATCGATCCGGTGACGCTGGCCAGGAATTGCGACAAGCCAGAGATCTATAAGGGTCTTCAGCCCGCAACCTTCTTCGACAAGGAGACCTTCGGCGAAGACCGGCTGGTCGTCGGACGCGAGCGCATGGACGAGCGTGCCGGCCCCATCTCGTGGAAGGACTTCCTCGCCGAATGCCCGCTCGATGCCGCGACGCAAGCCGACATCCTGCGCGTGCAGGAAGGCGGCGACGATCCGATGCCCGGCCTCACCTCCGACGAGAAGAAGGACAAGCTTTCCCGCATCTCCTATCTCGTGTACCTGCGCGACTACATGAAATGCGGGCCGACCGCACTCGCCTTCTATCAGTCGATCACCCATGACGAATGGGGCACGGGCATCGATGCCGAGCCTGCGCTGGATTGCTGGGGCTTCGGACTTCCGGGCTTCAAAGGCCTCGATCTGGTGCCCGGCTCGATCCATCGCATGGGCTACACGGCGGCGGGCTACGAGGACAATCCGGATCTGCCGACGTTTCACTTCCCGGACGGCAACGCCACCATCGCCCGTTCCTTGGTGCGCGACCTTATTCCCGATGTCATCGCCGGCCATGGGCCGGAGAATATCGTCACCGCGCATGCGGATTATTCGAGGCTCAACAAGGCCGGCGCCAGGATCGCCATCCGCCTGTCCTGCACCGCAGTCGGCGTGCGCAACATCGGCACGCCGGAGAACGCCAAGGGCGTCGAAGTCGCCTACGCGCGCGACGGCAACGTCTATCGCGTGCACGGCGCCAATTGCGTGCTCGCCTGCTGGAACATGATGATTCCCTATCTCTGCCCCGAATTGCCGGACGCGCAGAAGCAAGCGCTGCACCAGCTCGTGAAGATACCGCTGGTCTATACCGGGGTTGCGATCCGCAACTGGCGCGCGTTCGCCAAGCTCGGCGTGATGGGCATTTCGGCGCCTGGCAGCTACTGGTCCGGCATTCGCCTCAACTGGCCGGTCGATGTCGGCCAATACAAATCCGTGCGTTCGCCGGACGATCCGATGGTGCTTTTCCTCATCCGCACGCCGACCTCACCGGGGCTGCCCGAGCGCGATCAGCACCGCGCCGGCCGTTATGAACTGCTGTCGACAAGCTTCGAAGATTTCGAGCTGAAGATCCGTGATCAGCTTCAGCGCACGCTGGGCCCTGCAGGCTTCAGCGCCAAGGACGACATCATGGCGATCACCGTCAATCGCTGGCCGCACGGCTATGCCTACGAGTTCAATCCGTTGTTCGACGATTTCTCGCTGCCTGCCGATCAATGGGCCAATATCGTCGGCCGCAGGCGCTTCGGCCGTATCGCCATCGCCAATTCCGATTCGGGCGCCCGGGCCTATACCGATTCGGCTATCGATCAGGCCCACCGCGCGGTGACCGAATTGCTGGCGCTTTAGAAGGAAATTGTGCCCACATATCAGGCACTTACGGCTGACCGGGGCTAATGCGCGATTGACGGCCCGGTTGCGAGCGCGCAACATATTTTCTTTTGAGGGGGACATGATGATGCGTAGGCGTTTGGCGGGACTTTCCGTGTCGGCCGCGTCGGCGGCGGTTGCTCTGATCGTGACGGCCACTCCGTCATTGGCGCAGATCGAGGAGGTCACCGTCACCGCCACGCGGCGCGCGGAGAACATCAACAAAGTCCCGGAAAGCATCAGCGCCTTCACCACCGAGAAGATCGATCAACTCGATGCCAAATCGATGGCCGATCTGGTGCGCTTCACGCCGGGTGTGAATTTCGATCCGACGACCGACAACATCTCGATCCGCGGCATCAACTCCTCGGCCGGCGACGCCACCACCGGCATCTATATCGACGACACGCCGATTCAGCTCCGCACCCTGGGCTTCGGCTCCGACAATACGCTGCCGGCGGTGTTCGATCTGGCGCGCGTGGAAATCTTGCGCGGGCCGCAGGGCACGCTGTTCGGCGCCGGCTCGGAAGGCGGCACGGTGCGCTACATCACGCCCACGCCCAGCCTCACCGACTTCAGCATCTACGGCAAGACCGAGCTCTCGACCACGGAATATGGCGCGCCCTCCTACGAAGGCGGGCTGGCGCTCGGCGTTCCCCTGATCGACGACAAACTCGGCTTGCGCGTCAGCGGCTGGTGGCGGCACGACGGCGGCTGGATCGATCATCTCGACTACTTCACAGGCAATACCATCCAGAAGAATTCCAACTACACCAACACCTATGTGCTGCGCGGTTCGGCGCTGTTGCAGCTTTCAAACGACGTCTCGGTCACGCCCAGCGTCTATTTCCAGAACCGCAACGTGAACAACGACGACGAATATTGGGTGGCGCTGTCCGATCCGGGAAGCGGCCACTACATCAACGAGACGCCCGAGAACATGGGCAACAAGGACCGCTTCATCCTGCCGGCCCTGAAGGTGGATTGGAACATGGGCGGGGTGGAGTTCATCTCCGACACCTCCTATTTCGACCGCCGTCAGCGCGTCCAGGATTACAGCGCCACGCTCTACAACCTGTCCTATTTCCAGCAGAGCACCACGACCTACGACGACACGCAGAGGGCGTATTTGCCGGGCCATCCCTACGGCACCTATCTCGATCCGAATTACCTGCCGTGTCCCGGCGGCCTGTGCAACGCCTACACGGCGGACCAGCATGCCGATCCCAACTTCGTGCCGACGCCGCTGCTTCTGCCGGACGGCATCAACCTGCCGGGCTTCGGTCCCTACAAATCCGTCAACTACATCACCAACACCCAACAGAATTTCACCCACGAGATGCGGCTGCAATCCAACGATCCCGACGCGCGGCTCGTCTGGGTGCTGGGCTTCTTCTTTTCGCATCAGAGCCAGCTGAGCGTGGAGGAGATCAACGATCCGCAGCTTCCCGCGCTCACCCAATATCTCTGGGGCGAGACGATGCTGCAGCTTTGGGGCGAAAATCTCTTGCCCAACGGCGACGATTACATCAACCACACCAACGGGCATGAGCGGCAATACGCCCTCTACGGCAACGCTACCTATGCCTTCACCGACCAGTTGAAGCTGCAGCTCGGCGCCCGCATCGCGCAGACCCATTTCGACTTCGCCAACTTCTCCGACGGCGCGCAGAATTTCGGGCCGCTGACCGGCAATGCCGGCTCGAAGGACGAAACCCCATTCACGCCCATGGGCAGCCTCACCTACCAGATCAACGACGACGATCTGGTTTACGCCACCATCTCCAAGGGCTACCGCATCGGCGGTGCCAATCCGCCGTTCCCGGTCGGCGCCTGCACCGAGATCTCGACCGCGCCCGGCGCCTACGATTCCGACACGGTGGTGAACTACGAGGCCGGCACCAAGGATTCCTTCCTCGACCGTCACTTGGAGGTGTCGGGCAGCGTCTTCTATCTCAAATGGAACAACATCCAGCAGGACAATTACCTGCCGTCCTGCGGCTTCAAATACACCATCAACGAAGGCAAGGCCGAAAGCAAAGGCTTCGATTTGCAGGGCGAATGGCTGCTGACCGACGCGCTCGATGTCGATTTCAGCCTCGGCTACACCGATGCCGTCTACACCAGTACCAGCACGGCGGGCGGGCTTCTGCTCGCCTCGAAGGGCGACCGGCTGCCGGGCTCGCCCTGGACCTTCTCGCTCGGCGCCGAATACAGCACCCAGGTGATGAACCGCGACTCTTATCTGCGCGTCGACTACGAATTCCAGAGCCGCGAACCAACCGCTCTGGTGCAGCACGATCCTTTGGCCTCGTCCTACGATCCGGCGCTGGTGCCCGAGCCTGAGACCAATGTCGTGACGCTGCGCGCGGGCACGACGTTCGGCAATCTCGACTTCTCGGTTTTCGCCGACAATCTGCTCAATGCGCATCCAGTCCTCGACCTGAACCATCAGGACAGCGATACGCTGCTGTTCGAGGCCTCGACCTTGCGGCCGCGCACGATCGGGATAACGGCGATCTACCGCAACTGAGGAATTGATGCGCCACACCGAGTTGAAGGCCGGTTCGCTGTCCTTCATCGAGTCGCTCGTGATGGGTGTGGCCGGGGCCGCGCCGGCCTACACCATAGCCGTCACCACCTCGGTTCTCATCGGCGTGGCGGGCACGCTATCGCCCGGAGCGCTCGTGATTTTTGCGGTGCCGATGCTGGGCATCGCGGTGGCGTACCGCGCGCTCAACAAACTGCACGTGCACGCCGGCGCCGCGTATCAATGGACCAGCGTTTATTTCGGGAAGTTCCTGGGCTTCTTCTCGGGCTGGGCGCTTCTGGTGGCGACCATGCTGTTCATGGTCACGGGCAGCCTCCCGCTCGCCACCTCGACGCTCGACTTCATCGACCCCGCGCTTGCCAACAACGTCGTGCTTAGCGCGGGCATCGCAAGCCTCTGGTTCCTGGCGATCGCCGTCGTGCTGATTGCCGGAATCGAGATCAGCAGTCATGTGCAGCTGGCGATGACCGGCGTCGGACTGGTGATCCTGACGGTCATCGCGATCGGCGCATTCGTGCATGTCGCTCATGCCGGGGCGGTAAATCCCTTCCATATCTCCTGGTTCGGGTTCGGCTACACGCCGTCGAGCTTTGCCGCCGCCGCGCTGGTGGTCGTCTTCTTCTACTGGGGTTGGGACGTGACCGCCAACCTGGCGGAAGAGACTGCCAACGCCGAGCAAAGCGCCGGCGACGGCGGTTTCGCCAGCATCTTCGTGACCATCCTCTATTACGTCGCCTTCGCATTGGCGGCGCTCTTCCTGTTCAGCGTGAAGGACGCGCAATCCTTCAACGCCAACATCGTCTACAACATCGCGGTGACCGCGGGGTTCGGACGCACCGGCGGCTTGTTCGCATCCATCGCGGTCATCCTCTCCAGCGTAGCCACGCTCGAGACCACCATGCTGCAATTCTCGCGCACGCTGTTCGCCATGGGACGCGACGGAGCGATGCCGAAAAGCTTCGGTGCGGTGGACGCGCGGACGAGGACGCCGGTGCGCGCCATGCTGGTGCTGATCGGCGTGGGGCTTCTGTTGCTGTGGGGCTCCTCCCTGATGCCGACGGTCAGCCTCATCATCGCGGATTCGGTCCGTGCCGTGGGCATTTTGGTGGCCTATTACTACGGGCTTGCAGGCCTCGTATCGGCGTATGTCTTCCAGAGGGAGAAGAGCCCGCACTGGTTTCTGCTCTGCCTCTATCCGGCGCTGAGCGGTGTTCTGCTGATCGGGCTCGGCGCCTATGCCATGACGACCTTCGACACCGTCACCAACGTCGCCGGGATCGGCGGGCTGCTCGTCGGCGTGGTGTTCTTCCGCCCGCGCCGTTTCAAAATCGCCACCGCGGATCTGCGATAACATGCTCCGTTCCTGCCGCACCGTCCGCGCGGATCGGATCCGAGAGAGTCAATGAGCGAACGCGTTCCGGCGAAACGGATGAACCTGATCGAGCTTACGTTCATCGTGGCCATCAACATGATGGGCTCCGGCATCATCCTGCTGCCAGCGAACATGGCGCAGGTGGGCGCGATCTCTTTGCTTTCGTGGATCGTGACCGCGCTCGGCTCGATGGCGATCGCCTATGGCCTTGCCGAGGCCGGGGTCCTCAACCAGCGCGATGGCGGCATGGCTGCTTACGCCGAGGACGCGTATGGAAAATCCGGCTTCTTCCTGACCTTCTTTCTCTACTTTCTCTCGCTTGCGATCGCCAACGTCGCCATTGCGATCTCGGCGCTCGGCTATATCGCGGCGTTCTTTCCTCTTCTCTCGTCCACCCCCGTCATGACATGCGTCGGGACGATCGTCCTGTTGTGGCTGACGACGATCGCGAATTTCGGCGGCGCCAAACTGACCGGCCGCATCGGCTTGGTGACTGTTTGGGGCGTCATCATCCCGGTGGGGCTGATCTCGGCGATTGGCTGGTTCTGGTTCAGCGACGCGACATTCGCCGCCGCCTGGAATCCCAAGGGCCTGGGCTTGCTGGACGGCGTCGGTTCCAGCATCTCGCTCACCTTATGGGCGTTCCTCGGAATGGAGTCGGCCGCGCAAAACTCGGCCGCCGTCGAAAATCCCAAGAGGAACGTGCCGCTGGCTTGCATGCTGGGTACGCTCGGCGCAGGCGTTATCTATATCCTGTCGACGACCGTCATCCAGGGGATCGTGCCCAATGCGGAGCTGGCGAAATCGACCGGCCCGTTCGGACTCGCCTTTGCGCACATGTTCGGTCCCGTCGTCGGCTCGGTCGTCATGGCGCTTGCCGTGCTGGCCTGCGTGGGCTCGCTCCTGGCTTGGCAGTTCACTGTCGCGCAGACCGGAAAATCGGCGGCCGACGGACGCATGTTCCCCGCCTTCTTCTCCAAGGTGAACCGTTTCGGCGCCCCGGTCGCCGGAATGATCGTGCTCGGGATCGTCCAGTCGTTGATGGCGTTGTCGACGATATCCCCGACCTTGAGCGGACAGTTCGCGGCGCTGGTGAATCTCGCCGTCGTCACCAATGTCATTCCCTATATCGTCGCGCTTTCGGCGCTGATGGTGATGATGAGAATGGCGAAGGTCCACGAGGGCACCTATCGCTTCAATGTCGCAGTCGCGCTCGTCGCGATGCTTTACAGCGTCTATGCGATCTTCGCGTCCGGCAAGGACGCGGTGCTCGGCGGAATGCTGGTCACCGCGACCAGCTTCATCGTTTGGGGCTTCATCGCGGCCCGGCTCGAACCAGGACTTGCGCGGCGTCAGGAACGATCCGCGCCGGCGTCCGCGGCCCCTTCGAAAGCCCGGCACGGGGCGGGGCCGCAGTCCTGATCGAACCCGATCCGTGGCGATCGCGCCGCCTCGCGCCTATGCCGGCGCCTTGCCCGTCTTCGGGCTTCTCCACATCGGAATGAGCGGCGGGGCGCCTTTCGGCGCGATGCTTCTGCGGCCCACAAAGCCGCAGCGCGCGTAGAGCCGCGTGTTCCTGGCGTTGGAGTTCTCGAGATACGCCGGCATGCCCGCCTCATCGACGCGCTTCAGCGTCGCCTCCATCATCGCTCCGCCGAGCCCCAGGCCTTGCAGGCGCGGCGCCACCGCGATGAACGCGAGATAATAATGAGGCTCGTGGGGATGGTGCTTCTCCATCGCATCCGCGATCGCGCTCCCGCGCAACAGGCGCGGCAAACCGCACAGCCTGACGAACAGCGGCAGCAATTTCACCTGTTCCAGGAACCCGCCCGGGCTCGCGGGCGCGTCGGGCGGAAGCCATGCCGCCGCCACGCTCGCATCGTCCGCCATCCAGGTTTCGCCGAAGGGAATCGTGCGCGTCTGCAACAGCCAATAGAAGAACCGCTCCAATTCTTCGGCGCGCCGCGGACCCCGCCGCGAGATCCAGTCGAACACGGGATCGGTCACGAACGCCGCCGCGAACAGCCGCGCCAGGCGCGCGCCGTCGCGCGACGATGCACGCCTGGGATTGGCGGCAAGCGGTAGATGCGTGTGGCGATCCTCGGCGGCGCTCATATCCGCTCGGACAGCTTGATCGCGAGTCGGCATCCCGCTTTGATCGCGCGACTCAACACGCGATAGCCGGGCGCCTCTTCGGCGCCGTGCGCCAAGGCCTCGTGTTTGTGCGCGATCTCGTCGGCGCGGAAATCGGCGATCTCGGCCTTCAGATCGGGATCGTGGTCGAGGCGCTCGATCTGTCCCGCATAATGCTCGTCGATGACCTCTTCCACCGCCGCGGTGCAGGCCATCGCCGCCTTCTCGCCCATGAGCGCGGTCGCCGCTCCCAGCGCGAACCCCGCCACCTGCCAGAGGGGCGACAGCGCCGTCGGCCGCACGCGCCGCGCATTCACCAAGGCGTCGAAGGCCTTCAAATGCCGCTCTTCCTGCTTGGCCATCTTTTCGATGACGTGCGCCGAGGCATCCTTGCGCCCGCGCAGCACCGCAAGCTGGCCTTCATAAATGCGCACCGCGCCGAACTCGCCGGCATGATCCACGCGGATCATCGCGTCCACTTCTGCGTGCGCGGAAGCGCCGGGCGCGGCCGGCCGTGGCTTGCGTCTTATCGTTTTCGTGCGAGCAGCCATGCCGCCACTCCCGCGCACCCCAGGCAGATGAGCGCATTATAGCCCGCAAGCGAAAGGCCCAGGATGCGGATCGCCGCCTCGTCGCAGCGCGGCACCGGCGCATTCAAATCGAGTGGCCCATTGGTGATCGGCAGCGCGCCGGTGCATTCCTGCGGGCCGGGCCACCAATGCCATTCGACGCCCGCCTGGAACGCTCCGATCCCACCCGACACCGCGACCAGGAGAAGCGTCAGCCCGGCCAGCGGCGCCCGTGCAGGCGCTGGCCCGAAGCCCGCCCCGATCAGCCCCGTGGCGATGGCCGCGTACAAAGGCCAGCGCTGCCACAGGCACATCTCGCAGGGCGGCAGCCCGCCGAGATACTCGAATGCCAGCGCGCCCAGGATCAGCCCTGCGGCCACAGCCCCGAGCGCCAGCCCGATCTCCCGCGCGGTCCAGGTCCTGGTCATCGTGCGAACACCATACCGTCATCGGCGAAGGCCTTGAATTCCAGCGCATTGCCCGATGGGTCCGTCACGAACAGCGTCGCCTGCTCGCCGGGTCCGCCCTCGAACCGGACCCCCGGCTCGACCAGAAATTTCATGTCGGCTTCGCGCAATTTTTCGGCAATCGCCCGCCATTCGGGCAGGCTCAGGATCACGCCAAAATGCCGCACAGGGATTTGCTCCCCATCGACGCAATTATGGTCTTCCGCGCCCGGTTTTTCCGCGCTTAGATGCGCCACGATCTGATGGCCGAAGAAGTCGAAATCGACCCATTCGTCCGAGGATCGCCCCTCTTTGCAACCGAGCAAATCTCCATAGAACGCGCGCGCTTCGGCGAGATCGCGCACGGGGAAGGCGAGGTGGAATCGAGGGCGCTCGGTCATTCGTGGAACTGCCTTGGGCGCTTGATAACACAGCCGCCCGCCCCAAAGGAAAGCCTCATGCGTATAGCCCCGACGCGCGGGAAGAAGGTGAAACGGCAATCGGCCAAGCGCCAATCGATCAGGCGCGCGCTGTTGCGCATCGAGGGCGAGCCCGTTCCCGTCACGCTGAAGACCAATCCGCGAGCGCGTCGGCTGATCGTCAAGGTGCATCCCTCGACCGGCGAGGTGAGCGTGGTGGCGCCGTCGCGCACGGCGCTGGTCGAGGCGCTCGATTTCGCCCGCGCCGAATCGGAATGGATCAAGAAGCGCCTGGCGCATGTGCCGCCTCCCGTGCCGCTCGCGCTCGGCCGGCGCATCCTTTTCCGCGGCGACGAACATGTCATCCGCTTCGGCGAAGGGGGCGCTCGTCCGGTCTGGATCGAACGCGGCGAAGAGGAGCGCGTGATCCGTGTCGCCGGCCGCGCCGAACATGCCGCGCGCCGCCTGCGCGATTTCCTGAAGCGCGAGGCGCGCCGCATCCTCGACGCGCGCGTCACGGTCTATGCCGACATGATCGACGTCCGGCCCAAGCGCATCACCGTGCGCGACACGGCCA
>Ga0335085_10008120_pt1 | contig 16089 bp, 12 predicted proteins | sample Lox_Sample_45_FD_206712 | JGI IMG/M metagenome (GOLD analysis project Ga0335085, IMG submission 206712) | Soil microbial communities from Loxahatchee National Wildlife Refuge, Florida, United States - Lox_Sample_4.5 | ecosystem: Environmental > Terrestrial > Soil > Wetlands | place: USA...
CCCCGGGTGATCAGCAACTGCTTCCCGATCTCCACGATCTCAATCAGCTTGGTGGGATTCGAGTCCAGGTCCACCATGTTGCCGGCTTCTTTCGCCGCCTGCGTGCCCGTGTTCATGGCCACGCCCACGTCCGCCTGGGCCAGCGCGGGAGCGTCGTTCGTGCCGTCGCCGGTCATGGCCACCAGTTTGCCCTTGGTCTGCTCGCTCCGGATCAGGGCCATCTTGTCTTCGGGCTTGGCCTCCGCCAGGAAGTCGTCCAGCCCCGCCTGGCGGGCGATGGCTGCGGCCGTCAGCGGATTGTCGCCCGTGATCATCACCGTCCGAATGCCCATCGCGCGGAGATGATCAAAGCGTTCGCGCAGACCGCCCTTGACGATGTCTTCCAGCTGGATGGCGCCCAGCACCCGGCGATTGCGGGCCACCAGCAGCGGCGTGCCCCCCGCGCCGGCGATCGCTTGCACAATTTCTTTTGTCTCCTGGGGAACTGCGGCGCCGTGTGTGGCCACATATTTGGCGATCGCATCGGTCGCGCCCTTGCGGATTTCCTGGCCGTCCAGGTCCACGCCGGACATGCGCGTTTGCGCCGAAAAGGGCACAAACGTGGGATTCATCGCCGCCAGTTCGCGCCCGCGCAGCCCGTACTTTTCCTTCACCAGCACCACGATGGAACGGCCTTCCGGTGTCTCGTCTGCCAGCGAGGCCAGTTGCGCGGCATTGGCCAGCTCCGATTCGTTCACGCCTGGCGCCGGGTGCAGCCGCGTGGCTTCGCGATTCCCGAGGGTGATGGTTCCTGTCTTGTCCAGCAGCAGCACGTCCACATCCCCGGCCGCTTCCACCGCCCGGCCGGACATGGCGATCACATTCTTCTGAATCATCCGGTCCATGCCGGCAATGCCGATGGCGGAGAGCAGCCCGCCGATGGTGGTGGGGATCAGGCACACCAGCAGAGAGACCAGCACAAAAACATTTTGCGGGGCCCCGGAGTACACGGCGTAGGGCTGGAGAGTGACCACGGCCAGCAGAAAGATGATGGTCAAGCCCGCCAGCAGAATGTTCAGCGCGATTTCGTTCGGCGTTTTTTGCCGCGCCGCCCCTTCCACCAGCTTGATCATGCGGTCCAAAAAGGTTTCGCCGGGATTCGAGGTGATGCACACCTGGATCTCGTCCGAAAGCACCCGGGTGCCTCCGGTCACCGCGGAGCGGTCTCCACCCGCTTCGCGGATGACCGGCGCGGATTCTCCGGTGATGGCGGATTCGTCCACGGAGGCCACGCCCACCACCACTTCCCCGTCCCCGGGGATGAATTCACCCGCGGCCACCATCACCAGGTCGCCGGCGCGCAGCGCCGAACTGGGAACCGTTTCCGCGCACCCGTCCTTCTTCAGCCGCCGCGCGCTGGTTTCCGTGCGCGCCTTCCGCAGCGTGTCCGCCTGCGCCTTGCCCCGGCCCTCCGCCATGGCCTCGGCAAAGTTGGCGAAGAGCACCGTGAACCACAGCCACAAGCTGATTTGCAGGCCGAAACCGGTGCCGGAGGCGTGCTGCGTCAGGTCCCGCGCCCACTGCAGCGTGGTCACCAGTGCCCCCACCTCCACCACGAACATCACCGGGTTCTTCACCATGGTGCGTGGATCGAGCTTCCGGAAAGAGTCCCGGATCGCCCCTTGCAGGATTTTCGTGTCGCCCAGCGCCTTCGCTTTCACGTGTGTCGAGCCGCTCATCGTCGTTCAGAAAACCTTTCCGGCATACATCAACAGGTGCTCGAGAATCGGCGCCAGGCTCAACACCGGAAAAAACGTGAGCGAGCCGACGATCACGATGGTGGAGACCAGCAGGGTGGTGAACAGCGGGCCGCGCACCTGAAATGTGCCCAGGGATTCCGGCGTGACCTTTTTCGCCGCCAGGCTTCCGGCGATCGCCAGTACGGGAATGGCCATGAAGAATCTCCCGAGCAGCATGGCCACGCCCAGGCTGGAGTTGTACCAGAGCGTGTTCGCGCCGATTCCGGCAAACGCCGAGCCGTTGTTCCCCGTGGCAGACGTATAGGCGTACAAAATCTGCGAGAGCCCGTGCGGCCCCGGATTGGTGATGCCCGCCAGTCCGAATTTCTCCACCACCGAAACCGCGGAAAAAGCCAGAATGGTGAAGGAGCCCACCAGCACAAAAAGCATGGCCATCTTTACGTCGAAGGCTTCGATCTTTTTCCCCAGGTATTCCGGAGTGCGCCCCACCATCAGCCCGGCGATGAACACCGCCAGGACCACGAACACAATCATTCCGTAGAGCCCGGAGCCCACCCCTCCGAATACGATTTCGCCCAGCATGATGTTGATCAGCGGCACCATGCCTCCCAACGGGGTGAAGGAGTCGTGCACGCTGTTCACCGCGCCGCAGCTCGCGTCTGTGGTGATGGTGGCAAAAAGCGCCGAAGCGGCAATCCCGAAGCGCACTTCCTTGCCCTCCATATTTCCAACCTGGGGAACAGGAGCGGACTTCGCGGCCTGGCTGGCCTGCGCGAGCAGTGGATTGCCCCGCGCTTCCGCCCAATAGGCCACCGTGACGCCGCAAAGAAACAGGAAAGCCATGGCGCCCCAAACCGCCCATCCGTGCCCGGGCGAGCGCGTCATGCGGCCCAGCGTGTACGTCAGCGCGGCGGGAATCGCAAAAATAAGCACCATCTGCAGAAAATTGGAAAAGGGCGTCGGGTTCTCAAACGGGTGGGCGCTGTTGGCGTTGAAAAACCCGCCCCCATTGGTGCCGTACATTTTGATGGCTTCCTGCGAGGCCGTCGGCCCCTGCGCGATTCTCTGTTCGCGCACCACTTGGGTTGTGGTTTTCCCGTCGGCCCCGGTCACCTGCACCGTCTGCGGCTCCACCAGCGTCACCGTGGTGTAAGCCTTCAGGTTCTGCACCGCGCCCTGAGAGACGAGCACCAGCGCCGCGGCCAGGCTGATCGGCAGCAAGACCCACAGAAGGCACCGTGTCAGGTCCACCCAGAAATTTCCCAGCGTCTTGGACTCCTGCCGCGAGATGCCCCGGATTACGGCGATGGCCAGGGCGATCCCCACGGCCGCCGATGCGAAATTGTGATAGGCAAGGCCGGCCATCTGCGTCAAATAGCTCATCGTCGTTTCCGGCGTGTAGGCCTGCCAGTTGGTGTTGGTGGTAAAAGACACCGCCGTATTCCACGCCAGGTCCGGGGCCACGTTGCCGAGCCCCTCCGGATTCCACGGCAGCCACTTCTGCACCCTCTCCAGCAGGTAGAGCAGCAGCAGGGAGACGCCGCTGAACAGCATCACTGCCGTGGCGTACTCCGTCCACGCCATCTCCCGCGATTCTTCCACTCCCGTCGCGCGGTAGATCAATCGCTCCACCGGGCGCAGCACGGGATCCAGGAAGGTCCGTTCGCGGTTGAAGACTCGCGCCATGAACACACCCAGGGGTTTGGTAATCGCCAGGATCACCAGCAGGTAGAATCCGATTTGGAACCATCCGTTCGGCGTCACGGCTAGAATTTCTCCGGCTTCAGCAGCGCGTACAGCAAGTAGCCGAGCAGCAGAACGCAGACTCCAAGTAACACGCCATCTTCCACGCGCACAGGTTTGCTCCTATCGCAGGCGTTCGCAGGCGCGAACGTAAAGGACGGCAACGCAGACAAACACTAAAGTCGCAATGATGAATACGGTGTCCAGCACAGAAACCTCGATGTTCCCCGGGGGCTTACCCTGCCCACGGCCGGAACTAGCTCATCGGGACCCAAGCCGTTAGGCGTTGAGTTTCAGCAGCCCCGGCTCTCCCCGCCCGCCGGACGAGCCGTCTGGGTCGCCCGCGGCGCCCGTCCGCTTCCCCGCCCTCTCGAGCAGGAATTGAATCAGAACCAAGATCATGAATGCCAGTGCCGCGGCCCATACGCCGATCAGAATATGTGTTGCCATCGCTTCCCTGCCCGGCCGTGCCCGGGCCACACCTGTCCCCTCCAGACCCTCGTGCGTGAAAGAAATTAGCAGGGGGGAGATAAGGAAGTTGTGAAGAAGGCGTATCTATTTTGTAAGCCCCGGCGCGCTCCAGTTGCGCCCCCGGCGACAGCGCCGGGATGGCTAGAGCGAATTGGCCCACGAGCATGGCCGGCACCGTGGTCAGTTTGCAAATCACCGAATTCGCGCTCAGCCCCATAAAGATCTGACCGTCGCTGGCTTCGCAGCGGGGCGTTTTCACAGCCGCTTTCCCTGAACAAATCCGCAAATGGCACGCATCGAAAAAATTCATGGCTCGGACCCTCTCCGCGCTGGCAGCCTCGCCGGGGATTTTCTATCATCGTGCCCGGAGGCTCCTCCATGAAAAAACTGAATTGGGTGCTGGCCCTGGCTGCCGGATTTGCGGGTGGCGCGCTCTCCCATTTTCTGGCCGCGCCGGCGGTGCACGCGGAGTCGCGGCCGGCTCCGGTGGCAGAAGTTCGCGCCCACAGCTTCGTCCTGGTGAACGGCCAGGGACGGGTCCTGGGCACCTTTGCCGCCGATCCCGGCGGTCTGCCCTCCATCCGCCTGTATGACACAAACGGGCGTGAACTCTGGAGCGCTGAGGGACCTACCCTGCGCGCCTCCACCGGCCGGTAAGCCCGCACCCCGCAGCCCTCGGGGCTCGAGTTGCGCCGCGGCCAGGCGCCCCAGGCTCTACGTTTCGCTCACCGCCGGCCGGAAACCGCCCGTCTCCCTCGACACCATCTCCGCTCTCCCGTGCTCAGAATTTCACCAGCAAAGCAATCGTCGCGCGGTTTTCCGCCTTGCGCAGGTCCGGCTGCCAGACCGTGCCGTTCACGATCACCTGCGAACCTGGGGCGCCTTGATTGCCTCCCGGGGGCGTAATGCCGCCAGGACCGGAGAAATAAGGAACATTGGCCGCCCGGTGGTTCACCTCCCACCGGAAGGTGATGTACTGGCTGGGCATCCAGTCAAACGTGCCGGAAATATCCCAGGCCTTGTAGGGATCGCCGGGATTCTCCGTGAAATACGGCGTGCCGGAGATTGCCGTGGCCCCATTGATGGGCGGCAACAGCACCAGATAGCGCCCCGGGTTGTTGATGGCGCCTCCTCCGATGGTCAGGCCGTAGTGGTCTCTGTCAAACCACATCCGGTTGTAAACCATGAACCCCAGAAAGCTCTGCTTCGGCCCTTTCGCGCTGTTCCCGGCGCAACTCACCCCGCCCCCGTGCTCGCATCCCATGTCCCCGGTCAGGGAAAAGGCCATCTTGTCCAGCGTCTTCAAGGGATTGTCGTAATACTTCACTTCGATGCTGTCGTCGGTGTGATACCGCACCCGCCCGGGCGTGTTCAGCGCGTCTTCGCCCAGGATGTACTGGTTCCCAAGCACGGAAAACCAGCCATTCGGCCGGTACAGGATCTGCATTCCGATCCCCGGCCGGCTGTTGAACCGCCCGTACGACTGCCAGCCGTTCACAAACCACGGCTCGATCTTCAAGTGCTCGGTGGGGAAAATCTGCACGCGCACGCCGTTGAAGAACCACGGGGTGTTCGAGGAGACGTAGGACGGCTGGTACGCCCAGTTGTCGAAGTTGTAGTAGCTGAACAGCCCCACGTAGGACATGAAAATCCCCGCGTCCACGTTGATCCCGTGCAACACGTTGAAGTGATAGCCTCCGTACGCCTCGGAAACGTACCGGTAGGCCCCGTCCAGGTCCCACTGTCCCCGCGCCGGGCTGGCATCATTGCGCGGCGTGGTCACCGAGTACATGCCGTATTGGGTCATCAGCCGGGCGCGCACATTGTCGTAGTGAAAGTCGCCGCCCACGCCTAACTGGGTGAGTTGGAACTCGTTGGAGCGGAAAATCTCGCTCGAGCCGCCGATGGTGTCGTCCTTCGGATGGTTGAAATCCAGCACGTAATCCACGTCCGCGCGGATTTCTGGCGTGAAGAATTTGGTATCCATCGGAACCTGTTTGGTGCGCGCCGTGCCGTTCAGCCAGGTGAAGTCTGCGAACGCAAAGGGCTCTGCCTTGGCGGGCTTTTCGCCCGCCGCCGGCTCCTGCGCTGCCGCTCCATTCCCCGTGGCCATCAGGGAGACTCCACTGGCCGCCGGCGCGGCAGCCGCGCCCGGCGCGCTTCCCGCGGATTCTCCCCCCTTCAGCCGGCGAATCTCCGCCTCCAGCGCCCCGATGCGATCCTTCATCGCTTCGAGTTCCTGGAGCACGGCCGCCGTGACCTGCTGCGGATCGGCGGATGCGGCCGGAGCGCGGCCGCTGGATTCGGCCGCCGTACTCGCAAGTGGCGGTGGGGGAGCAGTTGCAGAATTCTGCGCGAAAGATCGCGCGGGCAGCACACCCACAGCTCCTATCCAAAGCAAAATACGCACACACCTGCCCCAGCTAGAATTCCTCGTGGACACATCCGCCTCCCCGCCCGGGCGCACTACGCCGTCTGCGCCATTGAGCGCTCTTCGCAGCATGAAGCGTCCACCGTTAGGAAGAGATAATGGAGGAATCAGGATTTCGTAAGTCCCGTCGGCGCCCCCGGATGATGTTCGATTGCGCAGTCCCTCCCCGCAAGGGGGACACCAGCCCTCGCAACCCGGGGTCACTCGCCTAAATCTTGGAAGCTGCGGCGGGTCAGTCTTGTTGGGCCTCGGGCGCTCCGGAAATCGCTTCCGGATTCCGTGCACCGGCCCGGCGGAAGAAAAACAGCAGCAGGGACACCACAATCCCCGAACGCAAGGTACTGAAACCCATGTAGATCAGTTGCATCATTTAGATTTTCTCGCTGGGGCCGAACCCGCACAGAGCCCTCCCGGCCCTGTTGGGCAGCCTTGTAAAGCTAACCGCTCCGGGATTAGGAAGTTATGAGGAACGCGTCTTTATTTTGTAAGGGTAGAAAGGGGCCGCGGCAGGCCTTCCCCATGCCTCCACGCGCCTCTCTCCGGAGAAATCTATCGCCTTCGCTTCCCGCGGGGTTTCCTTGGAGGCGCGGGTGGGATTCGAACCCACGCATGGAGGTTTTGCAGACCTCTCCCTTAAACCGCTTGGGTACCGCGCCTGGGTAAATTCAGTTTAGCAGATTCACGCCGGATTTGAGACGCGGCAGGCGGCCGCCTGCCCCGCCCCATCCGCTCAGGCGGCGCCCTCGCGGATGCTCTCGAGCAGAACAAACAGCAGCGGCAGTTCCACCGGCTTGGGCAAATAGGGCTGTCCCGTGGCCTCCAGAAAATCCCGCGTCTCGGGATTCCCGGTGTCTCCGGTGATGAAGATCACTCGCGCGCGCGCCTCCGGCAGGTTCTGGTCCAGGAATTGGAACAGCCTGCGCCCATCCAGCCCCGGCATGCGGATGTCCGAAAGGATCACCGCGAACTCTTCGCGCGCCAGGATGCTCAGCGCCTCCTGGCCATCGCCCACGCAAACCACGTCGAAGTGTGCCGCGGCCAGTGCCTTGGCGAGAACCGTGCGCGAGTCCTGATCGTCCTCGATCACCAATGCCCGCGGGGCATTGATCTCCTCCTGGAACGCGTCCTGAAAACCCTCCGCGGATTCGATCCGCGCGCCGTCCGATGGAATCACCTCGTGCTGCGTCGAGCCCCGGCAGATGCGGCAGAAGCGATGCACGCTCTTCTGTCCGCGCAGGTCGTGCGTCTCCATTCCGCCGAGGGCCACCTCGGACCGGTTCCCGCAGGTATTGCAGCGGAGTCGCACGATTTTCATGGCGCCTTCCGGCTCCGCGCCCCACCGGCGATCCCCGGAACAAGCGGAACGCCTGGGAGCGGGCCGGGCCGGAAGGGAGGCCCGTCTCACTCGTCTTTCCTGGCGCCCGGTTTCCCAAGTTCACCGGGCCCTTGGTACTCAAAATCTGCGCCGCGCCTGGCTACTTCGGCGCGCCGGCCGCCGCTACCCCCACCGCTTCGCCGCCGCTTCTGCGGTCCTGCTGCAAGCGCTGCTCCGCGGACTTCAGCAAATCATCTAAAGGCCGGTCCTGGGTGTATCGCGCGGAGCCCAGGGAGAACCGCAGATTGAACTCGGTCATGCCGCTGCGGCGGCTCCAGTCGGCCAGGGAGTCCTTTAGGCGGCCGCTCAGAATCTGCACGCCCTTGTCGTCCGTATCCGGCAGAATCAACAGAAATTCGTCGCCCCCGAACCGCACCACCATGTCCGAATTGCGCACCTTGGCTTGCAGCAGCTGCGCGATTTGCCGCAAAACCACGTCGCCCCCGGTGTGTCCCAGGCTTTCATTCACGCGGCGGAACCCGGTGATATCCACCAGCATCACCGCCAGGCTCTTCCCCAGGCGCTTCACCCGGCTGATTTCCTTCGACAGCAGCACGCGCAGGTACCGCCGGTTGTACACCTCGGTCACCGGGTCTTGCAGGGCCAGTTCTCGGTTCAGTTCCGCCTCGATCTTTTGCTGCACCAGCTCTTTTTCCAGCCCGCTGATGACCGCATCCTTCTGCGCGATGTAGAAATTCAGCAGCACCAGAAGCGCGATGATCCCGAAGATGAGCGGCGGGATGAGCCGGGAAGCTCCCTGCAGGCTCCAGGAGGAGGCCGGGGCGGTCAGCAGCCCGTAGATGGCCGCGCCCATTCCCAGGATGACCACCCCCAGAACCAGGAAGGACCAGAACTGCCAATCGCGCCGGTGCAGCCGCAGCGGGCGGTCTTCGGTGGCTGGATCGTAAGGAGTCTCAGGCATCACACAGCGCCTGCGCGGCGCATCCTCTTGCCAGCGATGGTAGGGTAGGCGCGTGGGCCAGTCAAGCGCAGGAAAGCCTATTGACTCCGGCCTCGCCGCGGCTTAAGATTTCTTTTCCAGCCCAACGGCCGCCCAGCCAGGACTGTCCTTGTTCGTCATACCCAGAGGGGGTAGTCTGCGTATGCCATCTAAGTTTCGCTTTCCCGGTTTCCGTGCCCGGACTGGCAGCGCGATCACCTGGCCCGAGGGAACACTCCTGGCCCCCCGGCGAGACCATCGTTCTCCCCATTCTCTTGCGCCCCGGCCGAAAGAAATCACCCGAAGGAGCACGCCCGTGAAGAATAATTCGCGTTTGGGCAGGCGCCGCAGCCAGCGGGTCACCTTGAGCATGCCCATCGTTGTTTCTGAGCCTCAAACCAATACCCATATCCATATGGAGCGCACCCACACCCTGGGGGTTAACCTGTACGGCGGGTTGATCGCCCTGCGCTCCAGCGTCAATTGGGGCCAGAACCTGCTGCTGACCAATCCCTTCTCCCGCGTCAGCCAGGAATGCCGTGTCGTCTACCTCGGCCCGGAGCAAAAGGAAAAACGCCAGGTAGGCGTCGAGTTCCTGGGCCCGGTCACCAATTTCTGGAACATCTCCTTCCCTTCTCCCAACCTGAAGCCCATCGAATCGCCGGCATAAACATCCACCGCCGGGCGTGAAGCATTTCCAGCGGGGAAAGGCCGGCCGCCGGCCCCTGCTCATGTGGCCTGTTTCTTGTGGGCCTTCTTGCGGAGGTCCGGCCAGAACTCCTTCAACATTGCCGAGGCCACGTCCGACGCGATTTGTGTCCCCCACACGCTTGCGGCGTTGCCCAGGTTACGATCGCTCTGCGGATGGTAAGAATACGTGGAGATCCCCGCGGCCATCGCGCTGCCGAAGATTTCCGAATAATTGAATTGCTTCCCTCCGGAGTCGCTCCGGGTGGCGAAAATTCGGCCGGCGGCATACCCGGCACGGTGGAAAAAGCCGCCCTTCCCCATCCGGTAGTAGCGCGGATCCTGCCGCAGCAGGGATGGCAGCACCGCCCCGACCATGAAATTCTCAATCAGCGTGTCTCCGAAAGTCGTCCCGTAGCGTCTCCCGTAGCCCGCCGCCCCCTGCCCGTACGAGGGCTCGCTGTCGCTGGCCTGGCCGATTCCGGCAATCAGCCCCACCCACACAAATTCCGCCGGGTCAAACATCCCGCGCGCGACCAATTTGAATTTTTCTCCGGCGGTCAGCGGGGGAAGATGGCTGGTGCCTTCCACGGTCAAATAATTCGGAAGTGCGAAGAGCAGTCGCTCGTTTGATGTGCCGCTCTGCGCCGGGGGAGCGCTTGGTGCCGCGGGCGCGGCACAGGCCGCACCGCTCGGCGCCGCAGCGCTCTTCGGGTCCTGTGGGGCCGTGGCCGCGCCACTCTGCGCCCCCGCGCCATTCTGGTCCACGGCCGGAGGCTTCTGTTCCTTTGCGGCTTGGGAATCCGCGGGCTTCTGTTGCGCCCGGACCCCCGGCGAGAGGCAAAGACACAAGATCGCGCACAGCACCAGCGTTCCGGCTCTCGGCTTCAACCCACTCCTCCGCGTTACTTCTGCGATGCAGGATGGACTGCGCGGGCTGCCCCCTTGGCAACCCCTCGCGCCGGCCGCGGGCACTGCGCGGTTACGGCTTTATGGTCTGGCCGGCGATGGCCGCTTCGCCACCCCCGGAGGGCAAAGCATCCGGCGAAATGATCGCCGGGGCCACCGGCAACCGGAAGATGAACCGCGAGCCTTCTCCCACGCGGCTTTCCACCCAGATGCTGCCGCGGTGCTCGTCAATCAATCCGCGGGTGATGGCCAGCCCCAGCCCGGTCCCGCCGCGCCGCCGCCCTTCCGAGAGCTGCTGGAACTTGCCGAAAATGCGCGGCAAATCTTTTTCCGCGATGCCCACGCCCTGGTCGCGCACCGCGCAGCACACCCATTCCGCGTCGGAATAGAGTTCCACCATCACGTTGCCTTCCGGCGGAGAAAACTTCACGGCATTGGAGAGCAGATTGGTGATCACCTGTTCGATGCGGTCCGGGTCCGCCTCCACCATGGGCAGCGCATGGGGGCGCTCCACACGCATGCGCACTCCGGTCTTATCCGCCAGCGCCTTCACCGAACAGACCGCGCGCACCGCCACCTCGGTCAGATCCAGGCGCGCCAGATTCAGCCGCAACTGGCCGGATTCAATTTTGGAGAGGTCCAGAATGTCGTTCACCAGCCGCACCAGCCGGTCGCAGCTTTTCTGCGCAATTTCCAGCAGTTCCTGCATTTCCGGGCTCATGTCCCCGGCAAATCCGCTCAGGATCAGGTCCACCGAGCCTTTGATCGAGGTCATCGGAGTGCGCAGTTCGTGCGATGCCACGGAGATGAATTCGGACTTCATGCGGTCCACGGCTTTTTCGTGGCTCACGTCGTGATAGGTCAGCACTCGCCCGCAAGACCCCGCCGGAGCGCCGGCCGGCAGCGCCTGCTCCGACAGCGGCACGCAGTCTTCGCGGAAATAGCGGAGCTGCTCTCCATCTCGCCATTCAATGTCTCGGCTGCCCGTGTCCTGCGGCCAGTCGAAGCGGTGCGCGGCCGGAGGCAGGGCAAAGCGGCCCATCAGCGCCGCCAGTTCCGCCGCGGGCCGCCCGCGCCACTCCTCCGAGGAGACGTGCAGCATCTCCGCCATCATGCGGTTCAGCATGGCCACGCGCCCCTGCGCATCGAGCACCACCACGCCCGAGCCCAGCGAGTCGAAAATGATCTGTTCCGGCGTCATCCCATTAGTCGTGGGAGAGGCAATTTTGCCCGTCTCTCTCGGCCCCAGCCCCTCTCGCCCATCCCGCCACCGCTCTCTTCACTCCCCACTCCCTTGCATCAGGGCCACGATCTGGTCGTGGAGCGTCATGGGATCAAAGGGCTTGATCACGTAACCCAGCGCTCCCAATTGCAAGCCGCGGTCGCGGTCCGCCTTTTGCGCCCGCGCCGTCAGGAATACCACGGGAATCCGCGAAGTGGCCGGATTCTCTTTCAGCCGCCGGCAGGTCTCGAAGCCATCCACGTGCGGCATCATCACATCCAGCAGGATCACGTCCGGTGTAAACGTGAAAAGCTTCTCGATGCACTCCGGCCCGTTGTCCACCATCACGATGTCTCCCACTCCGCGCAGCTTCAGGCTCATGCGCACCACTTTCTGGATGTCCGGGTCGTCTTCCACCACCAGCACGCGCGCGAGCTTTACGCTGGGTTCCATCAACGCACCGTGGCCAGCGCCCTCCCGGAAATTTCCCGCAGCCGGTCGATATCCAGCGGCTTCTCCATGCAGAAATCCGCCCCCAGGGCCTGCGCCAGCCGCACATCAGGACGCACCGAGATGCAGATCACCGGAATGTGCCGCGACTCTTCGGCCGCGCGCAGCGTGCGCAGCACTTCAAATCCGTCCACGTCCGGCAGGTTCAGGTCCAGGGTAATCAGATCCGGCCGGTGCCGCCGCGCCAGCTCGATGGCTTCCGTCCCGCTGTGCGCGCAAATCACCTGGTGGCCCTGGGTCTCGAAGATGTAGGAGAGGATGCGCGTCACGTCTTCGTCGTTGTCGATCGCCAGCACCAGCCGCGGCGCGGCCGAAGGCTCGGCCGCCGCCGTGGGCAGAATCTGTTCCGGCTCGGCCAGCGGCGAAATACTTTTGGGAACCGTGAAATGAAAAATGCTGCCCTCGTTTTCCTTGCTCTCCGCCCAGATGCGCCCGCCCATCGCTTCCACGATGTGGCGGGAGATGGCCAGCCCCAGCCCCAGGCCCTGGCTGTCCCGCGTCAGCGAGGAGTCCGCATGCTCGAACTTCTCAAACAGCTTCCCCAGGAACTCCGGGCTCATGCCTCGGCCGAAGTCCTGAATGGAAACCCGCACCGCCCCGTCTTCCGCCCGCGCGGAAACAATCACTGCGCGCCCCCGCGGGGAAAACTTGATCGCGTTGGTCAGCAGGTTCACCGCCACCTGCTCCACGCGCCGTGCATCCGAAAGCACGCTGGGCAGCTCCTCGGGTATCTGCACCCGAAGTTCCACCCCCGCCTCCTGCGCCGGTGCCGCCACCGCCCGCAGCGCCCTCTGGATGCACGGCCCCAGCGGCATGGGCACCGGACGGATCAGCGCCTGGCCCCGCTCCAGCAGCATCATGTCCAGGATCTGGTTGATCACCCGCACCAGCCGGTCCGTGTTCGAGCGCGCGATGTCCAGCAGTTCCCGTGCATCCGCGGAAAATCCCCCGGCCGCCCCGCCCAGCACCAGGCCCAGTGAACCTTTGATGGAAGTCAGCGGGGTGCGCAGCTCGTGGGAGATGGTGGAGAGAAACTCCGCTTTCATGCGCTCGATCTCGCGCTCTCGGCCCAGGTCCAGGGAGGTGGCGATCCGGCCCACCACCGTGCCGTCCGCCCCGCGCACCGGCACCGAGTACAGCCGGATGGCCTGGCGGCCGGGATCATCCAGTTCCAGGGTCACCTCGTCCACCAGGCTGGGCGCGCGCTTCAGCTCCATCACCTTTTTTTCCACCAGGTCGGGACGCAACAGCCGGTGCCGCACCTGCTCGATCAGCACCGCAAGGTCGCAGCCCTGCAGTTGCTCCATGGGCACGCCGAAAATTTCGCTCACCCGCCGGTTGGCCATCAGCACCTTGTTGTCGCTGTCCAGCACCACCACCCCGTCGCCGATGGCGGAGAGCACCGTGTCCAGCCGCTCGCGCTCCTGGTCCAGTTCGTGCGTCAGCTTCACCAGTTCGGTCTCCCGGTGCCCGGCCCAGGCGCGCAGTTTTTCGTCGCGGGAGCGCAGCGAATTCACCGTATCGTTGAACCCGCGGATGGTTTCTGCCAATTCGTCGCTGCCCTCGGCCAGGATGCGCGGGTAGCCCCCGCTGCGCACTTCCTCCATCCCCCGAAGCATTCGCCGCAGCCGCGGAAGCACCAATGCCGCCTGCACCAGGCTGGCGATCAGCACCATGCCCGCGGTGACAAACGCGAACACCCAGACCAGCCGCTGCAGCTCCTGGATGGGAACCGATCCCTCACCCAGGTAGCGGGACATCGCCGCGGCCAGCAGGAACACCCCGGCGATGACCCCGCACGAGACGGATAGAAAGCGCGCGGTAATTCCCGGGCGGCGCATTAACGTGTCTGAAGGATTCTGAGCCTCTGCCGGGGTGGAAGGGAATCCAACCGGCCCCTCTCGGGATTATAGGAACGCCCGAAATCGGCCCGCAAGGGAATAGTCCGTCACTGGCCACAATCGGACACGACAAGCCTATCACCGCCCGGAGCGGCCGCTCTAGTACTTCCGTACGCAGCCAGGGTACTCCCGAAATGAAACTTAGGTTGGATTGTCGGCGGAGGCCAGCAGACCTACCCTGTGATTGCCAGGCAGGTCGCCCGCCTCGCCTGGCACTGGGAGAGGAAAATGATTCAGGTAAGCCACACCGTTCCACCTCAACCGGCTCCCGCGCTGGGCGCAACCCCTGAGCGCAAGAACCCGAAGTGCTGTGGCCAGGAAATGCAATTGCTCCTTCGGCGCGCGCTCTTGCATACCGACGGGACAGTAGATTTCCAGGCCGCATACGGATGCCGGATCTGCGGCCGTCGCATTTTGTAGACGCGCCACGCCTCTCTGAATTTCCTGCCTGCCCAGCGGGCTGCCCAGCCCGTCCCAGCCCCCCCAATTTGCCGCCCCCAGTGCCCCTGTGCGACCCCTCGCAGGGGCGCTGCTTCTTGCCTCCCAGGTGGTTTGGCCGCGCAGCCGGAGCGGCGCGCGGCCACCGGCGCCCCTGCCTCCCCTGCTAACGAATCTCCACGTCAAACGGCATGCGCAACTCCATCGGAGCGGAAAGCCGGGTGGCCATGCTCCGCAGCGCGGTCGTCACGCTTGCCCCGGTGGGACGCTCCTCGGCGGGCAACAGACTTTCCCAAAAACTCTTTTCGCGGGGGAAATAGACCAGCTCGACGCCGGCGGTGGGGGGAATCTTGCTCAGGTCGCGGGCCACGGCGATGGCCCGGGTCAGCCCGCCCAGTTCGTCCACCAGTCCGATCTCCTTGCCCTGCTCTCCGGTCCAAACGCGGCCCCGGCCGATCTCATTCACCCGCTCTACCTTCATGTGACGCCCATCGGCCACACCCTTGCAAAACTGTTGATACAGGTTATTCATCATCGCCACGATCTTTTCCCGCTGCGCCGGAGTGAAATTCTCCCGCTCGGTGAAAATCGTCGCGTTCTCGCTGGTCTGGAGATGGTCCGCGCTGTATCCGATCGTGTCGTACAGCCCGCTCAGGTTGAATTTCCCCAGCACGACCCCGATTGATCCGGTCAGCGTCCCCGCATCCGCCAGAATTTTCGTGGCGGACATGGCGATCCAGTAGCCTCCCGAGCCGGCCACGTCGGACATGGAGACCACCACCGGCTTGGCTTTTGCCGCCAATTGCACTTCACGCCCGATGATGTCGCTGGCCACCGCCGATCCACCCGGAGAGTCCACGCGGAATACGATCGCTTTCACCGAACTGTCTTCCCGCGCGCGGCGCAGGTCCGAGGCCACCGAGTCGGAGCCCATCACGAAGCCGGAGAACGGCGTCCACTCCGATTCGCCCACCAGGATGTCTCCGGACGCCACCACCACCGCGATCTTGTAGCTGCCGCTGTTCTTCATCTGTTTGGTGTAACGCGCCAGTTCCACCGGCCTCCACTCCCCGGTGCGCCCGCGGAAGAATTTCTGCACCTCGTCGTAGTAGCCCAGCCGGTCCACCAGTTTGGCGTCCAGCGCTTCCTGGGCGCTCAGCGGGCCCTCCGCCACCAGTTCCTCCGCCTTGGCGCGCTCCAGCTTGCGCGCCTCGGCCAGATCCCCCACGAATTGGCCGTAGGTGCTGCGCATCAGCGATTCCGCCATCTCCCGGTGCGCCGGCGTGTACTTTTTTTCCATGTATTGATTGGCCGCCGTCTTGTATTCCGCGATGTGATAGAACTCCGGCACGATCTTCAGCTTGTCGAACACTCCGCGGTAAAACACCGATTGCGTCATCAGCCCCGTCACCGTCAGCGGCGCCGTGGGCACCAGCCACACCTGCTGGCACGCTGTGGCCGTGTAATAGTCCCGGTTCGGATTGATGTCGCCGCTGAGCAGGCAAATGCTGGGCTTGCCGCTGCTGCGGAATTCCAGCAGGTGCTGCCGGATTTCCTGCAGCTTGGCCCAGCGCGCCTCCGGGTTGTACACCTTCACCAGCAGGCCTTCGATGCGCGAGTCCGTCCGCGCCGCGTCCACCGCGTCCAGCACCTGGTGCAACACCACCACGTCCCCGCCGAATAGCGTGGCCAGCAGCCCGGTGGGCTTCTGCTCTTCGATCGG
>Ga0335085_10008122_pt1 | contig 16089 bp, 16 predicted proteins | sample Lox_Sample_45_FD_206712 | JGI IMG/M metagenome (GOLD analysis project Ga0335085, IMG submission 206712) | Soil microbial communities from Loxahatchee National Wildlife Refuge, Florida, United States - Lox_Sample_4.5 | ecosystem: Environmental > Terrestrial > Soil > Wetlands | place: USA...
CACCGCAGGCGGGAACGCGTCCGCCCAGGACTGGCCATCCTCCAGCAGCAGGGCGTCGAGATAAATCAATTTGCGCACGCGCTCCCGCGCGCGCGCGGCGACACCCGAAATGACGATCCCCGCATAGCTGTGGCCCACGAGGACCACATCTCGCAGCTCCTCGGCTTCGAGCAGGCCGAGCACGTCCCGGACATGCATCTCGGCATCCACCGCCGGACTGAGCAGGTGGCTGCGCTCGCCGACCCCCGTCAGCGTCGGAGTGAATACCCGGTGACCGGCCCGGCTCAGCCGGTCGGCGACGCGCCGCCAGCACCAGCCGCCGTGCCAGGCGCCGTGCACCAGCACGAAGGTGCTAGGCGCTTTCGTACAACCTCGTGAGAACGAACTCGCGGTGGCCGAGCGCTTCCGCAGCGGTGAGGCGGCCGTTGGCGGTGCGGAACATGCACTCGAGCAGCGCGTCGCCCGCCTGGTCGGGGTTCATCTCCTTGCGCAGCAGGCCGGACACGTCGACGTCGATGTGCTCGCTCATCGTTCGCACGGTGCGCGGATTCGCGCTCAGCTTGATCACCGGCAGGATCGGGTTGCCGACCACGTTGCCCTGGCCCGTCGGGAAGAAATGCACAGCGAAGCCGGCGGCGCCGAGCAGCGTCAGCATCTCGGCGGCGGCCGACGAGGAATCCATGAACCACAGGCCGGGCCCGGTCGGCACCTCGGCCTTGTCGAGCACGCCGTCGACCACGCACTTGCGGCCGATCTTCTGGATGTTGCCGAGCGCCTTCTCCTCGATCGTCGTCAGGCCGCCCTCGATGTTGCCCTTGGTCGGCTGCGAGTCCGAGAGGTCGCTCGTCTTGTGCTTGTCGATGATCGCCTGGTAGCGGTCGAACATGAACTGGAACTTCTTGCGCACCTCGTCGTTGCGGCAGCGCGCGGCGACCAGGTGCTCGCCGCCGGTGAGCTCGGTGGTCTCGCCGAAGCACAGCGTCACCCTGTGCGGGTAGAGCTTGTCGAAGGCGTTGCCGACGGTCGGATTCGCTCCGCAGCCCGAGGTGGTGTCCGACTCGCCGCACTTGGTCGACACCCACAGGTCCTTCAGCGGCCGCTCCTCGCGGCGCAGCTCGGAGGCCCACTGCACGTACTCCCGGGCGGCCTTGGAGGCGCGCATGATGGTGTCGTGGTCGCCGTGCTGCTCGATGCCGAAATACGACACGGGCTTGCCGGTCGCCTTGATGCCGTCGGCGACCTTCTTCGCCCAGCCGTCCTCGATGCAGATCACCACCACCGCGGCGACGTTCGGATTGCAGCCGGTGCCGATCAGCGTGCGAAAGTGCAGGTCGAGGTCGGCGCCGAACTGCAGCCGGCCGTAGGGGTGAGGGACCGCCATCGCGCCCTTGACGTTGCTCTCCACCGCCTGCGCCGCCGCGTTCGAGAGGTCGTCCACCGGCAGGATGAGCACATGGTTGCGCACTCCGATGCGGCCGTTCTCGCGCTTGTAGCCCCAGAAAGTCGCTTTCTTGAGGTCCATGCTCACCACCGCTTGGTCTTCAGGTTCTGCACGTGCGTGTGCTCGCCGCGCGCGATCGGCGCCACCACCTTGCCGATGTCGACGCCGTACTTGATGACCGTGTCGCCGGGCTTGTAGTCCTTCAGCGCGAGCTTGTGCCCGATCGGGATGTCGCTCTTCGCGGTGACCTTGACCTCCTTGTCGTCCTCCATGATCCAGCCGACGAGCTGCTGGCCCTTCTTCACGCCTTCCACGACGACGACGCCGACGCCGTCGCCCTCCTCGTGCACCACGAAGTGAATCATGCGTTTCTCCGTCATCTTGAGCCGGTATTCTATGCGCATGCTCGACCGACGCAGCTTCCTCCAGGCCCTCGCTGCGCTCGGTGTTTCGCAAGCCGCACCGGCAAGCGCGCAGCTCGCCGAGCGGCCGCGCTTCGCCTCCGACCCCTTCATGCTCGGCGTGGCCTCGGGCTACCCGCGCCCCGACGGCATGGTGCTCTGGACGCGCCTCGTGGGCGACCTGGGGCCGGCCGCGATCCCGGTTCGATGGGAGATCGCTGAGGACGAAGGCATGCGCCGCATCGCCGCTTCGGGCACTGCGCTGGCCGAGGCCGCGTGGTCGCACTCTGCGCGCGCGGAGCCGCGTGGCCTCGCGCCCGACCGCTGGTACTGGTATCGGTTCACTGCGGGCGACGTGCGCAGCCCGGTGGCGCGCACGCGCACCGCGCCCGCCGCCGACGCCGCGCCGCGGCTGCGCTTCGCCTTCGCCTCCTGCCAGCAGTTCGAGCAGGGCTGGTTCACCGCGCACCGCCTGCTCGCCGCGGAGGACTTCGATCTCGTCGCCTTCCTCGGCGACTACATCTACGAGTCCTCCTGGGGACGCGACCACGTTCGCAAGCACGATGCGGGGGAGCCGTACACGCTCGCCGCGTACCGCGCGCGCTACGCGCTCTACAAGTCGGACACCGACTTGCAGAAGTCGCATCACGCGTTTCCCTGGATCCTCACCTGGGACGACCACGAAGTCGACAACGACTACGCGAACGATCGCCCCGAGGACGGAATGCCGAGGCAAGCCTTTCTCGCGCGCCGCGCGGCCGCCTACCGCGCCTTCTACGAGCACCAGCCGCTGCCCGCCTCGATGCGGCCGAGCGGCCCCGACATGCGCATCTACACGACGCTCGCCTGGGGCAGGACCGCGGACTTCCACGTCGTCGACGATCGCCAGTACCGCGACCCGCAGGTCTGCCCCGCGAGGGCGGGCGGCTCTACCATGGTCGATCCTGCCGTCTGCACGTCGATCGCGGATCCGCAGCGCACGATGCTCGGCGCCGCGCAGGAGAACTGGCTCGAGCGCCAGCTCGCCGGCTCGGGCGCGGCCTGGAACATCCTCGCGCAGCAGACACTGATGGCGCAGCTCGACCAGAAGCTCGGTCCCGGGCGTCGGTTCTGGACCGACGGCTGGGACGGCTATCCGGCCGCGAGAAGGAAACTGCTGAGCTTCCTGCAGGAAAAGCGCATCCGGAATCCGGTCGTCATCGGCGGCGACGTGCATATGCACTGGGTGGCGGACCTCAGGCCGGATTTCGACGACGCAAGCTCGCCCGTCGTGGCGAGCGAGTTCTGCGGCACCTCGATCACCTCGCAGGGCCCCTCGCAGAAGATGGTGGATGCGCTCATGAGCGAGTCCCCGCACATGAAGTACGGCCGCAGCGACCATCGCGGCTACGTGCGCGTGGCGATCTCCGGCGGCCGTCTCAACGCTGAGCTCGTAGGGCTGGAGACCGTGAAGAAGCGCGAATCGCGCGCCGAGGTGCTCGCGCGCTTCGTCGTCGAGGACGGCAAGCCCGGGCCCCAACGCGCGTAGCGCGTTCCTGCGGCGGCTTAAGTCAGCGGCAGCGCAGGTTGGCCGAGGTGTCCTCGATCGGCTTGGTGCAGTCGTGGTCCAAGACGCGGCGCTGCGGATCCATCGGCGGCGCGGCGTAGAACGGCGTGCCGCCGCTCATCGCGGAGTTGATCAGCCCGAACGTGAGCAGCGTGGCGAACCAGTTCGTGCTGGTCGTGCTCATCGACGCGCCGGCCGAAGGCGGCATGGACACCGGCGCGCCGCCCGACGAGAACTGCCACGAGGAGTTGGCGCAGCCCGCGAGCGCGAGCGCAGCCAGCGCCGCGGCTAGCGGCAGGCGCGCTGCAGTCGATCCCTGACGGCGTCCCATTCGGCGGTATCGGGCGGCGATTCGACGAGTATAGCGCCGCAGCCCGCGCCGTCGAGCTCGCGCAGCGCCGCGTACAGGCGCTGCGCGTAGGTCCGCGGATCGCGCGGCATGCGGATCCAGTAGTCGACGCGCTCGTCGGGCTTCGAGAACGCGAGCACCGCGACGTCGAGGCCGAGCTTGGCGACCTCGGCGTCGAGCGCGTGCGGCGGCACGAGCCGCGCCGGCGTCTTCGGCGCGTAGTGCCGCTCGAGGCCGCCGGAATGTCGTGGGGAATTCGAGTTTTTTTCTTGAATCTTTTCTCCCAGGACTTCTTCGAGCGAAGCTCTCGATACTTGCCCGGGCCGCAGCAGGATCGGCTTCCCCGAAGACAGGTCCAGGATCGTTGATTCGATGCCGACCTCGCTCGGCCCGCCTTCGAGGACGAGATCCACCTTCCCCTCGAGATCGCCGCGCACGTGCTGCGCAGTCGTCGCGCTGACTTTGCCGAACTCGTTCGCCGACGGCGCCGCCACGCCGCCGCCGAACTCGCGCAGCAGCGCCCGCGCCACCGGGTGCGAGGGCACGCGCAGGCCGACCGTGTCCTGGCCGCCGGTGACCAGGTCCGGGGCCATGGGCGAGCGCTTGAGGATCAGCGTCAGCGGTCCCGGCCAGAAACGCTTGGCGAGCTTGCGCGCTTCAGGGGGAATTTCCCTGGCAAAAGCAAAAGCGGCCTCCGCGTCGGCGAAATGCACGATGACCGGATGGCTCGCGGGCCGGCCCTTGGCCGCGTACAGGCGCGCGACCGCGGCCGCGCTCGAGGCGTCGGCGCCCAGGCCGTACACCGTCTCGGTGGGAAACGCGACCAGGCCGCCTGCGCGGAGGATCTCCGCCGCGCGGCGCACCTCCGGGCTCACAGCTTCAGCGGCGGCGCCTTCAAGACCGCTTCGGTTTGCTTGGCGCGGAATTCCCGCAGCTTCGTGTCGATGGACGCATCGGACAGCGCAAGGATCGCGACCGCGGCGAGCGCCGCGTTGGCCGCGCCCGCCTCGCCGATCGCGAGCGTCGGCACGGGGATTCCTTTCGGCATCTGCACGGTCGACAGCAGCGAATCGAGGCCGCCGAGGTGCTTGGAGGGCATCGGCACGCCCAGCACCGGCAGCGTGGTGTGCGCCGCGACCACGCCCGCGAGGTGCGCCGCGCCGCCCGCGGCCGCGATGATCACCTTCATGCCGTTCGACTTCGCCGCGCCGGTCCAGTCCATCACCGCCTTGGGCGTGCGGTGCGCGGACATCGCCTTGGCCTCGTAGGCGATGCCGAACTCCTCCAGGATCTTCGCGGCCGGCTTCATGGTCTCCCAGTCGGAGGCCGAGCCCATGACGATGCCCACGAGCGCCTTCATTGGAGCTTCTTCCCGGCGAGCTTTTCCAGCGCCTCGCGGTACTTGGCCGAGGTGCGCGCAATGACGTCGGCGGGCAGCTTCGGCGCCGGCGGCGTCTTGTCCCAGTCGAGCGTCTCGAGGTAGTCGCGCACGAACTGCTTGTCGTACGAGGGCGGCGAGACGCCCACCTCGTACTGGTCGGCCGGCCAGAAGCGCGACGAATCCGCCGTCAGCACTTCGTCGATCAGGACGACGTCGCCCTTCTCATCCAGGCCGAATTCGAACTTGGTGTCGGCGATGATGATGCCCCTGGTCGCCGCGAACTCGGAGGCCTCCTTGTAGAGGCGGATGCTCACCGCTTTGACTTTCTCTCCGATTTCCCTGCCGACGATCGCGCACATGCGCTCGAAAGAGATGTTCTCGTCGTGGCCGCTTTCGGCCTTGGTCGCCGGCGTGAAGATGGGCTCGGGCAGCTTCTGCGCCTGCTTGAGACCCTTGGGCAGCTCGATGCCGCAGATCCTGCCGGTCGCCTGGTAGTCCTTCCAGCCCGAGCCGATGATGTAGCCGCGCACCACGGCCTCGATGGGCAGCGGCTTGAGCTTCTTCACCACGATCGCGCGGCCGCGCACCTGCGCCTTCTCGTCCTCGTCCTGCACCACCGATTCCGGGTCGATGCCGGTGAGATGGTTCGGCACCACGTTGCGCAGCTTGTCGAACCAGAAGTTCGCGAGCTCGTTGAGCACTCGTCCCTTGTCCGGGATCGGGTCGGGCAGCACCACGTCGAAGGCCGAGAGGCGGTCCGAGACGACGATCATCATCTTGTCCCCGTCCACCGCGTAGATGTCGCGCACCTTGCCCTTGCCGATGCGCCTGAGGCTCTTCAGGTTGGATTCGTACAGCTCCATCAGGCGGCGGCCTTCTCGAGCTCGGGCTTCCACTTGCCCTCGGCCGCGAGCCCGTTCATGTGCGCGCGGTGGTAGAAGGCGCGCTGCGCGGCGGCCACGTTCGCGCTCTGCCCCTTCCAGGCGCTGAGCGCCGGGTTCTGCAGCGCGCGCGAATACGAAAAGGTGAGCGGCCAGGGAAGGTTCTTCATCGCCGCCATCGCGTTCAGGTGCGCGGTCGCCGACACGTCCGACTGGCCGCCCGAGAGGAACACGATGCCCGGCTGCGCGGCCGGCACGGCGCGCTTCAGCACGCGGATCGTGCGCTCGGCGACCTCGTCGACGCCCGCCTGGCGCGCGCTCGCCTTCCCCGAGACCACCATGCTCGTCTTCAGGATCAGGTGCTCGAAGGAGACGTTGTGCGCCGACATCGCAGCGTAGGTCGCGCGCAAGGTGGCCTCGGTGACCTCCTCGCAGCGCTCGATCGAGTGCTCGCCGTCGAGCAGCACCTCGGGCTCGATCATCGGCACGATCGAAGCCTCCTGGCAGAGCGCCGCGTAGCGCGCGAGCGCGTGCGCGTTGGCGTACAGGCAGGTGTGCGTGGGAATGCCCTCGCCGATCGTGATCACCGCGCGCCACTTGGCGAAACGGCAGCCGGCCTTGAAGTAGCCCGCCAGCCGCTCGCGCAGGCCGTCCAGGCCCTCGGTCACCTTCTCGCCCGGGCAGAGCGCGAGCGCCTTCGCGCCGGTGTCGACCTTGATGCCGGGCAGGATGCCCTTCTTCGCGAGGTAATCCGGGAACAGCGCGCCGTCCGCGGTCTTCTGGCGCGTGGTCTCGTCGAACAGGATCACGCCGGAAATGAATTTCTCGATGCCCGGCGTCGTGAAGAGCAGGCTGCGGTAGGCGCGGCGATTCTCCTCGGTGCAGGGCGTGCCGATGGTCTTGAACCGGGTCTCGCAGGTGCCGCTCGATTCGTCGGCGGCGAGCACGCCCCTGCCCTTGGCGACCATGGCGGCCGCGGTCTTTGCCAGCAGTGCTTTGTCCATAGGTGGGGTCGAAAGTAGGGGAATGCCGGGAGCGAAAAATTTTACTCGGCTTTGACGCCCGCGTCGGCGGCGACCTTCCTCCAGACCCCGATCTCCTTCTTGATCGTCGCGCCGAACTGCTCGGGCGTGCCGCCGGCGGCCGAGACGCCGTCGTTCTGCAGCTGCTCGTCGGTCTCCTTGAGCTTGAGCGCCTTGTTCACCTCGCCGTTGAGCCGGTCGACGATCGCCTTGGGCAGCCCCTTGGGCCCGATCAGGCCGTGCCAGAGGACCACCTCGTAGCCGGGCAGGCCGGACTCCTTGACGGTGGGCACGTCGGGCAGCGCCGGGATGCGCTTCGCGGTGGTCACGCCGATCGCCTTCAGCTTGCCGCTCTTCACGTGCGGAAGCGCGGTCGCGGTGCTGCTGAAGAGCACCTGCGTCTGTCCGGAGATGGTGTCGGTGAGCGCCGGGCCGGTGCCCTTGTACGGCACGTGGCTCATCTTGATGCCGGCCATGTTGTCGAAGTACTCGGTGGCCATGTGGATCACGCTGCCCTGCCCCGGCGAGGCGAAGTTGAGCTCGCCGGGCTTGGCCTTCGCGAGCGCGATGAGGTCCTTCGCCGTCTTCACCGGCACCGAGGGATTGACGACCACGAGCAGCGGGCCCTGCGAGATCTGCACGATCGGCGTGATGTCGGCGACGGGATCGAAGCTCAGCTTGTAGACGCTCGGATTGACGGTGTAGCTCGAGGCGATCAGCACGAGGTTGTAGCCGTCGGGCGCGGACTTCACGCCCTGCTCGATGCCGATCACGCCCCCGGCGCCCGGCTTGTTCTCGACGATGACCTGGCTGCCGAGCGTCGCGCTGAGCTTCTGCGCGATGAAGCGCCCGATGAAGTCCGAGCCGCCGCCGGGGGCGAAGGGCACGATGATGCGCACCGGCTTGCTCGGGTATTGCTGGGCGTGCGCCGGCAGCAGGCATAGCGAAAGGAACAGCGCCGCGATCGTTCTCATGGAACCTCCAGGGATCCGCGCATTCTAATGGCGGGGCGGCGTTTTGGGTCATAATGCGCCCCCGCGAGCCGGACCTCCCGATGATCAGGATCGAAAATCTGCTGAAGAACTTCGGCGCCAAGCGCGCCGTGGACGGCATTTCGTTCGATGTCGAGCGCGGCGAAGTCGTCGGCTTTCTCGGACCCAACGGCTCGGGCAAGTCCACCACCATGCGCATGATCACCGGCTACTACGCGCCCGACGCAGGGCGCGTGAGCGTCGGCGGGCACGACGTCGCGGAGGCGCCGCTGGAGGCCAAGCGCCTCATCGGCTACCTGCCCGAGAACGCCGCGGCCTACGGCGAGATGACCGTGCACGGCTTCCTCGCCTTCGCGGCGGAGATGCGCGGCCTCGCGGGCGACGCGAAGAAGCGCGCCCTCGCGCGCGCCGTGGAGCGCTGCTTCCTTGCCTCGGTGCTGCAGCAGACCATCGACACGCTCTCCAAGGGCTACCGTCACCGCACCTGCCTCGCGCAGGCGCTGATCCACGACCCCGAGGTGCTGATCCTGGACGAGCCGACCGACGGCCTCGACCCGAACCAGAAGCACGAGGTCCGCAACCTGATCCGCGAGCTCGGCAAGACCAAGGCGATCGTGTTCTCCACGCACATCCTCGAGGAGGTGGACGCGGCCTGCACGCGCGCCATCATCATCGACCGCGGCCGCGTCGTCGCGCAGGGCACGCCGGACGAGCTCGGCCGCCCGCTCGACGAGGTGTTCCGCCGGCTCACGACCGCCGACACGGTGAAGCCATGAGGAACGCCTGGGCCATCGCCAGGCGCGAGCTCGCGGGCTACTTCGCCTCGCCCGTGGCCTACGTATTCCTCGTCATCTTCCTGATGCTCACGGGCTTCTTCACCTTCACGGCGGGACAGTTCTTCGAGCGCGGCGAGGCGAGCCTCGGCGCGTTCTTCGGCTGGCACCCCTGGCTGTACCTCGTGCTCGTGCCGGCGGTCGGCATGCGCCTGTGGGCCGAGGAGCGGCGCTCGGGCACGCTCGAGCTCCTGTTCACGCTGCCGATCGCGCCCTGGCAGGCGATCGCCGGCAAGTTCCTCGCCTCCTGGATCTTCATCGCGCTCGCGCTCGCGCTGACCTTCCCGGTGGTGGTCACGGTGAACGTGCTCGGCTCGCCCGACAACGGCGCCATCATCGCAGGCTACCTCGGCAGCCTGCTGCTCGCCGGGGCCTACCTCGCGGTCACCTGCGCGACCTCGGCGCTGACGCGCAACCAGGTGGTGGCGTTCATCCTCTCAGTCGTCGCCTGCCTGTTCCTCGTTCTCGCCGGCTTCAACCCGGTCACCGACCTCATGGCGCGCTGGGCGAGCCCGGCGCTCGTCGACACGGTGGCGGCGTTCTCGGTGGTCACGCATTTCGACGGCTTCCAGAAGGGGGTCATCGACGCGCGCGACCTGTACTTCTTCCTCGCGGTGATCGGCTTCTCGCTCGCCGCCACCGGCGTGATCCTGCGCAACCGATGAAGCCCTTCCTCAAGAAGCACGAGGCGGTGGTGTACTCGGCGATCGGTCTCGCCGCGCTGTTCCTGATCCTCGTCGCCGCCTATTACCTCGTCGCGCTGCGCGCGCCGCGCCTGGACCTCACCGAGGGCAAGGTCTACACGCTCTCGGAGGGCACCAAGAAGATGCTGCGCGGCCTCGATGCGCCGATCCGGCTGCGCCTGTACGTCACGAAGGACGAGTCGGTGCCGGTGCAGCTGCGCAGCTTCGCGCGCCGCGTCGAGGACCTCGCCGGCGAGTTCAAGTCGATCGCCGGCCGCAACCTGGTCATCGAGACCTACAACCCGAAGCCCGACAGCGAGGACGAGGAGCGCGCGCAGGACGACGGCATCGAGGCGCAGCAGCTCTCCTCGGGCGAGCAGTTCTACCTCGGCATCGTCGTCAGCCAGCTCGACCGCCGTCAGACGCTGCCCGTGGTGTCGATGCAGCGCGAGCGGCTGCTCGAGTACGACCTCGCGCACGCGATCGCGCGCGTGGCCGCCGCCGAGCGGCCGGTGCTGGGCATCCTGTCGGCGATGCCGGTGCTCGGCGAAAAGTTCAACCCGATGACGCGCCAGAGCGCCGACCCGTGGGTGCTCGCGACCGAGCTGCGGCGCGATTTCGACGTGCGGCGCGTTTCGCTGATCGCCGACTCGATCGACCCGGCCATCCAAACGCTGTTGGTGATACACCCGCGCGACCTCCCGGAGGCGACCGAGTACGCGCTCGACCAGTTCGTGCTGCGCGGCGGCAAGCTCATCGTGTTCGTCGATCCGTACGCGTTCTTCGATCAGCAGCCCAGCCCCATGCCCGGCATCGGCGGCGGCGGCACGAGCTCGTCGCTGCCGAAGCTGTTCAAGGCCTGGGGCGTGGAGATGAACCCGGGCAAAGTGATCGCCGACGTGGTCTACGCCTCGGGCACCGGCCAGCGCTACACGCCCACGGTGCTGACTCTGAACCGCACCGCGTTCAACCGCGACGAGGTGGCGACGGGCCAGGTCGAGACGCTGCTGTACGCGTTCGGCGGCGCGTTCGCGCTTCTTGACGACGGTAAGCCCGCAGCCGGGCTCAAGGCGACCGAGCTGCTCAGGAGCTCGCCCAACTCGATGCTCGTGGACAGCATTGTCGCGACCACGTCGGGCGACGCGGCGATGAAGGGATTCCAGCCCGACAACAAGTCGCGGCCGCTCGCGCTGCGGCTCACGGGCAAGTTCAAGACCGCGTTCCCCGAGGGCCCGCCGAAGCCGAACGACCCCAAGGCGCCGCCGGCGAAGGACGGCCTCAAAGAGGGCGCCGGCGAGAACTCGGTGGTCCTCGTCGCCGACGCCGACATGCTGAACGACGGCGCCGCGGTGGACGTCCAGGAGGTGTTCGGCCGCAAGGTGATCGTGCCGTCCAACGGCAACCTCGCGTTCGCCGAGGGCCTGGTCGAGCAGGCCGCCGCGGGCGACGCGCTCGCTTCGCTGCGCAGCCGCGCCGATGCGTTCCGGCCGCTCACGGTGGTGCGCGAGATGCAGGCGCGCGCGCAGGAACAGTACTTCGGGCGGCTGAAGAGCCTCGAGGACGAGCTGCAGAAGACCAGCGACAAGCTGCAGCAGCTGCAGAAGGCGCGCGGCGGCGCCGCCAAGGGCGCGCTCATCATGACGCCGGAGCAGCAGGCCGAGATCGAGAAATTCCGCAAGCACGTGGTCGAGACGCGGCACGAGCTGAAGGAATTGCGCAAGCATCTGCGCGAGGACGCCGAGGCGCTCGTGTTCTGGACCAAGATCGCCAACATCGCGCTGATGCCCCTGCTGGTGGTCCTCGGCGGCCTCGGCGTGTACTTCTTCCGCCGCAGGAAGCAGTCGGCCGCATGAACGCGCGCGCAGTTGCGGTGCTCCTCGTCCTGCTCGCCGCGCTCGGCGGCGGCGCGCTGCTCGTGCGCCAGCAGGCCGAATCGCGCAAGCCGGCCGAGGCCGCGCTGCTCGGCCAGCCGCTGCTCAAAGGGCTGCAGGCCGCCGAGGTCGCCGCGATCGCGATTCGCCAGCCCAAGGCCGCGCTCACGATCGCGCGCAAGGACGGGCGCTGGACGCTCGCCGAGCGCGGCGGCTTCCCGGCGGACTTCGACAAAGTGCACGATTTCGTGCTGAAGGCACTCTCGTTGAAAGTAAGCCAGGCCGAGCCGATCGGCGAGAAGGACCGCGCGCGCCTCCGGCTGGACGCGAGCGGCACGGCGATCGAATTCCTCGGCGCGGACGGCAAGGCGCTCGCGCGCCTCACCATGGGCGAGAAGTACTTCAAGACCGCACCCGAGAACGCCGGCAAGGCGCTCGGCGACGGGCGCTACGTGATGCTGCGGGGCGACGACCGGCTCGTCTACGTCGTCGCCGATCCGCTCGTGCAGGCGTCGACGAAGAGCGCCGACTGGATCAGCACGGCCGGCATCGGCGCCGAGAAGATCAGTTCGCTGGAAGTGCGCGACGCGGAGGGCGCGACGTGGAAGGTAGAGCGCTCGGGCGACAACGCCGACTGGAAGCTCGCCGGGCTGCGCGGCGGCGAGAAGCTCGAGATCACCAAGGCCAACGCGGCCGGCTACACCTTCGGCCAGATCACGCTCGCCGACGTGGCGCCGCCGGGGACCAAGCCCGAGGACGCCGGGCTGGACAAACCGACCACGGTCACCGCGACGACGTTCGACGGCCTGACCTACGTGCTCAAGGTCGGCAAGGCCGAGGGCGACAGCCTCTACGCGAGGGTCGCGGTCACGGGCGAGCCAAAGGCCGAAGGCAAGGACGCCGCCGAGCGCCAGCCCAAGCTCGCCGAACGCGTCGCGCGTGAGAAGGCCCTGGCGCCCTACATCGTGCTGATTCCGAAGCAGAAGCTCGACGACATCCTCAAGAAGCGCGCCGAGCTGCTGGTAAAAAAGGAAGAAAAGAAGAAGTAGTTTCTGGTATATAAAAAGGCCTCCGGAGACTCAGGCAGGAGACCGGCGTGGCCACCGCAACTTCCGGCGCCGCAGCGAGCGCCAGTTCGAAATTTCCCATCAAGCGCATCCGCACGGTCGCGCTCGTCGGCCAGGCGGGCGCGGGCAAGACCACGCTCGCGGAGGCGCTGCTCGCCGCCGCGGGCGCGATTCCGGCCGCCGGCAGCGTAGAGCGCGGCAGCACGGTCTGCGACTACACACCGCTCGAGAAATCCTCCGGGCACTCGCTCAAGCTCGCGGTGGCGAGCTTCGAGGCGCCGCATGCGGACGGCGCGCACCGCGTGCACCTGCTCGACACGCCGGGCTATCCCGACTTTCTCGGCCACGCGCTGCCGGCGCTCGCGGCGGTGGAGACGGCGGCCGTGGTGATCAACGCGCAGAACGGCATCGAGATGATGACCGGCCGCTTCCTGCAGTGGGCGGCGAAGCGCGGCCTGGACCGCCTAGTGGTGGTCAACAAGATCGACGCGGACAACGTCGACCTGCCGGGGCTGCTGGACAAGATCCAGCAGGCCTTCGGCAAGGAATGCCTGCCGCTCAACCTGCCGGCGGCGAAGGCGAGCAAGGTCTCCGACTGCTTCTTCGCGCCCGCGGGCGAGGCCGACTTCTCCTCGGTCGCCGAGGCGCACAAGAGCCTCGTAGAGCAGGTGGTCGAGGTGGACGAGAAACTCATGGAGGTCTACCTCGAGAAGGGCGAGGTCTCGCCCGAGGAGCTGCACGAGCCGCTCGAGCGCGCGATGCGCGAGGGGCACCTGATCCCGGTGGTGTTCACCTCGGCGAAGACCGGCGCCGGCGTCGCCGAGCTGCTCGACGTGATCGTCAAGCTGCTGCCCAATCCCGCCGAAGGCAATCCGCCCGTCTACGTCAACGTGCCGGCGAGCGGCGAGCCCAGCGAGCTCGCCGCGCTGCCCGACCCGGGCCTGCACGCGCTCGCGCACGTGTTCAAGGTCGAGATCGATCCGTACATCGGGCGGCTGGCGGTGTTCCGCATCCACCAGGGCCGCATCACGCCGGGCACGCAGCTCTACATCGGCGAGGGCCGCAAGCCCGTCAAGGCGGGGCACCTGTACGTGATGCGCGGCAAGACGCAGATCGAGGTCGCGGAGGCGGTGCCCGGCGATATCTGCGCGATCGCCAAGATCGACGAGATCCAGTTCGACCAAATCCTGCACGACTCGCCGGGCGACGCGCACATCCATGCGCGGCCGCTCGAGCTGCCGGTGCCGGTCTTCGGCCTGGCGGTGCAGCCCAAGAAGCGCGGCGACGAGCAGAAGGTGTCGGACGCGCTGCACAAGCTCATGGCCGAGGATCCGTGCTTCCGCCTCGAGCACAACGCGCAGGCGAACGAGATGGTGATGCGCGGCCTGGGCGAGATCCACCTGAAGTCGATGCTGGAGAAGATGCAGTCGCAATACAAGATCGAGCTCGACACTCGGCCGCCGTCGATCCCGTACCGCGAGACCATCGCCGCGCGCGCCGAAGGCCACAGCCGGCACAAGAAGCAGACCGGCGGCGCGGGCCAGTTCGGCGAGGTGTTCCTCAAGGTCGAGCCGCTGCCGCGCGGCAAGGGCTTCGAGTTCGTCGACCAGGTGAAGGGCGGTTCGATCCCGAACCAGTTCATTCCCGCCGTCGAGAAGGGCGTGCGCGGCGTGCTCGCCTCGGGCTTCGTCGCCGGCTTTCCGATCCAGGACGTGCGCGTGATCGTCTACGACGGCAAGCACCATCCGGTGGACTCCAAGGAGGTGGCCTTCGTCTCCGCCGGGCGCAAGGCGTTCCTCGACGCGCTCGGCAAGGCGCGCCCGGTCGTGCTCGAGCCGATCGTCAACGTCGACGTCATCGTGCCCGAGCAGAAGATGGGCGACATCGCGGGCGAGCTCTCCGGCCACCGCGGACAGATCAAGGGCTCGGACTCGCCGCGGCCGGGCACCGTGCAGATCCTCGCCCAGGCGCCGCTCTCGGAGCTCGAGCAGTTCCCGGCGCGCCTGAAATCGATCACCGCCGGCCACGGCTCCTACACGTTCGAGTTCAGCCACTACGATCCGGCGCCGCCCGTGCTGCAGCAGAAGCTCGTCGCCGCGCACCGCCCCGCCGCCGGGGCGGAAGACTAGGGTCCTCGCGGTGTTCATCGGCCACGCCGCCGTGGCGCTGGCCGCGAAGCCGCTCATGCCGCGCGTCAACCTCGCCTGGCCGCTGCTCGCGGCGTTCTGGGTGGACCTGGTCTGGCCGGTCTTCCTGCTGCTCGGCATCGAGCGGGCGAGGATCGACCCCGGCAACACGGCGTTCACGCCGCTCGACTTCGTCCACTATCCGTGGACGCATAGTCTTGTGGCGGGAGTTGTTTGGTCTTTTCTCTTTGGATTGTGTTTCATCGGGCGCGGAACGCGCGTCGCCGCCATCCTCGGCCTGCTCGTGCTGAGCCACTGGGTCCTGGACGCCCTCTCCCACCGTCCTGACCTGCCGCTCTGGCCCGGAGGTCCGATGGTCGGGCTGGGACTCTGGTACTCGGTGCCCGCGACCCTGGCGGTGGAGCTGTCGCTGTTCGCGATCGGCGTGGCGCTCTACGCGCGCGCGGCGCCGGCGCGCGACCGCACGGGAATCTTCGCCTTCTGGGGACTGATCGCCGTCCTGCTGCTCGCCTACCTCGGCAACGCGTTCGGCCCGCCGCCGCCCGGCGTCACGGCCCTCGCCGTGGCCGGCATCGCGACGGGTCCGCTATTCGGCCTCTGGGCCTGGTGGGCCGACCGCCACCGCGGCGCCTAGGCTCGCGCGCAGCCAGGCCGGCAGATCCGCGATCGAGTCGAGGACGACGTCGGGCACGACGCCAGAGCGGTCGAGGTCGGTCTGGCGGAACTTGCCGGTGCGCACGAGGATGCCCGCGAGCCCCGCGTCCTTCGCGCCCTTCACGTCCGCGTCGATGTCGTCGCCGACCACCGCCACGCTCTCGGCGGGAAGTCCCAGGCTGGCAAGCGCGGCGTCGTAGAAGGCGCGCGCGGGCTTGCCGATCACGACCGCGTGCGCGCCGGCGGCCTTCTCCAGGCCGAGGATGTAGGCGCCCGAATCGAGCGTATGCCGGTCGCCCGTCTGCCAGTAGAGATTGCGGTGCATCGCCACGAGCGGCACGCCCTGCTGCAGCAGGTGGAAGGCGTGGTTGAGCGAGTCGTAGCCGAACTCGACGCCGGCGCCGCCGATCACCACGAGGTCGGCGGGCTCGCCGGGCCCGGTGATCGTGACGCCTTCCAGGTCGACGGTGACGTCGCCGCTCGTGAGCACGAAGCAGCGCGCGCCCGGATGCGCCCGGCGCAGGTAGGCGCCGGTCGCCGCCGCCGCGGTGAGGATCTCGCCCGTAGCGATGTCAAATCCGGCGCTGGTCAGCGTTTCGCTCAGTACCCGCCGCGAGCGCGAAGTCGTGTTGGTCACGAAGCGCAACCGGTAGCCGGCCGCGCGCAATTCCGCGATGGCGCCGGCTGCGCCCCGCAAAGGGCGCCAGGAGACTGTCAGCACCCCATCGATATCCAGCAGTAGGCCCCGATAGGCGGTCATTCACCGACCATGCTGCGCTGCGGCACCGCGCGAATCTACGCCGGCAGCCGGCCGGCGTAAA
>Ga0335085_10008123_pt1 | contig 16089 bp, 12 predicted proteins | sample Lox_Sample_45_FD_206712 | JGI IMG/M metagenome (GOLD analysis project Ga0335085, IMG submission 206712) | Soil microbial communities from Loxahatchee National Wildlife Refuge, Florida, United States - Lox_Sample_4.5 | ecosystem: Environmental > Terrestrial > Soil > Wetlands | place: USA...
GTGAAAAAAGCCTCCGCCATACTCGCGGCGGCAGCAAAAGCGCAGGCGAACAGCCCGGCGAGAACGACTTCGAAGAATCGGCGCATGGCTATCATTCTATGGCTCCCGCGCCGCGCTCACCGGCCGCTCCAAAATTCCAGATCGATCGCCTGATCCGTCCCCTTCTCCAGGGTAATCGCGCGCGCTCCGGCCTCCTCGAAAATCTGCGGAGCCGGCGCGGCATAATCGAATGTCGAAAAGATGCGATACTCGCCGGGCGCCAGATTATCGAAACGATAATTGCCCGCGGTGTCTGTGCGGGTTTCGCGCAAATCCACCATCCTTGCGCGCGTCATCGGGTCCCAACCTTCCAGAAAAACCGGTGCGCCGGCTGCAGGCGCCGACGTTTCGCGCACAATTCCGTGGATCGCTGCCGGACCCTGGGAAAGTGTCGCGCTGACCTGGCTGAAGGCGAACGCACCGATAACAACGCTGTTCCAGCCGTCGGGTCTGGCGGCGCTGTTCTGCGGACCGCCGAAATGCGAAACGAAGTAGCCGGCCGGCGGGACGATCTCCACTTCCCATCGGCCCGGGAACAGCAGCACGCTGGCCGAAGCATTCAGCGACACGGCCCGGGTCGGGCCCACACCGGCATAGTCCCTTCTGCGAACGAGCGCGGTGCCGCCGGTCAGCCCGAATGCGGTCTCCCGGACCTCATTCATCGGCAGCGGATAGTTCGAAATGTCGCGATCGACAAGGATGTCGGTATAACCGCCCATAGTCCGCCTGAACCGCCCGGTCTCTCTTGCTTCCGCGTAAATCTCGTAATGCCCGGGCGGCAGATCGGCGAATCGGAAACCGGGGCCATTGCTGGTCAGGCGGCCGAGATCGGATGCCAGCGTCACCGTCACTTCGAAATTCGGCGGCGGGCCTGGCAGCGACACGTAACCGGCGAACGAAAAGAGCTTCCCTTCGATCGGCCGCATGTCTCCATCCGGTGTGTCCTCGTCGGCATAAACGACAACGGGCCGCGCTTCTTCTACCCGCAGAGTCTGGCGCGAAAACGTCGGCAAATAAGAACGCTCGTCATCGCTGCCGCCGGTGGTTCGCACAAGGTAGGCGCCGGGCTCCAGCCCGCCGATACGAAAAACGCCGCGCTCATCGCTTTTCCCGCGGTCCACGAAAACCGGCGGCTGCGCGTTCGTATATACCGCGACATCCTGATCCGGGACGCCCACCTCATTCAGATCGCGCACGGTGCCGGTAATCGCGCCGTAGCGCTGCATCGGCAGTGTGACGGTGATAGTCATGTCGCCGCCGACCTTGATCACAGTGCCTGCCGCGTCCCAGCGCCTCTGCCCGTACTGCATCGGCATGAATCCGCGTCGGGACGCTTTCAGCAGATAGGAACCCGGCGACACATTGCTGAAGGTGAACTGCCCGTTATCGCCGGTGCGAACCATTCGGGAAGCCTGTCCGCCTGAGGGCGCCGGTTCGAGCGTAATGACGGCCCGCGAAAGAACGTAGCCGGTGCGCTGCTCCGTGACAGCGCCGCGCACCACGGCCGCCTGCGAGGAGACAGCTGTGATGAGTAGCCAGACCGCAGCGCGCATCATAATTTACCGAATATGACGCCGGTTTCCCGGGAACGTGCAGAAATTTGCCGACTACGATTCGCTGGCAGGCCGGGCGATCCAGGTCAAACACGCGGGAATGCGCCGGCATCCGCTGGCAACCTACGTGCTGGGTGAACGGTTATGAAGCTTTTCGCCAGAGTTGCTCTCCTCGCTTTCGGCCTTGGCCTGGCCGCGGGAGCATTTGCCCAGTCCGCCGGGCAGGATCTCAAAAACGCCGGGCACGACACAAAAGATGCGGTCAAAGACACCGGCCATGCCGTATCGAAGGGCGCAAAAACGGGGGCGCGGAAAACGAAGAATGGCGTGAAGAAGGGCACTCATGCCGTGGCTTCGGGCACCGAAAAGGGCGCGGCGAAAGTCGAACAGAAAACGAAGTAGCTCCATCGGTCGCGGTTCAAAACCGGCGACCGAACTGTGGGCTGCGCACTCTTTTGATATCCTTCCGTCCATGGAACGGAAGAAAGCATCGGATTTCCCGCAGGAGCTGCTGAATCTTTTCGATTACTATGTGCACGGCGAGATCGACCGGCGCGCGTTTCTCGACGGCGCCAAGAAGTTCGCCGGCGCGGGCGTTTCGGCGACGGCGCTGTGGGAAAGCCTGCGTCCGAATTACGCCTGGGCTCAGCAGGTGAAGAAAGACGACCCGCGCGTCAATGCGAGATATGAAACCATCGAGTCGCCCGAAGGCAATGGCCGCATTCGCGGCTACTATGTGATGCCGGCGAAGATGGCGGGAAAAACCGGCGGCGTGCTGGTGATTCATGAAAATCGCGGGCTGAATCCTTATATCGAAGATGTGGCGCGGCGTCTCGCGACCGAGGGATTTATCGCGTTCGCGCCGGACGGGCTGACGACCGTCGGCGGCTACCCGGGCGATGAGGAGAAAGCGGCGACACTTTTCGGCACCGTGGACCGTCCGAGGATGACGAAGGATTTCATTGCGGCCGCGGAGTGGCTGCGCGACCGCCCCACGTGCAACGGCAAACTGGGCGCGGCGGGTTTCTGCTTCGGCGGCGGCATCGTCAATACCCTGGCGGTGGCGCTTGGTTCGCAAATGGCGGCGGGCGTGGCGTTCTATGGCGCGCAGCCCCCGGCGGCGGACGTCGCGAAAATCAAAGCCGCGATGCTGCTGCAGTATGGCGCGCTCGATCAGCGGATCACGGGAGGCTGGCCGGCATACGAAGCGGCGCTCAAGGCGAATCACGTGACCTACGAAGGCTACGTCTACGATGGCGCCAATCACGGCTTCCACAACGACACCACGCCGCGCTACGACGAGCAGGCCGCGAAGCTCGCCTGGACACGCACCATCGACTGGTTCAACAAGTATCTGCGGGTGTGATGGAGCCAGAGGCGCCGGGCAGAAGCCCCGCGGCAGCCCGTGGATTACTTCGAGGCACTGAGCGCGGGGTCCACGTCTTTGGCGCGGCGCATCTCAAACGGCGTGCTCTGCACAATCCCCATCACGATCGAGGAGAACCGGTAATTATCCTTCGATGCGTCGCGCACGATCGAGCGGACCACCGGCATGTCGTAATACTCGAGACCGCGGCCGAGCGCGTACGTCATCATCTTTTCCGTCATCGTGCCGACGAAGCGGTTCGGATCCGCAAGCAGAGCCCTGCGCAGATCGTCGAGGCCGTTGATTTTGGTGCCGTCCGCGAGCTGGCCCGTAGCGTCGATCGGCAGGCCAAGATCTTTCGTGCGCCACCGGCCAACGGCGTCGAAGTTATCGAGCGCGAAGCCGAGCGGGTCCATGATTCGATGGCAGGTGGCGCAGGCGGGATTCTTACGATGCTCTTCCATCCGCTCGCGCACCGTTGTCACCTTGCCGCCTTCGTCACCCTCTTTGAGTGCGGGCACGTTGGGCGGCGGCGCGGGCGGCGGCGTTCCCATCACGTTCTCCAGAATCCATTTGCCGCGCAGCACCGGCGACGTGCGCGTCGGATACGCCGTGACCACCAGCATCGCCCCTTTGCCCAGCAGGCCGCGGCGGGCATCATCAGTCAGAGTCACGCGCCGGAACTGGCTGCCATAGATATCCGGAATGCCGTAATGCTTCGCCAGCCGTTCGTTCACGAACGTGTAGTTCGCGGTGAGCAGATCGGTGACGTTGCGGTCTTCGCGGAAAATGCTGCCGACGAACATCTCCATTTCGGTGCGGAAGGCATCGCGCAGATTCTCGTCGAAGTCGGGGAACATCTCGCTCGCCGGGTTCACGCTCTGCAGGTTGCGAAGGAAAAGCCATTCGGAGGCGAAATTCGTGACCAGCGCCTCGGCCTTCGGATCGGCGAGCATGCGCTTCACCTGTCTCTCGAGAACGGCCGGCTCGTGCAGCTTATTCTGCATCGCGATATTGAGCAGCTCATCGTCGGGAATGGTGCTCCAGAGGAAGAAGGACAGGCGCGAGGCGAGATCCAGATCGGTGACCCGATTGATGCTGCCCGGCGCGGCGTTGGCGGGATCGGTTTCGATTCGGTAAATGAATTTCGGATCGCTGAGGATCAGCCGGATCGCGGTTTCGATGCCGGAATCGAAGCTGCCTTTGTTGCGGCCTTTCTGGTAGAAGCTCAGCAGAAGTTCCAGATCGGCATCGTTGACGGGGCGCCGATAGGCCCGGCGCGCCAGCGTGGAAAGGATCTTCCTGGCGCAGGGAAGTTCTTCGGCTTCATTTGACGGATGGCAGCTGAAAATGCGGCGGCGGCTGGGCGTGTCGCCGGACCCGGTCGCAGCGAACGGACCGGTAATCTGCACGCGATTGATGATGGGAATGCCGTTCATGTCCTGCAGATCGAGATTGCGCGTGAAGGGCTGCAGGGGCTCGACGGACTCGGCATGATCGCGCGCGAGAAACGATACGCCGATTTCATGCGGACCGGCTTTGACGGGCACTTTGGCGCGCAGTCGTGCGTCGATCGTGTTGCCTGCCAGACCAAGATTGGTGTCCATCATCAGGTTGTCTTCTTCACCGCCGACGTGCGACAGGAACACGCGCGCGCCGTCCACGGTGACTTCAATCTGGTGCGGATACTCCAGACCAGGCATGTAGCCGACGATGTTGCGCAGCAGGAAAATGCTGAACTCGTAAGTGCCGTCGAGCGGAAAATTCTGTTTGATGAGAATGCCGCCGCGTGTGCCGAGCGGCAGGCCTTCGATGTGCTCGCCCTGCGCGAGAGTGGGCGCGAGAACGTAAGCAGTGGCGACAGGGCCCAGCGAGCGATCGCCAACGGCGAGACTCGCGACGGTACGCGAGGCGGTCAAATACTGTTCCATCAGCGAGGGCGAAACGCGCAGCACGTCGGCCATGTTGTCGAAGCCGTTGCTTTCGTCATCAGCAGGGAGCATAGAGCTGACGTCGATTTTCAGATCGAGCAGATCGCGCACTGCGTTCTGGTACTCGGCGCGATTCAGGCGATGAATGCTGGCGCGGCCGGGCTCGGGGCGTCCGACTGCGGCGCGGTCGAGCGACACTTCAAGCGATGAGGCGAAATTGTCCAGTGTCGCCTGATCGGGGCGGGGCATACCGACCGGCGGCATCATGCGGCCATGCAGCTTGCGGACGACTTTTTCCCAGGTTTCGGCGCCGTCGCCGATGCGATTGGTATCGATTGTCTGGAGAGTCAGGCCGCCGGTTTTGACTTTGTCGCTGTGGCAGGTGACGCAGTATTTGTCGAGGAGCGCGCGTTCGCCGGCGGGAGAGAGCGCCGGGGTGAGAGCCGGCCCTGTCGACTGCTGCGGCGCCGGATACAGAATCAGTGCGGCGGCGCACAAAGCCGAAATCAGAACCAGTGAACGCACTTCAACCTTCCTCGCTACGGCCATGCTATCAAAGCGGTCCCTACCTGTTATGCTGCCTTCAATAGCTATCAGCAATGACGTGTCCGTTCTGCGGTCATCTTGAGGACCGGGTCATCGATTCGCGCGAGAGCCGCGAGGGCGATTCCATTCGCCGGCGCCGGCAGTGCCTCAAATGCGAGAAGCGCTTCACCACATATGAGCGCATCGATGAAGTGCCCTACATGGTGATCAAGAAGGACGGACGGCGCGAAAAGTTCGACCGTCAGAAAGTACTCAACGGCCTGCTGAAGGCGTGCGAAAAGCGCCCGATCAGCATGGGCAAAATGTCGGATCTGGTAAATCAGGTCGAAGCGCGCGTCACCGATTCGCCCGACCGCGAAATCACCACGATGGAGATCGGCGAGCTGCTGATGGACACCCTGCGCGGCATCGACAAGATTGCCTATGTGCGGTTCGCCTCGGTGTATCGCGATTTTCAGGACGAGCAGGCGTTTCTCAACGAGTTGAAGAGTCTCACGCGGCCGGTGCCGGGCGCCAATTGATCCGCGGGCTGTCGCTGGCAACGTGCCTCGCGATCCTCGCCGGATTGCCAATTCCGATGTGGACAGCGACGCGGAATCTGGCCGGATTGCCCTCCGTACCGTTCGCCGTGTGGACTGCCATTGGCATCGCCTGGGTGTTCTCGGCCATCCTGCCGCTCTTCTATTTCGCATTATGGAGAAGTGGGGGGAGAGTCCCTGTAGCACGCCGGGTGCGCCGGCTGATGCCTGCCGGGGCGATAGCGGGCGTCGCCCTGCTGACGACCGAATTTCCGATCAAAACATGGGCAACCCTGCTCAGCGGACTGGGCACTTTGTCGTGCGTGGCCCTGATTGCCGCTTTATTTTTCCGTCCCGGTGGTCCGGCAGTGTCGCGGCTCCTCCAAACCATGACGTGGATCGCGGTTGTCGGCGGCGGCTTTTGGTTTGGAGTGAATCTGCTGTCGCTGATTTCCAATCCGACCGCCGGACCGCTGCGGACGCTGCTCGAACAGGTCTGCCTGTTCACCGTGCCGGTGGCGGTTTTCGCCGGCCGCAGACAAGATTAATAGCCGTTCCATGCTATTGCGAGCTAACGGATTATCCGCTAGCATGAAACGATCATCCGCCCCTCAGGCACACAGTTGAGAGGGCGACGCCCAACCGGAGGACCCTTGAGCACCCAGGCAGTAAAGCGGAAAACACAGGAGATCGGCGGTGTTGTGGACGACTTCACCCTGCCCGCCCTGAGCGGCGGCCAGCGCAGTCTGTCTTCTTTCATGGCGGGGAAAAAGGGCGCGGTGGTGGTGTTCTGGTCGAGCGTGTGTTCGCACTGCATTCGCTACGACCCTTATATGAACGCGTTTGCGGCGAAGCATCCGGAACTGGCGCTGATTGCCGTGGCTTCACGGCAGGGCGAAACGCCGGATCAGATTCGGAAAACCGCTGCCGACCGCAAGCTGACGTTTCCGATCCTGCACGATGCCAACGGCGGCCTTGCGCACAACTGGTATACGGAACAGACGCCGCGCGCTTTTCTGCTGGATGCGAACCGGACGCTGCTCTATCGCGGCGCGATCGATAATTTCAAGTTCGCGAGCGATGCCACGTATCTGGCTTACCTCGAGCCCGCAATCACGGAGTTTCTGGGGGGCCAGCCGATCCGGCAGACGGAGACGGCAAGCTTCGGCTGCGCCATTCAGTCGGTGTATTACATTCTGCCGCGGCCCTTATGAGCAGTTGGCAGACGCTGCTGAAGCTCCCCGGCAACTTCATCGACACCGGCATCCGCCTGATGGACACCGGGGCGAATATGGTGCGTTCGCTCGCCGGGACGGCGGACGGCGCGACTGAAGTGCCGATTGACGGTCCCACCAATATGGACGCTGCCGTGGCGGACATCGCCAATCAGCTGGTTCGCATCGGTTATCTGACGCCCTGGGGAACCAAGGATCTTATGGAAGGCGCCGAGCACGTGTGGCGCACGGCGAAACGCAGTTTCGGATACCTGAATCCGCGCGATCCGAGCATTCTGGCGGCGCCGTTCGAATTTTCGCTGGCGGTGGGCGGCATCATCGCCGATTCCATTGCGCGGCTCATGGCCGTTTATCACATCGTGGGCCCGCAGCGGCTGCCGCGCATGATGATCGAAGCGATCGAGCTCTACAGCGACACCGCCGTATTCGTGAGCCTTCAGTACAAAGACGTTATCGAGAAATATCTGGACCGGCTGCAGCGCGAGCCCGATGACTTCGAAACGCGCCTGCGGCTGGGGCGCATGTACATCAAGTGCGGGACGTACGACCGGGCATCCGAGGAACTGCGCAAAACCGCCGAGAATCCGGCGACACGCGCGCGGGCTCTGGCGGACCTGGTTGTCGCCGATTTTCGCGGGGGGAGCTATCAGGAAGCCATCGATTCCGGCGTTCGCGCCATGGAGGCGAATCCCGGCAACGAGCGCGTGCGCGAAATGCTCTGGCTTGCGGCAAGAGCGCTGGGCGGATATCCGGATCGCGTGCCGGCGGATTACCGCATGGAACTAAAGTGCGGCATCGCGCCGGCCTCGGTGGAATACGAGAATATCGCCGCGAAGATCGGGCTGCTGAAAACCAATTCCGGGCGCGGCAGCGCGATATTCGATTACAACAACGACGGCCTTCTCGATATCGCGATTACCGGCCCGCACAGCGGGTGCAGCCTGTATCGCAATAACGGCGACGGCACGTTCACGGACGTGTCGATTGAATCCGGGCTCGATCAGTGCGTGAACGCCTGGGCCATCGTGCCGGGCGATTACGATAACGACGGCCACGAGGACCTTTTCTTTACCGGCCTCGGTTTCTTCCACGGCAAGGCGCGCCTGTTCCATAACAACGGCGACGGCACGTTCACCGAGCGCACCGAAGAATCAGGCCTGGCCGGATGGGGACCCTCGTTCAGCGCCGCGTGGGTGGATTACGACTGCGACGGCAGGCTCGACCTTTTCGTCAGCTACAACTATGCCGAGCTTTTCGATAAGCACAGACAGAATCGCCTGTTTCGCAACAACGGCGATGGCACGTTTACCGACGTGACGGCGGAATCGGGTTTGTTCAGCAAATACGCGACGATCGGCGCCGCGTGGGGCGATTACGACAACGACGGATACCCCGATCTGTTTCTCAGCAGCTTCATGGGGCGTCCTGCGCTGTTCCACAACAACGGCGATGGCACGTTCACTGATGTCAGCGAACAGGCCGGATTCAGCGAGCCGCTGCTCGGCTTCGTCTGCAGCTTTCTCGATTACGACAACGACGGGTGGATGGATATCGCGCAGTTTCTGTGGTCGGATCACGACGACTTCGTTTACACGATGCGCAACGGCAAAGGCCCCGACGGCTCGTTTCCCACGCGCATCTATCACAACAACCGCGACGGCACGTTTACGGTGAAAGACCGCGAAATCGGGCTTGACGGCTGCTGGGGAACGATGAGCGCCAATGCCGCCGATATCAATAATGACGGCAATCTCGACATCGTGCTGGGAAACGGCAGCCCGCGCATGGAGCGGCTTGAGCCGCCTGCGATGCTGCAGAACAATGGCGGGCATTTCAGCAACGTAACGTTTTCGGCCGGATTGCCGGCTGTGGGCAAAGGCCACGGGGTGAATTTCGCGGACCTGTTCGGCGATGGAAGGCTTTCAGTGATCATTGCCGACGGCGGCGCTTATCCAGGCGATCTGCAGCAGACCGGCATCTACTATCCGAAGACGCTGCCGGGAAGTTATCTCAACGTGCGGCTGCGCGGGACGAAGAGTAATCGGGATGCGATCGGGGCGCGCGTGACACTGCGCGCGGGCGGCAGGCAGCAGGTGCGCGAAGTTTTTCCGGGCACGAGTTTCGGAAGCCTGCCTTACGAGCAGCACTTCGGGTTGAAGGATCTGAAGAGCGTGGATGCGATCGAAATCCGCTGGCCCAGCGGTTTGCGCCAGAGAGTGGAGAATCCGCCGGTGAACGACACGATTCTGATCACCGAGGGACAGAGCGGGTGGGAGCGCGTTTATGCCAGGTAATCCTCTGCAGAATCTTTTGAAGGCTCCCGCGGCATTTCTCGAAGCCGGGGTGAAACTGCTCGACACCGGCGTGATTGCGATGCGCGACACGCTGGAAAATATGTCGGGGCGCGATGGCGATAAATCGACCCATCCGCCGGTCGACGGTCCGCGCAACGCGCAGGCGGCGCTGGCGGATTTCGCGAACACTGTGCTGCGCGTCGGCTACACCACGCCTCTTGGCGTCGAAGAAATGATGACCGGCGCCGGCGATCTGCTGCGCGCGGCGAAGCGCAGCCTGGGCTATCGCAGTCTCAACGATCCGCGCATTCTGGCGATGCCTCTGGAGCTGCCGCTGAACGCGGGAGCGCTGGTGGCGGATATCGCGATGAAGTTCCTCACCGTCTATACGGCCGCCGGAACACAGCGCACGATTTCGCTGATGCGCGACGCCTTCGACATCTTCAGCGATTCTCAGATTTTCATGACGCTGCGGTACAAGCAGCAGATGGAGCGTTACGAAGAGCGCGTTGCCAAAGAGCCGGAGGATTACTACACGCGCCTGCAGCTGGGCCGCATGTACATCAAATGCGGGATGTACGATCAGGCGGTCTCGATGCTGGAATCTGCGGCGAAGGATCCGGGAACGCGTGGCCGGGCGGAGCACGAAATACTGATTGCGCAATACCGCGCCGGGCGTCCGAAAGAGGCGGTCATCGCCGGCGTCGAGGCGATGAAAGTCCATCCGGAAAACGAACGCACGCGGCACGTGCTTTGGCTGGCGGCGCACGCTCTGGGCGGCTATCCGCCAACTGTGCCCGCCGAGTTCCGCATGGAGATCAAGTCCGGCTATGCCGAGCCGACGGTGAAGTTCACCGACATCGCGCCGAAGATCGGTATCGTCAAAACCAATGCGGGGCGGGGCAGCGCGGTCTTCGATTACAACAATGACGGCTGGCTCGACATCGCGGTCACCGGGCAATGGGGTGCGATCAGCCTCTATCGCAACAACGGAGACGGCACATTTACCGATGTGTCGGCGGGATCGGGGCTGGACAAATGTTATGAAAGCTTCGGCATCGTGGCGGGCGATTACGACAACGACGGGTTTCAGGACCTGTTCATCACGCGCCTCGGCTTCTTCCCCGGCGAAGGAGTGCTGTTCCACAACAATGGCGACGGCACTTTCACCGATGTCACCGAGAAGAGCGGGCTGAAGACATGGGGCCCGGCGTTCAGCGCGCACTGGGTGGATTACGACTGCGACGGCAGGCTCGACCTGTTTATTTCGTATAACGTGACCGAGCTGTTCGACGGCCACGTGCAGAATCGTCTGTTCCACAACAACGGCGATGGCACTTTCTCCGACGTCACGCAGCAGGCCGGCATATACACCAGCTTCACCACGATCGGCTCCGCGTGGGGCGATTACGATAACGACGGCTATCCCGACCTGTTTCTCTCGAGCGGCATCGGCCGGCCGCTGCTGTTCCACAACAACGGCGACGGCACTTTCACCGACGTGAGTCATCAGGCCGGCTTCGAGGAATTGCTGTTCGGCTTCATCTGCTGCTTCTGCGATTACGATAACGATGGCTGGCTGGATATCGTCCAGATCCTTTGGTCCGACCACGAGGATTTCGTTTATACGCTGCGCAACGGCAAAGGACCAGACGACGGCTGGCCCATGCGTATTTACCACAACAACCGCGACGGCACCTTTACGAAGAAGGACCGCGAGATCGGCCTCGACGGCTGCTGGGGAACGATGGGCGCGAACCTGGGCGACTTCAACAACGACGGCTGGCTGGATGTGGCCCTCGGTAACGGCAGTCCGAAGATGGAGCGGATGGAGCCGCCGGTCACGCTGGAGTTCGATGGCACGCGGTTCCGCAACACGACATTCGCGGCGGGTCTGGCGTTTACCGGAAAGGGCCATGGCGTTAACTTCGCAGATCTGTTTGGCAACGGACGGCTCTCGCTGATTCTGCCGGATGGCGGCGCCTATCCCGGAGAGCTGCTGGCGACGTCGGTGTACTATCCGACCGAACTGACCGGCAATTACCTCAATGTGCGGCTGACCGGGACTAAGAGCAATCGCGACGCCCTCGGCGCGCGCATCACGCTGCACGCGGGCGGCAAGCTGCAGATGCGCGAAGTGACAGGAGGTACGAGCTTTGGGTGGCTGCCTGCCGAACAGCACTTCGGGCTCGCAAAGACTGAAAAGATCGACGCGCTCGAAATTCGCTGGCCCAGCGGGCTCAGGCAGCGCGTGGTCAATCCGCCGGTCAATACCTCGATCCGGATTACGGAAGGTAAAGACGGCTGGGCGCCGACGTATAAGACGGGCGCTGCAGAGGTTCAGCTATAAGCGTCAGCTTAGTTTGTCCCCGTTTTCGCGAAGTATTCTTTCATCGGGGACCAATAGTAATCGATCCACCCCTGGCGGTAGGATTCCGCCTGAGCCGCCGGCACCTTCGAGTGCACCATGGTCACTTCAGCGCCGCCGTCCTTCTCCACAAACGTCCACTCGAGCAGCGACGGCTCAGCGCCTTCCGGCCACTCCGTTGTCTGCCACTTCTGCAGGATGCGCTTTCCCGGATCGAGCTCGAGGTTTGTGCCGAAGATGTAGCCATCCCACGCGGTGAATTTGCCGCCTGCGTGCGCTTCCGCGGTGGCCTTCGACCCGGTCATCGCTGAATGCTCTTTGCCGTTCAGAAACGCATGGTAAATGCGCTGCGGCTTCACTGAGGGAAAGAATTCGCTCTGCCTGATGGTCTTGGTTGCCGCGGCCAACGCAACATCCTTCTATGGGACAGGCTTGTCGGCGGGCTTGTTCTCGGCGCTCGATAGCTCGACGTCGAGATCGTAATAGGTCGCGTACGAGTTGTTCGCAGTTGGCTGATAGCGATAAACGATGATCGCGGCGTATGGATTCTTCGGATCCACCGAAGCGCTCACACTCACGAAGCGATAGAGCGACAGCGCCGGGTCGTTGCTCCAGGTGCCGAAACCGGTGAAGTTGACAATGTCGTAATCGCCCGGACCGGCGGTGCTGACGTGCGAGTTTGTGCAACTCACCGAAACCAGGCTCTTCATCGTGAATGTTCCGGCGCGCCCAACATCGAGGCCGCCATAGGGAGCCGGCGTGCCGTTCCCCTGATTCGTATAGGCAAAAGAAAACGGCTGTCCGACCGGATTGCAAGGCATGGAGAAGTTGTAGGTGAAGTTGTCGCCTACGGAGGAGACGAACGAACCCGTACCGGACTTGGTGATCGTCGCCGGCAGGCCGTTGAGCCGCGATGCCTGGATGCGGGTGAAGATATTCAGATTGCCCGATGGACCGCCGGTAAATGAGTCAGCGGCCACGAAATCCGGGTTCGGGAAGACGTAGGTCGCGAACGAACGCTGATGGAACGAGCTCATCCGGAAGGTTGTTTCGCCGTTGACGCCCTGCTCAAACAGCGCGTAGTACTGTTCAGCCTGTCCCGGATAGGGCCTGCTGGCGACCAGAAAGAAGGGATCCTTGGTAACGCGCCCGTTGTTCTCATCGAAAAGAGCCTCGATGATCGTCTGGTCGATGAACATCGGGTATTCGAACTCGCCGATCACCCGGCCGGTACTGAGGTCAATCATCCCCTGCGCAAAATTGTATGGCTCGTCCGCGAAGCTCAGTTTGAACTGGTGGTATTGAAAATTCGGAAACGTGAGAACCTGGTTGGTGCCCAGCAGGCCCGGCTGAAAACCGTGTCCGAGCAAAGGGCTGTCGGGAGGGTCGGCGAACAAGCCGTTGGGGCGGATGGTCGAGATCACGAAGGGCAACGTATTGCCGGTCTGGGCGCCAAACTGAATCTGCAGGCGGCCCTGCAATTCGGAGCGGCCATTGGCCGTGCCGTTTACAGCGCAGGGGCTGCTGGCCGTACTGAACACACCCGCCGGGCAGTAGAGCTGCGGGATGTCCATCTCGAAATCGTCTCCGAAAGCCGTATATGCGGTATGGGCGTTGAATACGCTCTCGTGATTCTGCTGGAACACCGGGCAGTTCGGCGCGCATGGCGGATAATTCGACTGTCCGGTCTCGAGGTAGAGATGAGGATGCAGGCTGGTGCCGCGCGCGAGCACGCTGGCGCAGTTGCCGTCCGCGCCGCAGTAGGGCAGCGGGAAGCGCACGGGATCGCCGTCGATGTTGTCGCCCAGCGGCAGAAAGGTGCTGCCGCGGAAATACATATCCAGCAGACCATCGCTGCGCTGCCGGAAGATGGCATAAGAGTGACCGCGGACGCCGGGAAAATTGATGACAGGGGGCTGCAGCTTCGGATTCACATTGCCCAGAGCGAGCAGCGCGGTGTTGCTGAACGAAGCGTACCACTGGAGATTTGAAGCGGCGCCGGTGGTCAGATCGAGGTCGCCGGAAGACAGCTGGAGCCCGTCGGAAATCTGATTGGATTTCACGGGCATGTTGAATCCGAGGGGTGCGGAGAGAGTTCCGTCCGAGCCCTTGAGGACGCCCTGAATGACGATGAAATGCGAAATATTGTTGAGCGGCGGGTAGAACTGAATGGTGATGTTGCCGGACAGATGGCTGTCGGTCATCACAATTCCGCCAAAGAGCTGGTTGCCGCAGCTGCCGTAGGGCAGATCATTGGCGTCGGTGCAGTCCACCGCCCGCAGAGCGTCACCGAAGAAGCTTTCATTGCTGTTGAGCGGCAGCGTTTCCACCAGACCGGGGGGCAGCTTCAGGGGTGTGGGAAGCGGATTGAAGAGTACGACAGGCGCGTCGGCGGAAGCGAATCCGCAGAAGCCCGCGCCGAGACAAAGCGAAGCTAACAGGGAACGCTTCATGGACGCCTCCTGGACTCGCCTTCTGTCAGTCCAAGCGAGGCGGCAGTGTGGAGCGCGCCGGTCGGTCTCTGCACCTGAGAGATGGGATCGTTCACCGACACAGTCGGAATGCTGATCAGCGGAAAATTGCGCGAGTATGTTTTGTTCAGAAAACTCAGAATGTCGTTGGCGATCAGGGTGTGCGCCGTGGCGCCGGGATAAACGCCGTCAAGCGTGTAAAAGCCGCCGAGATAGTCGCCGTTCAGGGTTTGATTGCCGGTGCCCAGCGTGCCGGACGCAGTCGTGCCGGAGGGGATGGTCTTCTGGATCGTCACCCCGTTTACCTTCACGTTGTGAAGGAAGGCATTGAGATCGTAAACCAACGCGCCGTTGGCCTTCGCGACGCTGACGATCTGGGCGTTCAGTGCGTTCACGTTTGCGGTGATCTGCGCGGCAGTAGCGGCAGGCAGCACCGATCCATCCGGCAGCGGCGCGATGGCCCCGTTGGTGAACTGGTTCGAAATTGCCATCAGGCCGTTGCGCGTTACGTAATCGCCGGCCCCGACGTGGTATCCCGCGCTGATCACGAAAGGCACGGTGGCCGTAATGGCCGCCGTGGCGGTCACGGAATTGAAATATGCGGTATCGATCGGGTTCGGGATCGTGGTGCAGATCACCTGCGCCTGCAGGCCGCGCAGTCCGGCGACGACGGTGCCATAGTTCTTTCCGAAAGTCGTCGCGTCCGGCATTTCGGCCGGATTGCCGTCCACTGCGGCGTTCAGCGCTTCGAAGTAACCGAGTTCGACGAGCGCCATCGTCGGGTTCATATTTTCCGCGTACTGAAGCTGCGACCAGAGCGGTACCTGGCGATAGAAGAAGAGCTGCGGGAAACCGAGAATGAGATTGAATACGGTCTGGGTCATGTCCGTTTGCATAACCGGCGGGACAGGCACGCGCACCAGACTGTCAGTAAGAGTGAGACCAGGAACGGAGAGATTGAGGACGAAAAGCGGCGGCGCCGGAATGTCGGTGGGCTTGGGCTGATAGAACTGGCGGACGGCGCCCTGCGGATAAGTCGGGTAGCGAACGTCCTGAGGCGGGTAGCCCACGACGTCGCCGATGCCCGGCGGCTGGATCAGAGGCTGCGGAAAGGCTGTCTGCATCTGCGCAGCCATCTGGGCGGGAAAGCTGTACTGCTGCAGAGTGCTGCTGAGGCCGAAGTTGCCCATCCCCGCGGCCAAGCCTTCGCCCATCACGACAAAAGTTGTAGTGTCGAGGCCAGGCAGAGTTTGTGCCGGGGCCTGAGTTCCCACCAGGGTGAGAATCAGTATTCCGGATAGAGTTGTTCGCATCAATGGTCCTCGACTCCGCGCGCGCCGCCGAGCGCATGCGCGGAGTTGCGGAAAATTCGATAACAGCCGCAGCGAGTTAAAAGCCGATTTCGCGGAACGCCGCTGCGAGTTTGGCTGCCTTCGCCTGGCGGATCGAGCTGGAGATTCCGAGAACGTTGGAATAAACCTCCACATAGACCGTGCCCAGGAGACCAGACGAGCCACCCACCGCGTTTTCGGCCATAAACACTGCCGGGAACTTCTCGCCCACCAGAAACGCATATTTGCCGGTAGCGATCAGTGCGGTATAGGTAGCGACGAGGGGTCCACCCAGGGCGAGCAGGTTGCCCAGGCTGCTGGCGGGATCGCTTGGCGGCGGAACCAGGAAGCGGCCCGTGCCTTTGACGTCAAAAATAATGGAATCGCCATCCGTATCGCTTACCAGGCACCGGTTATCGAAAGTGATTGCCGTCTGC
>Ga0335085_10008124_pt1 | contig 16088 bp, 13 predicted proteins | sample Lox_Sample_45_FD_206712 | JGI IMG/M metagenome (GOLD analysis project Ga0335085, IMG submission 206712) | Soil microbial communities from Loxahatchee National Wildlife Refuge, Florida, United States - Lox_Sample_4.5 | ecosystem: Environmental > Terrestrial > Soil > Wetlands | place: USA...
CGAGTCCGTGGTTCTGCATACCACCTATCCGTGAAACCGCCCGCGCGACAACCGGCCACAGACCCTTCAGCCTTACCATCGAACTGAAAAAAATGCCGTTTATGGACAGGCACTAGACTAGTTGTTCCATTGCACGAGAGGTCGCGCGGGCGTAATCACACAATACGACTCTCCGCAACCTTTGCGCGTCGACATAGATCGTCATCCGACTGATCGGGAACGCGGACATGAACTGCCCATATTGCGGCTCGGGCCGCGTCCGCAAAGCATCCGTCGTCTATGAAAGCGGGACACGGGACTCAAGAAGCCGAACAGTTGGAAGCATCGTCGGCTTCGGCTTTGGTGGTCAACGACGACGGGCTCGGGCCGGCGTTGGCTTCTTTCAGAGCCGCAGCGTTGGCCGCAGTTCCTCCATCGCGGCGCAGAAAGCAGACAAAGCACGGATCGTGTGGTGGGGGCCGAGTGAAGCACTCGGCCTCTTCATCATCCTCTCGATCGTTTTCCTGATCGGGCAGGCCAGCAACCCCTTCGGTCTGGCCTTATATTGCGTGATCGCCGTCGCGATCGGATGCCCACTGATAACTGGCATGTTGGCGGTCATCGCCAACAGGGATTACGACCGCCGTTGGTATTGCGGCTCTTGCGGACAGACTTGGATTCCGCAAGTTTCCGATCGGCAGAATGCCGACAAATCGTCATTACGTGAGCTACGCCAAGTTACAGAGCGCGCGCTCCAAGCCCAGCAGCTTGAGAAACCGCCATCTGGGCAACCCAAGCTAAGCTGGACGTTCCTGCAACCCGACGTAAAGAACAAAAAGGTTCGTGTTCAAGCCGAGTGTAGCTGCGGCCAAGTAATACAATACGATGACGATTGGACTGACGCTGACAAGGTGGTTTGCGTTAAATGCGGAAGCGAGCACGGTACCTTTGCCGATTATAAAGCACAGGCGCGAGGGGCCGTTGATGACTTCATAAGTGGCAACGTGTCGAAATACCGCATCAGGCCATGAGATGATAATGCGGGTTTTGAGCGCGGGTTTGAAGGGGAGACCTACGGTCGCAACATCCCGCGACCGGCAAAGGTAAATCCCTCGGCCTCCGCTGCCTCGACGAAGGGCAGAGCCTCATGCCACCGGACAAAAACTTTCGTGTCGCCTGGTGCCATGCTGCGCGCGGCCTGCGCTCGTTGAGTCAATGCCTCAATCCCAAACTCACCGCCTCGAAGTCGACGAATTTCAAAATCCGGTGTCATGTCCGCGATCCATTTGAACCTCGTTGTCTGACATTATATGGGTCGCTTTGCTCCATAATGCCGCGCGTTCGCTAAGGACGCAGGAGAAGTTATTGTGCAAGTGATGATCCTGCACAATCACCATGCCCGATTACCCTCATTCGTGTGCAAAGCCGCCTGACCGGAAATGAATTGAGGAATTTCAATGTTGTCATTCCCGCGAAAGCGGGAACCCAGGAACACGGACTGTGCTAGCCTGGCATAAGCCCGTGTTCATAGGTTCCGGGCTCCGGCTCCGCCGGCCCCGGAATGACGAAAAATGCGGGAAGGTGACCACAAAAAACTGATGTCATTTCGAGTCAACCTTTTAGCTCATCGAGTATTGGCAGCAGGTATTCGGCAAAGCGTTTCGGGTTCTCTGCGAATGGGAAGTGCCCGATGCCTTGCATCGCCTGGAACCGGACGCCGGGGATTTTCGCTGCGGTCGCTTCGGACAGTTCCACGGTGCAGGAATAGTCGTATTCGCCGGTCAGCATAAAGAGCCGGCACTTGTTGGTGTCGATGCGCCCAACGCGGTCACGCGCATCCCACTCGCCGGAATAGAAGGCGATATCGCCGAAGAAGACCTGAGGCCCGCCTTGGCCATAATGCCACGCGATTTGTTCAACGTATTCGGCCGGACTTTGAGGCGCGCTGAGGGCGCGTATCCATTCCGGAACGAACTGTGCTTGGTTCACGTGCGGGTGCGCTGCCCACACGGTCTGGCGCTGGTTGATCTTGTCGCAAGCCTCGCAGGCGATGATGCCGGCGAAGGCCTCGGGGTGCCGGTACGCCAGTTCCAGGCAGATCTCCCCCGACATCGACGCGCCTAGCGCCACCGGCTTATCCAGCCCAGCGACGGCGATGAAGCCCATGATAAGATTGACGTACAGATCGGTATTCAGCCGCCAGGAGCCATGGATCGCGCCCTCGGGCGGCGGCGATTTGCCGTGCCAGGGCAGATCGAACGAGACGAGTCGGTGATTTTCGATGGTGCGCGGATCGGCCATCAAGCCATGGAACTGACGCCCATCGGCGCCGGCCGTATGCATGCACAGCACGTCCTGCCCCGAACCCGCCGACTCGGTGTAGATCTGGTAGGTCACGCCGCCGACGGTCACGGGCACATAGCGCCCGCTGATGTTGGGCACCGCGCGCGTTCCCTCTCGCGGATGCAGTGACACCGGCGCTGGCAGCGTGCGTCCTAATGCCAGCCACTTTCCGACCTCAAGCACCCGCCGCGCGATATGGGCATGCTGCATGAAGGCGAGCTGGTTGCCCTCTATGGAGAATTCGGGCAGCCGGTACATCATCGCGAAGATGCCGTGATGATGGCGCGGCGGCACAGGTTCGAGAAACCGCGCCCATGTCGCCGCGGGCGCCGCCAGGGTGAACGCGACCGCAGCACCGGAACTGGGGACGATCTGTCCTTCGACAAAATCGAAGACCGTCGTGTCGTTCCCCGAGGCGATCGCAAAGCAGGTGGCCCATGGCCCGGCCCAATTCCGCAGGACGGCATCGGCGACACAAGCGTCTCGCCAGGCGGCGGCGTCGGGGAATTCGCTCATCGTCGTTCGATCACTTCCTTAGCCAGGGGATAATACGAGCGATCTCGGAATGGGCGTACAGGGAGCGTACGATCAGCGCATGCCTAAACCAATGGGGACCTGATGCCGAACATATTGGTTGCCGAGGGGACGCCGGCGGCGTGGCAAGCCGAGCGGATGAACAGCGGTCTCCCGTCGAACACCTCGCTTTGCGCCGCGGCGCTGAGCCTGCATCGGCCGGATGTTTGGTGCACTCCCGTGAACATCGCGGATGGAGAGGCCTTGCCGTTCGGCGCGGCGCTCGCAAACTTTGACGGGGTGATGATTCCCGGCTCGCCGCTCCATATCTATGACGAGACGCCTGCCGTCACGCGACAGATCGAATTCGCCCGCGCCGTCTTCGAAGTCGGCGTCCCTGTCTGGGGCAGCTGCTGGGGCTTGCAAGTTGCGACGGTGGCGCTCGGAGGATCGGTCAGGCGCAATCCGAGAGGGCGCGAGCTTCCCATAGCCCGGTCGATCGGGATCACCGAAGCCGGCCGGGCGCACCCGTTCTTCACCTCCCGCCCGCCAGTCTTTGATGCGCTGTGCTCGCATCTCGACGAAGTCGAAAAATTGCCGCCAAACGCTGAGGTTCTCGCGGCGAACGAACTCTCCTCGGTCCAGGCAATGACAGTGCGGACGCCGCGCGGCGGCAATTTTTTCGGGACGCAATATCATCCCGAACACACCCTCGCAGTGTCGGCGGCGCTCATGGAAATGAGGGCCGCGGAACTGGTCGAAGAGGGTTTTAGCAATGAGCCGGCCGAAATTGCCGCGATGGCCGCCGATTTTCGGACCCTGGCCGCGGCGCCGCTGCGCCGCGACCTTATCTGGCGCTACGGGATCGCGCGTGAAATCATGGATCCCCGGCGCCGTACCGCCGAGATCGGCAATTGGCTGGAGACCGTCGTTGCATCTCGCCGGCTCGTGGCATAGCACCGGTCGCCCAAGGGGAGGAAGCAGACGATGAAAGCTGGTGTGGTTTATCCGCAGATCGAACTCGGCGGCGATCCGGGAGCGGTCAAGGCGTTTGCCCAGGCGGCCGAAGACCTTGGTTACGACCACATCGTAATCTACGACCATGTCCTCGGCGCCGAGCATGCCGGCCGGGAACCGAAATTGACCGGTCCCTACAAGGAAACCGATCCGTTTCACGAGCCGTTGGTCACCTATGCCTACCTCGCCGGCATCACCAAAAAGCTCGAATTGGTCACCGGCGTGATCATCCTGCCGCAGCGGCAGACGGCCCTCTTCGCCAAACAGGCTGCGGATGTCGATCTGTTCTCGGATGGCCGGCTGCGCCTAGGCGTCGGGGTCGGCTGGAACTGGGTCGAATTCGACGGCCTCGAAATGCACGATCACTTCCGCCGCCGCGGCCGGCGGCAGGAGAACCAGATCGAGCTGATGCGTAAGCTGTGGGCGGAGTCGGTGGTGACCCATGAGGACCGCGATCACCGGATCGACCGGGCCGGGATATTGCCACGGCCGAAGCGGCAGATTCCCATCTGGTTCGGCGGTTCCAGCGAGGCCGCGTACGACCGGGCGGCCAGGATCGGCGACGGATTTCTGTTCGGTGCCCGGGCACAGACCGAGGCGCCTCAAAACAAGGCGAAGATCGAGGCCAAGCTGCGCGGGCTTGGATGGAATGCCGATGCGTTCGGCTTCGAGTCCGTCCAGCAATACGGCCGCGGGGACAACCAATGGCCCGGCGATATCGCGGCCTGGCGCGAAGCCGGCGGGAGCCACATTTCCGTCATGACGATGGGGGCGAACCTCACCACGGTGGACGCTCACATCGGAGCCATCAAGCGGTGGCGGGAGGTCTACAACTCAGTCCGGTAGAGCGCCGGCGTTTGGCCGGGATCGGCTCAGTAATACACGGACCGTCCGGCACCGCCGCTTGCGACCACCAGCTCCCCGGAGACCGCCCAAGCCTTTTCCGAGGCCAGAAAGGCCGTGACGAACGCGACCTCCGAGGCGTCCACCATGCGGCAAATGGAATTGCCGCGCGGTGAATCCGGGGCAAAATCCTGCCGTTCCGCCTCTTCCGGGGATACGCCCAGCTGTTTGGCGCGGGCGGCCAGCAGGCTTGGCGTGCGCTCGGTGCGGGTGATGCCGGGATGGATGCAATTGACCGTGATCCCATGGCGGCCGAGCTGAACGGCCAGCGTCTTTGTCATGTGCACCAGGCCCGCGTTGCGCACGCCGCCGCTGAGATTGCCGGCATTACGGGCGTTGCCGCCGCTGATGTTGATAATGCGGCCCCAGCCGGCCTCCTTCATCAACGGGATGACGGCGCGCGAACAGCGCAGCGCCCCCACATACTTCACGTTGAAATCCTCGATCAAATCCTCGTCGACGACCGTTTCGATCGGGCCGGTCGCGCTGGCTGAACCTCCCGGCGCGGACCCGCTGTTCACCAGGATGTGGAGGCCTCCTAACTGCCGGGCGGCCTCGGCGACCACGTGTTCCACCTGCTCTTTGCTGGTGACATCTGCCGCGAGGGGAACGATGCGCCGGTTTGTCTCGGCACCCAACTCGCGCGCCGCCGCCTCCAAGTCGGTCTTGTTCCGCGCGACGATCGCCACGTCGACTCCTTCGCGGGCCAATTCACGGGCGATGGCCTTGCCGATGCCTCGGCTGCCGCCAGTCACGATCGCATGTTTGTCGTGCAACCCGAGGTCCATGGCATTCTCTCCCTGTCGGAATGGGCGATATCGTTAGGTCCGGTACTCATTGGATTTCGAGCGTATCTTGCCGCTGCGCGGGTCGAAAGAGGGTTGCGGACGCCGCGCGGCGGCTGCCCGCAGCGCCGAGAGCCGCGGTGCCGAGTTGCGCACGATGCCGGTTGGACCGCACAATGGCCTTTCGAAGAATCATTTCCGCTGGTCGGCACCGGACAAATAATGCCTGTCGCTCTTTGCGGGCGGGTAGGTGCCTTTACGAACGGCCGGTGGCCTGAGACGGGGTTCATGCATGAACGATATCAACGTGATCGATCTCGACGAAGACCGGTTTGCCATCGGGCAGCCAGTCCCGCGCGCGGAAGACCCGGTTCTGGTGTGCGGCGCCGGGCATTATTCCGACGATTTCAGCCGTCCGGGCCAAGCTTATGCGGTGATGGTTCGCAGCCATTATGCGCACGGGGTGATCCGCCGCGTCGATACCGCGGCGGCGCGCGCGCTGCCCGGCGTCCTGGCGGTCTATACCGCGGCCGATCTGGCGGCTGGCGGCATTGTTCCGATGCCGGCGCGTCAGGTGATGAACAACCGTGACGGTACGCCGATGCTGCAACCGGTCCGCCACGTGTTGGCGACCGACAAGGTGCGGCATGTCGGCGAGGCGATTGCTTGCGTCATCGCGGAGACTGTTGCGGCGGCAAAAGACGGTGGCGACGCGGTGGTGGTCGAGATCGACCCGCTGCCGGCGATCACCGAACCCGCAGGAGCCGACGCGTCCGACGCGCCGCTGCTTTATGACGAGGTTCCCGGCAATGTCGGGCTCGATTTTCATTTCGGCGACAGCGGCCAGGTCGGCACAGCATTTGCCGCGGCAGCGCATGTCACGCGGCTGCGGCTGCGCAACAACCGGATCGTCGTCAACCCGATGGAACCGCGCGCCGCACTCGCCGAATACGACGCCGCGCAGCAGCACTGGACGCTTCATGTCGGCTGCCAGGGTGTGTTCGGTTTCCGCAACTACATCGCCCAGGTGATGGGCGTCGGCCGCGACAAGGTTCGCGTCGTCACCGACCGGGTTGGTGGATCGTTCGGCATGAAACAGCCTAACATGCCGGAGCATTTCTGCATCATGCACGCTGCCCGGATGCTCGGGCGCCCGGTCAAGTGGACAGATGAGCGCTCCGGCAGCTTTGTCTCCGACACGCATGGCCGCGACCATGATATGACCGCGGAACTGGCCCTCGACAAGGACGGGAACTTTCTCGCCGTGCGCCTTACGGGATACGGCAATCTCGGCGCGACCTACGGCGCACCGGGCCCCTCGACCCGCAACGCGCAGCGCAACACGCTCGGCGTTTACAAGACACCGCTGATCGAGGTGAACACCAAATGCGTGTTCACCAATACGACGCCGGTCGGCGCCTACCGCGGCGCCGGCCGCCCCGAAGCAAACTATTACATGGAGCGGCTGGTCGATACCGCGGCGCGGGAAACAGGGATCGACCAGCTCGAGTTGCGGCGCCGCAATCACATTCCGACCGAGGCGATGCCGTACAAGAGCCCGAACGGCACGACCTACGACAGCGGCGACTTCAAGAACCTGTTCAACAAGGCCGTCGCGCTGGCGGACTGGCAGGGTTTCCCCAAACGCAAGGCGGAAAGCCGCGCGCGCGGCAGGTTGCGCGGCCGCGGCATCAGCGACTATCTCGAGCTGACCGGCCCGCCCGGCCGCGAGATGGGCGGCATCCGCTTTGAGCCGAACGGCGACGTGACGATCGTCACCGGCACGCTCGATTACGGCCAGGGGCATTGGTCGCCGTTCGCCCAGGTGCTGGCCGCGCGGCTCGGCATCCCATTCCGGCGCATCCGCCTTTTGCAGGGAGACAGCGACGAACTGATTGCTGGCGGCGGCACCGGCGGGTCGAAATCGATGATCGTCAGCGGCAACGCCATCGTCGGGGCGGCCGACAAGGTCATCGAGCGAGGCAAGCAGATCGCCGCGCATGTGCTTGAGGCCGCGACGGCCGATATCGAGTTTCGCTCCGGCCGTTTTGTGATCACCGGCACCGACCGTTCGGTCGGCCTGATGGATCTCGCCGCGCAGCTCAACGCCGGGCTGACGCTCCCGCCCGAGTTGCCGCAGACCCTCGATGTGGCGGACATCTATGACGGACCGCCATCGGCCTTCCCGAATGGCTGCCACATCGCCGAGGTCGAGGTCGATCCCGAGACGGGGATTGTCGACGTCGTCAAATATACCTTCGTCAACGATTTCGGGGTGGTCATCAACCCGCTGCTGGTCGACGGTCAGGCGCATGGCGGTATTGTCCAGGGGATCGGCCAGGCGCTGCGCGAAGCCACGATCTACGACAGTCATGGCCAGTTGCTGACCGGCTCCTATATGGATTACGCGATGCCGCGCGCCGATGACGCGCCGTTCTTTGTTCACGAGTTCCATTCGGTGCCGGCCACGACCAATCCGCTCGGCGCCAAGGGCTGTGGCGAAGCCGGCTGCGCGGGCGCGCTGCCTTCGGTGATGAATGCGCTGGTCGACGCTCTGGCAGAACTCGGCATCGGCCATATCGACATGCCGGCAACGCCTGAGCGCGTTTGGCGCGCGATCCACCACGCCCGACACTGACCGGCGCTCGCAGGCCGATCGGCGGGTAGTATTCGAAGACAATGCCGGCGCCCCTCCTGTTGCTGCGCGACGTCAGCCTGACTTTTTCGTCCGCGCCGCTCTTGTCAGGCGCGGCTCTGACCGTCGCGGCCGGTGACCGGATATGCCTCGTCGGGCGGAACGGCTGTGGAAAGTCGACGCTGCTGCAGATTGCCGCCGGTCTTGTTGAGCCGGACGCCGGCGAGCGCTTTGTGCAGCCCGGCATCCGGGTCAGCTACCTGCCGCAAGAGCCGGAGCTGAGCGGGTTCGCCACCACGCTCGCCTATGTCGAGGCGGGGTTCGGGATCGAGGGGACCGACCGCCATCGGGCGCTGTACCTGCTGAAGGAGCTCGGCCTCGACGGCGACGAAGACCCGGCCGCGCTGTCGGGCGGCGAGGCGCGTCGCGCCGCGCTCGCCCGGGTGCTGGCACCGCTGCCCGACATCCTGCTGCTCGACGAGCCGACGAACCATCTAGATCTTCCCGGTATCGAATGGCTGGAACGCGAGCTTGGCGGCATGCGCGCGGCAATCGTGCTGATCAGCCACGATCGGCGCCTCCTGGAACAGCTTTCGCGCACGACAGTCTGGCTCGATCGTGGCGTCACGCGCACCCTCGACGCGGGGTTTGCCGCCTTTGAGGGCTGGCGTGACGAAATTCTCGATCAGGAAGACCGGGAGCAGCACAAGCTCGGCCGCAAGATCGCGATGGAGGAGGATTGGTTGCGCTACGGGGTCACGGCCCGGCGGACGCGCAACGAGCGACGGCTGGCCGCGCTGCACGCGCTGCGGCGGCAGCGCAAGGAACATTTGCGGGCGGCCGGTTCGGTACGGCTCGAAGCGGCACAGGCCGATCTGTCGGGCCGGCTGGTGGCGGAAGCAACGGGTATCGGAAAGTCTTATGGCGGCCTTCCGATCGTTCGCAATTTTTCAACGCGGATCATGCGCGGCGACCGCGTTGGCATCGTCGGCCCGAACGGCGCGGGCAAGACGACGCTGCTGAACATGCTTATCGGCGCGTTGCCGCCGGACGCCGGCACAGTGAAGCTGGGCACCAATCTCGCCACGATGGTCCTCGACCAACGGCGCGAAACGCTTGACCCTGAGCAGACGCTGGCATCGGCGCTGACCGGCGGGACCGGCGATACGGTCAGCGTCGGCGGGCAGAGCCGCCATGTCATCGGCTATATGAAGGATTTCCTGTTCGGCCCCGAGCAGGCGCGAACGCCGGTCGGCACGCTGTCGGGCGGCGAACGGGCCCGGCTGATCCTGGCCCGCGCCTTTGCCCAACCCTCCAACCTGCTGGTGCTCGACGAGCCGACCAACGACCTCGACATGGAGACGCTCGATCTGCTGCAGGAACGGCTCGCCGAGTATCCCGGCACGGTGCTGCTCGTCAGCCATGACCGCGACTTTCTCGACCGTGTCGTGACCTCGGTCATTGCCAGTGAAGGTAAAGGCCGTTGGGTCGAATATGCCGGCGGCTACAGCGACATGCTGAGGCAGCGCCCGGCCCCTTCCGGGCCTCAACCAGCGGCGCGCGTGTCGCCAGCGGCGGCACCACCACCCGCGGCACTCGCGGCTCCACGTCCGCGGCGGTTGAGCTACAGCGAACAGCGTGCACTCGAAACGCTGCCGGCGCGCATCGCAGCGCTGCAGGCGGAAGTCGAGTCGCTGAACGGCGAATTGGCGGATAGCCGCCTTTACGCCCGCGACCCGGATCGATTTGCCGCCAAAACCGCGGCGCTTGCCGCCGCGCATGATGCGCTCACCGCGGCGGAAGACCAGTGGTTGATGCTGGAGATGAGGCGTGAAGAGATTGAGGGCGTCTGAAATCTGGCCGAAGAGCGCCACCGCCGAGAGGGGGGACGGCTGTAAGCTCGGGTTAAGACTGGCCATCTCCATCACATTCAATCCCCGGCCCACACATAAAACTGAGCGAAACCGTCGCCCATGGCGATATGCTGCGAGAGGATTATTTCCGAGGACGCAGGCGAGGGGCCGGTGGGGCGCGGCGAGCTGAGACAAATGACGGCGGATGTCCTGGTCATCGGTGGTGGTCCGGCGGCGACCTGGGCGGCCGTCGCCGCGGCCGAAGCCGGCGCCTCAGTGGTTCTTGTGGACAAGGGCTATGTCGGGACAAGCGGCGCAACCGCGCCAGCCAATACCGGGACCTGGTCGCCGCCACCGGGGGAGCGGCGGCAAGCGGCGATCGCGGCGCGCCAGCCACGCACCGGCAATCTGGCGGATCCCGATTGGGTTGAGCGCACGCTGGACGAGGTTTGGCAGAAACTGCAGCGTCTGAGCGAATGGGGCTACCGCTTTCCGATCGACGACGACGGCAACCCATACCGGGCCAATTTGCGCGGCCCCGACTATATGCATTTCATGCGTCGCCGCGTGTTGCGCGCCGGGGCCAAAATCTTCGACCATCATCCTGCCCTTGAGCTTCTCGGTGATGCCGAGAGAGTCGCCGGAGCGAGCGGGGTCGACAGGCAGAGCGGCCGCCCTTGGCAGGTACGCGCCGGGGCGGTGGTTCTGGCGACTGGCGGCTGCGCCTTCGGGGAGAGGATGCTGGGCGCGGCGGCGCTGACCGGCGATGGCTACCTGATGGCCGCGGAAGCGGGCGCGGCGCTCTCAGGCATGGAGTTTTCCTCGCAATACGCCACGGCGCCAAAGCCGAGCGCGCTCAACAAGGGGCTGCCGTTCGCCTGGGCGAGTTTCTCCCGGGAAGACGGAACCCGGCTCGAGACCGAAGGCAAGGATCGTTACACGGTTGTGGCCACGGCGCTGCTGGAGGGGCCCGTTTATGCGCAGTACGACAAGGCATGGCCGGAACTGCAGCAATGGCTGCGTCAAGGGCAGCCGAACTGCTTTCTGCCACTCGATCGAACCGGGGTCGACCCGTTCGCCGAGCGGTGGCCGGTCACGCTGCGCTGCGAGGGGACGGTGCGCGGTGTTGGTGGCATCAGACTGACCGGCGACGATTGCTCCACCGAAGTGCCGGGGCTCTATGCGGCCGGCGATGCGGCGAGCCGGGAACGACTGACCGGTGCAATCAGCGGCGGCGGCGGCCCCAATTCCTCCTGGGCGATCGCGTCGGGCAATTGGGCCGGTCGCGCCGCGGCAGAATACGCGCGACAGATCGGCGGCGCTCCGGATGGCGCGGTGGCGCCGCTCGGGCGTGCCGGACTGCGGCCAAGCGCCGATGTGCGGCAAGACGTGACCGCCTCGGAGCTGGCGCAGATCGTGCGCGAGGAAATGCTGCCGCTTGATCGCAATTATTTTCGCCGCGCCGTCAACCTTGAAGCATCGCTCGATCGGCTTGATACGAGCTGGCAAACGGTGAGTGGCCACATGCGTGAGGACGGTGCCGAGGCCGTCAAAGTCAGGGAGGCGGCGGCTCTCATCGCCGCGAGCCGATGGGCCTATCGCAGCGCCCTAGCGCGAGCGGAGAGCCGCGGCATGCACCGTCGGACCGACCGGCCCACGGCCGATCCCATGCTCGAATGCTTGTTCGAAGTGAGCGGATTTGAGGCTGTGCGGGTGGAGCGGCGCGCCATCGGTTGGAGTGCAGCGGCGTGATCGAGATCGTCTCCAGCCGCCGTTGCATCGAATGCGATATTTGCGTCAAGGTCTGTCCGGCGAATGTCTTCGACCGCGTGCCGGAAGCGGCGCCGGTGATCGCGCGCCAGAGCGACTGCCAAACCTGTTTCCTCTGCGAGATCTACTGCCCGACGGACGCGCTATACGTCGCGCCCAATGCCGAAGGGCCAACCGCTATCGGCGAGCAGGAAGTTGAGGCCCAAGGCCTGTTCGGCAGCTACGCCCGCGCCCTCGGTTGGCGCCGCGGTAAGCCCGGCGGGTCGGACAAGGACCCGACATTCCGCTTGCGCGTCGCACCTCGATGACGCGCGTTCGCCGCTGCGCGGCTGATGAGCGCTGATTGAGCGTGAAACGCGGCTGAGCACTGATTGAGCGTGAAACGCGGCTGAGCACTGATTGAGCGTGAAACGCGGCGTTTGATCTCATTATTAGCGAGTTGGTTGCGACGGCCTCCCGGAAGTTGGGCAATGAAGTGCCCCCGGGACCGACTGCCCACGACAAAACATCGGAAGAGCGGGTGAAAGAGTTCCTCGGGAACGGGTCGGACTGCGCGAACGGGGGCGGCTCCTCTCCGAGAGTTACCTCGCTGCGTCAGCTTGCGGTCGCAGTGCCGCTGATGACGGTCTCCGGATGGTGTTCCGGAATTGGCCGGTCTCCTGCACTCGCCACCTCTGCGATCAGGCGGCGAAGCCAGCGATGCGATGGGCTGAGGTGGGTGCGGTCGTGCCAGTAGATCGAGTACTGGATCGTCGGCAGCTTGAGCGGCGTCTCGAAGATGGTCAGCGGCAGCGCCCTGGCAAAGGCGCGCGCAAGTCGCGATGGAACAATCGCCGCTAAATCGGACTGCGCCACAACATGCGGCACCGTCAGGTAGTTGCGCACTCGCAAGCTGAGACGCAGCTTGCGGTGCATCGCCGCCATTGCATCGTCGACGGCGCGCTCAGAGCGGCTCCTGCCTTCGATTTCCGGGCGGACATGCGGCAGCTCGATATAGCGCTCGGTCGTGAGCGGCTGCGCGAGCGCTGGATGGCCGTGGCGCACGATCGAAACCAGCCGATCAACAAAGAGCGGCCGTCCGCGCAGCGCCGGAGGTGCCTTTTCGCTCGACCCAAGCCGGAAATCGATCTCGCCGGTTTCGAGCCAGCCCATCGCGCGCTCCGGTTGCGCCGGCCGCACCAGAATGCTGATCGCCGGGCCTTCGACAGCGAGTCGCTGCATCAGCCGGGGAAAAATCTCGTATTCGACGAACTCGGTTGCCGTCATCGTGAACGGCACCGGTGTTGTCAGCGGGTCGAACTCCTGCGGCGCCTGCAGCCGGTCGATACGGGCGAGGATCTCTTTGATCTCATCGAGCAATTCGAGGGCTTTTGCCGTCGGCACCATGCGGTGCTGCGACCTGACGAGCAGCGGATCGCCAAAGGCATCGCGCAGACGCGCCAGCGCGTGGCTCATCGCCGGCTGTCCGATCCCCATGCGGTCGGCGGCCCGCGACACGTTCTCCTCCGCGATCAGCACACAGAAACTGCGCAGCAAGGCTAGGTCGAGATCGGCAAGATGCGCCACGATCGATACCTTTTATCGATTCTTCAGGATACGCCATCGACGCCGTTGTTGTGACAATTCCTTGTCAGGCAGTGTGACAGCCGCGGGGCGCGGCGGCCGTTTGAGCGCCAAGGAGGCGACCGATGGAATTCGGCATGTTCCATGAGTTTCCGCTTACGCCCGGCTTCAGCCAGGCGGATGCGTTTGACCGTTCGTTCGAGCAGATCGACGCCGCCGAGCGCTGGGGACTCGATGTCATGTGGCTGGCGGAGCTGCACGCCGCGCCGACCCGCTCCGTCTTGGCGGCGCCGCTGACGCTGGCCGCGGCGATCGCTGCCCGCACTACCCGGATGAAGATCGGCACTGCCGTGCAGGTTTTGCCGTTGTGTCACCCGATGCGGCTCGCCGAAGAGGTAGCGACGGTCGATCAGATCAGCCGCGGCAGGCTGATCTTTGGTGTGGGCCGCAGCGGCTTCCCGCGCACCTACGAGGCCTATGGCGTGCCCTACGCCGAGAGCCAGGAGCGCTTCGCCGAAACGCTCGAGATCATCAAGCGCGCATGGTCGGACGAACCGCTGACCTACTCGGGTAAGTACTTCAATTTCAGCGGCATTCCGGTGATGCCAAAGCCGTATCACCCCGAGGGACCGGAAATTCGCATCGCGATCAACAGTCCCGACAGCTTCCCGGCCGCCGGAACACAGGGCCTGCCGGTATTTGGCGCCGTCCGTCTTGGTACTCTGTCCGAGTTGGGGCCCAATCTGCGTGTCTACCGTGAGGCGTACAAGGCGGCCGGCCACCCCGGCCACGGCAAAGTATATTTGCGGCTGCCCCTCTATATCGCGGAGACGCGGGAACAGGCCCGTGAGGAGCCCGAGGAAAGCATTATGCATTTCTACCGCTGGCTCGGCGGACAGCTCGAAGCCTCGGCCACACGCTCAGGGGCTCGCGCCATCGAGCAGCGCGCTGAACGTGGACAGCGCCTTCAGGCGATCAGCTATGACGACGCGCTGCGCGACAAGGTCGTCGTCGGCACGCCCGACATGGTGATCGATCGGCTGACTGAACTGCGTGAAGAGCTCGGCCTCGACGGCATCCTCGCCGAGATGAATTGCGGCAGCCTCATTCCGCACGAGCGCGTGATGACCTCGTTGCGCCTGTTGTGCGAAAAGGTGATGCCGCGCTTCCCCTCATAATCAGGACCGTAAGCCGTCTGAACCATTGTACCGGGGGCGACGTTACAATCTGACGTGGGTTGCGCTCCAGCCTCGTTCGATGACGTAAGCGGATACCCGGGTATCGGCCTGCTGGCCGACCCGGGCGTGACCATTGGAGAATGATCGAACGAGGGCGGCGCTATTGTGGGCCGCCGCGCATCGAGGCCGGCTGGCCGGGCAGCTTGAAGGGATGCCCGGTATCGGAAACCTTGCCATCGGCGACGCTCAGCACCGACAGGTCGCTGTCGATGAAATTGCCGACATAGATGTGGCTGCCATCGGCGCTAAAAACGGCGCCTTCTGGGAAGGTGCCGACATTCAGCTCACCGGCATGCGTCACGGTGGTGCCGTCGATATGGAGGACGGTTACCGCGCCGGACGGATGATGGAACCAGCTCGATTTGGCGTAGTTCGAGCCGCGCGCCTCGACGGTGATCGCCAGATCGCCCTTGGGGCTGATCACTAAGCCCTCGGGCGAATCGCCCACGGTGATGTGGTTGATGACGCGGATCGGGTTTGCCTGCAGATCGATGACGCTGACTGTGTCGACATTGCCGTCCGACGTGCCGCCATTGCCGTTATCCGCGGTCAGCGCGATCGTGCCTTTGGGCGAAATCGCGACATTGTAGGGGAAGATGCCGACCGGCAGGTCGTGCTTGTCGTAAGTGACCTTGTCGCCGTCGATCGCCAGGACACCGATTTTGTTGGCCGACGGCTTGGTGAACAGCGCGCGCTTGCCATCGGGCGCGATGGCGACGGCGGAGACATTGTCCTTGCCGTCGCCGACCGTCACGGTCTCGGCGACCTTGACCGTCTTGCCGTTGATCGACAGCACCGAAATCGTGCCGTCGTCGCGGTTGGTGACGAGCGCCAGCGTGCCGGCCGCGTTGATCGCCATTCCCGAGGGCCGCTTGCCGAGATGCAGCGTGTCGACCACCGCGGGTGGGTTGGCCTTGAGGTTGATCACAAAGAGCCGATCGTCGGACACGACGCCGTAGCTGCCATCGGGCTTTTTCTCGGCATTGACCGAATTGGCGACCAGCGCGAGTTCGTGGTTGGGGGTGACGGCGAGATTGGTCGGCGGGCCAATGATCGAATTGTCGAGCGGGATTGTCGCGATCATCCGCAATTCCGCCGGCTTCGACATGTCGATGATCGACAGCGTGTCGTGCCCGCCTTCACCCGCCGTGTTTTTGCCGTCGACGATATGCGGTTTCTGGTCGTTCCCGACGATCATGATCTGGGCGTTGGCCGTGCCCCAAGATGCAACCGCCAGTATCGCCGCCGCCAGCGCGACGCTGGCGAGCCTCGATGAACGCATGCGTTCCTCCCGTATGTCTTACCGGGCCGTTTATCGGCCTCGGGGCAATGCTCGCGCGATCGGCGAAGCGCGGCAAGCGCCTTAGGTGTTGAAGCCAAGAACGTTGTTCAGCTTTTCGAGCGGAGGTTTGCCGCCGAGGGCTGAGTGTGGGCGGATGAGATTGTAGTCGGCGATCCAGGGGTGCATGGCTTGGCCTCGCTCGGCGGA
>Ga0335085_10008125_pt1 | contig 16088 bp, 9 predicted proteins | sample Lox_Sample_45_FD_206712 | JGI IMG/M metagenome (GOLD analysis project Ga0335085, IMG submission 206712) | Soil microbial communities from Loxahatchee National Wildlife Refuge, Florida, United States - Lox_Sample_4.5 | ecosystem: Environmental > Terrestrial > Soil > Wetlands | place: USA: Florida...
TCCACGCTCGCCTTCAGCCGCACACGCAGGCCCATCGGCGGCAGCGCCGGGTCGGCCGAGTCGGAGGCGAAATGGCGGGCGGGGTAGACGTAGGCGCGCCGGGTGCGCGGCGCGGTGAAGCGGAGCGCGTGGTCGATCACGCCCCGCGCGACCTCGTCGTAGCGGGCGAGCCCGGGGAAGATCGGCAGTCCGGCCGCGTCCGCCGACGTCCAGCCGGCAGGGCGGAGGTGGTTCGAGCGCAGGTTCCAGACCGCGCCGGAGCCGGCCTGCCAGCCGCCGCCGGGTTTCGGCGAGAGCGCGTAGAGCTCGTACAGCCGGCAGGCGTCGCGGTCGAGCAGGATCGCGTGCCGGTCGCCGCTCGCGTCGCGGCCGCCCTCGATGTGGACCGTCGCCGGGATCGGATACCTGACGCGGTCGGACTCGTCGGCGTACTCGAAGGCCACGCGCGAGCGGGGGGTCGTCTTCGTCACGACGTCGAACGGGATCCCGATCGGCCCGCCGTCCCAGAGGCCCGAGCCGAAGTCGGCGTGGGCATGGGCATCGAGTCCGATCGACGCGATCAGCCGCGCCGAGTCGGCCGCCACCGGCAGCGTGTCCACCCGCTCGTTCCAGGCGCTCGTCGCAGGGAAGATCGGGCAGCGCTTCGCCGCGGGAAGACGCAGCGCCCGCGCCGAGGAGCCGGCGAGCGCGAGGATCGCGGCGAGGACTGCAGCCGTAACCACGAGGAGGCGCACCGCCCGGATCGTGCCCGAGAATCGCCGGGACCGCCTCCCCCGCTAGAGCGACACGTCCGGGTACCGGCCGCGCACCTCGTCGACGAAGGCGGCGACCCGCTCGGCGAGCGCCGCGTCGGCCAGTTCGAGCACGTTCTCCGCGTTCTGCTCGCCCGAGTGCGAGAGGTTGAAGCTGCCGACGAAGAGCACGTCGTCCGCGACCGCCACCTTTGCGTGCATGTAGTCGTGGACCGAGCCCGGCGCGTACGGCGTCGAGGGCTTGCCCGAGAACGGTGCCCGGGTGAGTGCGGCGCGGAGCAGCGGCTCCTTCCAGTCGGCGTTCCGGTTCTCTCGCCACTGCTGCAGGACTTCCCGCACCTGGGTCGCGTCGACGACCCCCGCGAGGTCTACCTTCCCGTCGGAGGCCACCTGCGCCAGCGTCCCGAGCACCGGGGCGGAGCTGATCACGGGCGAGGCGATACGGATGCGGCGCCGGGCCGAGCCGATCGCCTTCGCGATCCGGTGCGCGAGCTTGTCCCCGTGGCCGGGGCAGAACCAGGCCCTCGCCTGGACGTCCCCGATGCGGAGCGGCGCGGTGTCGACCCTGCCGCTCCCTCCCACCTCCCGCGTCGACCAGAGCTGCTCGAAGTCGTTCCCGTAGAGCACCGCCAGCTCGGGTGAGTCCACCGTCACGATCACGTTCTCTTCGCGCGTCCACGAGTCCGCCGTCCAGTTGGTCGAGCCCGTCCAGACCGAGGCGCCGTCGCGCACGACGTACTTGTGGTGCATCAGGTCGGGGACTCCGGGAATCGCCGCCGTCGGGAAGGGCAGCGCCTCCACGGCCTCCGGGTCGGTTCGCGGCGGCGGCGGCACCGGCGCGTTCCGCGCGTGGTCGACGTTGTAGGCGAGCCGCACGGCGACGCCGCGCGCCGCCGCGTCGACGAGCGCGCCGCAGGCGAGCGCGTTCAGGTCCGGCGGCAGGTGCAGGTCGTAGATCGCGATCTCGAGGCTCGTCTGCGCTGCAGCGAGGAAGTCGGCCAGTGCACGTGCCGTCGCCTCGGCGGGCTGGCCGCCGTCGCTGAGCGTCCTGAGCTCGATCGCCAAGGGCCGGGCTGCTACGTGGCCTTCATCGCGGACCACTCGGCCTTGTGGGCCCGTTTCGCCGCCTGGTAGTCCGCGAGCGCCTGCGGCGAGTCGACGTCGCCCAGCGTCGGGTGGCCGGGGACGAGCTGCTCCGCCACCGCCACGTCGAAGCGCTTCGCGAGCACCGAGCCGAGGCTCTTCACCTTCATCTCGCCGAAGCCGGGCAGCGCGCCGATCCGCCGGCGCAGGTCGGCCGCGTCGGCGGCCTCCGTCCAGATCCGCGCCGCATCGCCTCCGTACTCCTCGGCGACCGTGGCAGCGAGCTCCTGCACGCGCGTCGCCATCGCGCCCGGGAAACGGTGGATCGCCGGCTTCTCGCGGAACGCTCCCTCGAGCCGCCCCGGGTCGGTCGCGGCGATCCTCCCGGGCTCGAGCGTGCCGAGCCGCTGCTTCAGGCGCAGCGGCCCCTGGAAAGCCTGCTGCACCGTGACCTGCTGGTCGAGCGCGAAGCCGACGAGGAGCGCGAACGGGTCCTCGGCGAGCAGCCGGCAGGCCGTCTCGTCGTCGGTGAAGTAGAGCGCCTCGGGCATGGCGCGATCCTATCCCGCGAGCTGGCTCCAGCAGCCTGACGCTGGCGTCGAACACTCGTTCGGAGCTACGCTCCCCACGTGGAGGCGCTTTCCGTGTTCAGCCCCGAGACGCGGGCGTGGTTCGAACGCACCTTCGACGCTCCGACGCCCGCCCAGGAGAAGGGCTGGCCCGTGATCGCGAGCGGCGCACACACGCTGATCCAGGCGCCGACCGGCTCCGGGAAGACGCTTGCGGCCTTCCTCTATGCGATCGACCGGTTGACGCCCGCGCCGGGAGCGGGGCTGCGCGTCGTCTACGTGTCGCCGCTGAAGGCATTGAACTACGACGTCGAGCGGAACCTGCGCGGGCCGCTGGCCGGCCTTCGCTCCCAGCTCCGCGTCGCCGTCCGCACCGGAGACACCCCGCAGAAGGAGCGCGCGGCCATGCTGCGGCACGCGCCCGACATCCTGATCACGACGCCCGAGTCGCTCTTTCTGATGCTGACCTCCCAGGCGCGCGACATCCTGCGCTCGGTCGACACGCTGATCCTCGACGAGGTGCACGCCGTCGCCGGCACCAAGCGCGGCGCGCACCTCGCGCTCTCGGTCGAGCGGCTCGACGCCCTGCGGGAGGAGCCGATCCAGCGGGTCGCGCTCTCCGCGACGCAGCGCCCGCTCGAGGAGATCGGCCGCGTCGTTTCGGGAGGCAGGTCGATCGAGCTCGTCGACGCCGGCATCGCCAAGGAGCTCGACCTCGAGGTCGTCGTCCCGGTCGAGGACATGCGCGAGCCGGCGGCTACGCCGCCGGCTCTGGATGCTGTGCCTGGAGCCGAAGGCTCCGCGCACAGCATCTGGCCCTCGATCTACCCGGCGCTGCTCGAGCTCGTCCGCGGCCACCGCTCGACGATCGTCTTCGTCAACAACCGCCGGCTCGCCGAGCGGCTCGCGCTCCGGCTGAACGAGCTGGCCGAGGAGGAGGTCGCCCGCGCGCACCACGGCTCGCTGGCCCGGGAGCAGCGGACCCAGATCGAGGAGGAGCTGAAGGCCGGCCGCATCCCCTGCCTCGTGGCGACCTCCTCGCTCGAGCTCGGGATCGACATGGGCGCGGTCGACCTCGTGATCCAGGTCGAGTCGCCGAAGTCGGTCGCGCGCGGGCTGCAGCGGGTCGGTCGGGCCGGCCACTCGCTCGGCGAGGTCTCGCGCGGGCGCATCTTCCCGAAGTTCCGGGCCGACCTGCTCGAGTCGGCGGTCGTCGCTCACCGGATGAAAGAGGGCGCGATCGAGGAGACGCAGATCCCGCGGAACCCGCTCGACGTGCTCGCGCAGCAGGTGGTCGCGATCTGCGCCGACGACGAGATCGAGGTCGCGGAGCTGCACGCGCTCGTTCGCCGGGCCTATCCGTTCGCCGACCTCTCCCGCTCGCAGCTCGAGAACGTGCTCGACATGCTCGCCGGGCGCTACCCCTCCGACGAGTTCGCCGAACTGCGGCCGCGGATCGTGTGGGACCGCACCGCGGGCGTGATCCGCGGCCGGCCCGGCACGCGCCGGCTCGCGGTCACGAATGCAGGCACGATCCCGGATCGCGGGCTCTTCGGCGTCTTTGTCGCCGACGGCAGCGGGCGCGTCGGCGAGCTCGACGAGGAGATGGTCTACGAGGCCCGCGCCGGCCAGGTGATCGTGCTCGGGGCCTCCTCGTGGCGGATCGAGGAGATCACCCGTGACCGCGTCCTCGTCTCGCCCGCGCCGGGCGTGCCCGGCGCCGTCCCGTTCTGGAAGGGCGAGGGGGTCGGCCGCCCCTATGAGCTGGGCGAGGCGATCGGCCGCTTCTCGCGCGAGGTGCTCGCACTCGACGAGTCCCGTGCCCTCGCGCGGCTGGAAGAGGATCTCGACCCGCGTGCCGCGGCGAACCTGCTCACGTTCCTGCGCGAGCAGGAGCGCCACACCGGTGCCGTCCCCTCGGACCGGACCGTCGTCGTCGAGCGCTTCCGGGACGAGATCGGCGACTGGCGCGTCTGCATGCTCACGCCGTTCGGCGCGCGGGTGCACGCGCCCTGGGCGATGGCGGTCGGCGCCCGGCTCCGCGAATCGCTCGGAGTCGAGGTGCAGTCGATCTGGTCCGACGACGGGATCGCCTTCCACCTCCCGGACGCCGACGCGCCGCCCGCCACTGATCTGCTCCTGCTCGGCCCGGAGGAACTGGACGAGCTCGTGCTCGCCGAGCTCGGCCAGACGGCGCTCTTCGGGGCCCGCTTCCGCGAGAACGCGGCGCGCGCGCTCTTGATCCCGCGCCGCCGGCCCGGCGAGCGGACGCCGCTCTGGCAGCAGCGCCTGAAGGCGCAGGGCCTGCTTCAGGTCGCGCGCAAGTACGCGAGCTTCCCGATCGTGCTCGAGACCTACCGCGAGTGCCTGCAGGACGTCTTCGACCTGCCCGCCCTGCAGCGCCTCCTGCAGGGGCTCCGCTCGCGCGAGATCGACCTCGTCGACGTCGAGACGGCGTCCGCCTCGCCGTTCGCCTCGTCGCTTCTCTTCGACTACATCGCCACCTACATGTACGAGGACGACACGCCGCCGGCAGAGCGGCGTGCTCAGGCACTCTCCCTCGACCGGGAGCTGCTGCGGGAGCTGCTCGGCCAGGAGGAGCTGCGCGAGCTGATCGACCGCGAGGCGCTGGCGGAGGTGGAGGCGTCGCTGCGGCCGTTCCCGCGCGACCCCGAGCATCTCCACGATCTCCTCCTCCTGCGCGGCGACCGCAGCACCGGCGAGTTCGACGAGGCGCATGCCGCGATCCTCGAGGCCGAGCGGCGCGCGATCCGCGTTCGCATCGCCGGCGAGGAACGGCTCGCGGCCGCGGAGGACGCCGGCCGCTACCGCGACGCACTCGGCGTCATGCCGCCGTCGGGGCTGCCCGCGGCGTTCCTCGAGGTCGTCCCAGACGCGCTCGAGTCGCTCGTGCGACGCTGGGCCCGCGGACGCGGGCCCTTCACGAGCGCGGAGGCGAGCGCCTGGTTCGGCCTCGACGTGGACCCGTTCCTCCGCGAGCTCGAGCGGCGCGACCAGCTCGTTCGCGGCGAGCTGCGCCCCGGGGGAACGGAGCGCGAGTGGTGCGATCCGGACGTCCTGCGGCGGCTCAGGCGTGCCTCCCTCGCCGCGCTTCGCCGCGAGGTCGAGCCGGCCGAGCAGGCGGCGCTCGGGCGCTTCCTGCCGAGCTGGCACGGGATCGACCGGGTCGCCTCGCTGCGAGAGGCGCTGATCCCGCTGCAGGGCCTCGCGCTGCCGGTGCCGCTCTGGGAGTCGGAGCTGCTGCCGCGTCGCGTGCGGTCTTACCGGCCGGAGCAGCTGGACCAGCTCTGCGCCTCCGGCGAGCTCGTGTGGGTCGGCGCTGGCCTCGACAGGGTTGCGGTCTTCTTCCGCGAGGACGCCGCCGCGCTCGGGCAGCCGCCCACCGCGCCCGTGCCCGAGGGCGAGGCCCACGACCGGCTCCGCGCCGCCCTCACCGGCGGCGCGCTCTTCTGGAACGACCTCCTCGGGGAGACCGGGCTCGAGGACTCGGTTGCGCTCGAGACGCTCTGGGATCTCGTCTGGGCCGGCGAGGCAACGAACGACGCCTGGGCGCCGCTGCGGGCCGAACGCCGCTATCAGCCGCCGCGGCCCGACCGCCGCACCCGGCGCTTCTCACGTGTCCGGGCGCAGCGGACGAGCGCGACCCAGGGCCGCTGGTCTTCCGCTTCCCCGCTCTTCGCAGGCGCCGAGCCGGACCGGCGGGCGCTGGCAGAGCTGCTCTTGGAGCGGCAGGGAGTCGTCACGCGCGACTCCGTCCGCGCCGAAGGCATCCCCGGCGGCTACGGCGCCGTCTATGCGGAGCTTCGCGCCCTGGAGACGCTCGGCGCCTGCCGGCGCGGGTACTTCGTCGAGGGGCTCGGGGGCGCCCAGTTCGCGCTCGCGGGAGCGGTCGAGCGCCTGCGCGAGCTGCGGCCGCGGGAGGGCGAGGAGCCGGAGCCGCTCGTGCTCGCCGCCGCCGACCCGGCTCAGCCGTACGGCGCCGTGCTGCCCTGGCCGAAGCGGGCCGGAGCCCGTGCTGCGCGCGTCGCCGGTGCCCGTGTGGTTCTGCTCGGCGGCGAGCCCGCGCTCTTCGTCGAGCGCGGCGGCCGCTCGCTCGTGCCCTTGCGGGAACCCGATCCCGACTGGCTTCGCCCGGCGCTCCGCGCGCTCGTCGCCTTCGTCAAGCAAGGCGGAGCGAAACGGCTCGCAGTCGAGCGCTTCGACGGCGAGGCGGTTGCCGAGACCCTGGCGATGCCGCTCCTGCTCGAGGCGGGCTTCCTCGCCGGGCCGCGCCGCGCGGTCCTGCGCGCCTCCTAGTAGGGGAGACGACGGGCCGGCGCTCGACCCGCGCCGTCTACGCGGGCACGAGCTTGTAGCCCTCGCCGCGCACGGTCTGGAGCCGCTCCGGCCGGGAGGGATCGCGCTCGATCTTGCGGCGCAGGTTCGAGATGTGCACCTCGCACGCATGCTCGTCGCCGACGTGCTCGCTGGCCCACAGGTGCTGCATCAGCTCGCGGCGCGAGACGACGGACTCCGGATGCTCGGCAAGGAGCGACAGCACCTTGAACTCGGAGAGGGTGAGGTGGACGCGCTCGCCGTCGACCGTCACCTCGGAGCGCCCGAGGTCGATCTGGAGGCCCCCGAGCCGGCGCACCGTGACGCCGCCGTTCGCACGGTCGAGCTCGCGCCGGCGCAGGATCGCACGCACCCGGCTCAGCAGCTCCGCGCTCGAGAAGGGCTTCGTCACGTAGTCGTCGGCGCCGAGCTCGAGCCCGAGCACGCGGTCGGCCTCGGCGTCGCGCGCGGTCAGCATCAGGATCGGCACGTCGCTCTCGGCCCGGAGGGCCCGGCAGACGTCCTTGCCCGAGAGCCCCGGCAGCATCACGTCGAGGATCACGATCGCGTAACGGCCGCTGCGGCCCGCCTCGAGCGCGCCCGGACCGTCCCGCTCCTCGTCGACGTCGAAGCCCTCGCGCCGCAGCGTGAAGGCGACGACGTCGCGGACGCCCGGATCGTCGTCGACGAGCAGGATCCTCGCCGTCACGCCGGCACCTCCTCGAGGACGCGTGCGCCTTCGAGCACAACGCGGACGAGCGTCCCCTCGTCCGGTGACGAGTCGAGCTCCACCCGGCCGCCGATGGTGCGCACCGACTCGCGCACGATCGCGAGGCCGAGCCCGAAGCCTTCCGCGTCGCGCTCGCCGCGGTAGAAGCGGTCGAAGACGTGGCGCTGGACCTCGGCGCTGATCCCTGGGCCGGTGTCCTCCACCTCGAGCACGACGGTCGTCCCTGCGCCGAAGGCGCGCAGGACGACGTGGCCGCCCGTCGTGTGCTTCGCGGCGTTCTCTGCGAGGTTCCTGAGCGCCTGCTCGAGCAGGTCGCGGTTGACGCGTGCCGCCAGCCCGTTTGGGCACTCGACCTCGATCGCCACCTTCGGGCCCGGGCGAAGCCCGTCGGCGATCTCGTACAGCAGCGGCGCCAGCTCGACCGGCTCGACACGCGGCTGCTCCTGGCCCGAGTGCGCCCGCGCGAGCGTCAGCATCGCCCGCGCGAGCCGCGCGAGCCGCCGTGCCTCCCGTTCGATGTGCCCGAGGAAGCGGTCGCGCTGCACGGGGTCGTCCTTCGCGCCCGCCTGGAGCACCTCGACCGCGCCGATGATCGTCGTCAGCGGCGTCCGGAGCTCGTGTGCGGCGTTCGAGACGAACTCGCGCTCGGCCAGCTCGCGACGCTCCTGCTCGGTCAGGTCGTCGATCACGAGCAGCGCCCACTCGGTCTCCGGCTGGGCCGGGATGCCGACGACGCCGTAGGCGTGCTCCGCGTCGGGTGAGACGTGCACCTGCAGCGGCCCGGTCCGCTCCTGGAACAGGTTCTGCGCGAACTCGCGCAGAGCGAACCCCTGCCAGGGGTCCGGCAGCGCGTCGCCCTCGGCCAACCGCCCGCCGAGGAGGCGTCGCGCCTCGGCGTTCGCGAAGTGGACGACGAGATCCTGGTCGATCGTGAGCACGCCCTCGTGCAGGCGCTCGAGCAGGATCCGCAGCCGGTCGCGCTCGACCTCGAGGCGCCGGAAGGAGCGGCGCAGCTGCCGGCGCATGCGGTCGAACGATTGTGCGAGCGCGCCGAACTCGTCGCGCACGTGGTAGCGGAGCGGCGTCTCGAAGTCGCCGAGCGCGAGCGCCTCGGCGGCGGCGGTCAGACGACGGAGCCGGAGTGCGATCAGCTGCGCGAGCAGGAGCCCCACGAGCACGCCGATCACACCGGCGATCACGCCCGCCCGCAGCGCCTGGTCGCTGACGATCCCGATCGCCGCGGCGACGTCGGGCCGGTAGCTGAGGGCGACGAGCGCCCTCGTCCGGCTCGTCGGCAGGGGCAGGCCGACCATGATCGTCTGGCCGTCGGCCGTGCTCGTCACGGGCCGCTGGCCCGCGAGCGCGCCCTGCAGCACCGACGCCGCCTGGGCCGGCAACCGCCTCGCCCGCGGCCGGGCCGCGGCGTGGGCGACCAGCTTGCCGCTGCCGTCGTAGAGGAAGAGGTCGAGGCTCTGCCGTCGCGCGATGTCGCCGAGGCTCGTGGCGAGAGTCCCCTGCCGGATCGCGGCGCGCAGCTGTCCGGACGCGAGCACGGCGTTGCCGGCGGCCAGCTGCTCCGCTCGTCCGCGGAACTCGTTCTCCGAGCGCGAGGAGAACTGCGAGACGACGATCGCGGTCGAGGTGGCGGCGACGACCGCAAACGCCGCCCCCAACCACCAGCGCACGCCGATGAAGAGCCGCCTCATGACGAAATCATGCCCGGTTACCCTGCGGACATGCCCGAAGGCGACGCGCTGCACCGGGCTGCGGCGCGGCTGCAGGTGCTCGTCGGCCAGCAGCTGCAGGTGGAGACGCCGCACCCGCGCGCGGCCGGGAAGCATCTCGCGGAGCGACTCGACGGGCAGCGGCTCGAGGCGGTCGAGGCGGTCGGGAAGAACCTGCTGCTGCGATTCGAGAGCGGCCTCGTCCTGCGCAGCCACCTGCGGATGAGCGGACGCTGGCGCGTCGAGCCGGCCGGGGCCCGTCGTCGCGGGCTGCCCTGGCTCATCCTCCGGGGCGCCGAGCACGAAGCGGTGCTCTGGAACGGGCCGGTGCTCGAGCTCGTCCGGGCCGGCGAGGTGACGCGCCGCGTCGGGCCGGACATCCTCGCCTCGCCGCCCGATCTCCCCGGGATGCTCCGGCGCCTGCGCGCCGAGTCCCAGGAGCGTCAGGTGGGAGACGCGCTCCTCGACCAGCGGCTCGTCGCCGGCATCGGGAACATGTGGCGCTCGGAGGCCCTGTGGGAGGCCCGCGTCTCGCCGTGGCGCGGCCTCGGGCTCCTCGGAGACGACGAGTTGCGACGCGTGCTCGAGAGCGCACAGCGGCTGATGCAGGCGGGGGCGCACGGAGCGCGCCCGCTGCGCCACGTCTACCGGCGTGCCGGCCGGCCCTGCCGCCGCTGCGGCGTGACGATCGAGTCGCAACCGCAGGGAGACGACCTGCGCACCGCCTACTGGTGCCCGGGCTGCCAGCGCGACTGAGCCTGGATCTCGGTGGATCCAGGCCGAGGCGCGCTCAGGCCGGGATCTCGGTTCGGGGCGGCGTCTCGATCGTCCCGAGGCGTTCCAGCCACGGCATCGCCTCGAGCGCCTCGAACGTCTCGCCTGCGGCGGCCAGGAGCGGCACGGCGTCCGCAGCCCGACCCTGCTCGGCCAGCCACTCGGCGTGCTCGAGCCGGACGACCGCGAGGTCGAAGACGAGGCCGTGCTCATCGAAGAGCCTCTCTGCCCGGTCGTAGTCGCGCTCGACCCGATCGTGGTTGCCGCGGCGCGCTTCGAGTCGGGCGTGGAAGCGGGTGCGCTGCGCCCGCAGCCACGGGCTGAGCCCTCCGGGCGGCAGGTCGTCCACCTGCGCGAGCAGCCGGTCGGCCCGAGCGAGGTCGTCCAGCTCGAGCGCGGCCTCGAGCGCCTGAACGAGACAGCGTTTGACGACTGTGTTCGCGAGCCCGAGCTCGGCGTGAGCGAGCCCCCGCTCGGCGGCCTCGAGCGCCTCGGTCGGCCGGTCCTCCGCACGCAACTGCCGCGACTCGCCGAGCGAGAACATTACTGCCAGGTCGCTCTGCTCGACGTCGCGCATCCACTCCAGCTCGCGGAAGAGCGTCCGGGCCTCGTCGAGGCGACCCTGCTCGCAGAGGATCGGGACGGCCATGATCCGCTCGGATTGCGCGTACCGGCTCGCCTGGAGTCCGCCGGCCTCGGCGGCGAGGTCGAGCGCCTCGCGCCAGCGGCCGAGCGCCGCTAGCGGCCCGATCGAGCCGAAGCGTGCCGCGGCGAGCGCGTCGCGATCGCCGCGCTGCCGAGCCTGCGCCTCCAGCTCGTCGCACAGCACGAGCGAGTCGTCGTAGCGGTCCGCGCGCTCGACCAGGAAGGCCAGGTTCCCCGCCGCGCGGTTCCAGGCTCCGTGAAGGCCGCCCGCACGGGCCCGTTCCGCCGCGCCCTCGAGGAGGAGCTCAGCCTCGACCAGGCGGTCCTCGTGGAGGAGGACGAGCGCCTTGCTCGTCAGCGCCTGCGCGAGCGTCTCCTCGAGCAGCAGCGATTCGGCAAGGCGGAGAGCCTGCTCGAGGAAGGACGCCGCAGGCCCGAGGTCGCCGCGGAGAGCCTGCAGGCGTCCGAGAGACGCATAGGTGGCGGCGAGCTCGGGGCTCGGGCCCGAGTCCTCGAGCGTCACCAGCACCGCAGCGAAGCGGCGGCTTCCCTCCTCGAGCCGTCCCTCCGCCACGTCGACGTCGGCCAAGTCCACGCTCGTTCGCGCTGCCGCTTGCGTGTCCCCGCCCTGCTCGTAGAGCGCAATCGCCTGTTCGAGCCGCTCTCGCGCTCCCGCCGTGTCGGCAGCGTGCAGGGCCATCGTCCCGGCGCGTGCGAGAAGGCCCGCGCGCACCGCGACGTCGCCCTCGGCGAGGACTGTGGCCTGGTCGAGGTAGCGCTGCGCCTCCTCCGGTGCGGCGAGGGCGGCCGCCCGCTCGCCCGCCTGGGCGAGCGCATTGCAGGCCCGGAAGCGGATCTCGGGGGCGTCGGCGTCCTCGGGTGCCGCCTCGACGGCGGCGAGCAGATGCGAGGCGATCACCTCGGGCACGTCCTGGTCCGCGCCCTCGAAGGTCTGCTCGAGAGCCGCGACCGCGGCGAGGTGGCGGCTCTTGCGGTCGCGCTTGGAGAGCGTCTCGTAGGCGACCTGACGGAGCAGCTCCTGGAGGAAGCCATACTGCCCGCGTTCCGGCCAGCGCGGGTCGGCCTGCAGCGAGAGCACCTCCTTGCGGACCAGGCCCGCGAGCAGCGGCTCGAGCTCCGCCTCGGCCCGGCCGGTGAGCGCGGCGAGTGCCTGCTTCGTGAACGTCTTCCCGAGCACGCACGCCTCCTGCACGACCTGACGCTCGTCGGGCGGGAGCCCGTCGAGCCGGGCGGCGGCGAGCGCGTGCAGCGTCTCGGGCACCTCGAGCGTCGCGATCTCCCCGCTCGGTCGGTAGACCGATCCGTCCAGCACGAGCAGGCCGCGGTCGAGCAGCATCCGCACCGTCTCGACCGCGTACAGCGGCACGCCCTGCGCACGGGCGAGGATCTGCCCCTTGACGTCGTCCGGCAGACCGGGGACGTAGCCGTCCAGGAGGTGGGTCATCTCGGTGTCGGAGAGCGGCTCCAGGGCAAGGTTCGTCGAGTTCCGGACGTTGCGGCCGAAGTCCGGCTGGTGGTGCGCGAGCTCGGGACGCGAGAGCGCGAGCACGTACAGCCGCTGCGAGCTCGACCACTCGAGCAGGTACTCGACGAACGTGAGCAGGGCCTGGTCGGCCCACTGCAGATCCTCGAAGACCATGATCACCGGCGCCTCGTCGGCGAGCCGCTCGAAGAAGAGCCGCCAGGCCGCGAACAGATCCTGCCGGTCGGTGTCGGCGCGGTCGTCGAGGCCGAGCAGGTTCGCGAGCCTCGGGCCTATCCACTCACGCTCCTCGGGATCGGGGACGTGCTCGGCGAGGGAGGCGGCGAGCTTCTCGCGGGCGGTGTCCTGGTCCTCGCCCTCGATGATCTTCGCGCGCGTGCGCACCATCTCGGCGAGCGCCCAGTAGGCCACCCCCTCGCCGTAGGAGAGGCACCGGCCGCGATGCCAGAGCACACGCTCCGCGAGGCCGTCGCCGTACTTGAAGAATTCCCACGCCAGCCGCGACTTGCCGATGCCGGCGATGCCCGTGATCTGGACGAACTGGGCACGCGACTGCTCGGCCGAGGCGTGGTAGCGCTCCTTGACGAGCCGGAGCTCGCGCTCGCGGCCGACGAAGGGCGCTTCGAGCCCCTCGGATCGCATGGCCCCCCCGCGCGCGGCGGTGACCCGGACGGCCCGATGGAGCCGGACGGGCTCCGCCTTGCCCTTGAGCAGGCGCTCGCCTGCCTCCTCGAAGGCGATCGCCTGCTCGCTCGCGCGCCGGGTCGTATCGCCCACGAGCACTGTTCCCGGCTGGGCCTCCCCCTGGATCCGCGCTGCGGTGTTGACGAGGTCGCCGACGACGAGGCCCTCGCTCGCGTCGCCGGGCATCACCGCCGCCTCGCCCGTGAGCACTCCCGCCCGGGCTCGCAGACCGGGGGCGCCGAGCTCGGCGCCCAGCTCGCCGACGGCGTGCACGAGCTCGAGCGCCGCCCGCACCGAGCGCTCGGCGTCGTCCTCGCGCGCGACCGGCGCCCCCCACACGGCCATCACCGCGTCGCCGATGAACTTCTGCACCGTGCCGCCGTAGCGCTCGATCACCCGCCGGCAGGCGTCGAAGTACTGCGAGAGCAGCTCCCGCACCTCCTCGGCGTCCCGCTGCTCTGACAGCGAGGTGAAGCCGACGAGGTCGGCGAACAGCACCGAGACGAGCCGCAGCTCGCGCGCCTGCGCATCGGAGGCGGGTGTGGCGGGAGCGTCGGGCTCGGGCGGTGGGGACGGCGTCGCGGGCTGTGCCCCGAGCGGTGAGCCGCACTCCCCGCAGAACTTCCGGCCCGCTTCGCTCGTGCTGCCGCACACCGGGCACGGCGGGTTCAGCGGCAGCCCGCACTCGCCGCAGAACTTCGCTCCGTCCCGATTGTCCGCCGCGCAACTCGGGCACGCCGCCATGCCGAGAGCCTAGAACGCCGCGAGGGATCGGACAACGAGCTACCGCTCCGCCCGGTAGGAGGTGGCGTCCCGCCGTCGTAGGGGGACCGTCGAGATGCGCTCACCGCACCTTCGCGACACGCTCCGCCGCTTCTGCCTCGGCGCCTTCGCCGTCTTCACGCGCGATCTCGAGGACGGCGCAGACCTGCCGTTCGCGTTCGAGGAGCACGGCACCTACGGACGGCCGACGCTCTACGAGTACCGCCCCCTCGTCCGCGGCTACGTCGAGGCGCGCAGCGAGCGGCTGTTCGAGCGCCGCGACGTCCGCGACGCGGTCGACGACCTGCTGCGCGAGCCGGCGGCCCGGATCTTTGCACACGCGCACAGTGCTGGAATCGTCGCGGGTGGAGCCCGCGACGACCGGCGGAGACACCGCGACGTCTTCGACGTCCCGGAGGGCGAGCTCCGCGACGAGGCGCGAGCTCTGTACCGGAGCGTGCTCGTGCCGCTGCTCGTGCGCACCGCCGAGGCCTGCGGCGGCTTCGACTGGGACGACGCCGCCTTCGACCGTGCGTACGCGGACCTCGAGGACTCGCTCTACGGCGGCAGCCACTCCTACGCCGCCGTCGCGCCGCTCGTCGGCGTCTCGGTCGGCGCGCAGATCGACCTCGGCGACGGGATCCGCGTCCGCGTGGCGGCGACCGGCGAGCTGGCCGCGATGTGGCCCGAGGCGGCGGGGCTTCTGCCGCGCGACTTCGGACGGGAGCCCGATCGGCTCTGCGTGCTCGAGCTCGAGCGCGCGCTCGAGCCCGGCTCGGAGGAGGCGCCCGACGCGCCCGGCGAGCTCGCGGACGCGGTCACCGCGGTGCGGCTCGCGGCGGCGGCGCCCCTTGCCGCCGGCCCCGTCCTCTTCGAGCGCCTCGACTGGCGCCCGTACGGGATCCGCCCGGTGCTGCCGATTGCCGCGACGCCTCCGCCGGGAGAGCCGACCCGCCTCGACCCGTTCCGCGCCTCCGTCGCCGCGAACGCGCGCGTCCGGCTCTGCGCCGCTGACGACGACGCCCGGCTCGGCGATGCGCTCGACCGCTGGGAGCTCGCCCTCTTCCAGTCGGAGCCGTTCCGCGGGGAGCAGCTCCGGCACGCGCTCGACTCCGCGCTCGGCGAGGGCGACGGGCCGTGGGCGGCCGCCATGCGCGGCGCGGCGCTGCTCGGCGCATCCCCGGAGGAGCGGGCCGAGCTCGCCGGACGCCTGCGCGACCCCACCGCCGAGCTGCTTCGCCGGCTCCTCGTCGAGGTGCTCCTGCACGGCGACCGCCGACGCCTCGTGCGAGAGCTCGACGAGACGCTGCTCGGCCTCCGCGCCCGGCCGTCGAGCGTCGAAGATCTGCGCGCACGGGCGAGCTAGACGGTTGATCAGCTAGCTGCGACGGTCCCGTCACGAAGGGACGCCTATCCTCGAGGCGTGGTGGAGGCGCGTGCGGTGCTGGCCAGGCTGGAGCGGATCGAGCGGCTCGAACGGGCCGGGGCGCCGGCCCACGAGCTGCTCGCGGAGCTCGCAGCGCTCGCCCGGGAGGCCGCAGCCTGGGCGGAGCGCGAGGGCGACCCGCGCGCCCGTGCGGCGGCCGCGGCACTCGCCCGGCATGCCATAGTCGGTGCGTGACACTTGCGCACTGGGACGAGGTCGAGGCGGAGCGCCCGGAGCGGCGCGGCCTGCAGGGCGCCTGGACCGACCTCGGCGAGGCAGCCGGCAGCGTCACGGTCGGACTCAACCTGATCCGGCTCGCAGACGGGGAGGTGTCGACCCCGGCGCACGTGCACGGCGCCGACGAGGAGATCTTCTTCGTCCTTGCAGGCACGGGGCTCTCGTGGCAGAACGGCGCTATCTCCGCCGTCCGCGGCGGCGACTGTCTCGTGCACCGGCCGCGCGCCGAGGCGCACACGCTTCGCGGGGTCGGCGACGGCCTCGAGGTCCTCGCCTTCGGAGGGCGCGTGCTCGTCGGCGGCGCGTACCTGCCGCGCGTCGGGGCGCGCTGGCTGAGACCCTCGTGGGCGGAGGTCGGCGCCGGCGAGAACCCGTTCGACCGCGAGCCGAACCTCGACTGGCCGGAGCCGGGCGAGCGGCCGCCGAACATCGTGAGCGCCGGCGACCTCGAGGGCGACTACGGCGGCATCTCGAAGCGACTCGGCGCGACGGCCGGCGCGCGGCAGAGCGGCCTCAACCTCGTCGCCCTGCCCCCGCACGAGGAGGGTGCGCCTCCGCACTGCCACTCGGTCGAGGAGGAGCTGTTCGTGATCCTCGATGGCGAGGGGACGCTCGAGCTCTGGGCGCCGCCGACGCCGGCGGCGCCGCGGCAGACGGAGCCGGCCGAGACGCACCCGCTCCGCCGCGGCCACGTCGTCTCCCGACCCGCGGGCACGCGGATCTCGCACTCGCTTCGCGCCGCGGCATCCGGGCTCACGTACCTCGTCTACGGCACCCGGGACCCGAGCGACATCTGCTGGTACCCGCGCTCGAACAAGGTCTTCCTGCGCGGCGTCGGGCTGATCGCCAGGCTCGAGCCGCTC
>Ga0335085_10008126_pt1 | contig 16084 bp, 14 predicted proteins | sample Lox_Sample_45_FD_206712 | JGI IMG/M metagenome (GOLD analysis project Ga0335085, IMG submission 206712) | Soil microbial communities from Loxahatchee National Wildlife Refuge, Florida, United States - Lox_Sample_4.5 | ecosystem: Environmental > Terrestrial > Soil > Wetlands | place: USA...
GGCTGGTGGAGCGGCTTCCCTTCGCCTCGATCGATCACCTCCGGCCGGCAACGCAGGGGCATCCGGAGGTGATTTTCGCTCAGGGCAAGACGAGCGGGCAGGTCGTGGCCATCGCGGAGCGGCTCGTGGCGGTGAACGGCGGGTTTCTCGCCACGCGGACCGACCGCGCGCAGCGCGCGGCCCTGACGGAGCGGTTTCCCCAGGTTGAGCTGAACGAGCTGGGCCGCACCGCCTTTCTCCCTCCGGACCCCGAGCCCGTTCCGACGGGGCGGGGGACCATTCTCATCGTCACCGCCGGAACGAGTGACCTTCCGGTGGCCGAGGAAGCGGCCGTCACCTGCCGCGCCCTGCGCAACTCCGTGGAGCGGCTGACCGACGTCGGGGTCGCGGGTCTGCACCGCATCCTGACGCAGACCGGGGTCCTCCGCAGCGCGTCGGTCATCATCGTGGTCGCCGGCATGGAGGGGGCGCTGCCGTCGGTCGTCGGCGGCCTCGTCTCGGTCCCGGTCATCGCCGTCCCGACGAGCGTCGGCTACGGCGCGGCCTTCGGGGGGATCGCGGCGCTGCTCGGCATGCTGAATTCCTGCGCGGCGGGAGTCACCGTGGTCAACATCGACAACGGGTTCGGAGCCGCGGCCGCCGCCAGTCGTATCAATCATTCATGAATCGACGGGCGCGGACGGTCGAGCTCGCGCTCGCCGTCGCCGGCTGTCTCGGTGTCATCATGTCCGTCGTCCGGGGTGGAGGATGGGCCGCGGTGGCTGCCGCCGGCGCCGCGGTCGCGGGGCTCGGCTTCACCCTCGGTCCGGCGGCGCGCGCCTGGCGCCTGGAGCGTGCTCCCGTTCCCCCGCCGAGCGACTTCGTCCACACGCTCGACCTGCTGCGTCGGGCGCACGGCGCCCTGGCCGCCTGGGCGGTCGGACTCCGGGAAGGGGATCTCGAAGTTCCGGAGCCGCCCGTCGCGCCCGAAGCCATCCGCGATCGGGGCGGCGCCCTGGTGCAGCTTGCCTCGGTGGACGGCCGCACGCACCTGTCGCGGGATCCCGAAGGGACCTTCGTCGCCGTGGGAGATTTCCCGTACGGAGCCGGGCTGGTCTTGGAATCGCAGGGTGCGATCCCGGCGCGGACCGAAGCGGCGACCGATGACCTGCGTCGCCTGGTCGCCGCCATGCGCCTCGCGGAGGTCGAGACGGTCGCCGACTGGGGGCCGCTCGTCGCAAAGCAGCTGGCGCTCATCGCCGCGGGCGCCCAGACCCTGGAGGGCGTCGCCCGGGCGGGCGCCGAGCTGGCCCAGCAGCTGACGCAGCACGGAGCGGCGGTGCTGCTGCAGGACCAGGCCACGCGGCAAGTGGAAATCCTTGTCGTCTCCACCAGCGCCGACCGCCGGTTGGAGCGTCAGGTGCTGGTGCCCGACGCCCCGGCCGTGCGGGCGATCGAGTCCGGCTTGCCGGTGATCTCGAGCGGCGCCGACGACGTGTTCGGAACGGGCGTTCCCGAACGGCGCCGGCAGGAGCGTGCCGGCACCGCCTATCCATTGGTGGATGGCCACCTGGCGGTCGGCGCCCTGGTCGTGCTGGGCCCGCCGATCCGGCTCGAGACGCCGCTCGCCGAGCAGGTCGGGCGCCTGGTGATGGAGCTGGGACCGCGGCTCGCCGCCGCCCGGGCGGTGCATCAGGCCGAGCAGCGCGCGGTGCGGGATCCGCTCACCGGGCTCGCGAACCGTCGCGAGCTCGACCGCCAGCGCGACGTCTTCGTCGCCCGGCAACGCGACCGGCTGCTCCCGGAGCCGGCCACGCTCATCTACGTCGACCTGGATCACTTCAAGCGGCTCAACGACACGCATGGGCACGCGGCGGGGGACTCGGCGCTGCGCCACGTCGCCGGGGTTCTGGAGCAGCAGATCCGCGACGGTGACGTCGTAGCGCGGATCGGCGGCGAAGAGTTCGCGGTATGGCTGCCGCGCACGCCGCTGGCCGAGGGCCTCGAGGTCGCCGAGCGCATCCGGACCGCGATCGCGAACGGCATCTGGCGCTGGAACGGGACGCCGGTGCCGCTCACGGCGTCCTGCGGGGTGGCGGGGTATCCGGAAAGCGTGCCGGAGGTGGGCACCCTGAACGTGGCAGCGGACGGGGCGCTGTACCGCGCCAAGCAGAATGGGCGCAATCGGGTTGAAAAAGCTCACGCGTCCTGATAGGTTCGCCGCCAGGGGGCGACAGGCTTCGACGGGTTAGGCGAGGTTGTCGCTGCGTGCCCAGGGCGTCAGTCACCTGGTTAATCCACTGGCAAACGCACAACTGCCAATTCAAACCTGGCACTGGCTGCGTAAGCTTCGGCTTCACGCACCTGCGTGAGTGGCAGCCCGCCTGAGGCGGCGCTCACGTATCGCAAATTCGGGCTGGCGCAATCCGGGGCCTCGAACGGGTCGCGCGAGAGTTTCCCAGAGGCTTGTCGCCACCAGGGCCGGTGAGGTGCCGGGGTGGTGAGACCACACAAGCCTCACCTACGCACGTAGGCGCGATTTCGGAGTCTTGCTCGGACCGGGGTTCGATTCCCCGCGCCTCCATCATGTTCATCGGCCATTTCGCCGTGGGGTTCGCCGCGAAGCGCTTCGCGCCGAAGGCTTCGCTCGGGCCCCTCCTCGCCGCCCCGCTGGCCCTCGACATCCTCTGGCCCGTGTTCATCCTCACCGGGCTCGAGCACGTTCGTATCGTCCCCGGGTTCACCGCGTTCAATCCCCTCGACCTTTACGATTTCCCCTGGTCGCATTCGCTGCTGATGTCGGCGGTGTGGGGGGCGGTGTTCGGCTGGGTGTATACGGCGGTCACCCAGTACCGCAGGGGAGGGATCGTGATCTTCTGGGGGGTGGTGAGCCATTGGGTGCTCGATGCGGTCAGTCACACCCCCGATATGCCGATCGCGCCGGGGATGGCGGCAAAAGTCGGCCTGGGATTGTGGAACTCGGTCGCCGCGACGGTCGTAGTGGAGAGCGCGCTGTTTCTGATCGGGGTGTGGCTGTACATCAGCGCCACACGCGCGCGTGACCGGATCGGGGTGTGGGCCTGGTGGGGTCTCGTTGCCCTGCTGGCGCTGTCCTACGCCGCGAGCGTGCGCACGCCGCCGTCACCGGACGTGCGGGCGATGGTGATAGGCGGGCTCGTGTTCGAGGCGGTGACGATCGGGTGGGCCTGGTGGGCGGACCGTCACCGTGAGACGGTCACGAGCGTGGTGGGCTAGTGGTGGTGCCCGCCCCCTGATGCGCCGCGGCTCCCGGCGGGAGAGGCAAACGCCGGGTGCGAGAACCCCCCGCCGAACGGCTGCTCGATCCGATTCCCGAACGGTTGGGGAATCGTATTGCCGAATGGCTGCGGAATCGTGTTGCCGAACGATGGCTCGACCTCGTGCGCTCGGCCGCCTCCCCCGACGAACCCGCCCCAGGTACCGCCGCTGTGTCCTCCGGCGGGTCCGCTCCCCATTCTGATCATCCCAGGACCGGGCCTGGAGCCGGGCATCGTCCCGACGTCCGTCCCGGAAGGGCCGGAGGCCGAGACCGGGATCGGCGGCGGCCCCGATGACGGTCGCGCCGGTCGACTCGGCGCATAGGGTTGACGCACGCTCAGGCTGGGACGGGGACGGACCGGCGGTGGCGTGATCGGCGCCGGCATCTGCTGCAGACCGATGGGACGGATGTAGGCTTGGGCGGGAGTCGTGCCGCGGTGGTCCGCCCCCCGGTTCCCATCGCGGTGGAGCCTGCCGTGACCGTAGTTCGGGTAATACCCGCCATAGCCATAGCCATAGCCATAGCCGTACCCGTAATCGTAGGTATCGTACATCGGGTAGGCGTATCCCTCCGCGGCATTCTCATTCTCGTAGTACTGGCTCTGATCCACGTAGCTGTTGTACACGCGGTTGTCCGCCACGCCGCAGAACGAATCGACGAGGGTCGCGCTCGAGCAGTCGACCGAGTATCCAGCGGCCGCCACTTGATCGCCCGTGCTGGGACGCGCGACGTAGTGCTTGGTGAGGCAGTCGGTGCAGGCGGTCGGCGGGCGCTTGGGGCGCACAGCGGTCGCGCCCGGCGTGCCATAGACCGCCAAATCGTAGCCGTACGGGCCGTCCGCGGCGATGCGATCGGCGATGTCGAGCAGCGCCGCGTAGGCATTCCCCGCGCTCGGCTGGAGCAGCAGGGCGTTTTCGTAATCCCAGCGGTCACCCGCGGTCAGATCGTCGAAGTGGAACGGCGTGGCCGACCAGGCGGCGAAGACCATCCCGGTGCCCCGGGCGTTGACCGAAAAGGCCCGACCCGGCACGCCGCCCTCGACCTGGAAGGTCGCCCCGGCGGGCACCAGCGCCTGATTCGACGGGGTCGTGGGGTAGAGGACGCGGATGTGCCCCTCGGCATCGGCGTGCAGCACGACGAGATAGCCATCGAAGCGGGGCTTCACGAACGCCTGGGCCACGCGACCCACATCGAGCACGGTGTCGGAGAGCCAGATCCGGACGGGCGGCGTGGACGACGACCGGGACCGAGTGGTATCGGCGGGCGACCCCGGCTGGAGCGCCAGCAAGGCCAGCGCGACAGGAATGATCATGAGCGGCCTCCCTTCCGGTAGTGTACCCCGGCGCCTGAACGGAGGTCAACCTGAGGCAAGGGCGCCACAGCCGCTGGCGATGACGTCGGCCCGGCGTAGCTTGTCTGTGGCTTGAACGCTGCATCCGTCCCACTCCTCGGTGCCCGAAGGGGGAAGCATGGCCGCCGTTCTTGATCTCTTCCGCGTTCTGTGGGAGCCGACCGCGGTGTTCACGCGCGTTGCCGAAAAGCCGAGATTCTGGAGTCCCTTTCTGGGGCTCGCGATCCTCCTGATCGCGCTCGCGCTCCTGATGATGCCCTATAGTCGCGGCGTGACCGAAGCGGTCATGCAACAGCAGATGCAGGCGCGCGGGGCCACGGGACCGACCCCCAACCCGGGCCTGTTCGTGTACATCGGCGTGATCGCACAGCCGATCGGGCTGGCGCTGATCCTGCTCATCATGACCGGTGTGCTATGGATGACTACTTCGGTGTACGGCGGGGAGGGGAAGTTCTCGCTGCTGCTCTCGGTCAGCACCTACTCGTGCATCTGGTACATCATTCAGGTGGCGGTCGGACTGCTGGTGCTGATCCTCAAGGGCAAGGAGAACATCCTGACGGTCGAGGACCTGCAACCGGCGCTGGGGCTGGACCTGGCGTTTCCCTCGGCCAAAGGCTTCCTGCTGTACCTGTTGAAGGGCGTGACCCCGTTCGCGTTGCTGATGTATTGGACCGTCGGCACGGGGGTGTCGGTCACGCACAAGCTGTCGGCCGGGGCGGGGCGACGGATCGCCTTTACGGCGTTCGTGCTGATGCTCTTGGTGGGAGCCGCCATCGGCGCCACCTGCGCGCCGAAGACGGTGGGCCACTGACGGTCAGACGGTGGCTTTGGTCCGGTTGATGACGCCGGCTTCTTCGAGGGCCGCCTGCGCTGCGGCGAGCCGGGCGATGGGGACGCGGAACGGCGAGCAAGAAACGTAGTCGAGCCCGGCGTGATGGCAGAACTTCACGCTCGCCGGGTCGCCGCCGTGCTCGCCGCAGATGCCGACCTTGAGCCCGGCGCGCGTGCCGCGGCCCAGCTTCACGGCTAGCTCGATCAGCTTGCCCACCCCTTCCTGGTCCAACACCTGGAAGGGGTCGTCTTTCAGGATTCCTGACTCCACGTAGAACGGGAGAAACCGTCCCGCGTCGTCGCGCGACAGGCCGAACGTCGTCTGCGTCAGGTCATTCGTGCCGAACGAAAAGAACTCCGCCTCCTTGGCGATCGCGTCGGCGGTGAGGGCCGCCCGCGGCAGTTCGATCATCGTGCCGACGAGATAGGGAACGGCGTGGCCTTGGGCGTGGAAGACCTCCTGGGCCACCCGACGCACGATCTGCGCCTGCCGTGCCAGCTCTTCGACCACCGCCACGAGCGGGATCATCACCTCCACGACCGCCTTCTTCCCGCGCGCCACCACCCGGCACGCCGCTTCGAAGATGGCGCGGGCTTGCATTTCGGTGATCTCGGGGTAGGTGATACCGAGCCGGCAGCCGCGGTGCCCCAGCATCGGGTTCGCCTCGACGAGCCCGTTGACGATCGTCTGGAGCCGGGAGACCGGAAGTTTCATCGTGCGGGCGAGGGCGGCGACCTCCTCCCGGGTGTGCGGCAGAAACTCGTGCAGCGGGGGATCGAGGAGGCGGATCGTGACCGGGTGGCCGGTCATCGCCTCGAAGATGCCCTCGAAGTCGCCGCGCTGCATCGGGAGGAGCTTGGCGAGCGCGCGGCGGCGGCCTTCAGCATCGGGGGCGACGATCATCTCGCGCATGGCGAGGATCCGGTCGCCTTCGAAGAACATGTGCTCGGTGCGGCAGAGGCCGATCCCCTCGGCGCCGAGCTCGCGGGCCCGCCGGGCGTCGGCCGGGGTGTCCGCGTTGGCGCGCACCCGCAGCCGGCGCCGGCCGTCGGCCCAGGTCATCAGTTTCTCGTAGTGAATGCCGATCTTCGGGAGCACGAGCCGCGCGGGCCCGAGAATCACGCGCCCGGTCGTGCCGTCGATGGTGAGCGTCTGGCCCTTGGTGATGGTCCGGCCGTTGGCCCGGAACCGGTTGGCGCGGACATCGACGTCCAGATCCTTCGCGCCGACGACGCAGGTTTTGCCCATGCCGCGCGCCACGATCGCGGCGTGGCTCGTCATCCCGCCGCGCGCGGTGAGCACCGCCTGAGCCGCGACGATCCCATGAAAGTCCTCGGGAGAGGTTTCGGGACGCACGAGGATCACCTGGCGCCCCCGCTTGGCGAGCGCTTCGGCCTCGTCGGCGTCGAACACCGCCTCGCCGGTCGCGGCTCCAGGTGACGCCGGCAACCCCTTGGCGAGGACCGTGACCTTGGCCTTGGGATCCACCATGGGATGGAATACCTGATCGAGGTCCTGCGGAGGTACCCGCTGCACCGCCTCATCCCGGGTGATCAGTCCCTCGTCGGCCATTTCGGCCGCCACGCGGACCGCCGCGAGTCCGGTCCGCTGCGCCCGACGAGTCTGGAGCATGTACAACTTGCCGTGCTCGAAGGTGAACTCGATGTCCTGCACGTCCTTGAAGTGGGACTCGAGTTTCTGGGCCATCGTCTCGAGATCCCTGTAGATGCGGGCGAATCTCCCGCGACGCATGCGGCTCAACGAGAGCGGGGTGCGGGCGCCCGAGACCACGTCTTCGCCCTGCGCGTTGGTGAGGTAGTCGCCGTTCAACGCCCGCTCGCCGGTGCGGCAGTCCCGCGTGAAGGCCACGCCTGTGCCGCAGTCATCGCCCATGTTCCCGTAGACCATCGCCACGACGTTCACGGCGGTTCCCAGATCGTCGGGGATGCCGTGCACCCGCCGGTAATCCACGGCCCGGCGGGTGTGCCAGCTCTTGAAGACGGCTTCGATGGCGCCCCAGAGCTGCTGCTGCGGATCGTCGGGGAAGGGGATCCCGCGACGGGCCTGGATGATCGCCTTGAATTCCGCGACCAGGGCCTCGAGGTCCTCGGGCGGTAGATCGATGTCGCGCTCGACCTTGCGACGCCGTTTGGCCTCGGTAAGCGCCTCCTCGAACGGGGCTTTCCCCAGGTCGAAGACGACGTCGCCATACATCATCACGAAGCGGCGGTAGGAGTCGTAGGCGAAGCGGGCGTTGCCCGACGCCGCGAGGAGACCCTGGACCGTCGCGTCGTTCAGGCCCAGGTTCAGGATCGTCTCCATCATCCCGGGCATCGAGACCGCGGCGCCCGAGCGCACCGAAACGAGCAGCGGGGCCACCGGATCGCCGAAGCGTTTGCCCGTCGCCTGCTCCACCTGCTTCAGGTGCCGGCCCACCTCCGCGCGCAGCTCTTCGGGGAAGGCGCCCTGCTCCAGATAGCGAAGGCAGAGCTTGGCCGACAGGGTGAAGCCGGGGGGCACCGGCAGGCCCAGATTGGCCATTTCGGCGAGCCCGGCGCCCTTGCCGCCCAGGACGTCGCGCATGGCGGCGCTGCCGTCGGCGCGGCCGGGGCCGAAGTAGTAGACGAACCGTTCGAGCGAGGGCACTGCTTCAGAGGGCGATGATCGCCGGGACGGGCGCGGCGTTGCGGGCCGCGTCGTAGTCATCCGGGATGCTCGTGGGGTAGCGTCCGGAGAAGCACGCGTGACAGAACTCGGCGGGATCGCCACCGGCGGCGCGCAGCATCCCTTCGAGCGACAGGTATCCGAGGGTGTCGACGCCCAGATGCTGGCGGATCTGTTCGACGGTGCTGCTGGAGGCGATCAGCTCGCGCCGGGTGGGGGTGTCGATGCCGTAGTAGCAGGGGCCGGTGATCGGCGCCGAGGCGAGCCGGAAGTGGACCTCCTTGGCGCCCGCCTGGCGGATCATCTGGACCAGGCCCTTGGACGTCGTGCCGCGAACCAGCGAATCGTCCACCACGACGACCTTCTTGCCTTCGAGCACTTCCCGCACCGGGTTGAACTTGATCTTCACCTTGGAGTTGCGGCCCGCCTGCGTGGGGTTGATGAACGTGCGGCCGACATAGTGGTTGCGGATGAGCCCGTACTCGAGCTTGATCCCCGTCTCCTCGGAGAAGCCGAGCGCCATGGCGTTGGAGGAATCGGGCACCGAGAAGACGCAGTCCGCCCCGGGAGCGGGATGCTCGCGGGCCACCTCGCGGCCGAGGGCGCGGCGCACGCGGTCCACGGAACGGCCGAAGATCGTGCTGTCGGGCCGCGAGAAGTACACCAGCTCGAAGATGCAGCGCTGGTGCTGCTTGGGCGGCAGCGATGGAAGCCGGTCGACGTCGTGGTCCTGAATGCGCAGGAATTCGCCCGGCGTGATCTCCCGCACCGGCGTCGCTCCGATCAGGTCCAGGGCGCAGGTTTCGGAGGTCACGACATACCCGCCGCCGTTGGTGAAACGCCCGAGCCAGAGGGGACGGAAGCCGCGGGCGTCGACGACGGCATAGAGAGTGCGCCCGATCGTGACGACGAGGGAATAGGCGCCCTCGACGCGCTCCAGCGCGTCCATCAGCTGGTCTTCCGGCTCGCGGGCCTCGGAGCGCGCGATCAGGTGCACCAGCACCTCGCTGTCCGAGGAGGTCTGGAAGATCGAGCCTTTGTCGACCAGGTCCGCCCGGAGCTGCGCGGCGTTGGTGAGATTGCCGTTGTGGGCGAGTGCCAGCGGTCCCTCCCGGTAGCGGGCGAGGAACGGCTGCGCGTTGGCGAGCACGGACGTGCCGGCGGTGGAATAGCGGGTGTGACCGATCGCGACGTCCCCCGAGAGGCCGGCGAGCACCGACTCCGTGAAGATGTCGGATACGAGGCCCATGCCACGATGGGAGCGCGCCACACCCTCCCCGTCGAGCGCGACGATCCCGGCCGACTCCTGCCCGCGGTGTTGCAGGCTGTAGAGCCCGAGGTAGGCGAGTCGGGCCGCGTCGGGGGCGCCGGAAATGCCGATGATGCCGCACATGTGTCCGCTAGTCTCCCATGCGCTTGGGGATCGCCGTGAAATATACCTGGCGGAGAACCCCGATCCCCTGTTCGATCTGCCCCCCGCGGCACCGCACCCGGAATCGGCCGTTGCGCGGCCCGACCTTCCCCACCGGCCAGATGGGGACGCCCAGCTCTCCGGCGAGGGCCTGGAGCGCGGGTCCCCGCTCGGCCGTGCAGGTCACGATGGCGCGGCCGTGCGATTCGGAGAACAGCAGGGCGTGCGGCTCGAGATCGCCGCCATGGGCGGTGAGATCGACGTCGAGTCCGTGCCCCGCCTCCTGGTAGGGCCCGCCCATCGCCACCTCGGCCAGCGCGACGCCGAGGCCCCCCGACGCGCAGTCATGCGCCGACTGCACCAGACCCCGGTCCGCCGCCGCGACGAGCAGATCGACGAGGCGCCGTTCGGCGGCGAGGTCCACGCGCGGCGGCCGGCCGGCGACGCAATCGTGGAGGACCTCCCAGTAGGCCGATCCCCCCAGCTCTTCGCGCGTGGCGCCGAGCACGAAGACGAGGTCGCCGCTCGAGCGCGCGTAGCTCGGCACGGCGCGATCGACGCGGGGGAGCAGCCCGACCATACCCACGACGGGGGTCGGATCCACGGCGCCGGTCGGACTCTCGTTATAGAAGGAAACGTTGCCGCCGGTGACCGGCGTCGCCAAGGCGCGGCAGGCGTCGGCGATCCCACGGCAGGCTTCGCTGAACTGGAAGAACACGGCGGGCCGCTCGGGGTTGCCGAAGTTGAGGCAATCGGTGATCCCGAGGGGCCGCGCGCCCGTGCAGGCGACGTTGCGGGCGGCTTCGGCGACGGCGGCCTTCCCGCCCTCGTAGGGATCGAGCGAGACGTACCGCGCGTTGCAGTCGGTCTTCACGGCGAGACCGAACGTCGTCCCGCGGACCCGCAGCACGCCGGCATCGCCCCCCGGCGCCACCACCGTGCCGGCCTGCACCGTGGAGTCGTACTGCTCGAACACCCAGCGCTTGGAAGCGAGGGAGGGGTGGTCGAGCAGGGCGAGGAGGGATTCGTCCGGGGTCGGGAGCGGAGCGACGAGCGACGGACGCGCGGCCCGTCGCGCGGCGGCCGCCGGGTCTTCCTTGGCCTCGGGATGGTAGAGCGGGCAATCGTCGATCAGCCGCTGGCCGGGGATTTCGACCACCAGCTGCGCTCCCCAGGTGCAGCGGTACATCCCGTCACCGGTGACGGTGCCGATCGGCGTCGCCTCGAGCTCCCACTTGGCGGCGATCGCCTGGACCTCCGTCACGCGATCGTGTTTGGCGACGACCAGCATCCGCTCCTGGGATTCGGAGAGCAGGATCTCGTAGGGGGTCATCCCCGGCTCGCGGGTCGGCACCCGCTGCAGGTCGATCTGGACGCCGACCGACCCCCGGGCCGCCATTTCCGCCGACGAGGAGGTCAATCCCGCGGCGCCCATGTCCTGAATGGCCACGATGTGCCCCGAGGCGATCAGCTCGAGGCTGGCCTCGAGCAGCAGCTTCTCGGTGAACGGATCGCCGACCTGCACCTGCGGGCGGCGTCGCTCGCTTTCCTTCGACAGCTCCTCGGAGGCGAACGAGGCGCCATGGATCCCGTCGCGCCCCGTGCGGGAGCCGACGGCGAGAAGGACGTTACCGACCCCGTGCGCGGCCGCGGTGATGAGCTGGTCTTCCCGCAGGATGCCGACGCACATCGCGTTCACGAGCGGGTTCCCCGAATATCCCGGTGCGAAGTCCACCTCACCGCCCAGAGTGGGCACGCCGACGCAGTTGCCGTAGTCACCGATGCCGCGCACCACGCCGCCGAAGAGGTAGCGGTTGCGGGCGTCGTCCAGGGGTCCGAACCGCAGGGAGTTCAGGAGAGCGACGGGGCGCGCGCCCATGGTGAAGACGTCGCGGAGAATCCCCCCGGCGCCGGTCGCCGCTCCCTGGTAGGGCTCGACCGCCGAGGGATGGTTATGAGATTCGATCTTGAACGCGACCGCCCATCCTTCGGGGAGCCGCAGGACCCCGGCGTTTTCCCCCGGACCCTGGACGACCTGCGGTCCGGCGGTCGGGAACTTCTTGAGGATGGGTTTCGAGTGTTTGTAGGAGCAGTGTTCGCTCCACAGCGCGGAGAAGATGCCGAGCTCGGCGAAGGTCGGGGTCCGGCCGAGCAACGCCTCGATGCGCCGGTATTCCTCGTCGGTGAGATTGTGCTCCCGGACGAGCGCGGGGGTGATCGCGGGGTCGCCGGGGAAGGCCGTAGGCCGGCGGTCGGTACTCACACGTCTGACGCTTTGGCCCCGGCAACTCCCTTGACCACGGCTCGGAAGATGCGGGCGAGGATATTGGGGTTCGGGTGCTTCAGCAGCACATGTGCCTGGGCCGCGTCGAGCCAGAGTCCGTGACAGTTGGTGCACTGGTCGATCAGGATGCCCTCCCAGTTCCCCCGGATCAGATCGTAGCCACAATTCGGGCACTTGCCGTGGTGCGAGTGCCGCTCGGCCTCCACGCGCTCGCGCATGTGGAGGTCGCGCTGTTGGCGCATCAGCTCGGCTTCGCGCCGGGCGAAGTACTCCTCTTCGTTGCTCGAAGCCGGGCCGCTATGCCGCTCGCCTTTGGTCACGGCGTCGGTCTCGTCGGTGCGGGCTTTCTCCCGGGCGGCGACGAGGACTGCCCGCTGTAGCCGTGCCCCGGCCAGCGCACGATGGCGTCCACGACCTGCCCGTTCTGCAGGATCACGACGTCGTCGGTGCCGCAGCTGCGCTCACACCCGTTGGGATAATGGAGGTAGGTGTAATCGCCCATCTGTCGCACCCCCATGGGCGGGCCCCACAGGGAGATCACGTCGCGCTCCGCCATCCCCGGCGCGATGGTGCCCGTGTCGGGGGAGTTGTAGGGGACGTCCGCGACGGGCTTCGGCGCGGGCGCGGGCGCCGGCGGGGGTAGCGCGGGCTTCTTGGTCGTGTCGGGCGCCGCCGGTTTGGCGGCGGTCGGGGTCGGCGTCTTACCACGCTTCCGGTTCAGCACCTGCTGAATCTTGTCACACCCCAGCGTGGTGACCGCCACCAGCGCGCACAGCGCCAGCCAGCTGCGTCGCATGACCAGCCTCCAGAGAAAGGAAGATGCGGGCCCCATCGGTTCCGCCGAGCGCGGGGGCGTTCCGCCGCTCGGGGTGCGGCATGATGCCGACGACATTACGGCCGGTGTTGCAGATGCCGGCGATTTCGTTGGTCGAGCCGTTGGGATTGTCTCCCACGTATCGCCAGACGACTTGCGCGCGGGCTTCGAGCTCCGCGGCGGTCTGGGTGTCGGCGACGTAGCGGCCGTCGCCGTTGGCGACCGGGATTTCGAGCTCTTCGCCCGGGCGGTACAGCCCGGTGAACGGCGTGTCGGCGGCCTCGACCCGCACGCGCACGGGGCGCGACTGGAACTTGAGTCGAGCGTTGCGCATCAGGCCGCCGGGGAGCAGGCCCGCCTCGCAGAGAATCTGGAACCCGTTGCAGATGCCGAGCACGGGGCCGCCCGCGCGGGCATGCTCGGCCACGGCCGGCATGATCGGAGAGAAACGCGCGATCGCCCCGGAACGGAGGTAGTCGCCGTAGCTGAACCCGCCGGGGAGGATCACCGCGTCCGCCTGTCGCAGATCGCTTTCGCGGTGCCAGACGAGGTAGGCGTCGGACCCGGCGGCCCGGGCGGCGTCCGCCGTGTCCTGGTCGCAGTTCGACCCCGGGAAGACGACGACGGCGACGCGGCGCATCAGACGGTCTCCACGGCGATCTGGTAGTCCTCGGTCACGGGATTGGCGAGCAGGCGGTCGCACATCGCCTTGGCGCGGGCCTGGGCGTCGTCCGGCGAGGCGGCATCCACCTGCAGCACGAGATGCTTTCCCATCCGCACCCCGCTCGTCTCGCGGAAGCCGAGCGCGTGCAGCGCATGTTCCACCGCCAGTCCCTGGGGATCGAGCAGTCCGGCCCGGGGCATCACCCGCACCTCGATGCGGAACGCCGCCATCAGGCCCCCCCCCGCGGCGTGATGCCGCGGGAACGCGGGCCGAAGGCGTCGTCGACGCGGTCGGCGTCGCCGATGACGATGGGGCCCGCGATTTCCGCCTCCTCGCTGGCCTGGGTCTCGACGAACAGGCCGAGCACGGCGGCCCGTACCAAACCGTAGGTCATGTAGGCGATCCCGAGCGGGAACAGGAACACGTCATGCGCGTAGATGCCGAAGAACACGATACATAGAATGACGACCGCTCCCAAGATGCCGCGGACGGAATGGAACCCCGCGCGCGGGAAGGTGGCGTACTTCACCTGGCTCACCATGAGAGCGGTGAGCAGGATCATGAGAAAGGTGAGCAGCAGCGGCCAGGGCAGGTCGTGGAGCTGCTGGTACAGTCCGGTCTGGGTGAAGGGATAATAGGTGGCGAGCGTCATCCCGGCGGCGGGCGAGGGGAGGCCGATGAAGTACGCCTTGGCTTTCCCCGCCTGGGTGATGTTGAACCGGGCGAGTCGGATGGCCACACCCATGACGTAGAAGTAGCAGAGGATCCACGCCATCGCGCCGGCGTTGGCGAAATGCTGCTCGTACATGAGGTAGGCCGGGGCGACCCCGAAGCTCACGATGTCGACGAGACTGTCGAGCTCGGCCCCGAAGCGGGTGCCCGTGTTGGACAGGCGCGCCACCCGGCCGTCCAGGGCATCGAGGATTCCGGCGAAGACGATGAACCAGCTCGCGCGATAGAACTCGCCGCGCGAGGCGTGCACCATCGACCAGATCCCGAAAAACAGATTGAACAGCGTGAACAGGCTCGGCACGACGATCACGACGCGCCGGACGCTGTGGCGGATCGGCGGCGGTCTCATTGCGGGTATCGGGCGAGTACAGTGACCCCGGCCGAGACTGTTTCGCCGACCTTCACCTGCACGGCGGGCCGCTCGGCCGAGGGGATATAGACGTCCACCCGGGAGCCGAAGCGGATCATCCCGAGCCGCTCCCCCTGCGTCGCGCGGGCCCCGACCTCGCCGTCGGTCACGATGCGGCGGGCGATCTGGCCGGCGATCTGCCGCACCAGCACCGGGCCGTGCGGCCCGCGCACGCCGATCGACGACTGCTCGTTGTCGAGGCTCGCCTTGTCCGTGGCGGCGTGCAGAAACTTCCCGGGGTTGTAGTGGCGATACTCGACGGTCCCGCTCACGGGATAGCGGTTCACGTGCACGTCGAAAACGTTCATGAATATCGAAATCCGCGTGGCCGGGGCGTGCAGATAGCTCGGCTCATCGGTCGCCACGACGCTCACGATGCGGCCGTCGGCCGGCGCGATCACGAGCGCATCCCCACGGGGTCCCGGCCGCAGCGGATCGCGGAAAAAGATGAACAGCCAGATCCCGATCAGCGTCAGCACCCCGACCGCCACCCAGGGCAGGCCGCCACCCCCCCAGCGCAGGGTGGCCCAGATCGCCGCGGCGACCAGCGCCCACCCGAGCCCGATGAACGGCCAGCCCTCCGGGGCGAATCTCAAGCATGGACCTCGAGCGTGTGGCCGGTAATGCGCCGGTAGGCCTCGCGATAGCGCTCGGAGGTCGCCTGGACGACGTCGGCCGGCAGCGGCGGGGGCGGCGCGTTGCCGTCCCAGCGCCCGGCCGCCTTGACCCCGGCGAGATAGTCGCGCAGCGGCTGCTTGTCGAAGGAGGGCTGTCCCTTGCCGGGCTGATACTGATCGGCGGGCCAGAACCGCGACGAATCCGGCGTCAACACCTCGTCGATGAGGAGCAGAGTGCCCTCGCCCGTCGTCCCGAACTCGAACTTCGTGTCGGCGATGACGATGCCGCGCTGGGCCGCGTAGGCGCGTCCCGCTTCGTAGACGGCGAGACTGGCGCGCTTCAGCTCTCCCGCGAGATGCTGGCCCAGGGCTTCGACCACCCGGCCGAAGGTGACGTTTTCGTCGTGCCCCGTTTCCGCTTTGGTGGCGGGGGAGAAGATCGCCGGCTCGAGCTTGGCGCTCTCGACGAGTCCCGCCGGCAGCGGCTCACCGGCCAGGGTCCCCGCCTTGCGGTATTCCGCCCACGCCGACCCGGAGAGATACCCCCGCACGACGCACTCGAACGGCATCGGCGTGGTGCGGCGGACCAGCATCGACCGGCCGGCGAGCATCGCCCGATGCCGGGCGAGCGCCGGGACGCGGCGGACGATCTCGCCCGCGTCCGCGGTGATCAGGTGATTGGGAATGACCTGGGCGAGTCGCGCGAACCAGAAGGCGGAGAGCTGCGTCAGCACCGCTCCCTTGAAGGGCACCGCCTCGTTCATGACCACGTCGAAGGCGCTCACCCGGTCGCTCGCGACCATGAGCAGGGATTCGGCGTCGACCTCGTACATCTCGCGCACCTTGCCGCGGCGCAACAGCGGGAGCGGCAGCTCGCTCGCCACCAGTGGGGCCGGGACCGTCGTCATACCTTCACCTCGGCGGTGCCGGCCGCCGGAGCGGCCGCGTCGATGCGGGCAAGCAGGTTCGGCACGACGTCCTCCAGAAAGTGGTCCACCTGTTCCGGGGCCCGGCCCACGTACTGAGCCG
>Ga0335085_10008127_pt1 | contig 16083 bp, 16 predicted proteins | sample Lox_Sample_45_FD_206712 | JGI IMG/M metagenome (GOLD analysis project Ga0335085, IMG submission 206712) | Soil microbial communities from Loxahatchee National Wildlife Refuge, Florida, United States - Lox_Sample_4.5 | ecosystem: Environmental > Terrestrial > Soil > Wetlands | place: USA...
GACCAGAAAGATCACGCCGCGGCGAGCGCGGGCCGAGCTGATGGTGCCGATCATGTGATTAGCACGTCACGCGGTTCGACGCCTTTAGGTCCAGGCCCCGGACATGGCCACGGCATAGCAATCTTGGATGGACCGGTTATTTGATGGAGTGTGAGAAACAATAGTCGATTCCGCAAGATTTGAGCCCGTTCGCTCATTTCCAGCAAAAAGTGCCGGTTTGACGTGGTGCGGTTTAACTAAATATCATATTGTCATCAGCAGGGTGCAGCGGCCGCGGGATCTGCCGCCGCCGCTACAATGAAGGCGGAAAGCTCATTGGCCGGTCGTAAATAGCGATTCGGGGAAGGCATCCGGACTTAGAAGACCGCAGCAGCGCCCATCAAGGGGGAGACCATGACCGCGCAACCCAAGTCGGCCGATATCCTGGCGAGCACGCCCATGGCCGGCCAGAAGATGATCAACCTGGCGCTCCAGGGCGGGGGCAGTCATGGCGCTTTTACCTGGGGCGTGCTCGACCGGCTGCTCGAAGACGAGCGCATTGCGTTTGACGGCGTCACCGCGACAAGCGCCGGCGGCGTCAACGCTGTTTTGCTGGCCGACGGATTGGCAGCAGGCGGCCGCGAAGGCGCCAGGCAGATCATGCAAACGTTCTGGAAAAAGATGTCGGCCACGACATCCGCCAGCATCATTGCACCGTCTTTCCTTGATAAGTTTAATCCGACGTTCGGGCTCGAAAATTCCCCTGGCTATGTGATGGTGGACATTATCAGCCGGTTCATGTCGCCCTATCAGCTCAATCCGACGGACGTAAATCCGATGCGCGACCTGCTCAATGAGGTCGTCGACTTCGAACGGGTGCGTCAGCAACGGGTGGTGAAGCTGTTTCTCAGCGCGACCAATGTGCGCACCGGCAAGGTCGCGGTTTTCCCCAACAAGGAAATCACCGCCGACCACGTGCTCGCTTCGGCCTGCCTGCCGTTCATGATGCGCGCACCGGTGATCGATGGCGAGGCCTATTGGGACGGCGGCTTCATGGGCAATCCGGCGATCTTTCCGGTGATCTACGGATGCGAGTCGGCCGATGTGCTCCTCGTTCACCTCACCCCGACAGAGCGGGCGGAATTGCCGACCAATTCCCGCGCCATCCTTAACCGCATGCAGGAGATCAGTTTCAATTCATCGCTGATGCGCGAAATGCGCGCGGTAGCGTTCGTCACACAGATGATCGACGATGGCAAGTTGACCGGCGGCAAGCGGATGTTCATCCACTTGATTGAAGCCGAAGACATTATTCGCGAGCTGTCCGGCTCCAGTAAGATGAACGCCGAGTGGAAATTTCTGATGCATCTCTTTGAGATCGGCCGCGACCGCGCCGACAAATGGATCGCCGCCAACTATGACCGCATCGGCGCCGAAACCACCGTCGACCTTAAGGCCAGATATCTGTAAACGCCGTCCCGGAGTCTTGCCGTCTCGTCGCGAAAGCTTCCGCGGTTTCTGGATGCCGTGACGCGATAGCGCACCGGCGTATTCTTGGTTGCCTGCGGCGCTGCCCGACTACCTCAACAGATAACCCGTGTCGACGCCGTCTTCGCTGTACTCCGCAGGCTCGGCGCCGACCTCAAATTCGTTTCCTGCTTCCAACCATCCGGCAAGTCGTAGCTGCTCGATATGCTGGAGCAGTTCTCTCTCCAATTTCTCATAGGATTCAAAAACATCTTTCAATCGCGTTTCGGTGGTTTCCGAAAACGTCGAATGATATTGTTTTTGTTCAGCTCGGCCGACCATCAGAAGACTTGCCACAGCGAATCAGTCTGTAGCAATGAATCAGCGGTCCTCTCGAAGCGCAAGCATCAAAAAGCACGAAACATCAATTTTAATCCTCAAAGACGCCATCGGTGAGGTTGGGGTGGAGCCTCTGACGAGAGGGCACCCACCAAGCGCTCTTTTCCGTTTCTTGCTTTTGACAACACAGGTTCGCGCGAACATTATTGACGCGGATCGAAATCGCTGACGCGTTGTCGCCCTCACGGACTCCCCTTTGGCGTACCATCGGCAGCCGTGTTGTGCAGCACAGCAAATCATCCGGCTGACATGTCACTCTAGGTCATCAACGGACTTGCGGCCCTACGCAGTGCGGTCCGGCTTTACCCCTTGATAGGGGTTGGCGATACGGAGCGCCGTCCAGCGACAAAAGGGTTCCTCTAGGCACATCGGTTCTGAGGCTTCCCCTAGACCCCCCAGCCTTCAAAAGGATCGGCCTAAAATCCAAACTCGGGACGCACCTCCCGGTGCCTCGTGAAACCGCTGGAGCTTACCGGCTCTTCAAACACCGCGCGGTTCTCGAAACTTTTACCTCCTGTCGCAAAGCAGTGCTTGATTACCGGCAGAGCAGCGCGGGAATATTCGCCATCCAATCGGCGACTGCGTGGAGGCGCCATGGATCAGCGTGTCTATATTGCGAAGCTCAACGTTGAGCACTACCGGCGCAAGCTGCTTGCCGAGCAGGATGACGCCAGGCGGCGACAGATTACCCGACTGCTTGCCGAGGAAGAGGCCACATTGGCGGCGCTAAAAGATCCGCCGAGGAACAACAAGAACAAGGGCGATGGCAAGGACCAGGACAAGTCTTAGGTCGAGACCCGCCATTCTCGCCAATGCGTCGGTCGTAAATCGTCAAGCCGCTTCTTCGTCTCCGCGCTGATCCAGCCGTGGAGCATCCGGCGGCAAGGAAACACAAGCGCGTGCGTTCCGTCAAAGTCAATGACGGCTAGCTCAAGGTCGCCGTCAAATGGCGCGGTGGCTATCGGCCTCCATTCCATGCCGAGATTGTCCGATGGAGCAAGTTTAGCGCTTTGATCTAGATCAGAAATTCCTGATGCCACGATCAGATGAGAAACGCCGAGGTTCTTGAGCGCCAGCGCTCGTATCCTCGCGCAGTTACGTTCGCCCGTTTGCGCGACGTCAATAATCTTCTTCGCAAGCGTCTCGGTAATCGGATCGCTGCGATCCGCTATTTTGAGGATCACCAGAGCGTCTTCGTAGGCAGAGGTAATTATTCCGATTTCCTCGGGCCCAAACGCCGCATACTGCAACAGTCGGTAAATCGCCATGGGCGCGCTCCCTGTAATCAGGCGGGAGCGCAATTTTCAGGAAGATGTGGTGTCGCAGCGCCTTCCGTGTGGCGCTGGTCGGAGTGGCAGGATTTGAACCTGCGACCCCCTCGTCCCGAACGAGGTGCGCTACCAGACTGCGCTACACTCCGCCACAATGCGGCGCTTATACAAGCGGCCCGCCGGGGCTGCAAGCGCCGGCCAGTTCGGCTATCTAGGCACGAGAGAACTGAATGACAGCCCCGCTGGTGACCCACGTTTTGAAGGCCGACGCCGCTTCCGTTGCCGAAGCCGCGCGGGTACTCGCTGCCGGCGGCCTGGTGGCGTTTCCGACGGAGACTGTCTACGGGCTTGGCGCTGACGCCACCGACGGCCGCGCTGTCGCTCGCCTTTACGCGGCCAAAGGCCGCCCGGCGTTCAACCCGCTCATTGCCCACGTAGTCGATCTCAAGGCAGCGCAGGCGCTGGCACGCTTCAACCCCAAGGCGGCGCGGCTCGCCAAAGCGTTTTGGCCCGGGCCACTGACGCTTGTTCTCCCAAAAACCGCCAGGTGTCGCGTCGCCGACCTCGCGACGGCCGGCCTCGATACCATCGCCGTGCGGGTTCCCGATCATGTCGTAGCGCGGGAAATCCTGGCGGCGTTCGGCAAGCCTGTGGTGGCTCCTTCGGCAAATCGGTCGGGTCACGTTTCCCCGACGCGTGCGGAGCATGTCCAGGCCGATCTCGCCGGCCGCATCGATCTCATTATCGATGGGAACGCAACGCCGGTTGGGGTCGAGTCAACCATCATCGCCTGCCTCGAGGAGCCGGTGCTGCTGCGGCCGGGCGGTCTGCCGCGCACGGCGATCGAAGCCGTGCTTGAGCAGAAGCTTGCTTATTCGCCGCCCGGGTCGCCGCGTGCCGAAGACGCGCCGCTCGCTCCCGGCATGCTGGCCGCCCATTATGCGCCGCACACGCCGCTGCGGCTCGATGTCGGTCAGGTCGATCCCGGTGAAGCCCTGCTTGCCTTCGGACGCAAACCGGCTCAAGGCGCTGCCGGCGCGCTCAAGACGTTAAATCTTTCCGCGCGCGCCGACCTCATCGAAGCGGCGGCCAATCTGTTCTCGCATCTACGCACGCTGGACGCCGCCGGCGCGCCGGCAATTGCGGTGATGCCGGTGCCACATGAAGGGCTGGGCGAGGCGATCAACGATCGTCTGCGCCGCGCCGCCGCGCCACGCTAAAGTGAAACGCCGGGCACGCATCCTTGCGTGCTCATCAGACGGCTGTCATCTTTTGCAGCGAGTAATACGCGCCGACGGAAACCCCCGATGCTCGATAAACCCCCGAAACAGGCCGAAACCGATCCCGCCCTGCTCGCTCGCTTCGCCGCTATTGTCGGCGGAAAACACGCAATCACCGATCCGCAGGCTCAGCTTCCTTACCTCGTCGAAATGCGCGACCTTTATCGCGGACGCTCGCCGATGGTGCTGCGTCCCGGTTCCGTCGCCGAGGTCGCAGAGCTTCTCAAGCTCGCCAATGCGACTGGTACTCCGATCGTGCCGCAGGGCGGCAACACCGGACTGGTTGGCGGCCAGACGCCGCATAACAATGAGATCGTGCTGTCGCTGACGCGCCTTGATCGAATCCGTGAAGTCGACCCGACCTCCAACACCATGACCTGTGAGGCTGGTGTTACCTTGCAACATGCCCGTGAAGCGGCCGCCGGCGCCGATCGACTCTATCCGCAGTTACTGCCCTCGGAGGGCAGTTGCACCATCGGCGGCAATCTCTCCACCAATGCAGGCGGCGTTGCTGCGCTCGCTTACGGCGTCGCGCGCTCGCACGCGCTGGGCATCGAAGTGGTGCTGGCCGACGGTCGCGTCCTTCACAACCTCAACAAGCTGAAGAAGGACAATACCGGTTACGATTTGAAGAACCTGTTCATCGGCGCCGAAGGAACGCTTGGCATTATCACCGCGGCGGTGTTGCGGCTGGTGCCGCGGCCGCGCGCGATCGAGACCGCTTTTGTCGGCGTGCCTTCGCCGGAAGCGGCGCTGGCGCTGCTCACGCTCGCCACCGATCGCGCCGGCGGCGGCGTGACGAGTTATGAACTGATGACGCGCGTCGGCCTGGAGTTTGTGTTGCAGCACGCTGCGGGCACTCGTGATCCGCTCAGCGCGCCGCATCCGTCGTACGTCCTTATCGAGCTGTCTTCACAAGCCGAAAGCGGGCTGCGGGAGGCGATGGAGGACATTCTGGCGCAGGGGCTGCAACGCAGCCTCATCGCCGACGCCACTATTGCCGACAGCCTCGAACAGACCAAGGCATTCTGGCGCATCCGCGAAATGTTCGGCGAAGTGCAGCGCCACGTCGGCGGCTCGATCAAGCACGATGTATCGGTGCCGGTGGCCGCAGTGCCGGCCTTCCTCAAAGAGGCCGACGCCGCTGTCACCGCGCTCATTCCCGGCACGCGCCCGCTGCCGTTCGGACATCTCGGCGATGGAAATATCCATTACAACGTCGTGCAGCCGGTCAGCGCCGATAAGGCCGAGTTCCTTAATCGTTGGGACGAAGTGAACGCAGTTGTCTTTGCGGTCGTCAAGAAATTCGGCGGATCAATCTCAGCCGAACACGGCATCGGCGTGATGAAGCGCGATCTTCTTCCAACGGTGAAGGATCCGGTTGCGCTTGAGCTGATGCGCGACCTCAAGCGCATGCTCGATCCCAAGGGCATTCTTAATCCGGGCAAAGTCCTGTAGAGCCGGAAATGTCAAAAGGCCCTCCACCGGGTTCGAAGGTCGAGGGCCGTTTGTCTTTAGGCCGAGGCCAGCTGACCGTGATCAACTGGCCCAGTTGCAATTTACCACCAGCAGCGGCGCCAGCCGCAGCCACCGCGCCAGCCATACGCGTACGGACGGCCCCAATAGGGACGACCCCAATACGGACGGCCCCAATATGGATGACCCCAATACGCACCGCCCCATCGCCGGTAACCCCAGCCCCAGCGCCCATAGCGCCAGCGTCCGTACCAGACTTTGTCAACGCTGCTGATTTGCGTGCTGGCTTCCGTCAAGCCGTTCACCGGCATAGCCGCTGACGCCTGGCCAACCACCATGCTTGAACCCAGCAAGGCTAGAGCAAAAAAAGCAATTCTAAGGCTAGCCATAGCAACTCCTCCTGTTCTTCGTTTGTCTTTTGCACAATCGCCGCCGAGCCAAAGTTCTCACATACGGGATGTAAGAAAGCTGAAGGCGTTGTTGGCAAATGTTAATCTCGCCAAGACCGAACGTGCTCGAATACCTCCAAATGGTTGCCGGAATACTGCAACCGTGGTGACGCCACGACTGTTCCACCACTCTCGTCTACCCTCGGCGCTTTGCCCGGCCAATCCACAAAAACGCGCCATCGTGACGCATTTCGCAGGAATGATCCGGCCGGCGCTTCGTTGTTGATCGATCAAGCAAAGCAATTGCAGGCAGCCGTCCCTACCCGGTCGTTGGCATCGAAATGCCAAGCAGACTGCAAGCACTACAAACTTGCTCAAAAAAGCGATAATTGTTCGTCGCGCTTCTCAGCGTCATGCGGCTGACGCGCGGCATCGGGCCGATCGGGCTTTTCGCCCGCCGCCGGTTCGATAAGGCGCGGCTCGTCGTTGGCGGCACGGTTCACGGCCGTCGAGACTTCGTAATATTCGAGCAGCGTTTCGGGCGCCGGAGCAATCAGCGCGGCGGCTGTCGGCCCGTCAACCTCGGCGCAATCGAGCCAAACATTAAAGGCCTCCGGCGGTACGACGACCGGCATCCGGTCGTGAACGGCCGCGAGCACGGCGTTGGCTCGCGTGGTGACGATGGCGGCGCTATCGAGTTCTTCTCCGTTCGGTCCGGTCCAGGTTTCCCACACACCGGCAAAAGCCATCGGGCCGGCTGAATTTTTTTGCCGAACGAAATAGGGGCGTCTTGGAACTCCGTCGCGCCAGTCATAGAAGCCATCCGCCGGAATGAGGCAGCGGCGGCGCCGCATGGCGTTGCGGAACGCCGGCTTCTCAAGCACCGATTCGCCACGTGCGTTGACGAGCAGCGAAAACTTCTTCGGATCCTTCACCCACGCCGGAATTAAGCCCCAACGCACCAGGGCAAAGTGCCGCCTGTCGTCGACAAACCGCACGATCGGAATAGGCTGGGTCGGCGCCACATTGTAGCGAGGCGGGAAATTGGGCAGCTCATCGTAGCCGAACAGGGCTCTGATCGCGGCGGGCGGCGAAGTGATGACATAACGTGCGCACATTGGGATAAGCGTAGACCTTGATCAGCGCATCGGCGGCAGTGGGTCCGAATATAGTAGCTAAATGGATAGAGCTTTGACGAGTAACAGTACCGAAACGCGAACCTATCCAACGCGACCCTATCTCGCGGTCAGCGCCGCGATCTTCCGGGACGGCCGCGTCCTGATCGTTCGCCGTGCCCAGCCGCCCGCCCACGGCCTCCACACCCTTCCGGGCGGCGTTGTCGAACTTGGTGAGACGCTCGTGGAAGCGGTGAAGCGCGAGGTCCGCGAGGAAACCAATCTTGAAATCGAGCCGCACGGGCTCGCGGGCTACCGACAGGTGATCGCCCGCGACAGCTCCGGCCGGATTGAGCGGCATTTCGTCATCCTGCCCTTCGCGGCTCGCTGGCTTGCGGGTGAGATTGCGCGCAACGACGAATTGGCCGAGGCTCAGTGGCTTGCGGCTGATGAGCTTTCCGGGCTTAAGACCACCGAAGGACTTGCCGACATCGTCGCAGCGGCCGGGGAAGTGATTGCTGCACTACGTTAGTTGGAACGGCTTCCACCATGCTCCGTAGTGTTGCTTGCGGTCCGGTTTGTACGACCCCTATGTTCGCAGTACTGATGCTCCGCATTTTCACTTTACTCTTGCTGTTTTTTTGTCTCGGCGCAGAGACTGCGCCGGCGCAGATTTTCCTGCCGCAAACTCAGCCCCAAACGCCGCCCAAGCCGCAGCCTCAAGTCCCGCCAAGAGTACAGCCAAAGCTGCAACCTCAAGCGCAGCCCGAGCCGCCACCGGCGCCGCGGGCCGCCCCTTACGACCGCGACCTGCAACGGCTCTCCGAAATTCTCGGTGCGCTGCACTTCCTGCGCGGCATTTGCGGCTCGAATGAAGGCCAGAAGTGGCGCGACGAAGCGCAATCGCTGATCGACGCCGAAGCAACATCGGGGGAACGCCATGACCAGATGGTTGCGAGCTTCAATCGCGGCTATCGCTCGTTCCAGCAGAGCTACCGCACCTGCACGCCGGCAGCCGACTTCGCGATTCGCCGCTACCTCGAAGAAGGCGCGAAAATCGCCCGCGAAATCACCTCCCGCTATGCCAATTAGCCCGCCCCCGAATTAACCCTGCCTCAAGGTTCGGTCGAACACCTGACGGGGCCATGCTAGCTTGCCTTCGGGCAGGGGCGTTGCCGCGCTGCGGCGACAATCAATTGCAATGACTATGGCGGCGCAAATCCAAAAGGCACGGGACAACGTGGCTGATCACGAACAGAAACGGCGGGCACTGGGTTATTTGCAAGAGGCTTGGACCGAAGCACACCACGATGGTGTCGAGGGCGATTGCCTGGCGCAAACCGCGCTATTTCTTGCATTGGCCGAGCTGATTTCGACTTACGGCGAGGAACCGGCCGCCCTCTACGCGGAGAGGCTCGCTCCGCGCATTCGCAACGGCGAATTCTCAGTGGAACTTGCACGGCAATAGCGGCCGACGATCTGCGGTGTCGGCGTACGCGCTGCGGATTGAGCACCCGCAGTCGGTAAAATACCCGCATTGCCGATCCGTTCGCGACATAGGTCTTCCATTCTCGACGGACTATTCGCCGGCGCGTTCCTAGGGGAAATAAGCTTGGCGCTTCGTTCCGATGGCAGCGCCGCCAACGGCGGTTTGATTGCTGCCCGATATGATTTCCGGGTGGCTGGCAACGCTGCCTTTGCCCGTCCCTCACACTTGAGGGAACCCGGCTGGCACCCTAGTTTGAGTTGGATGCTGGAAAGGTCCGCTCGATGAAGGCCGCCGTGCTCCCCGACCGGGGCGTCATCAAGGTCGCGGGCGATGACGCACGCAACTTTCTGCACGGTCTCGTCACCGCCGATATCCTCAAGCTTGCGCCACGGGAAGCGCGCTTCTGTGCGTTGTTGTCGCCGCAGGGCAAGATTGTTGCAGATTTCTTCGTTGTCGAAGCGCCGGCTCATGACGGCGGCGGCTTCTTCCTCGACATCCCGCGAGCGCTGGCCAAATCGCTGGTCGACAAGCTCAACCTCTACAAGCTCCGCGCGCGAATCATGATCGAAGATTTGTCCGAGATCCTCGGCGTACTCGCGGCGTGGGATGGACCGGGCGCGACAAGCGTCGGCCTCTGCTATGCCGACCCCCGCCTGCCGGCGCTTGGGCTCCGCGTCATGCTGCCGCCGCACCGTGGCTCCGATGCAGCCGCGGAGCTTGGGGCGGCGATTGTCGAGCCCGGTGAATACCAAGTGCACCGCATTGCACTCGGCGTCCCGCAAGGCGGCGTCGATTTCAGCTACAGTGACGCGTTCCCTCACGAGGCTGACATGGACCAGTTCGGCGGCGTCGATTTCGCCAAGGGCTGCTATGTTGGTCAGGAGGTGGTTTCGCGCATGGAGCACCGCGGAATTGCCCGCACCCGGGCTTTGCCAATCCGTTATGACGGGGCGGCGCCGGCCGCCGGTGTCGCGGTGATGGCCGGTGAGCGACAGGTTGGCACCATGGGGTCGAGCGCGGAGGGCCGCGGGATTGCTCTTGTTCGCCTCGACCGGGTAGCGGATGCTCTATCACGCGGCGAACTCCTCGTCGCCGGCGTCGTGCCGATCCGGCTTAGCAAACCGGATTGGGCGCGCTTCGCCTTCCCCGAAGGCTCCAAGGCCGCTGAATGATTCCTGCCGCTGCTGCTGAACGCGTCACCCGCTGCCCCTGGCCGAAGGACGACGCACTTTATCTCGCCTATCACGATGAGGAATGGGGCGTGCCGGAATACGACGACCGCGCACTCTACGAGAAACTCGTGCTCGACGGTTTTCAGGCCGGCTTGTCGTGGATCACGATCCTGCGCAAGCGCGAGAATTTCCGCTGCGCATTCGACGGCTTCGTCCCGGAGAAAATCGCGCGCTATACGCCAAAAAAGGTCGAGCGCCTGATGCAGGATGCCGGCATCGTGCGCAACCGCGCGAAGATCGAGGGCACCGTGCTCTCAGCCCGGGCCTGGATCACGGCCATGGAGAAGGGACCGGGCTTCTCCAAACTGTTATGGGACTTCGTCGACGGCAAGCCGAAGGTGAACCGTTTCCGCACCATGCGGCAGATTCCGGCCGACACCGCGGTGTCGCGGGCGATGTCAAAGGAGCTGGCGCAGCGCGGCTTCAAGTTCTGTGGTCCGACCATCGTCTACGCCTTCATGCAGGCAGTTGGCATGGTCAACGATCATCTGGTCACCTGCTACCGCCACGATGCGGTGCAGAAGCTCAAAAAATCGTAGACCCATTTCCCATTTTGGAAACCGATCAGTCGGCTCGCCCGCTCGCGGTGCGCCGGCGCGCGATGCTGAAGAAAATCGCGGCCAGTAGGGTCAGCGCGCCGATGACGGTGTAATGCACCGACGAATTGGCATTGATGTAGGACGATGCGCTTGAGGTCGCTTGCACCAAGGCGGCGCCGAGAAGGATGCTCACGAACGAGCCGCGCCCGCCGGTAACACTGGCACCGCCCAGCACCACCACCGTGATGGACATCAGGGTGTAGTCCGTGCCGGTCGACGGCGAACCGATGCCGACTTGACCTGCAAGCATCAGGCCGCCAACGCCGGTCAGAAAACCCGAAATCACGAACGCGAGCCAGGTCAGTCGCTGACTGTCGATGCCGAGCCGATGGCTGGCGAGCTGGCTTGAGCCGACGGCGCGAAAGCTTCTGCCGAATCCGGTGCGATAAAGCAGCCATTCGGCGACGCCGACCATCGCCAAAGCCAACGCCAGGCCGGCCGGCAGCAACCAAAGGGGAAACTGCGTTGCGTCGGAGATGGCGTCGTCAATGCTGCCGGCGGCTATCGGCCGAAGCAACAGTGAGACGCCTTGCAGGCCGATAAAGGTTGCGATCGTCACCACGATCGCCGGCAGACGCAGCGACGTAATCAATAGACCCTGCAACAGGCCGAAGCCGGTGGTGGCCATGAGGATCAGAATAAGGCCCGCCGCGAGCGGGCCGGTAGCAACGCCGTCGGGAGCGAGGAACGATGCGAGCACGACGCAAAGCCCGGCCAACGGGCCAATCGAAAGATCAATTGCGCCGACCAGCACCGTCGCCAGCTGTGCGCTCGACAGAAAGGTGAGGATGCTCAAGAAGGAGAGCATGCTTTTGATGCTGAAAGGCGAAAGAAAGTACTGGTTCAGGGCCTGCGTCCCGCCAAGGATGATCACGGTGAGAACTGCCAGCACCACTGCGGGAAAATGATCGCCGGCAGCGAACTCGCGCCAACGCCGGACTTGCGTACCGGCCGTCGTCTTGCTCGCACGCGATACGGTGGCGGTGAGATTGGCCTCGGTGATTGCGGCATCGGTGACCGCAGCGCCGGTCAATTCGTCGACGATGCGGCCGCGGGCGAAGATCAGCACACGGTCGCACAGGCCTTCGAGCTCGATACCGTCGGAGGACGAAACCAACACCGCCACGCCCTGGTCGGCGATCGCTCTCAGCCGCTGGTAGATCTCGCTCCGTGCGCCGATATCGACGCCTTTGGTCGGTTCGTCCACCAGCAGCACCGACGGCTTCGACGAGATTTCGCGCCCAAACAAAGCCTTTTGCTGATTGCCACCCGACAATTCGTTGAGCTTGGATTCCGTCGAGGCAGCGCGAATGCGTAGATCCTCGGTGATCTTCCTGGCGCGGCCCGCTTCGCCGGCGCGGTCGATCACCCAGTACCGCGAGATCGCGTCCAAAAAACCGAGGCTTAGGTTTTCCCGCAGGGTCAGGTTTAGAAACACGCCTTCGGTGTGGCGATCGTCGGTAATAAATCCGATGCCGGCGTGGCGAAAAGCGCCGGGCGTATCGCCGGAAACTTTAGCCCGCGCGACCCGCACCTCGCCGCCGCCGCGGCGGTCGATGCCGGCGGCAGCGCGGATGAATTCGCGCTGGCCTTCGCCCTCAATGCCGGCGAGTCCGACGATTTCGCCGGCATGCACAACAAGATCGACGTGATCGAAGCCGCGCCCGCTCAGGCCGTTGACGGCAAACAAAGGTGCTCCGACAAACTTCGCCTTGGCCGGGAAAATCTGGCCTAACGGGCGGCCCGCGATCAGCGCAACGATCTCGGCCGGGGTAATCGACCCGGCAGACCGGCTGTCGATGATCTCGCCGTCGCGGATCACCGAGATGCGATCGGCCAGTTCGTCAACCTCGTGCAGGCGGTGCGAGACGTAAACAATGCCGACGCCGTCGCGCTTCAACACACCGATCAGGTCGAACAGCTTGCGCACGTCGGCCTGTTGCAGCGGCTCAGTCGGCTCGTCGAGGAACAAGACCTTTGGATCGGTGGCGAGTGCGCGCGCGATCTCGACGACATGCCGCTGCGCCAGCGACAATTCCGAGACGCGCTTGGTGATCGGCATGCGCAGCTCGTCGGTCGCGATGCGCTCCAGGATGCGCTCGGCTTCAACGGGACCGCAGGGGCCCGCAAGCGCAGGCGCCGCAAGCTGAAGATTCTCGAGTACGGTCAGATCGTCGGCCAACGCCGGGTGCTGATAGACGACGCTAACGCCGTCTTCGCGCATTTGCCGGGGATTAGGCGCTCCGACGTACTTCCCCCCGTAATAGATCGCGCCGGCGTCGGCATGCAGCACGCCGGCGGCAATGCCGATCAAGGTCGACTTGCCGGCACCGTTCTCGCCGACGATTGCATGAACCTCGCCGGGCATGATGAGGACATCGACACCCTTGAGCGCCTGCACTGGACCAAAGCTCTTGCGCAGACCGATGAGCGACATCACCGGCACGTGCGCCGTGACCGGAGTAACGGGCTTGTCCACGACGTTATGCATGGCGCAGCCGCCGTGTTATTTCGGGCAGCGCCACACCGCTCAGCACGATGATCGCGTCAGCCAGATCTTCGGCCGAGCCGCCGAAGCCGAGCGCCGTCACCAACTGAGCAAGGTAGGTTAGAAAAAACGCGCCAATAACGGTGGCAACGACACTGCCTTTGGTGATGCCGCCGAGCGGATTGCCGCCGACCACGACTGCGGCAATGGTGCCGAGCAGATATGGCAGCCCACATAACACCGTCGGCGAGACCAGATAGCCCGACAGCATGATCGCCGCAATCGCGTACATGAGCCCGGCGATCGCATAGGTGAGGATGCTGTAAATCTTGAGCGGCACACCCACGGCATGAGCAGCCGGCGGATTGACGCTAACGGCAATGAACCGACGCCCGATGGTCGTAAACGTGAGGACGAAGACTGTAACGCCGGCCACCAGCAACAGCACCCAGATCATCGTCGGCACGTAAAGAAACTGCCCGACGAAAAAGTTGACCATCATCGCCGGTGATTGAACCGATGCGCCGGTCGAGACGAAATAGGTCAGGCCGAACAAAATCGCGTTGACGCCGATGGTGGTCACAAGCGGCGGCACCTGCAAAAAGGTGACGATCAGCCCGGTGATCGCCCCAATCGCGGCGCCGACGGCGAGCCCCGCCGCGACGTAAAACAGCACCACGCCAAGATCGGTGCTGCCATCTGGCAGCTTGGTGACAACCACCGCAACAAACGACATGATGCCGGCGGTGGATAGATCGAGTCCCCGCTGCTGGATCACGAGATGCTGACCGATTGAGGCGACAGCCAGGATCGCGAAATAGGGCAACGTCGAAAGAATGGCTGCGACGCTGATGGTACTGGGCGCGGCAATGCCGCCGATCAAAACCAGCACCGCCGTAGCAATGAACGCCTTCGCTGCCAGCGGCAGCTCGGTCAGGTCGAAGCCAAGCTGAGGCAGCCGCAGACGCGTTAGTCGGTCGCCCGCCATCTCGCAAATCCGGTCCTATTTATCGGGGATATTCTAAACTCATTCCCGCTCCCGACACGGTGCGCAAGCCGAAAAATCCGGCCTGCGATCAGGGGCGTCCCACCGCTTGCGCGATCGACTCCCTCACGGGGGGAACGAAAAACCGAACCAACCGCCCGGCCCACATGGGGCCGGGCAATCGGCACAGCTCACCTGCAACCTTACTTGCCGCCCAGTGCTTTGACCTGTAGCGCCTTGGTCAGCATCGACGACGGAATTGAATCCATCGGCATCGATTTGTCGCACTTCAATGCGAGCTTCGGATCCTTTGATGTCGTGTCCTCCGAGATCGGCAGCTTGATCAGGCTGGGTTCGTTATTGTCCATGCCTTGAGCCGCCGCCACAGCCTTACGCAGTGCGTTTCGCACCATCCAGGTGTGAGCGTCGATGCTCATCATCTTCATCTCGGGATGTTCGGCAGCAAGACAGCTCAGGTCCATCAGCGACTGTCCAACATAGGCCGGAATAGGCCTGCCGGCAGCGACGAAGGCGCGGATCGGCCCCACCGTCTCGCTGTAGATGCCGTCGATCTGCGGATATTTGGCGATCAGCGCCGCGGTCTTCTGCTGCGCTACTGCCGGATCCCACATGGTCGGCACCGGCTCGGTCTCCAGCACCTTGATGCCGGGATGCTTGGCGAAATAGGGCCGCCAGCCGTGAGTTTGCGCTTCGGTCATCGGATTGCCCGGCGTGCCGCCGAACATGATGACGTTACCTTTGCCGTGGAGCGTCTTGACCAGCCATTCCGCGGCCTGCTCTCCGACCTGGGCTTGGCTTTCGGTCACCCGGTCGATGAAGTCCTTGCCCAATCCGGGAAAATTGTCGCCGGTCGAGAATGGAATAGTCGCTATGCCCGCTGCAGTCGCTTCGCGCATCGCTTTGGAGACCGCGACACCGGTGTCGACGAAGGCGACGATGACATCAAACTTCTGCGCGATCAGGCCTTGGATATCGGCAATCTGCTTCTCAGGCTTGAACTCGCCGTCGGTATAGCGGACGTCGGTGATGTTCTTGCATTTCGACGCTTCATCCTCGAATTCGACGCGCTGGATATGGCGCCAATAATTGCCGCCCCAACCGTCAGACAGCGCGACCTTGATCGGCTTGGTGCCGCAGAATTTGGACATCGGCTCGAAGTCGGCAACGGTGCCCTTTTTCTCCGGATAAAGTTTGACTTTGTGAATATCGACGGCGTAGCCGACCGTGGCCATTGCTACTGCCAAGCCGAAGACAGAGACGCCAAACGCTATACTGCGTGGTGACAACATGCATTCCTCCCCTGTGCATCTGATTGATCCGGGGCCGAAACGCGGAGTGCATTTCAACCGGAATAGTCCAGATGGCCTTGTGCGAGGAAACAATACTCTGCTTTTACAGCCAATGCCAAGCGCCGCAACGCGATTTCAGCTACAACGTTCGTACAAATAGTCTTTGGTATGACCGTGGGATGCAGCCCTGGACCATGTGGGCTTCGCCCACTTCTATCAGTTTCGCTCGTTCACCATACCGCGTGTTTGGCTTTTGCAGCACAGAGCTAAGGTTGTCGGTCACGCAAACCTTGCGTCTAACCATCGTCTTGCGCGCCGCCGTTATGGGCTGGCATAATCGACACACCAGTTCAGCGGCAAAGTCCTTGCCGGCCAACTAATGAGAGCCATTGGAGGAAACGATGAAAAAGAGCGTCGACTATATCCTTACTACACATACCGGCAGCCTGCCCCGCGGCAAGGAGCTCAATGACGCCTTAATCGCGGACGAGGCCGGCGAAAAAGTCGATCAGGCCAAGCTGACCGACATGATCGAGAAGCGCGTCGCTCACGTCATGGAGAAAGAGCGCTGGGCAGGCGTCGACATCGCCAATGACGGCGAGCA
>Ga0335085_10008128_pt1 | contig 16083 bp, 14 predicted proteins | sample Lox_Sample_45_FD_206712 | JGI IMG/M metagenome (GOLD analysis project Ga0335085, IMG submission 206712) | Soil microbial communities from Loxahatchee National Wildlife Refuge, Florida, United States - Lox_Sample_4.5 | ecosystem: Environmental > Terrestrial > Soil > Wetlands | place: USA...
ACGCAATCTCAAACCTTATGCAATCCACCGGCCTCACTCTCGGTGATGCGGTGAGGGCTGCCACCACCAACCCTGCGGTCGCTGCCCGCGTGCCACGACGACAGAGAGGGCTGACGGAAAATGAGCGCGCCGATCTTGTCCGTTTCGCGGTGAACTCCGGTAGGATTTCCGTAACAGAAACCTACATGGATGGACGTTTGGTCTTTGCGGCAAAAAACTCTGAACTGCCGGGCTGTGAAGATGAGTCAAGCCTCTTGCCATCGCCAAAACAAAGGTAATGGCGGAGAGAGTGGGATTCGAACCCACGATACGGTTTCCCGTATACACGCTTTCCAAGCGTGCGCCTTCAGCCACTCGGCCATCTCTCCCAGGCGCAGATTGAGAAGTTCTTGCTCGCTAGCGATTTTACGGGAAGAATCGTCCCCGTGCCATCCCTTCACAAGGGAATCGGAGGAAGCTATGAATTCTGCGGACTGCCTTTATTCAGGAAGGCTTGACGGTGCTTTCCAGGGCTGCGGTCAGCGCAGCAGACTGCACGTCGGCATCGACAGGACGCGGGATCACTTGCTGGCGAATGGCGGCACCGTCCACGAGGCGATTGTTCAGGCAATAAAGCGCTAACTCTAGGCGGTCGGCGACTCCCAGCTTGTCATAGACTTTGCGCAGATAGTTTTTTACCACCTGCTCGGTTGTGCCGACGCGCACCGCGATCTCCTTATTCTTCATGCCCTGGGTCACGCAACCAACAATCAGGGTCTCCTTGGGCGTCAGTTGAACTTTGGAGCGCACGCCGGCTGGCCGCGCGTCCTGGGTGCGGTATGCTTCGAGGACCCACTGAATGGCCTCGGCATCGAGCCACGGCTCGCCTTTGGAGACCTTGCGTATGCAGTCCACCAGAAGCTCCGGCTCAACCTCGCGCGACACGATACCCAGTGCGCCGCGGCGGAACAGTTCCAGCGTCAGTTCCTGGTTGCGGTCTGCGGTCACGACCACCAGGCGCATGTCCGGGGATTGCCGCAGCAGATCGCAGACAGCATCTACCGGATTGGGCGCTAAAGCTGCTTCCAGAATGAGCAGATCGGCAGAGAATTTCTTGGCCGCCGTCAGAGTCTGAGAGAAGGTCTCGGCTTGTCCTACTACCCGAATGTCATCCTCGACCGCAAAGATCTTGCGCAACCCGGCGCGAAAGATCGCTTGCGTGTCGGCTACGATCACGCGGATGAATTGGCCATCGCTCCCGTTTCCCCGGGGTTGCTCGAAGCCTTCAATCATTACCGGAATGCTCGCCATGCGCTTTCCTCAGCCCGCTTTCACTGACGCTCAAAACGATATTCGTCAATCACCACACCCACATCGCGGCGTCCGCCCTCAGCCACGCTGCGGACCACGCGCCCGCGACAGTCCACCTGCACGTCCGCCCCGGCCCCCAGGATGGCTGCCGGCAGGGAAATGGTGAAGTCGAGCGGGGCCCCCACCGGCATATCCGCATCTACGCGGAACAGCACGCCGTTGGCGGAAATGTTTTCGGTTTCGGTGTGGCTTTCCCCTGCGTTCGATTTGAAAGAGACAGGCAGCTTGATAGGAAACCGCGCGGCGCTTTGCAAATCGCTGTAAGGTTTGCCCGTGGACTGGGAAGCTGGTTCCGAGGGGCCGGGTGGAAGCGGGAGCGATGTTACGCCCGATTCAGTCACATCCGATGTAGCCCCCGTTGTTCCGTTTTGCTCCGATAAGCCGTTATGCGACATTTAGGCGCAGCTTACACTGGGGGAACCAATAGTGGAAAGTTACGGAAGTCATGCTGCGAATGAGGTCTAAAGTGTTTACTATCAACCGATTGCAGGCAAAGAAAAAGCTTCGGGAAAGATCAGAACTTGGTCACTTCGGTGAAATTGAAGTCCTTGATCTTCATCGCGGGGACAACCATGTCGAAGGACTCCTCGCCGCTGGCGCGCACGGGAGTGCCCATCTCCTCCAGGTTGGAGAGCATATGAATGAGGCTTTCGTTGAAACGAAAATTGCGGACGCCGCCAAGAATCTTGCCGTCCTCCACGTAGAACGTGCCGTCGCGGGTCATTCCAGTCAGGATTTTTTCGTAAGGATCCACTTCTCGAATGTACCAAAGGCGGGTGACCAGTATGCCGCGATCGGTTGACGCGATCATTTGGTCCACAGTCCTGGGGTCGCGAGGCGGCGCAAACACCAGGTTCACGGGCGCTTCACCCATTTCGTTGGGCAGCGGAAATCCGTGGCCGGTAGGTTCAACGGGGCCAACCTCGGCAGCATGCTCAGACTTCTTCATCCTCTCAGCGGTTGCACGCGCATAGACCAGACGTTTGACCACCCCATTCTCAACCAGCTGAACTTTTTGGCGAGGCATGCCTTCGCCGTCGTAGGGCGAGCCGGATTGCAGAGGATGAGTGAAGTCATCCCAGATGTTGACCTCGTCGCCGAAAAGCTTCGTGCCTACGCGATTGGTCAAGAAAGAGCGCTGGTCGAGAATGGCCAGGCCGCCGAAGTCCCAGAACATAAACCCGCACATGTCGAGAACCGCAGCCGGCTCCAGAATCACGGTGTACTTGCCGGCGGGAACTTCGCGTGGAGCCGCGGATTTGAGGGCCTTCTCGGCAGCAATTTCTGCCAGCGCGACGGCATTCAGGTTAGCTACATCCGGCGAGTTTGCTTTTTGCCAACCCGACGAATCGCCGGCCAGCATGGTCACGGAAATTTCGGATGACGTATGGTTATGCCAATGCGATAGCCCGCGCGAGTTGAAGATTCCTTCCGCCGATTCCGATACCGAGAAAATTCCTGCCGTCGTGAGCCGGTGCCTGTTGGCAACGGAAACGATTCCTGCCACCGCTTCGGCCCGTTCGGCTGGGCCGGTCGCAGCGGTTTGGGCGAAGTGACGACTGGGGGCCTGCGCGGCAGGGGTGCTCGCCGGGGGCATCAGCAGCAGGTCGGGATCAGGATGCTGAATCCTGGCAAGATCTTCCGAAGACCTCACGACTTGTCGCAGGCTTTCTTCGTCGAGCTTGTTGGTGGTGGCGCGCGCCGTACGCCGGCCAAAGGATGTCCGCACCGATAGGACGATATTTTCTTCGGCGACATTCTGATGAATAGTGTTGTTGGCAAAGCGGGTGAGCGCGGAGCGGCCGCCGTAGAAAAGGACTTCGATTTCGTCGGCAGTGGAAAAACTCCGCAGCCGATTGAACATCTCGCCGGCTTGTATTTGCTTTAGCAGTCAGCACCCGCAGTTCGCAATTGGCAATTAGCACCTGGCCAGATGACGATCGGCATCTACCTTTTGGAGCAATGACGTTAGCATCTTTCGAATTTCCATCAAAATCTTGGTCAAACGTCTGTAATCGGCATCGGGCAGGAAAGAGAGATCATGTGCGAGCAAGAAGTGATAATCCAACTCACTCGCCGATCCCGAGGCAATCTGCAGAAAACGTTGGAATTCGTTGTTCCCACGCCTGCCACATCCCTCCGCAATATTGGCGCCTATAGACACGCTGCAGCGTCGTGTCTGACTTGTAAGCCCGTAAAGCTCCTCCCGGGGAAACCTGCTCGTCACCCTATAGACATCCAAGGTCAATGCATGGGACCTCTCCCACACGCGTAGGCTCCTAAAGTCCTTCATTTTGCACTCTCCACACTGGCTAAATGCCAAGTACTGAGTGCCAAATGCTAAGCTCCACGAAATCCTGACGTCTGTGACGGCTGAACCTCAATTTCCCTTGTAAGCCGACCCCACCTTGATCTTTCGAAACCTCGCTGGGCTCGCCCCATGCCCCGTGCCCATGACCTGCTGCGGTTGACCTTTGCCGCAGTTGGGCGTGCCCCACAGGGTCCATTCATCTCGTGAGCAGATTGCATCCATCGAGTTCCAGAATTCGGTGGTGATTCCCGAGTAGGAAGGATTTTTGATCATGCGGGCCCGTTTGCCGTTCTTGATCTCCCAGCCCATCTCGCAGCCGAATTGAAAGTTGTAGCGCTTGTCGTCAATCGACCAGGAGCGATTGGTCTGCATGAGAATGGCATGATCGGTCGAGGCGATGAGTTGTTCAAGCGTCAGCGGCTTCTCTCCCGGAAGAATGCTGATATTCGTCATGCGAATGATGGGGAGACGGTTCCAGCCTTCGGCGCGCAGAGTTCCCCCGGACCGGTCGAGGTTGATCGCGTGTGCGGTTTCGCGCGAGCTGAGGTATCCGGTGAAAAGGCCATTTGTGATAATGGGAGTGCATTGCGCCGGCACGCCTTCGTCGTCGAATGCGAAGGTTCCCAGGCCGGGGCCGTGCTCCTGGCGCGCGTCGGCCACAATGTTCACCAAGCTGCTTCCGTAGCGAAGAGTGCGCAACTTGTCGAGCGTGAGGAACGAGGTCCCGGCGAAATTGGCTTCCATGCCTAAAACGCGGTCGAGCTCGATCGGGTGGCCCACCGATTCGTGAATCTGCAATCCAAGCTGGGAGCTTTCAAGGATGATGTCGAACACGCCTTCAGGGCAGCGGTCGGCGCTATGGAGCGCCACCGCTTCCTCGCCGACGCGGCGGGCATTCTCTACCAGATCCAGTTCTTCGATCAGCTCATAACCCTTGTTTTGCCACTGCCCACCGAAAGAACTGGGGTAAGAGCGCTTCTGAATTTCGTTGCCGGCAAAAGCGTACGCAGCATAACCGGCGCCGGCAGTGTACTTCGTCTGATGGATGTTGGAGCCCTCTGAAGAGGCAAACCACTGCTCTTCGCGGCGGAAATTCATGTTGGTTTCCGCAAGCGTGATACCGGCAACGGATCGCAGTTCGGCATCCAATTTCAACAGGAGATCGATGTTTTGTTCGACCGAAATGGTGAAGGGGTCAATCTTATGCGGGGTCGTCCACTCCGCCGCGACAGCCTTCTCGGGCGCAAAACGGGTATCGTGCTGCTTGACTCGGGCGGAGGCTTTTGCAATTGCGACCGCTTGAGCCGCCGCGCCTTCAACCCCGTCGCGGCTCAAGTCCTCAGTAGCGGCGAAGCCCCAAGCCCCATCGGCAATAACCCGGATGCCGATCCCCTGAGACTCCGAATCGGATGCACTACCGACTTTGCCGTTTTTTGTGCCGAGAGCCCGGCTGCGGTCATCTACTACACGAGCATCGGCATACGATGCTCCCCGTACGGCGGCAGTGTTCAGCGCCCATTCGGCAACAAATTTCATAACCTGTTTTCAATCTATCACATGGGGAAGGCAGGTAAATTCACAGGACAAGTACGATGCGTAGGACGCTGCGAAAATTTACATTCCGGAGAGAACTTTGTCCCGGGCTTCGTGTTAAATCGATCCGTGGGGGTCCGTATGCTCCTGGACGTGCAGTTGAACGAATTCATTCCTAAAAATTAAGGAGTAGCGCAGCAAGCTGCGCGCCTGGATATGCATAGATTACTTCTGCTGATGGGCCTGACTTCTCTTCTATTGTGCGTGGCTTGCGGATCGGGGAGCTCAAATTCCGGGTTCGGCAACTCTACCGTCGGCAACTTCACCAATGCCAACCTGAGTGGTCAATACGCTTACCAGATTAACGGATACGACATCAATGCCGGCGCTTTCTTCCGCGAAGCCGGGGTGTTTACGGCCGATGGCAAGGGAAACATCAGCGCAGGCGAGGATGACTTCGCCGAAAGCGGAAGCATTATTTCCGATACGTCATCCGGTTCGTACTCCATAAGCGCCAACGGTACCGGCATTTTGACCATCAACTTCACCTCCGGCGATGGGATTGAGTTTGCCGTCACAGCCGTGAGTTCTTCCAAAGTCTACCTGGGCGTGAGTGCCGTCGCTTCCGGAGCCCCAGTCAACGGCAGCGGCTTTGCTTTGTTGCAGACTGCGAGCGCGGTTTCTACCGTTCCCAACGGGACTTTTGTATTTACCCAGCACAACATCAGCAATTCCCAGGGATCCTCCTCGGCTGTGGGCAGGGTTACGGTGTCGGGCGGCGCAGTTTCCGGCAGCGAGGATGTGAATCGAGCAGGCGCGATCAATTCTCCCACCATCACCGGCGGTGCCTTTAATGCTCCTGACGCCAGCGGCCGGGGCGAGGGCACTTTCGTGGACAGCCTGGGGGTCACTTCCGGCTTCTTCTATTATGTTGTCGACGCCAGCCATCTGCTTTTTCTGGCGAATCCTGCCACAAGCAGCGGGACTGCGGCCGTCAGCATTGGACTGGGGCAAGCAGTTGTCCAAAGCGGAACTTTCAACCTGAGCACATTTACGGGAGGGTACGCGTTCGGCAGCCGGGGCGATGACGCTTTCTCCGTAGATGGGATCAACACTGTCGGGAGCTTCACCGCCGGTGGCGACGGGACGATCAGCGCCGGACTGCTCGATTTTGATCAGGACGGCACTCCGAGCACGTCACCTGTAAGTTTCACGGGGAGCTACACCATGGGTTCGGACGGACGCGCGGTGGCGACCATAAACCCTGCCGGCGGCACCAGCTATCAGCAGGTTTTCTGGCTGGCCAGCCCATCGCAAGCGTTTTTCCTGACCAATGATTCAACCGTGGAAGAGGATGGGGAGGCTGCGGCCCAGCAGCTGAGTTCACTCGCGGCGTCTTCTCTCAGCGGAACTTATGCTTTGGTCATGGGAGGGTTTAACGGTGGCGGGGCATTCGATCGCGTCGGCGCCCTGCATTGGGATGGAAGCGGTCATCTTTCGTTAAACGAATTTGCCAATGGCGCCGGTTTTACCCAGACTCCCGGCCTGCTTTCCGGGACCTATTCCGTGACCGATGCCGGCAACGGACGTGTAACCGGCTCCGTCAATTCGGTATCGAGCAATTTTGTCTTCTATATGATCTCCAGCACGGATGGTTACATTCTGCAGAATGATTCGGGTGCCGAAATAAGCGGAGTCATGAGCAAGCAGCAATAACCGGCCACCGCTATAATCCTGAGACTATGGGCAGTTCTCCCCGCTCGCGACTTTCATGTTGCTGCCCGTGCGGTTTGTTTTTTTTGCTCACCGTGGTCGCCTTTCTCTCCAGCACAGCGTTTGCGCAAGCCGGCGCTGCCCCGGCATTGGCTGTCGAAACTTCCTCGTTGCCGCGCGCGTTTCTGCGACAGGCCTACGAAGTTTCGTTGAAAGCCCAGAACGGCACCACCCCCTATAAATGGGAGATCACGACCGGCTCCTTGCCCAAGGGGTTGAATCTGAATGAGAATGGCACGTTGAGCGGCACTCCCGAAGAGGTGGGACAATTTTCGTTTGTCGTGACGGTGACCGACAGCGCAAGGCCCGCCCAGCAGCGTACCCAGGAATATATTCTCAAAGTGCTGGCGCCGCTTTTAGCGAAGTGGGAAGAGTACCCGAAAGTCAGCGGCCAGGGAATCGAAGGCTCACTCAAAGTGTCGAATCAGACCAACGACAACTTTGACCTTACGGTGATCGTTCTTGCGGTTGCCGACAATGGGCGCGCTAATGCGCTCGGCTATCAACATTTCAGCTTGGCGAAAAACACAAGCGATAAGATAATTCCTTTTGCCGGGAACCTGCCGGTGGGAGGTTACCAGGTCAATGCGGATGTGGTCGCCGAAATCGCGGCGACCAATACTATCCATCGCGCACGGCTGGTGACAGGCGCCCCACTACACGTGATAAGCCCGTGACCAACGAAGTCGCCTGCAAGAGCCGGATCGACGTAACGCCGCGGTTGGGATTGAGCCAGTCTTGAGATTCCGTACGGTCCGACCGTCTAAAACCAACCCACATTTGAAAGGAGATTTGGACCTATGCCTCAGAAACCTGACACCATCGTTTTAATTCATGGCTTGTGGATGACCTCGCTCAGTTGGGAAAACTGGGTGAAGCGCTACACCGACAAAGGATACCGCGTAATTGCTAAAAGCTGGCCCGGCCTGGATGGCGACATCGAACAACTGCGCCGCGATCCGTCGCCCATTGCCAGGCTAGGCATCACCGATATCGTTGAGCACTACGAGTCCATCATTCGCGACTTGAGTAGTGAGCCGATCATCATTGGGCATTCGTTCGGGGGATTGATCACACAGATTCTCGTTGACCGCGGGCTGGGAGCGGCGGGAGTGGCCATCGCTCCGGCGCCGGTGAAGGGCATCATTTTCCTGCCATTTTCCACGCTCAAGGTTTCATTCCCCGCTTTGAGCAATCCGGCCAACGTCCACCGCGCCGTTCCGCTCACCCCGGAGCAATTTCACTACGCTTTCACCAACAATTTGAATGAAGAAGACTCCCTGGCCGTATTCAAGCGCTATGCGGTGCCCGGCCCCGACCATGTGCTGTTTCAGGCTGCGTTTGCCAACTTCAATCCCCATGCGGCCACGGCAGTTGATTTTCAAAACAACGATCGTGCGCCCTTGTTGTTCATATCCGGCGGCAAAGACCATGGGTCTCCGCCCTCCGTCGTCGAGGCAAATTTCAAGTTGTACCGCAAATCGAAGGTGACTGTGGAATACAAAGAGTTTCCCGAGCGGACCCACTACACCTTGGGGCAAGAGGGCTGGGAGCAGGTTGCGGACTACGCTCTGGACTGGGCGCTCAATCATTCGTCCAGCCAGGCTCGATCTCAGAAGACCGCGTAGGGAAGCGAAGAAGGGTACGGGGAATAGTGCCGTAAAGGTGGCGATGAAAGCTGCAAGAATCCACAAATTCGGCGCGCCGGATGTGATTCGGATCGACCACCTGGAATGCCCAACCCCGAATCCTGGAGAATTGCTGATCAGGGTCGAAGGCGCGGGAGTTGGACCCTGGGATGCGCTCATTCGGGAAAACAAGAGCGTTGTTAGTGCACCGCTGCCGATCACTCTGGGCTCGGACTTGTCCGGAGTGGTCGACGCAGTGGGCTCGGGAGTCGCAGGATTTCAGAAAGGCAATGAAGTATACGGCGTTACGAATAAGCAGTTCATTGGGGCTTACGGGGAGTACGCGCTGGCGTCGGCAGACATGATTGCCCGCAAGCCGAAGTCTCTGAGCTTCGTCGAAGCTGCGTCGGCGCCAGTGGTGGCGGTCACAGCCTGGCAGATGCTGTTCGATTATGCGCAGGCAAGAGCTGGGCAGACGGTTCTTATTCACGGGGCGGGCGGCAACGTAGGCGCGTATGCCGTGCAACTGGCCAAGCATAAAGGCTTGCAGGTTTTTGCCACCGCCGGCCCGGACGATCTTGACTATGTGCAAAGCCTGGATGCCGATCTTGTCGTGAACTACAAAGCAATGAAGTTCGAGACCGCTGTGCCGCCGGTAGATGCGGTAATTGATACGGTGGGCGGAGAGACGCGGGAACGGTCGTTTGGCGTGGTGAAACCAGGCGGCATCCTGGTTTCCGTTGTTTCGCCGTTGCCCGAAGTGCCCCAGCACCCCGGAGTGCGTTCCGTGTTCTTCCTGGTAGAAGTTTCGACCGGCCGTCTCAATCAGATTACGGCCTTGTTTGAGAGTGGAAAATTGGCCCCGCAAGTCGGTACCGTTTTGCCGCTGGACGAGGCTCGAAAGGCACACGAGATGCTCGCTGGCGCACCACACAAGCGAGGCAAGATTGTCCTGAGAATGGGGTCGAGCATCGCTAACTAGCCGGACACCTACGAATCGAGCGCCAACCAGCTGGTTGCGGGCAGGCCTTCTACTGCCCCAGCCCGAAAAGACGTATCATGTTGAGCCGCCCTGAGCGCCAAACGAGGAGCAACTCGCGTTGGAAGCATGGGAAACCCACGAATGGCTAATCACGATACATCCGCGAAGCCAGTGAGCACGGTTGATGGGGCGGCGGAATTGGTCGGCGCGACGCCGAGCGGCGGCCGTTACCGCTGGCGTATTTGCGCTCTTCTTTTCTTTGCCACGACCATCAACTACATGGACCGGCAGGTACTGGGAATTCTTGCCCCGACCCTGCAGCACTCCATCGGATGGAGTGAAATCCAGTACGGCTACATCGTCACCGCGTTTCAGGCGGCGTATGGTATTGGCCTTTTGCTGGTGGGTGGATTTATCGATCGCGTTGGCACCCGCATTGGTTATGCCGTGGCAATCAGCATCTGGAGCCTGGCGGCAATGGGGCATGCGCTCGTTCACACCGTGCTGGGCTTCGCCACGGCCCGTTTCGCACTAGGCTTTGGTGAGTCGGGAAACTTTCCCGCCGCGATCAAGACGGTTGCCGAATGGTTTCCAAAGAAGGAACGCGCCCTGGCCACGGGGCTTTTCAACGCAGGAGCGAATGTTGGTGCGATCGTTGCGCCCCTCGCAGTTCCATGGATCACAATTCATTTGGGATGGCGGGCGGCATTTCTGTTCACCGGCATTTTCAGTGCTACCTGGTTGGTTATCTGGTTAACTACCTACCAGCCGCCGGAAAAACACGGCAAGCTTTCCTCGGAGGAACTGGCATATATTCGCTGCGATCAGATCGAGAACATCACTCGCGTGCCCTGGGCAAAGTTAATTCCGCATCGCCAGACCTGGGCGTTTATCCTGGCGAAGTTCATGACCGACCCCATCTGGTGGTTCTATCTTTATTGGGTCCCCAAATTCCTGAATGCCCGGCATGGCTTGAGCCTGGCGCAACTTGGCCCTCCGCTGGTGGCTATCTACGTGATGGCGGATGTTGGGAGCGTTGCTGGAGGATGGCTGTCTTCGGCATTGATTAAAGCAGGGTGGTCCATTAATCGGAGCCGAAAGACGGCGATGCTGATCTGTGCCTGCTGCGTTGTGCCCATCGTGCTTGCATCCAAGGTTTCCGGGACCTGGAGCGCAGTTGGCTTGCTCGGGCTGGCCACAGCCGCTCACCAGGGCTTCTCCGCCAACCTGTTCACATTGGCCTCGGACATGTTTCCCCGCCGCGCCGTGGCTTCCGTGGTCGGAATTGGAGGGTTTGCCGGCGCAGTGGGCGGTATGTTGATTGCCACAGCAACTGGGATATTGTTGCAGCTAACCGGGCGCTATGGTCCCGTGTTTGTTGTTGCGGCTTCGTCGTATCTCTTGGCGCTTCTGCTTATCCATTTGCTGGCGCCGCGGCTTGAGGCAGCAAGCATAGGCTAGGATGCCCACGCATTTATGGCGATGCTTGAATGATTCAGTCTTGCGAAAAAAATTGGATAACCGATTCGCTGACGGAGCCATCGCGGCGTTGCGGCAAGCGTCCGCGCGGTCGGGTGATCCTAACTGGGTCGTCGTGCTACTTCTTCAAATACATCCATACGGCAAGTCCGAGCAACACGATCGCAAAGACCCAAAGGGAGGAATTGCTCATTTCTGTTTTCTTCGCCATGAACCAATTCTAATCAATATCGCTTTGAAAAATTGGAGGAAAGGAAAAGAAAGCTTGCATTGCGCATGCCGTAGGGACTCGGTCGCCCCGTGGCGTATGTGCGCGTCAAGTAATCGGCGGCAAAGGCACTTCTAACAATAAGAAGGGCGTCCAGACTAGCCCATTCTGGACGCCGGCAAACTCAAAGGAAGGGTCAAAAGACTCTTCGACACCCAGCTTAGATTGAATGTTCGGGATACGAAAGATGCCTGTTGTTACCCAACCCATATTACTTCGAGGTTCCGCTGGGGAGGCGGGTCCCACCGGGGCCGTGACGCAGTACGGCTCCGGAATGGCCCGTTCGAGCCATTCCCAAATGACGGACCAAAACGTAAGGTAGTCGTGAGCAGTTTTCGGGGGAGGGCTGTTCGACTTAACGTCCCAGAGACTCATTTTGAGTCTGGGACGTTTTGTTTTGGCCCCAAGCCAAATTCTGGGGTCGGAAGCCTACCACCCATGGATCCGGAACCTCTGAATCTTCCTCTCCGGTATCATCTAATCTAGTAAACTCGTTCGCAAAAGCCGGGTAAGGGAATCGCGGTTTTCCTGGCTACCCGCGGAGTGTTGCACAGGAAGACCGTGATTCGGATTATCACGATTGAACGCGAATACGGTTGTGGGGCGGCAAAAATCGCCGAAAAGCTCGCCCTTCGGCTGGGCTGGAAGCTTTGGGACAAGCTACTCACTGAAGAGGTGGCTCGATTAGCCAACTGCGAACGGTCGGCGGTTGCAAGCCGGGAAGAGCGGCGCGCGCCCCTTTACTATCGCTTGCTAAAATCCTTCGCCCTGGGAAGTTACGAGGGCAGTAGCGCCAGCCCGATCGAGATGCTGGATGCCGACAGCATCGTCAGAATCTCTGGACAGGTTGTGGAACGAGCCGCAGGGGCGGGCAACTGCGTGATCGTAGGTCGAGGTTCGCAGCACTTCTTACAAAATCGCAACGACACGCTGCGCTTCTTTCTTTACGCTTCCAGGCACGAGAAGGTGAGACGCTTGATTTCGGAGGGTGAAGCTCAAGCAGAAGCAGAGCGGCTAGTGGATGCAGTCGATCAGGAGCGGGCAGCCTTCATCAAGCAGTATTTTCACGTAGATTGGCCCAACCGTTCCGTCTACCACGCCATGTTCAATACGGATGGGGGAGACGACACGGTGATCGGGGCGATTCTGAGTTTCCTGGAGCAGCACCAGCCGGATGCGCCCCCAGCAGCATCTCAATAGGGCCAATCATCGGGAGTTGGGCTCAGGTGTGCATAAGTTTTCATCTTGACCCGAACATCCTATCAGCTCAAAATGTGACCCCGCGTTGGCAGAATATAAAAGTTGGTAGCCATCGGTCCCAGGAGACTGCCAGACATGATATGCAAGGGCTGCCGCCAAGAGGCTGACCGCTTAAGCGGTGCTGGATTCTGTTCCAATGGGATTTGCTCCATCATGGAACAAGGATATCTGCTGGGACTTCAGGATGTGACCGCACACCTGGCGGAACAGGCCCGCGTGTCACAGCGGGTAGGACCGGTTAGCGTTGATGAAAACGGTGAACCGCGGCGGGAGAGCCAAAGGCGCCTAGTCAACTCAAAGGGTGTCGTGCAGGACGACCTGGCGCAAGCCGAGGGGAGCCAGCGGGTTCCGCGGCCCTGGCCATAAACACAGTCCCAGGCTAGTGGCTCATCCTGCGCATTGCCATTTCTTTGGCAATGGCAGCTTTTTCGTCCTTCGATAACAGCCGCGAAGCCAACGGGAAGATCAGTTCGTCTTCGACCGCAATATGTCGCTGGTACATCGCAGCCAGGCTTGCAACTGAGTTGCGGAATTCCAGGGCTTCGGTTGGCGACAACGCGCCATCCAAGACGTACCGTCGCCCCAGACGCTCGACTGTCTGATGTAAGGGAGCCGCCCATTGATGGTCGTCTTCCAGTTGATCGAGTTTTGAGAACGCATTTGCAATTTCGGGATCGTCGATCTGACGCAGGCGGGGGAAAAGAGACTCTTCTTCGTCCGCCGTATGTTTCGGTGCAGCTTGCTGGAAGTAATGCAGAGATGACTCGAGAGCCTGAGTGATCTCCCGCGTGGCGGGGCCGTCCATTACGGCAGCAACCGTCTGGAGCGTCTTGAGGAACGTCTCCACTCGGCGGTGGCAATCGGAAAGCAGGCCTGTAGGGTCCGTAAAGCTGTGAGTCTTTGCTCCAATCTGAACCGTCATAACTAGATTGTACCGGCCTGCGCCCTCTCGGATATTCAAGAGGCTGGCCGTGTCGGCATTTCGGACGCCTGAACCCGACGTCGGATGGGGTTTTGTCCTGTGATCAAAAAGTGTCTTTCACACAGCGAAAGCCGATCGTCGCTTTGCGATCCATCCCCGGCGACATAAGGAATAGCTTCGCGTGATAAGCAAGCGGGCGGGCTGACCATTCCCCGCGCGCGAGTCCCATTTGCGTGAACCGGTCGAAGTACCAGCCCGATCCTTCCACCTGATAAAACGATCCGCCGCGCAGCAGGGCGTAGCGATTCCCGTCGTTCCTTTCGCTCTCTGTCCATTGCCAGACGTTTCCTGACATGTCGCTCAAGCCAAAGGGGCTTATCCCCTTCGGGAAGGCTGTTACCGGAGAAGTGCTATCGCCACGATCATTGGCTAAGCCCGGTTGCCAGTAATTACCCCAAGGATAGCGCGGCGTGTCAGGACCACCGGCGGCATATTGCCATTCTTCCTCGGTAGGCAGGCGCTTGCCTGCCCAAGTTGCGTAGGCGCGGGCATCATCGAGATCAACCCATACCACGGGATGGTCTTCCAACCCCGCGGGTGGCCGAGGATGGGTCCGGTCGGACCAGTCCCAGTCCTTCAAAAAATTGGTTGGATGCTGCGGCCGATAACCACTCGCTACAAGAAATGCACCAAACTGCCGGTTCGTCACCGGATACCTATCCATGAAAAATGCCGGAATCAGCGGGACCCCGATCTGGTGAATGATATTGCGCCGGTGATTGTTGGCCTCGTACATGAACTGTTCGCGGCGGCTCCATTCGGCGGCGGTATCGTCCGGATAGCACCCACCTTCTCCCTGATTATGGGTGATAGTCATCAGATAGTTCTCCGTAGCTGGAATCAGAACCATCCCCTGGGGCGTTTGGTTCTGAGCCACACGGGAGGTCCGCGGAGGCACTCGCAAGGACGGGCTCTTCGTGGGCGCCCATTCGTCTGAATAAGTGGACAGTGGCCTCTGCGCTTCCTGTTGAAGTTTTTTTAGGAGCTCGCGAAGAGCGGCATCCGGCTCGCCTTTGTAGGCCAGAATCGCTCCCAGGCCGCGAGGCTCAATATCAGCGGGCAGGACGACAACGCCATTTCGAGTTGCCGGGTGCAACTCAATGCCATGCCAAAGATCGAAATAACGAATGCTGGGAGCAGCCGGTGCCGTAAGCAGCGCTCCCTTTCGCCGCTGATCGCTCCAGTTTACGAATGTCCATTGGGAGTACTTTTCACCTGGCCAATAGGACGAATCCACATCGGGAAGCTGGGTCGGATAAAACGGCTCCCAAGCGTCGCTGGCCAGCACGTCGGCAGCATAGCGCTCGATTGGCGCCATCCGGCGAACGATAGCCTGGTCTCTTTCCGTATAGGGATTCCATGTGCCGAAAATGTCTTCCCATAAAACAATGCCGGTGCCGTTCAGAAACGCATGCTGAAACAGAAGCGTCCGGCTGTGACGCCAGCGGTCGCCATCGTAATGAATCATCTCTCTTGGTTCCGTCCACTTGACGATGGGGATGCCGCGAGTGTGATCGTGGTACGAGGCGGACGGGTAGTCTTGCCCCCAACAGCCATTGATCGTGTCGATGCCGGTATCGGAATAGCATGAGCCTTCGGGCTCAAGCAGCGTACCGGGCTTGGCTGCATCTACCGCGCTGCGCAGTTCAGGGTCCGGTTCATTGTCGGTCGTATCGAGAAATATTCCGTCTGCGTCGGTGGCACGAATGACTTCCGCCAACGACTGCTCGGGAGGCGTCTTCTCTTGCTTCGTATTCTTATCCCATGGGTTGAAGGCGAACAGCACTCTCACTCCGCGCTTGTGGGCCTGCGCAATCATCGCCTTTAGACCCGGCAACCCGCCGGGCAGGTCGCGCAGCATCTGAAACTGGTTCTGGTCATCGACTCCAATGTTCGGATACGACTGCCACAATAAAAGGCTGTCATATCCGCCAAAGCGGCGGATGCCATCGTCGAGAAATTCATCCAGCTTGTAACGATTTTGGACATAGTCGTAGAACCGCGTGTCGTAAGCGAAGACAAAGCCTTCCACGAAGTTGTGACTGCTCCACGCATACGGGCCCTGGTAAATGCGATCGGTATGCTGCAGTTCCTTTCTGCGGAGAGCGCGTTGCTGCCTCAGCGCCTTCAGCCAATTCTCATGCGTGACTAATTTGTCGGGGGCAAGCCAGTATCCATAAGCCGACACCAAAGCGCTGTCCGAGAGTTGGATATCGCCCGCAAGCCCGGGCCCCGGAGCATAAATCCGATGGCTGTCTTCACCCGTGACCCGGATGGCGACCAGAATGGTCTCAGCGTCCGGCAGTCGCAGGCGGAATGGTGGGGTAGAAATGTAATAGCCACGAAAACGAGCTTCCGGTGAGGGCGCATTGTTGGCAACTTCTCTGCCCTCAAGATAAATTGTGGCGCTGTCATTAACCGCATGGAAGACGATGAACTTGCCGCGAAAGCGCGGCGCAATGCTGATCCGCTTCCGATACCAGGCCACGCCGGAGTAGTTAAAATGCCCCTGCGCGG
>Ga0335085_10008129_pt1 | contig 16081 bp, 9 predicted proteins | sample Lox_Sample_45_FD_206712 | JGI IMG/M metagenome (GOLD analysis project Ga0335085, IMG submission 206712) | Soil microbial communities from Loxahatchee National Wildlife Refuge, Florida, United States - Lox_Sample_4.5 | ecosystem: Environmental > Terrestrial > Soil > Wetlands | place: USA: Florida...
CGACCTCGCCGCGCTCTACCGCTGGCTGGGACGCGGGGACGACGCCGCGCGGATGGACGGCCATTATGCCGCGATGCTCGCCACCGTCGAGACCCAGGCGTGGGACGGCGAGTGGTACACCCGGGCCTTCGACGCCGCCGGCCGGCCGGTCGGCTCGAAATCGTGCGCGGAAGGCAAGCTCTTCATTGAAAGCCAGGCGTGGTGCGTGCTCGGCGGCGCGGGCCGCGACAACGGACGCGCCCGCCAGGCGCTGGCGGCCGTCGACCGCCATCTGTACCGGCGCGGCCTCGGCTGCGCGCTGCAGTGGCCGCCCTACTCCGACTATCACCTCGAACTCGGCGAAGTCTCGAGCTACCCGCCGGGCTACAAGGAGAACGGCGGCGTCTTTTCGCACAACAATGCCTGGATCCACATCGCCTGGACGCTGTTCGGCGAGGGCGACAAGGCGCTCGACTACTATCTCAGCATCTGCCCGTCGGCGAAAACCGACCACGACGTCTACCGGTCGGAACCCTACGTGTACGCCCAGATGACGGCGTCGCAGTTTTCGCCCACGCCCGGCGAGGCCAAGAACTCCTGGCTCACCGGCACCGCGGCCTGGTCGTTCGTCGTCGCCAGCCAGTACCTGCTCGGCGTGCGGCCGGAATTCGAGGGCCTGCGCGTCGATCCGTGCGTGCCGAAAAAATGGAAGAATTTCACGGTGGTCCGCAAGTTCCGGGGCGTGACCTACACCATCGTGGTCCGCAACCCGCATGGCGTCTCCAAGGGCGTGAAGTCGCTGCGGGTCGACGGCCGCCGCGTGCCGGGCAACCTCATCCCCGCGCCCGCCGCCGGGATCACCGCCGTGACCGTCGAAGCGACGCTGGGGGCCTGAGCCCCGGCGCGCCTGCGCCGCATGCTGGTCAATCTCGCCTGGCTGCTCGTCGTGCTGACGCTGGGCCTGCTCAGCCCCGGGCCGGACTTCCTGCTGATCGTGAAGAACAGCGTCGGCACCCCCCGCGCCTACGCGTTGGGCACCGTGGCCGGCATCGCGACCGGCCTGGCCGCGCAGATGCTGGTGATCTCGCTCGGGTTCGTGGCCGCATCGCCGACCGTGCTGCGCCTCGTGCAGCTCGCCGGCGCGGCTTTCCTCGCCTACCTCGGATTGCGCGCCCTGCTGGCGGCGCCCGGCCCGGGTGCGCAGGGGGGCGCCGCCGGCGGACCGCCCGGCGTCCGCAGCGGCTTCCTGCAGGGCCTGGTCTGCAATCTGACCAACCCCAAGGCCTTTCTGTTCTTCGTGAGCGTGTTCGCGCAGACGCTGCGGCCGGACACGGACCGGCTCTGGCGGGTGGTCCTGCCCGTGGCCGTGGTGCTGCACGGCGCGGCCGCATGGAGCCTGGTGGTGGCGGCGCTGCAATCGCCGCCGGTCGCCCGCCGCCTCGAGCGCGCCCAGCGCTGGCTGCCGCGCGCGTTCGGCGCGGCGCTCATCGTGCTGGCGGGCGCGGTCGTGGTCGAGGCCTGGCGCGGTTGACCGCGCTCAACCCAGCACCGCGACGATCCGGGCGCCCTCCCGGAGCCGCTCCAGCGGCACCAGGTTGCCGAGCACGACCTTGCGGTCGACCGTCAGCCGCTGCACGCCGCGGGAGACGCCGTGCGGGTTCTTCACCTCGATGCGCACGTTCACGCCGCGAAAATTGCGCCGCAGGATGAAGCCCGGCCAGGTCCGCGGGATGCACGGGTCGATCCGCAGGCCGTCGACCTCGGGCCGGATGCCCAGGATCCACTGCACCGCGGCGTGGTAGCTCCACGCGACCGTGCCGGTGAGCCAGGACACGCGCGATTTGCCCGCGTTGCGGTTGCACGGGGCGTAGGTCGTCTGGCAGTGCACGTAGGGTTCGCTCTCGCGGACCTCGGCCCGGTCGTTGTACGCCGCGGGCATGAACGCGCGGTAGTACTCGTAGGCCTGGTCCCCGTTGCCGAGGATCGCCTCGGCCATCACCGCCCAGCTCTGGGTGTGGCAGAAGATGCCGGCGTTCTCCTTGATCCCGTGGTTGTAGATGACTCCGCCCATGACCGTGCGCGGCGTCCGGGTGAACGGCGGCGCGCTGAGCATGATGCCGAAGGGCGTGGCGAGCCGTTCCCGGAGGGCATTCATGGCGGCGCGCGCCTGCTCGGGCGTGGCCGCCCCGCTGATCACCGCCCACACCTGGGAGTTGATGTAGATCTGCCCCTCCTCCTCCTGCTTCGAGCCGTAGCGGTGGCCGTCGGCCCCGATGGCCCAGAGGAACCACCCGCCATCCCACGCCGCCTGCCGGACGCTGGCCTCGAGCGCCGCCAGCCGTTCGCGCGCCCAGGCCGCCTCGGCGGGCAGGCCCAGCCGGTCGGCGATCCGCGCGTAGACGTCCAGACCGTAGCGCACCTGGAACGCCACCATGATGCTCTCGCCGTAGTAGCCCATCTGGACGCAATCGTTCCAATCGGCCGCGAGGCCGCACGGCAGGCCGTTCCTGCCGGTGCGCTCGAGGTTGAATTCCAGCGCGCGGCGCAAATGCCCCAGCACCGTCGCCTCCCCCTGGTCGGCGTACGGGAGCACCTTGCGGTAGAAGTCCACGTCGCCGGTTTCGGCCACGTAGTCGGGCACGGCGTTGAAAAACCAAAGACAGTCGTCGCTGCGGTACTCCGCGTCGGCCGGCGGCCGGTCGTGCCCCGGGCGGTGGTCAAAAGGCTTGATGACGGGGATCGCCCCGCCGCTCGCCACCTGGCCGGTGAGCATCAACTCCAGCCGCTCGCGCACGCCGCCCTTGAGCAACGGCATCACGCCGAGGAAATCCTGCACCGTGTCGCGGAAGCCGAGCCCGTCGCGCTCCCCGTTGTAGACGAGCGAGGCGTGGCGCGACCAGGCATAGGTGACGAGCGCGTTGTACGGGTTCCACACGTTGACCATGTGGTTGAAGTCCGGGTCGGGCGTCTTGACCTTGATGGCGTCGAGCAGGCCGTGCCAGTGCTCCTGCAGCCGGGCCAGCTCGCGCGCGCAGCGGTCCGCGGAGCCGAACTCGGCCACCGTCGCCCGGCCGTGGGACTCCGGCGTGCCCAGCCCGAGCAGGACGATCAACTCGCGCGTCTCGCCGGGCGCCACGGTGAGGTCGGCCTGGAGGGTGCCGCACGGATTCTCGCCCTCGGCGAGGAAGTTCGAGCAGGCGCCGCGGGCGACCGCGTCGGGGTTCGCGTAGGTGTGGTAGACGCTGCCGAGGAAGCGTTCGCGCACGGTCTCGAAGCCGGCGAGCGGCGCGCCGGTCAGCGCCATCCACGTCCGGCCGCAGCCGGCGAGCCGCCGCGGGTCGAACGGCACGTACGGATGCACCGCCAGGCCCAGGAGACCGTCGGCCATCTCCGCTTTGACGATGAACTGCGCGTACTGCAGGTTGAGCAGGTCGTTGTGGAGGTGCCAGCTGGTGGCGAACTCGCAGTAGGTGAAAACGGAGAGGGCGCGCGGCTGCTTCGAGCGGTTGGTGACCCGCAGCCGCCAGTACTCGAAGGTTTGGCCCAGCGGGACGAAATAAGTGGTCTCCGTCTCGATGCCGGCGTAGCGCGACTCGATGGTGGTGTAGGCGGTGCCGTGGCGGCAGGTCGACTTGTACCGGCCGAGCGGCTTGCCCACCGGCTGCCAGGACGCGCTCCAAAAATCGCCGCTGGCGCGGTCGCGCAGGTAGAAATAACGGCCCGGCTGGTCCATCGGCACCGAGTTGGACCGCAGGCGCAGGAACCGGCTGCTCAGCGCGCTCCGGTAGAAACTGTAGCCGCCGGCGTTGTTGGTGATGATCGCCCCGTATTCGATCGACCCGAGGTAGTTGCTCCACGGACGGGGAGTATCCGGGCGGGTGATGACGTATTCCTGGGCGGCATCGTCGAAGTAGCCGTAGTTCATGGAGCGGGAAGGCCGGCCGGACCGCCCCGCGGGCCGGCGACGGCCCCAGTTAAGCCAGCGGGCATTCGCCGGGGCGAGGCAAAAGCGCGCCCGGGCCGCCGGAGCACGCGCCTACAGCAGGTCGGCGGCCAGCTCCGCGAGTTTCGAGCGCTCGCCCTTGGTCAGCTTGACGTGGGCGGCGATGGCCTGGCCCTTCATGCGGTTGCGGCAGAAGACCAGGCCGTTGCTGCGGGAATCGACGTAGGGGTTGTCGATCTGCGCGGGGTCGCCGATCAGCACGATCTTCGAGCCCTCGGAGATGCGGGTGATGACCGTCTTGGCCTCGTGCGGCGTGAGCTGCTGGGCCTCGTCCAGGATGAAGAACCGCCGGGCGATCGACCGGCCGCGGATGAAGCACAGCGCCTCGATCTCCACCATGCCGTTCTTGATGAGGCGCTCGTACGGCTTGAGCGAGGAGCCGTTGCCATTGCCGTTGGCGCCGCTCAGGCCGCCGTGCCGCGACGCCTGCAGGAGCGCCTCCTCCTTCTTCATTTTCTTCCGGCTCGCTTTCTTGCCGATGAACTGCGGCTCCTTCGGCTGTTTGGAGGGCATCAGCACCTCGAGCGCGTCATAGTAGGGCTGGAGCCACGGCCTCATCTTCTCCTCCAGCGAGCCGGGCAGAAAGCCGATGTCCCGACCGAGGGAGATGACCGGCCGCGAGATCGCCACGCCGTCATAGCGCCCGTGCTCGTCGCACATCTGGTGCAGCGCGCACGCGGTGGACAGGAGGGTCTTGCCCGTGCCCGCCTTCCCGAAACAGGTGATGAGCGAGATGCTCTCGTCGAGCAGCGCATCCATGAAGAACTGCTGCTCGAGATTGCGGGCGCGGATCGGGATGCCGCCGGGGGCCTTGACAAACTCGGGCAGCCGCAGCCGCCGCACCACGCCGCCGCCAAAGTGACGCGCCGGCATCGTCTTCCCCTCCGTCGACACCAGCAGGAGATAGTCGTTGACCGCGAGCAGCCGCGCCGCCTCGGCCGGCAGTTCAAACTCCCCCTCCGACGCGAAGCGCTGCAGTTCGTAGATGCTCACCGGGACGCGATGATAGGAATCGTCGTCCGGGTCCTCCGGCACCTTGTCGTTGAGGTAGTCCTGCGACTCGAGCCCCACCGCGCGCGCCTTGAGCTGAACATTGACGTCCTTCGTCACCAGGATGGTGGGCGGCGGAAAGGTCTCCTGGACAAAGAGCGCGCAGGCGATGATGCGGTTGTCCTTCTTGGACAGGTCGGGGAGGATCGCCAGCAACCGCTGCATCGCCGGCGACGCGGGGTTCTTCCCCAGCAAGTGGCGGTTGATGATCACCGAAAGCGTCCCGCCGTTCGGCAGCTCGACGCCCTCCAGCATCGTGCGCGAGTCGGGCAGCAGCTCCTGCAAAATCCGGTGCACGCGCCGGGCGTTGCGACCCCGCTCGGTTGACTGCTCGCCCTTGATGGTGTCGAGCTCCTCGAGCACCTCGACCGGGACGGCGAGGTTGTTGTCCTCAAACTTGAAGATCGACTGCGGGTCGTGCAGCAAAACGTTCGTGTCGAGGACGAAAGTCTTTACCTTCCCAGTGACCTTGAGCTTCGGATGGGGGGCTGCGACCCCGCTCAGGTGTTCCATCGATGTGGATATCTTGTGAAGAACTCTGTAAGTTTTTGGTATCTTGTCGATACCGGAGTTCCGACTGATCCAATAGCCAATTTGATTCTGACCAAAATGCAAACGTCCGGGCCGCAAGAATGGTTTCGGGCCCAGCGACGATACAAACCGGTTCTTCCGTCCCCGGCCAAATGTGGCCGGCACTGAAAAGAGGCGGGCCGCCTACCCCTAAGCGGCCCGCCATTTACTTTCTTCAGTTACCCCACTCTCCCGCTATGCGGGAGAGAGTGTGCTTGAGCACTCCGGATATGACGCCGCTGCGGCGCCCCGGCTTCAATCGCCCCCGGCTTTATTAGAGGAAGGCCAAGATCCATTAGCCGGCCGGGCCGGACGTGATTTTAATTCATGCTCTGCACGTTGCGAAGCGCCCCGCGCGTGCCATTCTCCCGGCCGGCCTGCCAAAGTAACATTGCTTTTACATGTTGCGCTGCTAGTCTCGATTTTCCACCGTAATTTAAACCCCAAGTCCTCCCATGTGGCAAAAACTCAAAGAGCAACTGCCCGCCGTCATCATTACTGCTCTCATCATCGGCGGAGTCGTCTTCTGGATCCATCTGCAGACGGTCAATGAGATGGCGGCCCGTCAGCAGCAGGAGCTCGCGGCGCTGCGCGACCAGACCAACGCGGAATTGAAGGCCTCGGCCGAGGAAACCCGCCGCCAGATCGACGCGGTGAACACGTTGCTCAAGGATGCCATTCAGAAGCGCGCCGCGGACGTCTTCATGACGCAGCAGGAGGTGGCCAAGATGAACGCCGAGCGCGTGAACCAGCTCGCGGAGGCGATTGCGCAGAAGATCCAGCCCTACAATCCCCTCCCCAAGACCCCGGAGGAGGCGGAGAAGCAGCAGAATGAGCAGGTCGACAAGGTTTCCTCCCGCCTGGCGGAGCGGATTCAGCCGATCCTGGCCGACATGGCCAAGGACCAGAACCTCACGCGCGAGCAGATCGTTGCCTACAGCCAGAGAATTTCCGACCAGATCAGCAACGTGCTGACCACCGAGCTCGCCGCCAAGCAGCAGCTCAACAACAACCTGGTCGCCACGGAGGCGGTGGCGCGCGACTCGCTCAGCCTGGCGCAGGAGGTCACGGCCCTCTACCTGAGCACCTTCAAGGACCAGTCGCTGGTCACTCGCATCCTCACCCTGCCCGCCAACGTCGTGCGTGACGCCGCCCATCTGAGCATCATTGACAGCAACGAGCGGAAGTCGCTGGAGGACAAACTGGCCAACGAGATGAACGCGTTGCAGAAGCGCCTGGCCGACATCGAGGCGCAGGCCCCGAAGAAATAGTCCGCCCCGCCGTCCGGCGGATCGATCCCAAGCCACGCGCCATTGCCGCGTGGCTTTTTTGTTGCCCGTCCGCCGGGTCAGGCACCGCGGCGGCGGACGCCCCGGCCGGCCCGGGACCGCGAATCCCGGGTCAAGGCGTTCCTGCGAGGGCGACGCACTGGTAGAGCACCCGGCCGCGCGGATACGGGGTGGAGGCAACCACGAACACTTGCCGGCCCCCCGCGGAAAACGGCGTGCCGCCGGCCAGCCGTTGCGCCAGGCCATCCTCCCGTTCGATGGCCGCCGCCCAGTCGCCATCCTGGGCGAGCACAAAAACGTTCGTCGGGGCGGCCACCAGGACCGACACGGTGGACACCTTGGCCCCGCGTCGCTCCGCCGCCACCGCCGCTTCGGCCGGCACCGCCGGCGTGGGCGCCGTGGCCGCCTGCGCCTGCTTGACCTCCAGCTTGATCATGCGGGCGACGGCCTCGGGCCCGACGTCGCCCAGCCCCGCCCCCACCCAGTCCAGCAGCAGGTTCCGCACGTCATTCAGATCCGCCGCGTGCGCCAGGGGCTCGATCCCGCCCGTCTTCCGCATCGCCTTCACCAGACTGGAGATTTCCTTCAGATAGACGTTCTTTTGGGACCCGGGGATGTAATACATCACCACGAGGTGCACCGGCTTGCCGTCGGAGGCGCCGTAATCGATGCCCTGGGACGACCAGCCGATGGCGCAGAACAGCTCGCCCTCCTCCCGCCGCGCGCGCACATGCGGCACGCCCACGCCGAGACCAATGCCGGTGTTGCACTCCTCTTCGCGCCGTTGGATCTCCTCGATGGCGTCGGTGCCCACCTCGATGTCGGGGTTGGCGTCCAGAATGCGGGCCAGGAACTCCAGCGCGCGCGCCTTGCCCGTCTCGGGCAATTCGAACAGCCGGCCTTCCTGCAGGGCGGTCAGGATGCTTCGCATGATCTCGGCTCAGTGTTAGTCGGTCCCGAATTTCCGGGCAAACCACATCTTCACGCTGTGCGTGAGGACGGCGTAGGCGCCGAGGAATCCGGCCAGCCAGACGAAGAAGACCGGCGGCAGCGGGACGAAGCCGAGATACCGGCCGACCGGCGAGAAGGGCAGGCAGACGCCGACGGCCATGATGAGCACGGTGGTGAAGCTCATCGTCTTGCTGGCCCGGCTTTGGATGAACGGCAGCCGGTGCGTGCGGATGATGTGGACGATGAGCGTCTGGGTCAGCAGCGACTCGACGAACCACCCGGTGTGAAACAGCATGGCCGCGTAGGTGGCGTCGGGCAGCGCGGGATGCGGGAAGAAGCGGGCCAGCGCCGCCGGCGCCGGCAGGTCGAGATGGATGCAGCCGAAGAAATACAGCATCAGGAAGAACGTGGCATAGTCGAAGATCGAGCTGATCGGTCCGATGAAGACCATGAAGTTCCGGATGCTCTTGATGTTCCAGCGGCGCGGCCTGTCGAGGTACTCGCGGTCGACATTGTCGAGCGGAATGCCGACCTGGGAGAAATCATAGAGGAGATTGTTCACCAGCACCTGGATGGGCGCCATCGGGAGGAACGGCAGGAAATAGGCGCCGCCGACCACGCTGAACATGTTCCCGAAGTTGGAGCTGGCGCCCATTTTGATGTACTTGATGATGTTCCCGAAGACCTTCCGGCCTTCGATGATCCCGTCCTCGAGCACGAGGAGGCTCTTCTCCAGCAGGATGATGTCGGCGGACTCCTTGGCCACATCCACGGCGGTGTCCACCGAGATGCCCACGTCAGCCGCCTTCATCGCGAGCACGTCGTTGATGCCGTCGCCCATGAAGCCCACCACCCGTCCCTGGCCGCGCAGCGTCTTGATGACCTTCTCCTTCTGGTCCGGCGTCAGGCGCGCGAAGACGTTGGCCTCGTCCACCTCGCGGGCGAAACCCGCCTCGTCGAGGGCGGCGAGCTGCGGCCCCGTCGCCACCCGCGTGACGGACATGGCGACGTCGTGGCAGACCTTGCGCGTCACGAGCTCGTTGTCGCCGGTCAGGATCTTCACCGCCACGCCGGAACGGGCCAGCGCCTCGATCGCCTTGGCCGCCGTGTCCTTGGCCGGATCGAAGAAGGCGATGTAGCCCAGCAGAATCAGCTCGGATTCGTCGGCGACGGAGAACGTCTGCTTCGCGCGGTCAAACTCCCGGTACGCGATGGCGAGCACGCGGTAGCCCTGCGCGCTCAGGTTGCGGTACTCGTCCATCAGGTCGTCGCGGATCAGCCGGATGAGGGGGTTGATGTCCTCGTCGACCTGGTAGTTGTCGCACACCGCCGCCACCTCCTCGACCGCCCCCTTGCACACGAGCACGTGGCGGTCCTCGTAATCGATCACCACCGACATGCGCCGCCGTTTGAAGTCGAAGGGGATTTCGTCGACCTTCCGGCAGTTGCGCTCCACGTCGAGTTCGGTGTGGGCGAGGATGGCCCGGTCGAGCAGGTTGCGCAGGCCGGTCTGGTAGAAGCTGTTCATGTACGCGTAGCGCAGCACGTCCTCGCTCGGCCGGTTGGTCACGTCGACGTAGCGCTCGAGCACCACATGGTCCTGGGTGAGCGTGCCCGTCTTGTCCGTGCAGAGCACGTCCATCGCCCCGAAGTTCTGGATCGCGTGCAGCTGTTTCACGATGACCTTCTTCCGGGCCATCATCAGCGCGCCCTTCGACAGGCAGACCGTCATGATCATCGGCAGCATCTCCGGAGTCAGGCCCACCGCCACGGACAGGGCGAAGACCAGGGCCTCGGCCCAGTTGTGCTTGGTCAGACCGACGATGAGGAAGGTGATCGAAACCATGATCACCATGAACCGGATCATCAGCCAGGTGAAGCCGCGCACCCCCTTGTCGAAACTGGTCGCCTCGCGCTTCGCGCCCAGCTTCTCGGCGAGCGAGCCGAAGAACGTGCCCGCCCCCGTGGTGAGCACGACGCCCCGGGCCGAGCCGCTCAGCACGTTGCTGCCCATGAAGCAGGCGTTGCTGTACTCGAACGCCGCACGGCCGGCCGGCTGCACCGCGTCCGCGTTTTTCTCCACCGGCATCGACTCGCCGGTGAGGGCCGACTGGGTGACGAAGAAGTCCTTGGCGGAGATGATGCGCAGGTCCGCCGGAATCAGGCTGCCTGCCGCCAGCACCACCACGTCGCCGGGCACGACCTCCTCGAGCAGGACCTCCACCTCGCGGCCGTCGCGGACGACCGTCACCGTGGTCCGCACGAGCTTCTGCAGCTTCTCCACCGCGCGGGAGGAGCGCGTTTCCTGGAAATAGGACAGGAACACGCTCAGGAATAGCATGCCGCCGACAACCAGCGTCGACCGCAGGTCCCCCATGAGGTAGGAGACCAGCGCGATCACGAGCAGCTGAATCACGAGCGGATTGCGGCAGCGATCGAGCAGGTCGAGCAGCACGGAGTGCCGGTGCCCGACCACCACGGTGTTGGGTCCGACCCGGTCCAGCCCTTCGGCTGCTCCGGTCGCGCTCAGTCCGTTGCCGGAAGTGCCCAACTGGCTGAACAATTCCGTTTCGGGGATGGAATAGAGATTCGTGGGGGGCTTCAAAATTCCGGGTCGAAACTCAACGGTTCGCCATGGTGATTCAAGGCGAATAGCGGCCGGCCCAGGTTAAATCGGGTCGACGGCCGCGCGTCCGTTTCCGGCTCCCGGACTGACCCTCTCGGAGAGCCGGCCGGCCCGGCGCGTGCGGCCGCACTTGATCCCGTTTGGGTGACCCTCGGGACAAGCTGCCCGCCGTCGGCTCATGATCCGCTACGAACGTTGGCCGGCGCCTTCGCGGCCACGCCACCAAGTCCATCGGGCCGCTCCGGGGCCTGGCGTCCGTGCAATGTGCAGTCCGGCGTCCCTCCGGTCCCGCGAATCGCAATGCTCACGGCCGCCCGCCGGGAATGGTGAAAATCTTAGCTGTTTGTCAGTCAGCGGGTTCGGGGGGTCGGACCCGGTCTGGCACCATTCTAGGTACAAGCCAGGTGACTGCATCAACCGCACCATTCCCATCATGCCCATGACCACGCCTGAACTCCATCCCACCGTCGGCCTGCGGAACGCCCCGAGCCCGGATGCTTCCGCGGGCGACCCCCCGCAGGATTCGAACCTGCTGCAGCGTTTCGCCACGGGCGACGAATCCGCGTTCACCGAGATCGTCAATCGCTACCGCGGCAAGATCTTCAGCCTGACCCTGAACCTGCTGCACAACGCCGCCGACGCCGAAGAGATCACCCAGGACACCTTCATCCGCGCCTACCGCGGCCTCGCGCGGTTCCGCGGCGAATCCTCGCTTTCCACCTGGCTCTATCGCATCGCCCTCAACCTCGCCCGCAACCGCTACTGGTATTTCTTCCGGCGCCGCCGGCAGAACTGGGTGTCGCTCGACCGGCCGCTGAACGATGACTCGCAATCCACCCTCGCCGACCTCGTCGCTTCCACCGACCACGACCCGGCGCAGGAGACCGCGACCAGTGAGTTCAATTCCCTCGTCGCCACCTGCCTCGAACGCCTCGACCAGAAGCACCGCGAGATCCTGATCATGCGCAACGTGCTCGACCTGTCCTACGAGGACATCGCCCGGGCGCTGGGCATCAACGTCGGCACGGTCAAGAGCCGCATCGCCCGGGCCCGCGAATACCTGCGCGCCCTGCTCGCCGAGCTGTGCCCGGACCTGGCCCCGGCGCTCTCGCTCGCCGACTTCTTCCTCACCGCCCGCGCCGTCTACGGCCAACCGGCGATCAGCTACGCCTGAACGACCGCCGGAACATCCGGGGCGCCCGCCTGACCCATCATTTCAACCGATCCGGCATCATGAAATCGCCGCACCTCGTCCATCGCCTCGCCGCCTGGTTGCACGCCCACCGCCCGTTGCGCTGGGTCGAGACCATCGTGGCCGACTTTTCGGAGTGGACTCCCTGGTAGCCCGGGGTCGGGCGGGGCCGGCCGCCAGCCGGTCTTTCCGGCGGCCGGGTCCACACCGGTTCCGCGCTCAAAACCGGGCTTCGATGCCGGCAAACGCCCCGGCGCCCAGCGCGGGATAGCCGGCCACCTCCTCGTAGTGCCGGTCGAGGAGGTTCTCCACCCGCAGCTTGACCGTGAGCCGGTCCGTCGCCGCCCACGCGGCGTAGACCCGGACGACGGTGTAATCCGGCGCGTCGATCGTGGCGAAGGTCACTGGATCGACGTCCTGGCGATCGGCCACGTAGACCAGGCCGGCGCCTCCGCTCCAGCGGCCCGCGCGCCTTTCGACCCCGGCCGTCAGCGTATGGCGGGGCCGGCGCAGGAGGCGGGTTTGCTGCGTCAGATCCTCGGCCTCGAGGTAATTGCCGCCCAGCCGCGCCTCCCAGCCCGGCGCCAGCCGCTCCTTCCAGGCGAACTCGAGGCCGCGGGTGCGCGCCCGCTCGACATTGGCCGTGGTGCCGGGAAACACCGAGAAATCGTAGACGATCAGGTCGCGGTAATCGTTCTCAAACCAGGTGGCGCTGACCGTGCCGCGGCCGTCCGGCAGGTAGAGGTCCGCCCCGCCGTCCCACCCGCGGGCGTGCTCGGGCTGGAGCCGGGGATTCCCGACGTAGTAGGCGCTCTGGCCGTAGAGATCGAGGAAGCTCGGCGAGCGGAAGGAGGTGCCGTAGCTGGCCCGGAGCTTCACCCGCCGCGGCACCGGCAGCCACGCCGCCGTGACCCGCCCCGTGGTCGCCCGGCCGAAGGTGTCATGATCGTCGCTCCGCAGCCCGCCGGTCAGGAAGACATTCCGCGCCGGCGTCCACTCATCCTGCACGAACAACGCCAGGAGGTTCTGCCGGTGGTCGATGTCGCCGAAGCCATCGTTGCGCGTGTGGCTGCGCTCCGCCGTGAGCCCCGCGGTCAGGCGCTGCCCCGCGGCCGCCTGCCAGGTGTTCTGCCAGTCGAGCACCGCGCGCTGGTTCCGCACCACGGTGACCTGGGTGGGCTGGCCGGGCGTCGGATTCACCGACACGAAGCGGCGGTCCTGGCCCCCGAAGGTCACGCGCCCCGACCACGCCGGCGACGCCGTGTAGTCGGTGAACAGCGTCGCCAGCTGGTTCTGCTCGCGATCCCGGTTGTCCGGGTCGTTGGTGAACCGGTCGCCCGGCGACCCGTAGCGGCTGAGGAAGCCGCGCCACGTCGCGCCGACCGCGAGCTGCGCGTTTACCCGGCGGTCGAGCCGCAGCGCGTAATTCGTCCCGGCGAAGGCATTGTTCGCCCGCTGATTGTCGGTGTGTCCGACGCTCAGCCAGGTGTTGTAACCCCATCCGTCCTGCGCGCCCTGCGTGCTGACCGTGCCGCGCACCGTGCCGAAGGATCCACCCTCGGCACCGACGCTGGCTGTGGGCGCCCCCTCCCCCGGCTGCATCCGCAGCGCCACCACCCCGCCGACCGCCTCGCCGCCGTAGAGGGTGCTTTGCGGGCCCCGCACGATCTCGACGGTATCGGACGGGGACAGGCTCGCGCCGCCCAGGAACACGGCGTAGTCCGTGTCCGGATCGTTCATCCGGACTCCGTCCACGAGAAACAGCGTCTGGTTGGAGTTCGCGCCGCGCAGGAACAGCGAGGTCGACGCCCCGGGGGCGCCGCTGGCGAACACCGGCAGGCCGGCCACGGCCCCCAGCGCCCCGCCGAAGGTGTCGATCTGTTCCCGGGCCAGATCGGCGCCGGAATAAAAGTCGACGCTGCTGCCGAGTTCGCCGGCGGACACGGGCGTCCGGGTGGCCGTGACCACGACTTGGTCCATTGGCACGGGTCCGATTCCGGCCTGAGCCGCGAGACGGCCGGTGCCGAGCGGCAGCAACCCAAGGGTTGCCGCCAGTGGAAGGAAGGTCTGGCGCGCCGTGCGCGCCGCGGAACGAGTATGCATGTCTGCTCTGCCTGGTTGCCTGGGAAGAGCAGAAACCGGGGGCTCGAGGCGGACCGCAGCTTTTCCGGCCCGCCGCACCCGTCACTTCCACTCTCACCCTTCATTGATGCGATGAAGGTTTTCGCCGACGCGCGCATCCGCGCCGGCGTCGTGAGCTTCCAGGGCCAGATATTCGGACTCCGCATTTCCCGCCCGCGTCTCCGCCGGATGGCTTCCGGCCGGATTGCTGGCTTCCTCGCCCCTCGCCTTCACCGAGGCTGACGCCTCAATTGGCTTTGTCGATCGGTGGCCTCCGCCCGCCGGCTCGAGGACTCTCGAACCGCCGTGCGATGCCCCCGACCAGCCGGGGTTTGTGATGCGATACCGCAGCGCTACTGTGGCCGATTCTCACGGCCTTCCCTGCGTCCCTGGAACCGAAACAAAGAACAACGCGGCGATCCCAAGCGTCCCGCCGATCCGCGGCAAGCGCCTTTTTCCCCCGCCGTCGCGGCGCGCCGCCGGCCGCGGGCGCTGCCGGCGATTTCCGGTCTTGCCAAAGGACATATCATCATATCTTGATATGTAGATACATTTCTTGATGCCCCCTGCCCTCCAACCGGAAACATCCGCCGCCGCCGAACTCCGCCGGCTGTTCGGGCAGCGCATCGTCATTCTCGAGGGTCCCAAGGGCACGATGGCGCAGGCGCACCGGCTCTCGGAGGCCGACTTCCGCGGCGAGCCGTTCCGCCGCCATCCCCACGACCTGCGCGGCGACCACGACATCCTCTGCCTGACGCAACCCGCGCTGATCGAGGGAATCCACCGCGATTTCATCGCGGCCGGCGCCGACATCGTCGCCACCAACACCTTCAACGGCACGCGCATCTCCCAGGCCGACTACCATACCGGCGACCGGGTGGCGGACATCAACCACGCCGCCGCGCAGCTCTGCGTCCGCGCGGCCCGCTGGGGCGCCGAGCGCTTCGGGCGGCGCATCTTCGTCGCCGGCGCCCTCGGCCCGACCAACCGCACGGCCTCGCTCTCGCCCGACGTCAACCGGCCCGACTACCGCGCCGTCACCTTCGACGAACTGGTGGCCGCCTACCAGGAGCAGGCCCGGGCCCTGGTCGCGGGCGGGGTCGAGATCCTCCTCGTCGAGACGATCTTTGACACCCTAAACGCCAAGGCGGCGCTGTTCGCGGTGGCGCAGCTTTTCGACGAGCTGCCGGCGCGCCTGCCGGTGATGATTTCCGGCACGATCACCGACGCCTCGGGCCGCACGCTTTCCGGGCAGACCGTCGAGGCCTTCTACAACTCGGTGGTCCATGCGCGCCCGTTCAGCATCGGGCTCAACTGCGCCTTGGGCGGCCGGCAGATGCGGCCCTACATCGAGGAGCTGGCGCGCCTGGCCGGCTGCTTCGTCACCTGCTACCCGAACGCCGGCCTGCCCAACGCCTTTGGCGGTTACGACGAGACGCCCGCCGAGATGGCGGCCACCCTCGGCGAGTTTGCCGCCAACGGGTGGGTCAACCTCCTCGGCGGCTGCTGCGGCTCCACCCCCGCCCACATCCAGGCCATTGCCGCCGCCGCGGCCGGGCGTCCGCCGCGCCGCGTGCCGCCCGCCGACGACCCGACCCTCCGCCTCAGCGGCCTCGAGCCGCTGGCCATCGCGTGAATCCCCCTCCGCCCGCCTTCCCGCGGTGAACTCCTCCGCCTCCAGATTCATCGTCATCGGCGAGCGCACCAACCTCACCGGCTCGCCGCGCTTCGCCAAGGCCATCAAGGCCGGCGACTGGGAGGCCGCGCTCGCCATCGCCCGCCAGCAGGTCGAGAGCGGCGCCAACATTCTCGACGTCAACGTCGACGAGGCGCTGATCGACGGCGAGGCCACGATGACCCGGTTCCTCAACTTCATCGCGGCGGAGCCGTCCATCGCCCGCGTCCCGGTCATGCTCGACAGCTCGAAGTGGTCCGTGCTCGAGGCCGGCCTGAAATGCCTCCAGGGCAAGGGCATCGTCAATTCGATCTCGCTCAAGGACGGCGAGGCCGAATTCCTCCGGCGCGCCCGGCTCGTCCGCCGCTACGGCGCCGCCGCCGTCGTCATGGCCTTCGACGAGCAGGGCCAGGCCGTCGACTGCGACGCCAAGGTCCGCATCTGCACCCGCGCCTACCGGCTGCTGCGCGACCAGCTCGATTTTCCGGCGGGCGACATCGTCTTCGACCCCAACATCCTCACCGTCGCCACCGGCATCGAGGAGCACAACAACTACGCCGTCGATTTCTTCGCCGCGGTGCGCGAGCTCAAGCGCACCCTGCCCGGCACCAAGGTCAGCGGCGGC
>Ga0335085_10008130_pt1 | contig 16078 bp, 15 predicted proteins | sample Lox_Sample_45_FD_206712 | JGI IMG/M metagenome (GOLD analysis project Ga0335085, IMG submission 206712) | Soil microbial communities from Loxahatchee National Wildlife Refuge, Florida, United States - Lox_Sample_4.5 | ecosystem: Environmental > Terrestrial > Soil > Wetlands | place: USA...
CAGAAAGGCAGAAAAAGAAAATCTGCTACGCCGAGTTTTTGTCACTTGACGGCCACGGGCTTAATAGGGGTTAGGTCTTTTCTCCACTGTGCTCAAGCACTGTAACAATGTTTGTATGGCCAGCTTCTCTCGCTCGCTGCAACGCTGTCTTGCCCTCACTGTCCTGCAAACGCGTATGAGCACCGCTGCGAAGCAGGAGCGTGACAATCTCAGCGTGACCATTCCGAGAGGCTGCAATGAGGGCTGTCTCGACAAAATCAACCCCGTAAGCATCGGGCGATGCGCCGCGCGACAAGAGCCGCTGCGCCTCGGCAAGATCACCTTGGCTGCAGCCGGATACAAACGGCTCATTCAAGAAATACTGCTGCCGAATGTTTGCACCTAACCAAAGCAAGATAAAAGACCGACAACGACAACACCGGAGAATGCTACGACCGAAAGCACTCGCAGGACTCTCCGCAGCCGGACGCTATAGTGCGCCCAGACGAGCAAGATGACCGTCGCCACCAATCCAGCCAGAGCGACTACGCCAAGACCAACAAAAGCGATAAAGGTGAATAACTACGGGGCCATAGTTCTTCAACCTGACGTTTGGGGTCAGCCAACGCTGGCCGCCCCGTGGCCAGCGGTTGGCTGGATCGATTTGTTCGGCTATTCCAGAGTCTGTCACCATCAACGCTCATGGGGAGTCGCAAACCACCAACGGTGGCCTTCCAGATCGCGCGCCCCATATTCGCGCTGGCCATAGGGCATGTCTTCCGGCTCCCGCTCGATCAGCGCGCCGGCAGCGCGCGCACGCGCGCAGTGTGCGTCAACGTCATCCACGTAAACGACGAGGCCACCACTTGACACTGCTGAAGAATCCAAGCCATGGGCGCCGGTCACGCGATGCAGCCAGATCGTCGCCTGCCCAGCGTGTACTTCACCATGCATCGGCTGGCCTTCGGCATTGCGCTCGACGCCGCCCGCCTCGAAGTCGAACGCCTTCACGAGAAAGTCATGCGCCGCCGGAATGTCTTTATAAACGAGTAATGGAATGATGCGTTTCAATGTCGTCATAAGATTCTCCTTCTTCCATCCTCCGCCGAACATTAGTATTAGCCGGACGACTGCGCACGTTGTCTTGCATGGATGACTTTTCTAACCCTATTGGCTATCCTGACGTGATGGAAGCAGACTTTCGAATCTCTATCAAGGACGATCGCCGAACCAAAAAACTGAAAATCCTGCTTACACGCGCGCCATTCGGGATTCGCCAGTTCCACGTGCGGATGAATGGAAAGAGCTGGCTGGCGAGCGGTCGGCCCGTGTCGTTGACGCGGGTGCTGACCGCGCTGCGTAAGTCGAGTCAGACGAGACGCCGCGGTCGTGTGCGGCAATCGCTGGTTCGGGCGATGGACGGCGTGGCCCCGGCGTTTTCGCCGTGACGCGCTCGTCGACGGTCAATCTGCGTCGGCTTGGCGCTCACTGGCGCCGTATTCAGGTCGGCTGGACTGACTAGAGCTTTGCCCTTGTCGCGTCCCGCCAAATCTGCGATAAAGCTGCGCGCTTGGGAGGAAATGCTCGTGCTGACCGACGCTGAAGTTCTCCAGATTTTTCGCGATACGGGAGCGTTGCTCGACGGGCATTTTCTGTTGCGGTCGGGATTGCACAGCCGACAGTATTTTCAGTGCGCGCTGGTGCTGCAGCATCCAGGAATCGCCGAGCGGTTGTGCGAAGCGTTGGCGATGAAGTTGAAAGGCGCGGACGCGGAGGCGGTGATTTCGGCGGCGATGGGTGGGTTGTTCATCGGACACGAAGTCGCGCGGGCGCTTGACGTGCGACACATTTTCGTCGAGAAGAACGCGGCAGGGAAACTGGAGTTGCGCCGAAGCTTCGTGGTCGCAGCGAGGGAGCGGTTCATTGTCGTCGAGGACGTGATCACGAAGGGCGGACGCGTGCAGGAGACGATGAATATTGTGCGCGAACGTGGCGGCGAGGTCGTCGCGGTCGGGGCGTTGGTGGACCGTTCCGATGGGAAAGTGAATTTTGGCGTGCGACTGGAAAGTTTGCTAAGATTGCAGATTGAGACGCTTGACCCGGCGGCTTGTCCGTTGTGCAAGGCGGGCGCGGCTGTGGTCAAACCAGGAAGCTGAAATGTTTAATTGGATTCTAAAGAAGATTCTCGGCTCGAAGAACCAGCGGGAATTGAAGAAGCTCTGGCCGCACGTGCGCCACATCAACGAGATCGAGGCCGAGTACCAAAAGCTTGGCGACGAGCAGCTTCAGGCCAAGACCGCTGAGTTCAAAAAGCGAATCGCTGACGGTGAACCGCTCGACGGCATTTTGCCCGAGGCGTTCGCCACAGTGAAGAATGCGTGTCGACGGATGGTGGGCAAGGAGTGGAGCGTTCGCGGTCATCCGTACAAGTGGGACATGATCCCGTTCGACGTCCAGTTGCTCGGCGGCATTGTGTTGCATAAGGGAAGAATCGCTGAGATGGCAACGGGCGAAGGCAAAACGTTGGTGGCGACGTTGCCGCTGTATCTCAATGCGCTGTCGGGCAAGAACGTGCATCTGGTCACGGTGAACGATTATCTCGCAGCGCGCGATTCCGAATGGATGGGCGAGATCTACAAGTTTCTCGGGCTGACCGTCGGCTGCATTCAGCACGATCAGATTCCGCCGGTTCGCCGCCAGCAGTACGCCTGCGACATCACCTACGGAACAAACGCGGAGTTCGGCTTCGATTACCTGCGCGACAACGGGATGGCCACGAGCGCGGAGACGCAGGTGCAACGCGGCCACTTCTACGCCATCGTGGATGAAGTGGACTCGATCCTGATCGACGAAGCGCGCACGCCGTTGATCATCAGCGGACCTTCGACGGTCACCACGCAAGCATTCGACAGGTACAAGCCGCAGGTCGCCGAGTTGGTGCGGGCGCAGACGATGTTGTGCAATCGGGTTGTCACGCAGGCGAAGCAGTTGCTCGACGGGCGCAACGGCGAGACGGAGACGGGCAAGCAACTCGACCGCGAAGACGAAGCGGGCCGGTTGCTCTACCAGACCAAGCTGGGCATGCCCAAGAACAAGCAATTGCTCAAATTGATGGAGGAGCCGGAGGTTCGGAAACTCATCGATTCCGCGGAACTCGGATTGCTGGCTGATTCGAGCAAGAAGGAGCTGCTGGAACTCAAGGAGCAACTGTTCTTCACCATCGATGAGAAACAACACGACGCCGACCTGACCGAGAAGGGCCGCAAGTTTCTCAATCCGAATGATCCCGACGCGTTTGTGATTCCGGACCTAGTGACGGCGCTGCAGGACTTGGACGCGCTGGGCCTGGCCGAAGGCGAGAAGGAACAACGCCGCGAGCAAATCCAGCAGGCGTTCGACGAGCGCAGCGAACGCATCCACAACATCGCGCAGTTGTTGCGCGCCTTCTGCCTGTACGAGAAGGACGTCGAGTACGTCGTGCAGGACAACAAGGTCATCATCGTTGACGAATTCACGGGCCGACTGATGCCCGGGCGGCGGTGGAGCGACGGGTTGCACCAGGCCGTCGAAGCGAAGGAAGGCGTCGCGGTCGAGCGCGAAACGCAAACACTGGCGACGATCACGATTCAGAATTATTTCCGCCTGTACGAAAAGCTGGCGGGCATGACGGGGACGGCAGAGACGGAAGCGGCGGAATTCGAGAACATCTACAAACTGCAGGTCCTTGTCGTGCCCACGAACAAACCGTGCGTTCGGGCGGACGCCAACGACGTCGTCTACAAGACCCGTCGCGAGAAATACAACGCGATCATCAAGGAGATCGAGGAGCGTCACCGCAAAGGTCAACCGCTGCTCGTGGGCACGGTAAGTGTTGACGCCAGTGAAGTGCTGTCGCGAATGCTGAAGCGGACGAGCATCCCGCACAATGTCCTCAATGCGAAATATCACCAGCAGGAAGCCGAAATTGTGGCCCGCGCCGGCCAGCGAAGCGCTGTCACGATCGCCACGAACATGGCGGGACGCGGCACCGACATCAAGCTCGGTCCGGGGGTTCCGGATGTCGGCGGTCTGCACGTCATCGGCAGCGAGCGGCACGAAGCGCGTCGCATCGACCGCCAGCTTCGTGGGCGTTGCGCTCGTCAGGGGGATCCTGGCAGTTCCCGGTTTTACGTTTCGCTCGAAGACGATCTGATGCGCTTGTTCGCTAGCGGCCGTATCGGGTCGATCATGGAAAAGCTCGGCATGAAGGAGGGTGAACAACTCGAGCACAAGTGGTTGAACCGCTCGATCGAGACCGCCCAGCGCCGCGTCGAGGAGCATAATTTTTCGATCCGCAAGCGCACGCTGGAATTTGACGACGTGATGAACAAACAGCGCGAGGTCGTCTACGGTTTTCGCAACGACATCATCAACGGCGACAACCCGCGCGAGGCGATCTTCGACATCATTGAGGAAGTCGTCGAGGCGCGCGTGGCCGAATTCTGCACCGAGGGCAAACTTCCTGAAGAATGGGACCTCAACGCGCTGCTGAAGTGGGTCAACTTCGCGTTCCCGATCCGGCTGAGCCGTGAAGATCTTGAGCACAAGAGCGCGAATGAGATTCGCCAGCTCATCCTCGACAAAGTGAGAAGGGCGTACGAGGCGAAGGCGGCGCACGAGCAGCTCGACGCGCTCAAGGCGATCGAGCGACTCATCGTCCTCAACGCCCTCGACCGGCTCTGGCAGGAACACCTGTACAACATGGATCAGCTCCGAAACGGCATCAGCTTGCGCGCATACGCCCAGCGCGATCCGTTGATCGAATACAAGGCCGAAGCATTCACGATGTTCGAAGAGATGATGTCCAATGTGAAAGGCGAGATCGCCGCCAACGTGTTCCGCTCCGCCAGCTCGCTCGCCGCGTTTGAGAACTTCCTTCGTAATCTCCCCACGGCGTTCAGCGGCCCCGATCTGGATGCCGGCGCAGCCTTCAGCGGAACGAAGACGCCACCCCAGGGGTCCGGTGGCAGCGATGTTGTCGACGAGGCCATCAAGGATGTCGGCACTCCCGTTAGACGTGACACGCCGAAGGTTGGTCGCAACGAACCGTGCCCGTGTGGCAGCGGAAAAAAATACAAGAACTGCTGCGGCAAGAACGCCTAGCGGCATGAACCTATCCAACACTGCGGCGCGGCAGATTCTGCTGCGCTGGCTGCTTCCGATTGCCACAGGCGCGCTGCTGGCCTTCGCGCTGCCACCATTCAAGGCCGGGCAACTCGGTTGGGTCGGATTAGTCCCGTTGTTGTTCGCGCTGGAGAACTGTTCGCCCGGCGAGTCGTTCCGTCGCGGCTACATTGCCGGCCTTGTGTTTTTCGGCATGACTGTCTGGTGGGTGATTTACACCACGGAAGGAGGCGCACCGCTTCCCGCGGCGGTGTCGGGCGTGGTCGCACTGGTGGCGTACCTGGCGTTGTACTTCGGCGCGGCCGCTGTGTGGTTTGCCCTGGTGAGCGGATTGATCACGAAAGCCAGCGCCGATTCCGCGTGGCGGAATCTGGTGGTGGCGATTCTCTCCACAGCGGGATGGGTGACTCTGGAATGGATTCGCGGCACGTTCCTGTTTGGCGGATTTGGGTGGAACGGGCTGGGAATTACGCAACATGCAGCTGTTCCCCTCATCCAATTCGCGTGCGTGACGGGCGTTTACGGCGTGTCCGCGCTCGTGTGTTTCTTCAACTTCGCGTTCTTCCAGACGATTCGCCGTTTTGTTCGCAACATCGGTGCCGAAGCGCCGTTGCGCCGGCTGAGTTGGGAGTTCTACGTGGCGATCCTGCTGGTGTGTGTGGCGTTCATTTATGGGTTGCACGTAATCAACGCGGGACGCGAGCACCATCCTGTGAAGTCGCTGCGACTGGCGTTGATCCAAGCCGATATTCCGCAGACGTTGAAGTTCGAGCCCGAGCAGAAGCCGATGATTCTCGACCGGTACGGCTCGCTGACACGCAAGGCGATGGTCGCACAGCCCGAGTTGATCATCTGGCCCGAGACAGCCACGCCCGAGCCGTTGCGGTTCGATCCCGATTCGTTCGGCTTGGCAACGAATCTTGCCCACGACTCCAACGCGTGTCTGCTGACAGGAACGATCGACGCCACGCCGTTCGCGTCGCCGCCCGAAGCATTCAACGCGGCGATACTGCTGCAGCCTGACGGGGCGCTGGGGGGCGTTTACCACAAAATCCACCTCGTGCCATTTGGCGAATACGTCCCGTTGCGGAAAATCGCCCCGTTCATGAAACGGCTGACGCCCATCCCAGACAGCTTCGAGCGCGGGGGTGAATTCACCGTGTTCGAGGTCGCGGGCACCCGATTCGCAACGGTCATCTGCTTCGAGGATACGGTGCCCGAGCTCTATCGCGGGTTCGTCGCGCGCGGTGTGGACTTCATGGTGAACCTGACCAATGACGCGTGGTTCAAAACATCTCCCGCCGCCGAGATGCATCTTGCCAACGCCGTGTTTCGATGCCCCGAGTCGCATCGACCTCTTGTGCGCTGCACCAACAACGGCATCACCTGCATCGTCGACCAGTTCGGGTTCATCGATCCGAAGACGCGCCTGCCGCCATTCGTGGATGCCAGCTTGAACTGCGAACTCCAGGTGCCGTCTCAGAGCCCGCCCACGTTTTACACGCTTCACGGCGATATCTTCGTCGGCGTCTGCGCGGCGATTAGTGCTATCGCGCTGCTGTCGGCTTGGCGAGCCAGAACGTTTCGGCTACAGTCCCGGACATGACGGCAGCCATCTTCATCGGATGCGCAGTCGTATCGTATCTGCTCGGATCGATTCCGACCGGCTTTCTCTGGGGCAAGGCGCGCGGAATCGACATCCGCAAGGTAGGCAGTGGCAACATCGGCGCGACCAACGTCATGCGCGCTCTCGGCAAAGGGCCCGCCATCATCGTACTGTTAATCGACGCGGCGAAAGGATTTCTGCCTGTGTTTCTCGCGCCGCGCCTCTTTCCCGAGCTTGACCGCAACCCGCTGCAGATCGTCTGTTGCGTGGCGGTGATTGCAGGGCACAACTGGACGTGCTGGCTGAGGTTCAGGGGCGGCAAGGGGGTCGCGACCAGCGCGGGCGCAATGCTGGCGTTTCTTCCCGTACCGTTGTTGTGCGCGCTGGGGGCGTGGTTGGTTGTATTCGCAATTGGCCGATACGTGTCGCTGGCCTCCATCTGCGCGGCAATCGCTCTGCCGATCGCGACTTGGTTCATCACCGAAAACCAGATACTGACAATTTTCACCGGGCTCGTCGGCTTCGTAGCCATTCTCAAACACAAGACGAACATCCAGCGGCTGCTGGCGGGAACGGAGAACCGCGTCGGAGCGAAGAAGACGGCATGAACATCACGGTCATCGGCACGGGTGGGTGGGGGACAGCACTGGCGGTGCTTCTGCACGGCAACGGTCATCGCCTGACACTTTGGGGGCGACTGAAGGAAGAGGTCGACCCGATCCTTGCCGCGCGTGAGAACAAGGCGTTCTTGCCAGGCGTGAAAATTCCCGGCGACATCACGGTCGCGCTCGATACGAAAGCGGCATTACGCGCCGCGGAGTTAGTCGTACTGGCCGTTCCCTCGCACGGGATGCGGCCGATCTGCGAACAGGTGCGCGATTTCCTGCCGCGCGTTGCCACGGTTGTCCATGTCGCCAAGGGCATTGAGAACGAAACGGGCGCGCGCATGAGTGAGGTGATTACCGAAGTGCTGCGGCGCGATGACTGTGTGGTGCTGTCCGGGCCGAGTCACGCCGAGGAAGTCGGTCGCGGGATTCCGACGGCGGTGGTGGTAGCCGGCCAGCAGGCGGCGCCGGCCCAGAAGGCGTTCATAAACGATCGCTTCCGCGTCTACACGCATGATGACGTGATCGGCGTGGAACTGGGCGGCGCGCTGAAGAACGTGATCGCGATTGCCGCAGGAGTTTGCGATGGGATCGGGTTTGGCGACAACACGAAGGCCGCGCTGTGCACGCGCGGGCTGGCCGAAATGGCGCGGCTGGGAGAGGCGCTCGGAGCGCGGAGGGAGACGTTTTTCGGGTTGAGTGGCATTGGGGATCTGATCGTGACGGCGTTCAGCCGGCACAGTCGCAACCGCGGATTCGGCGAGCGACTGGGCAAAGGCGAGACAGCAGAGCAAATTGTGTCGAGCACGCAAATGGTGGCAGAAGGTGTCAAGACAGCGAAATCGGCGTGGCAGTTGGCGCAGCGCCATCGCGTGGACGTGCCAATCACGCGTGAAGTGTACGCGATCCTGTACGAAGGCAAGTCGCCGAAGCAGGCGGTGCGCGACCTGATGACGCGCGAGGCGAAGCCCGAATTCAAGTGAGCGTCGTGCCGCGCGCGGACGTCCAACCCGACGGAACTTATGGCGATGGACGGTGTCACACAGAGTGAAACGGTCAGTGATCGCCAGTTGGTCGCGCGCTTGCAGGCAGGCAACGAGCGGGCGTTCGATGAGCTCGTCGCGCGCCACCAGCAGCGGGCGCTCAACGTGGCGTTTCAGTTGTTGCGCGACCGCGAGGACGCAATGGAAGTCGCCCAGGACGCATTCGTGAGAATCTATCGCAGCATCGGTGAGTTTCGCGGGGAATGCGAGTTCACGACCTGGTTGCACCAGATCGTCGTCAATCTCGCTCGCAACCGGTATCGCTGGTGGCGTCGCCGCGGCCGGACGGCAACGGTGTCCATTGATGACCCCGTCGAAACTGCGAACGGCGCTGTCGAATGGCAGGTCGAAGCGAAAGGTAACCCGCCGGATGCTGAAGCGGCGAATGCGGAGTTCATCCACACGCTGAGCGAGAAGTTGGCCGAGTTGCCCGCCAAATTCCGCGAGGTGCTGGTGTTGCGTAACGTCGAGAACATGTGCTACGACGAAATCGCCACGGCGCTCGGCTGCTCGGTCGGCACGGTGAAATCGCGAATCGCCCGCGCGCGCGAAGCGTTGCGAGAGTCGATGGCAGGTGAACTGTGATGACTTGCAGTCAGCTCGGAAACGACCTGTCGGCCTACGTTGACAGTGAGTTGTCGGCGGCAAGGACGGCGGAAATCGAAGCGCACGTTAACCAGTGCCCGCTCTGCCAGGCGCGCCTTGCCGAACTGCGCAAGCTCGCCGACGGAGTTGCCGCCTTGCCGAAGCTTCAGCCACAGCCACGGTTTCTTGCGGAGGTGAAAGGCAAGATTCGCGGTAGTGCACCTGGACGTGTTCGCTTGGTCGACGTGCTGTTCCGACCGTATTGGCCAAAGATTCCTATCGAGGTGTTGGCGCTGATAATCGTCTTGTTTTTGGTTTCGATCTTGCCATTACCCGGGTTGAAGCAGTCGGCACGCAGACGAACCACACCTGCTGAGATGGCAAGGTCTAAATCGTACGAGGACACCCAAGCGATGACTCCGCCGCAGCCTGCTGCCAGGACAACGATACCGCCGGCGCCTCCGGCCCCACCACCGAGCCAACTTGTCGCCGGCCAAGGCGTCGCACTCGGAGGCGAGGGGTTGGTCAGTGAGTCGGCAAAGGAAACGACTGCACGGAGCTTCGAGAATACTCAGGGCAAAACTGCCGATAGGCTGGCCACGGGCGCGCTTGCGGGCGCACCTGCGGCGCCAACGGCTCCCAATCCGATCGTCGTCTCGGCGTCCGATTACGGGCAGGCGAAGGCCAAAGCGATACAAATTGCGGCGCAGATGAGCGGGAATGTTTTCTCAGTCAAGCCGGCGGAACAAGTGCCAGAGGAATCAAGCCGCTTGGTCACGGCTGATTCTTCGATGGTGACCGAAAGCAGCGAGGGCGGTGGCGGGCGGTTTTGGGTTGACCTGCCGGCCAGCAACGCTGAGCGATTCGTCGCCGAGTTTCGGCAGGCTGTAGTTGAGCTGCAAAGCGGCTCACGCCTGAATGCCGCGCAGCGGCAAGCGGAAATCCGAGCCGTGGCGACAAACGAACGGAAGGATCAAGCCAGCGCCGGAGATCTCGAAAGAGGCGTTGTGGCTCCCGGCGTTTCGTCCAACGCGACGGTGCTCGACCAGCTCCAGCCCAGGCGCGACGAGAAAGAGACATTGAAGCTCCAACAGGAGCCGCGATTGACACTGGAAATCAATGTCGTACCGCCTACCAATGCACCTTTGCGCTGAATCACTTCGGCGCGGCGGTGTGATCCTGGGAATACTTCTGGAGTTTCTCGGCGATGTCCTTGTTGCCGGGCTCGACCTGGAGTGCGCGTCGCCATTGCTCGATGGCCTCGTCGCGTTTGCCAAGTTTGAGCAGAACTTCGGCGAGGTGATCATACACCACGGCGTCGTCCTTGATGAGTTCGACGGCGCGCTGCAGTTGCGGGAGGGCCTCCTCATCGCGGCCGAGTCTGAATAGCACCCAGCCTAGGCTGTCGATGTAGGCACCGGAGTCGGGCCGTTCCTTCAGCGCTCGTTGGATCAAGTCCATCGCCTCGTCGAGGTGGACACCTTTGTCGGCCCACATGTAACCGAGGTAATTGCACGCTTCGTCGTTGGCAGGGTCAAGCTCGATCGATTTCTTGAACAAGGTGACAGCTTTGTCAAAATCGCCTGCGCGTTCACATGCGGAGCCGTAGGCAAAGTAAAAGGCAGTGCTCGGCGATGACTCATCGGAGTCGTCGCCGGCCAGTCGCTCGGCGGCGGCAAAGGCGTCGACCGCTTTCCCGTATTCCTTCTGATCGCTGTAGGCGAGGCCGTAGAGATATTGGACCTGATAGCGCGTCGGGAATTTCTCTTTCGCTTCCGCCAGTGTTTTGAATGCGTCGTCATACTTTTTCAGACGCAATTGCGCCAGCACGATACGCACGTAGACTTCAATCTGGTTGGGATTAAGCACCAATGATTGCTGGTAGTTGGCGATGGCCTTCTCGTTCTGGTCGAGTTGGTCGTAGAGGTCGGCGAGCGAATTGTAGGTCTCGAACCGCAATGGATCGCGCTTGAGAAGATCCTCAAGCACCTCGATGGCCTTCTCCTTCTGGTCGGCACGAATGTACGTCAGTGCCAGCCGTTCGCGGATCCAGGGCAGATCGGGACGCAGCGTCAATAGCTTGGAGTAGGCGGCGGCCGCCTGTTGGAAATCGTTCGCTTCCAAAGACACGTCCGCCTGACGGATCAACACGTCGGGATCATTCGGCGCCAACGCCGCCGCCTTCTCGTAGCACTGACGGACGCGTCCGCGGTCAATGGCCTTTGCCAGCGTCGGCTTCTGGCGGAAAACAATCGCGTGCAGATCGCCCAAGCCCATCCAATAACTGATGTCCTTCGATGGTTCTTTAAACGCGTAATCGAGCAGCGCGACCGCATCGTTCGTGGCGTTCTGTTGCAGATAAATGTCCAGCAACGCTCGCATCACGCTCAGATTGGTGGGCTCCAGCTTCAGGGCCTGCTTCAACGTCGCCGTGGCCTTGGGAGTCTGATCGCTGGCGCGGTAGGCGATGCCCATCCACAGCAACGGCTCGGCTGACTCCGGATTGGCTCGGCTGGCAATCTCCAACGTTGCAAACGCCTTCGGGTAATCCTTGCGGTTCAGGTCAATCTGCGCCAAGCGAACCCCGAGCGCCGTGTAACGTGGATCCAGCTCGAATGCCCTCTCGTATTCGGGCAACGCGACGTCGAGCCCCTCGTCCATCTCGAGGGTGTAGCCGGTTGCGTAATGCGCAATCGCTTGCGCACGGCGTTCCTGACTGGTACTCAATTCCGACGTCAGCGGTGCTTCACTGAGCGCGCGAGGGGTTGTCGTCATCGTGGACGGGCTGGCTGTCGAGGACGTGCGGTTGGCAGTACAGCCCCAGGCGAAGCAGGCGACCGCTGTCACCGCGACCCATGCGCGCAGTCCGGGTGGCGTCTGCGAGACGCCGCGAGACCGTCTCTGCGGCAGTTCTCTTGGCCAGTGCATCCCTGAACCCCTGAGCCTTAGCGGTTCCGCTTCTTGTGGCGCATCGCCTTGAGGCGCTTGCGCCGCTTGTGTTTGTTGATCTTCTGCTTTCGTCGCTTCTTCAGTGAACCCATGCGGGTCTCCTTGTTGCTGGACTTGTTCTATTAGTAAATCACCTTGTTCAACGGGTACTCAATAATACCTTCAGCGCCCGCTGCCTTCAACTGCGGGATGATCTCGCGCACCACCCGCTCGTCGATAATCGTCTCGACCGCGACCCAACCTTCCTGCGCGAGTGGCGATATCGTGGGATTCCGCAGCGCTGGCAGCCGCTGGACCAGTTCGTCAAGTTTCACCCGGGCCACGTTCATCTTGAGCCCGACTTTTTCCTCGGCGGCCAGTGCCCCGCGCAGCATCAGCGCGAGCGTCTCAATCTTCTGACGTTTCCACGAATTCTGCCACGCCTGTTGATTGGCGATCAGTTGCGGGTAACTGCGAGCCAGTTCGTCGATGATCCGCAGGTTGTTCGCCTTCAACGACGAACCTGTCTCGGTCAATTCGACGATCGCATCGACCAGTTCAGGCGCCTTCACTTCGGTGGCACCCCAAGAGAATTCGACCTCGGCCCGGACGTTGTGCTGGGCAAGCCATCGCCGCGTCAATTGGACGAGTTCGGTCGCGATGCGCTTACCCTGAAGATCTTGCGCGGACTTGATCGGTGAATCATTTGGCACGGCGAGCACCCAACGGGCCGGGTTGGTTGTTTGCTTGCTGTACGCGATCTCGCAAACGACGTGTACGTCACTGTTGTTTTCTGCAATCCAGTCCGCACCCGTCAAGCCGGCGTCGAGAAACCCGTGCTCGACGTAGCGGCTGATTTCCTGCGCGCGAATCAACCGCAGTTCGAGCTCGGGGTCTTCGGTGCGCGGAATGTAACTGCGGCTGCTCATCTTAGTCTTCCAGCCCGCTTTCGCCATCAACGCCAATGTCGACTCTTGGAGACTGCCCTTGGGCAGCCCGAGTCGTAACGCGTTCTTTTGTCTCTCGGTCATGTCTCCGAAATCTCTCTTCGCAATTGCCTGTCCTGTTGTTTGCGCAAATACACCCTTTTACTTTCGACGACCTTCTGCACGGGCTTGATGCGCCACACGCGACGGACTTTCACGCGCGGTTTCTTTTTCACTCTAAAATCTTCACCGTCCGACCGACGACCTGCAGCTTGCCTTCGCCGAACAGCTGAATCGCGTGCGGGTACAAACGGTGCTCGGCCAACTGAATCCGCTGGTGCAGCGATTCCACCGTGTCGTTGGGGAACACCGGCACCGGTTGCTGCAGAATGATCGGTCCAGTGTCCACGCCTTCATCCACAAAATGCACCGTGCAGCCCGTGACTCTTGCCCCATGCTTCAAGGCCTGTTCCCACGCGCGCAAGCCCGGGAAGGCGGGCAACAACGACGGGTGCACGTTCATAATCCTGCCGGCAAACAACCGCAGCAGCGGCGCCTTCAACACACGCATGTAGCCCGCCAGCGCCACGAGCTGGACACCGGCGTCACGCAGCGTCCGCGCCATTTCTTCCTCAAGCTCCGGTTCCAGTCTCGTCTTGAACCGACTCTGCCCGATGACCTTTGCCGGCGCGCCGTGCTTGCGGGCCCGCTCAAGAATCGGTGCGTCCGCCACATCGCTGAGCACCACGACCACCCGCCCGGGAATCTCACCTCGCGCACACGCGTCGAGGATCGCCTCGCAGTTGGTGCCGCTGCCCGAGCCGAGCACACCGATGCGTAGGCCATCGCTCGTCACGGAGTGTTTCTAATCGAAGCACAAGCAAAACACAAGCGCCCGTTTTGGTTTGGAAGGAAAGAGGGAGTATAAGGCTGATCACCAACGCGGGTTACCATGGTCTCACATCCGGCACAATTAGCTTGGTCTGCCTTACCGTGGCAAATCCTTCCGAGGTTCTGTGCCGAGCCAGAGAACATTTCCATCAATGTCCTCGAACTTCATTTCGTACGCCCACGGATGATTCTGGGGCTCCTGCCGGACTTTGACTCCCTTGCTTTTGTACGAATGAAAGAGCGAGTCATCATTCAGCCCAATCCACACCCAGACACCGGGCGAGCTCTTGGCGCCTTGGAAGAGCATCAGGCAGCAACCGTCTTTGGAAACCGAGCATATGATACTCCCTTCATTGCCTCCCCAATCCAGATGGAATCCCAAGGTCTCCGTGTAGAACCGGATGCTGCGCGCCAAATCACGAACCGGCAACACAGGAATCGTGCATTCTACTTGCCGCTGCGGAATACTCATATCTTTACTCGGCCAAGTTGACGGGTTGGCCCTTTCTCGTCACGAACCGTTTCTAATCGAACGATGAGCAAAGCACAAGTTCCCGTTTTGGTCTTGCACGCCTTTCGACTTGCAGCTACTGAACCGTTGCTCTAGCGTCGCAACGGAGGAAGATTTCGCGCTGATGAGACGCAGCATCGTGACAACGGACGCCGCGCCGAAAGCGGTCGGGCCATACTCGCAAGCGGTGTGGGCGGGAGACTACTTGTTCTGCGCCGGTCAAATCCCGCTCGACCCGGCGTCGGGCAACATCGTTGCAGGCGACATCGTCGAGCAGACAACGCGCGTGCTGGAAAACATCAAAGGACTGCTTGCGTCACAGAAGTTGAGCTTCGTGAACGTGGTGAAGACAACCGTGTTTCTCGGCGACATGATCGATTTCGCGGCGATGAACGAAGTGTACGCGAGATATTTCTCGGCCGGCTGTCCCGCGCGCTCGACAGTGCAGGTGGCGCGGCTGCCGAAGGACGCGCTGGTGGAGATTGAAGTGATCGCCTGTCGCTAGTCGCAACGGCTTTCGCCTTGCTGCTGTCGCAGCGGATGTGCTAGCGTGCGCGCCGATTCTATGAGGAGCGTGGGGAGATTCCTTGGCGTCGGTGTGGTCGTTCTGTGCATCGGCGCGACCGTCTCCCGCGCAGACGAAGATACCAATCAGGTGCCGCAGGCTCAGGCGCCAGAGCCAGCGAAGGAACACGCCAGCGAGCCTGCGACCATCGAGGCCGAGCAACTCAGGATCGACCGGGCGAACAACATGGCCTACGGTGATGGCCACGTCGTCATCCAATACAAGGGCGCTACCTTGACCGCGGACCACGTCCGCTACAACACGGAGACCAAGGACACCTGGGCCGAGGGCAATGTGAGAGTCAATCACGACGGCCAAGAGTGGATGGCTCCCACCGGATACTACAATTTCAACACAGGCGCGTTTCAGACCGACAAGGCGCGCGGATTTGTCGATCCCGTGTGGTTGCAGACGGATCACCTCCAGCAAATCCGGAGCAACATGTACAGCGCTGTTCGGTTGACGCTCAGCCCATGCGACTACGATGATCCGCATCTTGAGGTGCAGGCGAAGCGGGCCGAGATTTATCCGGGCGACCACATCACGCTGCACGACGCCACGTTGCGGATCGACGGCGTGCCGTGTTTCTGGACGCCGATTCTGAGTTGGTCGCTGAAGGATCCCACCGAGCCTTTGACTTTGTCTGGAGGCAATAGCACGCGCTGGGGCGTGTTCGTGTTGACCACCACACATTGGCGGGTCAACGACAATGTGTCTGTCGATGTGAAGCTTGACCAGCGCACGCTGCGCGGCTTCGGCTCGGGAGCCGATGTGAACTATCGGTTCGACGGCGACGTGACGGGGTCGGTGGGTGGATATTTCATCAGCGACAAGCGGCCCGACATGAGTCTCGACGAGACCTCGCAAAAGGAGATCCCTACCAGCCGCTACTATTACGAGTGGCAGCACAAGCAGTTTTTCCCGAATGACATCGATGTGACCGTTAACCTGGAGAAGCAGAGTGATTCGGTCGTCATGGAGGATTTTTTCCCACGCGCGTTCCGCGAGAACAGCGAGCCGGACTCGGTCGCCGATGTGACGAAGCTCGGCGACAGCTTCATGCTGTCGGCGCTGGTGCGGCCGCAGTTCAACGATTTTTTCGCGGTCGTCAACCGCCTGCCCGAGGTTAAACTGGACGTGAACCGCACGCAGCTTGGGCCGACGCCGTTGTACTACGAGAGTGAGTCCAGCGCGGGCTACTACAACAACGATCCCGGCGATACGGGCGACCCGTTGTTTCAGGGCAGCAGCATCCGTGCGGATACGTTCCATCAAT